>Ga0126307_10001926_pt1 | contig 13879 bp, 18 predicted proteins | sample Plot28_FD_89955 | JGI IMG/M metagenome (GOLD analysis project Ga0126307, IMG submission 89955) | Serpentine soil microbial communities from UC McLaughlin Reserve, CA, USA - Plot28 | ecosystem: Environmental > Terrestrial > Soil > Grasslands | place: USA: UC McLaughlin Reserve, Lake County...
AGTTCGCCCATGAGCGCCTCCCCCGACAGCTTCAGGAGGATGCGCTCGAAGGCGGGCGGCGTCATCTGGGGCTAGGCCCCCACCGCGAAGCGGGCGAAGCGGCGGATCACGACGTTCTCGCCGGTGGTGCCGCTGAGCTCGGCGCGCAGCTGCTCGATCGTCTTGGCGTCGTGCTTCTCCGGGTTGACGTGCTCCTGCTTGAGGAGGACGACCTCCTCCATCCACTTGCGCAGCTTGCCCTCGGCGATCTTCGCGCGGATGTTCTCCGGCTTGTCGGCGGCCTGCTGCTCGAAGACGCGCAGCTCGGCCTCCTTGTCGGCCTCCGGGATCTCCTCCTCGGAGACGTAGCGGACCGTCGGCGACGCGGCGATGTGCAGGGCGACCTCGCGGGCGAACGCGATGAAGTCGTCGTTGCGGGCGACGAAGTCGGTGTTGCAGTCGACCTCGACGAGGACGCCGACCTTGCCGTTGCCGTGGATGTAGGACTGGACGGTGCCCTCGGTGGCCTCGCGGCCGCCCATCTTGAGCGCCTTGTCGCCGAGGCGCACGCGCAGCAGCTCGACGGCCTTGTCGATGTCGCCGTCGGTCTCCTCGAGCGCCTTCTTGCAATCCATCATGCCCGCGCCGGTCTTGTCGCGGAGCTCCTTGACGAGCTTGGCGGAGATGGTCTGGGTGCTCACTTCGCTTCCTCTTCCTTGGTCTCGGCCGCAGGGGCCGGCTCGGCGTCCTTCTTCTTGGCTCGGGTGCGGGGCTTCTTCGGCTTCTCGGCCGGCGCCTCGGTGGCCGTCTCGGCGGGGGCCTCGGCGGCGGGCGCCTCGGCCGCGGCCGGTTCCTCGGGCGCTTCGGCGGCCGGCTCGGCGGCCGGCTCCGAGGGCGCTTCGGCGGGGGCGGGCGCTTCGGCGGCCGGCTCCGCGGCGGTCTCCGCGGCCGGCTCTGCGGGCGCTTCGGCGGCCTCGGCGGCCGGCTCCGCGGGGGTCTCCGCGGCCGGCTCTGCGGGCGCTTCGGCGGCCTCGGCGACGGGCTCCGCGGCCGCCGCAGCGGAGGGCGCCGCGGCTTCCGTGTCGCTCGACGACGCGCCGGCCCCGCCCGCGGCGTCGCGCGTGCGCTCGCCGGCGTTCGGGTTCACGTGCTCGCGCCGCGTGCGGCTCCTGCCGGCGCCGCCCGCGGGCATCGCCGGCTCCTCTGCCGCCTCCTCGGCGGCCCCGGCGGCGGGCGACGTGGTGCCGTCCGCCTGCGGCGCGCCCAGATCCTGGACGGCCTGGGCCACGGTGGTCTCCGCCGCGTCGCGGGTCGCGGCCTCGGTCTGCGTGAGCGCCTCGGCGGCGGCGGCCTCCTCGGCCTCCTTGCGCGCCTGCTCCTCGGCCTCGCGGCGGGCCTTCTCCTCCGCCTCGCGGCGCGCCTGGGCCTCGGCCTCCTGGCGGGCGCGCTCCTCCTCCTCGCGGAAGGTGCGGTTGCCCTCGAGGATCACGTCGCCGATCGCCTTGGTGATGATGTCGCAGGCGCGGATCGCGTCGTCGTTGCCCGGGATCACGTAGTCGATCCCGTCCGGGTCGCAGTTCGTGTCGACCAGGCCGATGATCGGGATCCGCAGGCGCTGCGCCTCGCGGACCGCGATCGCCTCGGTCTTGAGGTCGATCACGAACAGGGCGTCGGGGACGCGCTGCATGTTCTTCACGCCGCCGAGGTTGGCGCGCAGCTTCTCGAGGTCGGCCTGGGCGGCCAGCCGCTCGCGCGTCGGGAGCAGCGCGAGCTGCCCCTCGGTCTCGTAGCGCTCGAGGTCGTGCAGGCGCTTGATCCGGGCGGAGATGGTCTGGAAGTTCGTCAGCAGACCGCCGAGCCAGCGATGGTTCACGTACGGCTGGCGCGCGCTCTCGGCGATCGACTTGATGCCGTCGCGGGCCTGCTTTTTGGTGCCGACGAAGAGCACGGTGCCGCCCCGGCGCGCGAGGCCGTCGGCGAACGTCTGCGCCTGGCCGAGCAGCTGCTCGGTGCGCGTCAGGTCGATGATGTAGTTCCCGGCGCGCTCGCCGAAGATGAAGCGGCGCATCTTGGGGTTCCAGCGGCGCGTCTGGTGGCCGAAGTGCACGCCGGCCTCCAGCAGCTCCCTGATCCCGACTTCTTGAGCCACGGGTGATGCTCCCTTTCGGTTCGTTGATGCGATTCCCGGGCGCAGAGGCGGAGCGGAACCCGGCGCATCGGTGCGCCGGGCAGGGACCGCAGCCTCAGGTGGGTTGGGTCGCCCGGGGTAGGAGGACAGAACGTCCGCCCCACGGTTGGGACGGACCGCGAGCATTGTAGACGAACGGATTGCCGCCAGTTTCCCGCCCGGGGCGCGTTCCAGGTCGGTGCGGGCCGGCCCTCCGCTCCCTACCTCCGGGGGTCCGGCCCGCCTTCCGCCCGCGCAAGTGCCGCCGCGAGGTCGGGCGGGAGCGCCGAGCGGATGTCGACCGGCGCGCCGGTCGCGGGATGCGCGAACGCGAGCCGCGCCGCGTGCAGGAACTGGCGCTGCAGCCCGTGGCGGCCCGCCGCGCCGTACTCCGGGTCGCCCGCCACCGGATGGCCGATCGCCAGCAGGTGCGCGCGGATCTGGTGCGTTCGCCCGGTCTCGAGCCGCACCCGGAGCAGGGTGTCCTCCGGCAGGGCGCGGACGACCTCGAAGTGGGTCACCGCGGGACGGCCCTCGTCCGTGTCGGAGGACCGCCGCGTCCGCACCCGCCGGTCGCGCCCGAGCGGTGCGTCGATCGTCCCGCTCCGCGCCGGCGGCCGGCCCTCGACGAGCGCCAGGTACTCGCGCACGAGGTCGCGCCGCGCGAGCGCGGCCTTGAGCGCCGCATGGGTCGCCTCGTCGCGGGCGAGGACCAGCAGCCCCGAGGTATCGCGGTCGAGCCGGTGGACCACGCCGGGCCGCTCCGGATCGTCCCCGCCGGCGACGCGGCCGGCCAGCGCCTGGACGAGCGTGCCCGTCCGGTGCCCGGGCGCCGGGTGGACGACGATCCCCGGCGGCTTGTCGACCACCAGCAGGTGATCGTCCTCGTAGGCGATCCGGAACGTCGCGGGCGGCGCGTCGGGCGCCGCGGCGACCGCCTCCGGCGCCGCCACCGCGATCGTCTCGCCGCCGGCCAGGACGTGCCGCTTCGGCCGCTCGGCGCCGTCGACGGTGACGTGGCCGCCGTCGATCAGCCGCTGGGCGGCCGAGCGCGACCCGGCGTGGGCCGCGAGGAAGACGTCGAGGCGCTCGCCCGCGGCGTCCGCCGGGACGGTCAGCTCAGGCGCCATCCGGATCGGCCGCCGGGGCCGCCTCCGGCGCGGCCCGCTCCCGCTCCTCGCGCGCCCGCGGCGGCCCCTCGAGCACGTAGATCAACGCGATCACCCCGAACGTGATGGCGGTGTCGGCCACGTTGAAGGCCGGGAAGTGCGGGAACTTCACGAAGTCGGTCACCGAGCCCTCGCGCGCGCGGTCGATCAGGTTGCCCACCGCGCCCCCGAGCAGCAGCCCCGTCGGGAGCCACACGAGCGAGCGGCCGGTGTGCGTGGCGAAGAACAGGACCAGCGCCAGCAGCGCGACCGCCGTCCCGACGACGAGGATCGCGCCGCCGCCGGCCAGGAAGCCGAAGGCGACGCCCGAGTTGCGGACGTTGACGACGTCGACGACCCCGCCGATCACCTCGCGGCGCTCGCCGAACGCGAGGCCGCCGCGCACGAGCGCCTTCGTCAGCTGGTCCAGCGCGATCACGCCGGCCGCGACCCCGGCGGCGGCGAGGGTGGTCCGCCCCGGGCTCACCCGCGGACGAGGTTGATCACGATCGAGCCGACGATCTGCAGCGCGATGATCGCCACGATCGGGCTCAGGTCGAGCGGGCCGATCCGCAGCGGCAGCCGGCGGAAGATGCTCAGCCATGGGTTCGCGGTGTCGCGCAGGAAGTCGAGGACCGCGTTCGACCAGCGCGAGTACGGCACCCGCACGCCCATCGCGAACACGAACTGGAGCACGATCCAGCCGATGATCACGATCACGTAGACCGTGAGCAGGGCGGAGAGGAAGTCGGCGATCTCCGTGCGGGCCGACGCCAAGGCGATCACGCGTCCACCACGTCGTCCATCGCCTGCGCGAACGCGGCCCGGACGCCGCCGCGCTCCAGCGCGGCCAGGCCGCGGGCGGTCGTCCCGCCGGGCGAGGCGACGGCGCGCCGCAGGCGCAGCGTGTCGTGGTCGAGCGCGCGCAGCAGCGCGGCGGAGCCGGCCAGCGTCTCCGTGACGAGCGTCGAGGCGACCTGCGGCGACAACCCGCGGCGGACGGCGGAGTCGATCCACGCCTCGGCGAGGAGGGCGACGTACGCCGGCCCGACGCCCGCGGTCGCCCCGGCGACCGGCATCAGGTGCTCCGGCACGTCCACCACGGTGCCGAGGCGGCCGAAGCGCGCGTGCAGCTCAACGCTCTCGCCGGAGTCGGCGGGGACGTCGGGCTCCGCGAAGGCGAGCACCCCGCAGCCCAGCTCGGACGGCGTGTTCGGCTCGACGCGGAAGACCTGCGCGCCGGGCAGCAGCGCGCGGACGGCGGCCTGCGGCGTGCGCGCGAGCAGCGTGACCACCACGCCCGCGGCCCCGGCGATCTCCGCCGCCACGGCCTCGAGCTGGTACGGCTTGTGCGCCAGCACCACGACGTCGGCGCGCTCGGCCAGCTCACGATTGGAGCCGACCGCCTCGCCGCCGACCTCGGCCGCGAGCGCCGCCGCGCGGCCGGAGCCGCCGTCGGTGAACAGCGCGGGCTCGCCCCAGCCGACCGCGAGCGCACGGGCGATGTTGCCGCTGCCGATGAAGCCGATCACGGCGATGAGTCTAGGGGCCCTCCGTGGGCCCCTAGGACTGGTTGAAGAAGCCCTTCTCGATCAACCGCGCGCGCTCCTCGCTCGAGAGCTCGACGTTGCGCGGGGTCAGCAGGAACACCTTGTCGGCGATCCGCTGCATGCCGCCGTCCAGCGCGTAGGTCAGGCCGGAGGCGAAGTCGATCAGGCGCTTGGAGAGGTCGCCCTCCGAGCTCTGCAGGTTGATGATCACCGGGATCGACTGCTTGAACTTGTCCGCCACGTCCTGGGCGTCGTTGAACGACTTCGGGATCACCAGGTGCACGCGGACCTCCCCGCTCTCCGAGCGGCCGTTCGGGCCGCGGGCGGTGCGCAGCACGGTCGTGCTGCGCTCGGACGGCGAGTCGTCGGCGAAGATGTCGTCGATCTCGTCCCGGCGCCGGCGGGTGCTCAGGCGCCGGACGTTGGGCCGCTCGCGGTAGCGGTCCTCCAGCTCGGCCTCCGGGGCGCGGATCGCCGCGGGCTGCTCCTCCGGCTCCTCCTCGTACGCGTCGCGGTCCTCGGCGAGGCCGAAGTAGACCATTGTGCGATGCCAGGAGTCTGAGAAGCCCATCGGAGTGCGATCTTCGCTGCCAGCAGGACATTCCCTTCCGGTCAGCGGGCTACTCCAAGAGTACCGATCCGAGCCGGACGATCGTGGCGCCCTCCTCGACCGCGACGACGTAGTCCTGCGACGTGCCCATGGAGAGCTGCGGGAGCTCGTGCGCGGCCGCGAGCTCGCGCAGCGCCGCGAAGTGCGGACGGCTCTCCTCCGGGTCCGCGGCGAACGGCGGCATGCCCATCAGGCCGGCCACCCGGACGGGCGCGCGTTCGAGGAACGCCGGAAGGTCGTCCGGGTCGATGCCGGCCTTGCCCGCCTCGCGGGCGACGTTGACCTCGACGAGGATCTCGAAGTCTGGCCGCGCGTGGCGCTCGAGCTGGCCCAGGGCGGACTCCGAGGCGACCGAGTGGATCAGCTCCACGAGCGGGACGATCTGCTTCACCTTGCGGCTCTGGAGCTGCCCGATGAAGTGCCAGCGGACGTCGGGGTAGGCGGTGTGCTTCGCCTCGAGCTGTTGCGCGCGGTTCTCGCCGAACAGCGTGATCCCGGCCTCGATCAGCGCGCCCACGGCGTCCGTGTCGACGTACTTGACGGCCATCAGCAGCTCGACGTCCTCGGGCGCGCGGCCGGCGCGGCGCGCGGCCGCGTCGAGCTCGGAGCGGATCCGCTCCCGGTTGGCGCGGACGCGGCCGGGGTCTACGCCCGCCACACGACCCCCGCCTGGCGGCCGGTGACGCCCTGGTCGCGGCGGTGCGAGAAGAAGGCGTCGCTGCAGATCGTGCACAGGCCCGTGTCGTGGACGGCCCCGACCCCCGCCTCCGCCAGCCGGTGGCGCGCGACCCCCGGCAGGTCGAGGTTGCGCTCCCCCACCCGGGCGCCGGGGACCTCGGCGAACGCCGCCTGGACCTCCTCGCCGACCTCGTAGCAGCAGGGGCGCGCGCCGGGCCCGATCGCCGCCTGGATCTCACCGCGGGCGCCGAGCTCGCGCAGCGCGCGGACGCCCTCGGCGACGATCCCCTCGCGCAGCCCGTGCCAGCCGCAGTGCAGCGCGGCCACGGCCTCCTCGGAGGCCAGCAGGACCGGCAGGCAGTCGGCCACGAAGACGAGAGCGGGCGCGTCGCCGAGCGTGGTCGCCTGGCCGTCCTCCTCCGCGGCGGGCCGGGCGGCGCCGGGCGGCTCGGTCGCGCGCCGGACGTGGGCGCCGTGGACCTGCCGGCCGTAGAGGAAGCGCTCGCGCGGATGGCCGACCGCGGCGGCCAAACGCTCGCGGTTCGCGTCGACGTTGGCCCCGTCGTCAGCGGTCAGGCGGCCGAGGTTCAGCGACGCGAACGGGCCGTCGGAGACCCCGCCGCGGCGGCTCGAGAACAGGACGCGCGCACCGGGCAGCGCCGTCGTCACGTGCTCGCCCTCCCAGCGGAAGGGAGCGGGCAGGGCGGGATCGGGCACGGCGGTCAGGCTACGCCACGCCCGGCGACGGGCGAGGACTGGATGATCGAGGTCGTCGTCTGGCCGAAGAGCACGAAGCGGTCGATCAGCTCCTCGAGGTGGCCGACGTCGCGGACGTGCAGGCGCATGACGAAGCAGTCCTCGCCGGTGACGCGGTGGCACTCCGTGACCTCCGGCGTGTCCTGGGCCAGCGCGGCGACCTTGTGGATCATCCGCGGCGCCGGGCGGATCCGCAGGACGACGTCGAGGCCGTACCCCAGAGCGGCGGGGTCGACGTCGGCGTGGTAGCCGCGGATCACGCCCGCCTCCTCCAGCCGGGCCAGCCGCTCGCCGACCGCGGGCGCGGTGAGGCCGACGCGGCGGCCGAGCTCGGCGAGGCTGAGGCGCGCGTCAGCCTGCAGCGCGCCGATCAGCTGCCTGTTCGTGGCGTCGAGCTGTGGTTCCGAAAGCCTGAGGGCCATGATGCCTTCGATCGCCACTGTACTGCGCGGCGCGTCCCGGTGATCGTGTGCCGCCCATGCGCCGCCGCCCGCTTGCCGACCGCGTGCCCGCCGAGACGTGGTTCGTCGGGAGCGCGGTGTTCCACTACCTCGGGCCCGCGTTCGCGGTCCTGCTGTTCGTGCGCGTCGGCCCGCTCGGGACGGGGTGGCTGCGGATCGCGGCCGCCGCGCTCGTGCTGTCCGCCTGGCGCCGGCCGGCCGGGCTGCTCCGCGACCCGCTGCTGATCGCGCTCGGCGCGGTCCTCGCGGTCATGAACTGCTGCTTCTACCTGGCCATCGACCGGCTGCCGCTCGGGACCGTCGCCGCGATCGAGTTCCTGCCCGTGATCGTGCTGGCGGCGCTGGGCGCGCGGACGCGCCGCAACGGGCTCGCCCTCGTCCTCGCCGTCGGCGGCGTGTACCTGCTCACCGGCGTGCGGCTGGCGGGCGAGCCCCTGGGCTTCGCGCTCGCCTTCGCGAACGCGGGGCTCTTCGCGCTCTACATCGTGCTCAGCCACCGCGTGTCGCGCGGGAGCGGCCTGGACGGGCTCGCCGCCTCGATGGTCTGGGCGCTCGTAGTCGTCACGCCGCTCGCCTTCTGGGACGCCGTCCCGGCCCTCGGCGACCCCGTGGCGATCGCCGCGGGCATCGGCGTCGGCATCGCCTCGTCGGTGATCCCCTACGTGTGCGACCAGATGGCGATGGCCCGGCTGCCGCGGGCCACCTACGCGCTGCTCGTCTCGCTCCTGCCCGCGACGGCGACCGTGATCGGGATCGTCGTGCTGGGCCAGCTGCCCTCGGCGCAGGACATCGCGGGCGTCGCGCTGGTCGTGGCCGGCGTCGCCGTCCACCGCGATCCGCCCCCACGCGAGGACGCCAGCGCCGGCCGTCCCACGCCCGCAGCGGTGGTGTCGTAGAGCAACACCAACGTCCGTGTCGTCAGCGCGCGGCGTCGAGCGCCGCCGCGAGCTGGTCGTCTCGGGTCGGGGCGGCGCCGTCCAGCAGCGCGGCGCGGGCGGCGGCCAGGCCGCGCCCGACCGCGGGACCCGAGAGCCCGGCGGCGAGGAGGTCGTCGCCGTCGATGGCGAGCCGCGCGCGGCGGCCCCTCTCGAGCCAGGCGCGCGCCGGCTCCGCACCCTCGGCCGCCGCCATGACCGCCGCCTCGACGGGCAGCCGCGCCAGCGCGGCGTCGGCCTCGGACGGGCGGGCGCACGCCAGGGCACCGGCGTCGACGCCGGCGGCGGCGACGATCGCCGCGGCGTCGGCGGCCGGGAAGGCGAGCTCACGCAGCCGCGCGGCGAGCGCGCCGGCGGGGGCGTCGCCGCGCAGCGCCGCCGCCAGCGCGACGCGATCGGGCCGCGCGTCACCGGCCGCGCCGGCGAGCGCAAGCGCGCGGCGCACGAGGCCCGCATCGACGGCGAAGCCCGGAAGCAGCGCGGCGCCGAGCCCGAAACGCTCGAGTGCCTCGAGCGCCGCCGGCTGCGGCTCGCGCGCCAACAGGCGGAGCTCCGCGCCCAGCCGCTCGCCGGTCACCGTGGCGAGCGCGCCCTTCATCACGGCGGCCTCCGCGAGCTCGGCCGTGTGCGGGTCGATGGCGAACCCGAGCCGCGCGGCGTAGCGCGCGAGCCGCACCAGCCGCGTCGGGTCGTCGCGGAACGACGCGTCGTGGAGCACGCGCAGGACCCCCGCGCGCAGGTCCGCCTCCGCAAGCGGGACGCCGACCACGGCGCCGTCGGCGGGCCGGACGGCCAGCGCGTTCACGCTGAAGTCGCGTCGCGCGAGGTCCTCCTCGACCGACGCGCCGAGCGCAACCTCCGGCAGCGCGCCCGGTCGCGGGTAGGTCTCCCGCCGCGCGGCGGCCAGGTCGAGCACGACGCCGCCCGGCGCCCGCACCGTCGCGGTGCCGAAGCGCTCGTGCTCGACGAGCTCGCCGTCGAGCCGTGCCGCGACCCGTTGCGCGACCGCGACGGCGTCGCCCTCGACCACCAGGTCGAGCTCGCGCGGCGGCCGCTCGAGCAGCGCGTCGCGGACCGCGCCGCCGACCGCCCAGACGCCCTCCTCGCCCTCGAGCGCCGCCAGCGCGGTCGTGAAGACCTTGGCCATGCGGTCGAGGACGGCGTGGGACACGCCGGTAACCTAGACGCGCATGCCCCCGCACGAGCGCAAGCGGCGCCGGCGGCGGATCGTGCTCGTGTCCGGACTCGTGCTGGCGCTGTTCGTGAGCGCCGCCGCGGCGTACGTCGTGACCCGGAAGCCGGGCGACGTCTCCAACCCGGACGTCGAGTTCCGCGCCGAGCCGTCCGCCACGCCCGAGGAGGAGATCGAGCCGGACGCGCCCGGCGGCAAGAAGACCGACCCGTTCGACCGGTTCATCTGGCCGATCTACGGCTACACGCGCGACCGCCGGCGCTACCTGCCGCTCAAGGACCCGCCGCACCCGCCGTTCGACGAGGTCTGGCGCTTCTCCGGCCACGTGCTGCTCGAGTTCCCGCCCGTGATCGGCGGCAAGCGCCTGTACCTGCTCAACGACCACGGCCGGCTGTTCTGCATCGACAAGGCCACCGGCAAGGTGCACTGGGCCAAGACGCTCGGCGCGCTGGCCGCGGCGTCGCCGGCGTACGCGGACGGCAAGGTCTACGTGGTCCTGCTCCAGCGCGCCGAGACGGGCGGCGGGGCCAAGGCGGGCCGCGTGGTGGCGCTCGACGGGAAGTCGGGCAAGGTCGAGTGGAGCAACAAGCTCGCCAGCCGCAGCGAGTCCTCCCCGCTCGTCGCCGACGGGCGGCTGTACTTCGGCGCGGAGAACGGGACGGTCTACGCAATGAACACGCGAACCGGCCGCACCGACTGGCGCTTCAAGGCCGGCGGCGCGGTGAAGGGCGGCGTGGCGCTCGCCGACGGGAAGCTCTTCTTCGGCGACTACGGCGGCCGCATCTACGCCATCCGCCAATCCAACGGCAGCCAGGTCTGGCGCTCGTCGAACAACGGCGGCCCGTTCGGGATCGCCGGCGGCAACTTCTACTCCACTCCCGCGGTCGCCTACGGCCGCGTCTACATCGGCAACACGAACGGCAGCGTCTACTCGTTCAGCGCGTCGAGTGGCAAGCTTGCGTGGAGCCACGGGACGGGCGACTACGTCTACGCCTCACCGGCCGTCGCCCAGGTGCCGGGCGGGCGCCCGCTCGTCTACGCCGGCTCGTACAACGGCCGCTTCTACGCGCTCGACGCGCGCTCCGGCAACGAGGTCTGGTCCCGCGGCGGCAACGGCAAGATCTCCGGCGGCGCGACCGTGATCGGCGACATCGTCTACTACGCGGACCTCGGCAAGCGCCTCACGGTCGGCCTCGACGCCCGCAACGGGCGCAAGGTCTACGAGCACGAGCGCGGCTCCTACAACCCCGTCGTCTCCGACGGGCGCACGATCTTCCTCACCGGCTACCACGTCCTCTACGCGCTGCGCGAGCCGTCGGCGAAGGTGAAGCGGGCACGCAAGACCGCAGCGGAGGCCCGGGCCGCCCGCAACGCCAAGGAGCGCCGCGCCTGCACGCAGGCCGCCAAGCATGCCCACCGCGGCAAGCCGCGCGCGATCCGCCGCTCGGTGCGGCGCTGCGTCGACCGCAAGCGCGAGCGGCGCCGGGCGGCCAAGCGCCACGAGTGCGCCAAGGCCGCCCGCGCGGCGCACAAGGGCCAGAAGGCGAAGATCCGCCGCTCCTACGCGCGCTGCCTGACCCGCAAGGGCCTGCGTCAGTCCGCGTAGCGGTGGTGCAGGATCAGCGCGTTGCCGTCCGGATCGGTGAAGAACGCCTGGTGGCAGACGCCGCTGTCGAGGATGTCGCCGCGGAACGCCACGCCCTTGGCCTCGAGCTGCGCGCGCCGCTCGGCCACGTCGTCGACCCGGAACGCGATCGGCTGGACGGCGTTGGGCTGGAACTCCATCCCGAACGCCTTGGACTCCATGAGGGCCAGCGTCAAGCTGCCCGTCTCGTACTCGACGCCGGGCATGTTGCCCCAGCGCTTGCCGAACTCCAGCTCGAGGACGTCCCGGTAGAACGCCTCGGACCGCTCGATGTCGTCCGTCGCGACGACCACGAAGTCCACGCCGCTCACGAATCCGCTCATGCCTGCTCTCCTGTCCGTAGTTGCTCGCCGAGCCGGTCGAAGGCGCTGCCCAGCCCGTTCTCCGCGCGCCGGCGGATCGCGTCCGTCGTGGTCAGCTCGACCCGGAAGACCATCTCCGTGCGACCCACGCCGACGTCGGCGAAGGTGACCGTCGCCTCGCTGCCCGCGGTGCCGAAGGCCAGCCGCCCGGGCGGCTCGACGGCGCGGAACACGCCGTCGTGCCGCATCACCGTCCCGTCGGCCTCCGAGACGGAGTCGAGCCGGAAGACGCCGCCCGGCCGCAGGTCGATCTCGACCGACTCCGGCGGCGTGCGCCAGCCGCGCTTGCCCCACCAGCCTGCGATCTGCGCGGGATCGGTCCAGGCGGCCCACACCGCCTCACGCGGCGCCGGGTAGACGCGCGCGATCTCGATGACGTGTGCGGCCGGCGCCTCAGCCACGGGCCAGATGCTCCCGCAGCTTGTCGAAGCCGTCCTCCCAGAACGCGCGGTACTCGTCGAGCCAGCCGGCGGCCTCGCCCAACGGGTCGCCCTGCAGCCGCGAGGGCCGCAGCTGCGCTGTCCGTCCGCGCGCGATGAGCCCGGCCCGCTCGAGCACCTTGAGGTGCTTGGAGACCGCCTGGACCGTCATGGGGAACGGCTCGGCCAGCTCGTTCACCGTCGCCTCGCCGTGCGACAGCCGCGCGAGGATCGCCCGGCGCGTCGGGTCGGCGAGGGCGGCGAAGGTGGTGCTGAGCTGGTCGGTGGCCATGTTCATCTCAGCGGTTGATCAACCGCTAAGTTGAACAGTATCACCGTGGCGGCCGGACCGCCACACCGGCTGCCGCCAACCGCTCCTTCACCTCGCGGACCGAGAACTCGCCGAAGTGGAAGATCGAGGCCGCGAGCGCCGCGTCGGCGCCGGCGCCGAACCCGTCGACCATGTGCTCCGGTCCGCCGACGCCGCCGGAGGCGATGACCGGGACGTCGACCGCGGCCGCGATCGCCCGCGTGAGCGCCAGGTCGTAGCCGTCCCGGGTCCCGTCGCGGTCCATCGACGTGAGCAGGATCTCCCCCGCCCCGCGCTCGACGCCCTCACGCGCCCACGCCACCGCGTCGCGGCCGGTGGCCGTCCGCCCGCCGGCCACGAACACCTCCCAGCCGTCCCCGGCCCGCTTCGCGTCGATCGCCAGCACGACGCACTGCGCCCCGAAGACGCCGCCGAGCTCGCTCACCAGCTCCGGCCGCGCCACCGCCGCCGAGTTGACCGACACCTTGTCCGCCCCCGCGTCGAGCACCGCCTGCGCGTCGCCGACCTGGCGCACGCCGCCCCCGATCGTGAACGGCACGAAGACCTCGTCCGCCGCCCGGCGGGCGAGCTCCACCACGGTGGCGCGCTTGTCCGAGGTCGCGGTGATGTCGAGGAAGACGAGCTCGTCGGCGCCCGCGCGGTCGTAGAAGGCGGCCAGCTCGACGGGGTCGCCCGCGTCGCGGATGTCGAGGAAGCGGGTCCCCTTGACGACCCGGCCGGCGTCGACGTCCATGCAGGGGATGACCCGCTTGAAGTGCATCAGCCGGTGCCGTCGAGCGCAGCCTGCGCCTCGGCGATCGTGAAGCGGCGCTCGTATAGCGCCTTGCCGGCGATGACGCCCGCGAGGTTGACCGCGCGCAGGCCGCGGAGCCCGCGCAGGTCGTCCAGCGAGCCGATCCCGCCCGCGTACAGGAAGCGCCCGCGCACGACGCCCGCGATCGCGCGCACGTCGTCGAGCGACGGACCGCCCAGCGCGCCGTCGCGGTCCGCGTCGGTGTAGACGAACGAGGCGACGCCGCGCGCGCCGAGGTGGACGAACGCGTCGGCCGCCGGGAGCTCGGAGACCTCCGTCCATCCCGCCGTCGCGATCCGCCCGCCGCGCACGTCGACCGAGACGACGATGCGCGGGCCGTGGGCCGCCACGATCGCGTCGAGGAAGTCGACGTCGCGCAGGGCCGCCGTGCCGACGATCACCCGCTCCGCCCCGGCGCGCAGCGCGGCGCCGACGGCCTCGACGCTCCGCAGCCCGCCGCCGTACTGGACCGGGACGCCGGTCCCCGCCACGATCCGCGCCAGGTGGTCGAGCGATGCCGGCTCGCCGGCGCGGGCGCCGTCGAGATCGACGACGTGCAGGTAGCGCGCGCCGGCCTCGACCCACGACCGAGCGGCCTCCAGCGGGTCGTCGTGGTAGACGGTCTCCGCGTCGAAGTCGCCGTGCGTGAGCCGCACGGCCTTTCCGCCGCGGATGTCGATCGCCGGGTAGAGGATCATGCCGCAGCGGGGAGGCCGACGAAGCTGCGCAGCAGCGCGAGACCGTCGAGCGAGGACTTCTCGGGGTGGAACTGCACGCCCATCACGTTGGCGCGCTCGACGATGGAGGCGAAGCGCTCGCCGTAGTCGCCGGTGCCGGTCACGTCGCCGGGGTC
>Ga0126307_10001928_pt1 | contig 13873 bp, 11 predicted proteins | sample Plot28_FD_89955 | JGI IMG/M metagenome (GOLD analysis project Ga0126307, IMG submission 89955) | Serpentine soil microbial communities from UC McLaughlin Reserve, CA, USA - Plot28 | ecosystem: Environmental > Terrestrial > Soil > Grasslands | place: USA: UC McLaughlin Reserve, Lake County...
ATCGAGACGACCGAGCCGTCGGCGATGGAGACGACCGGCTGGTAGTGGAGCACGAACTCCTGACGCTGTAGGGCCCGCCGCAGATCGTTCTCGGTCTGCATGTGCTCGATCACCCGCGAGCGCATCACCTCGTCGAAGATCTCGTAGCCGCCCCGGCCGTGGTCCTTGGCCCGGTAGAGAGCGGCATCGGCGTCGCGAATCAGAGCCTCGGGCTCCTCGGCACCGGATCCGATCGAGATGCCGATGCTGGCGCTGACGAAGTACTCGCGCTCTCGCAGGATCAGTGGGCGGGCGAGCGCCTCCGCGATCCGCTCGGCGATCCGAATCGCCCCGTGCTCGTTGCCGACATCCTCGGCGAGCACCGCGAACTCGTCGCCGCCGAAGCGGGCGACGGTGTCGCCCGGGCGCAGGGCCTGCTCGATCCTGGGAGCGATCGCTGCGAGCAGCTCGTCGCCGGCGGCGTGCCCGAGGCTGTCGTTGACGAGCTTGAACTGGTCGAGGTCGAGGAAGAGCACCGCGACCGGTGTCCGCCGGCGCTCAGCCACCGAGAGGGCGTGCTGGAGGCGATCAAAGAAGAGGCTGCGGTTTGGGAGTCCGGTGAGGGCGTCGTGGAGGGCCTCGTGCTGGGTCCGCTCCTCGGTGCGGCGACGCTCGACCGCGTTGGCGAGCACGTTGGCGATCGCCTGCATGAAGTTGACGTCCGCCTGCGTGAATCGGTGGAGCTCTCGCGAGCCCGCCCCGATCACGCCGAAGGGCTCCTCCTTCACCCTGATGAGGATGATCCCCGCGCTCTGGATGCCCTGCTTCGCCTGGAGCTCGGACTGCTGGAAGCGCGTCTCGATGTTCCAGTCGTTGACCACCGTGGGCTCGCCCGTGGCGAGCGCATATCCGGACTGCGAGCGGTAGTCGGCCGGGACGCGCGCCTCGCCGATCAGCTCCTCGGACAGCCCGACCGCCGCCACCACCAGGAGCTCATCGCCGCGTGGGAGGAGCTTCAAGACGAGGCCGTAGTCGACATCGAGGACGTCGCTCAGGATCCGGCACGCCTCCCGCGCGAGCTCGTCGATGTCGGTGCCCTCCAGCGCCTGCTGCCCGAAGCGGGCGACCGCGCTCTGCTGCTGGGCCTGGAGACGGCTCGACTCCTCGCTGCTGACCAGCGCGCTCGCCGCTACGGCCAGCTGCTGCCGCCGCCGAGCCTGGCTCCGCGCCTCCCAGCCGGCGAGCAGCGCCACGCAGAGCGCGGCGAACACCCCGAAGCCCTCGAAGGGGAGGCCGCCGCCCACCGCAAAGGCCAGCACGGCGAGCGCGGCCAGATCCACGATTCCGACGACCACGATCGCCCTCACCGGATAGGTGAGGGCGGCGAAGAGGAAGGGCAGCACCAGCAGAAGCGTGATCGCGCTCTCGGAGCCGCCGTCGAGACCGGCGCAGACGGCGATCAGGGCGATGTCGGCCACCGACCAGGCGACGAAGAACGGCTCGCGCAGCGGACCGCGGATGATCCGCTCGAGTGGCAGGAACGCCAGCAGCGGGACGCTCAGGAGGGCCAGCCCGATCGCGGCGAGGATCCAGCCCCGGTTGGGGTCGTCCCACGTGGCGAGGGCGTAGGCCGCGCCGCCGAGAGCCACGATCGCCGAGAGCCAGATGCCGACCTTGATCGAGGCCAACCGAGCCTCGAACTCGGGGTCGACGACGTCACCGGTCCCCGCCGGTTTGTCCACCCCCTTCATGCTGAACGTTCCCTCCGCGATGGCTCCGATAGCTTGCCGCAGGCGGCGCCGAGGCGAATCCGTACTACTGGGGAGATACTGGAAACCATCATATGTACGACCAGCACGACGTCGAAACGCTTGAGCGTCAGTTCAATGCGGCGATGGAGGAGGCGGACACCGGCTCCGCGCTGGAGGCGGTGAGGCGCATCTACGATGAAATCGACCGTGGGGGGCAGGGACTTGAGGCGCTTCTGCACCCGGACTTCCAGATCCGCATGGAAACGGTCTTCATCGACGACAAGACCTACAAGGGGATCCGCGGCTACAAGCGCTGGCGGGCGGACATCGAGGAGCTCTTCGAGCGGGACCGCTTCCAGCCGGAGGGCCTGCGAGCAGCCCGCGACGGCCGCTGGGTCGTGCTCGGCCGGCTGCAGATCACGCAGAAGGAGAGCGGCGTCGACCTCGACGTCCCGCTCGCGCACGTGCTCGAGCAGCGCGACCGCAAGGTGGCGAGCTTCACCATCTACTCGGACATCTCGACCGCGCTCGAGTCGGTCGGTTTGCCGGGGTGACGCTGACCGTCGCGGGCACCGAAGTCGCGCGGATCGGCCTCGGTACCAACCGGCTCGGCTCGACGCCCGAGCACCACGCCTTCCTGCGCGAGGCGGTCGAGGCTGGGCTCGGGCTGATCGACACAGCCCACAGCTACAGCGGCGGCGACAGCGAGCGGGCGATCGGAGAGGCGCTCTCCCCGAAGCCCGACGGGCTCGTGGTAGCCACCAAGGGGGGCTACAGCGGCAGCGGCAGCCCCGAGGAGCTCCGCGCCCAGATCGAGCAGAGCCTCGAGAGGCTGCGGACCGACGTGATCGACCTCTACTACCTGCACCGAGTCCTTGCCGAGACGCCGCTCGAGGTCAGCCTCGGCGCGATCGCCGAGTACCGCGACGCCGGGAAGATCAAGGAGGTCGGCATCTCCGCCGTCGACGTCGGGCAGGTCGAGGCGGCGCGCGAGGTCGTCTCGATCGCCGCCGTGCAGAACCACTACAACGTCGCCGAGCGGCGCTACGACGACGTCGTCGACTACTGCGAGGAGAACGGGATCGTCTTCGTCCCCTACTACCCGCTCAAGGGCGACGGCCCGCCGGCCCTCGCGCAGATCGCGGAGCGACGCGGCGCGACGCCGGAACAGATCGCGCTCGCCTGGCTGCTGCGGCGCTCGCCGGCGATGCTGCCGATCCCGGGCACCACCTCGATCGAGCACCTGCGCGAGAACCTCGCCGCGCTCGAGCTCGAGCTGACCGACGACGAGTTCGAGGCGCTCGGCTAAGCGGCGCCAACGGCAACTGAAGGATTGAGTCCCCTATAGCGGCCCCAATCCTTCATTGAACGCGAACGGGCCCCGCCCGGGGCCCGTTCGCTGGGGATGGATGCGTATGGGGCGCCGCGCCACCGGCGCCGTTTTGTGATGGACGAGTCTGTTCAGGCCGCCGAGCCGCTCGACTGCGTGCCCGACTGATTGCTCTGGTTCTGGTTGCGGCCCTGCTCGCGGCCATCGCCCTGCTCGCCAGGCGCGCCAGGCCCGCAGCGGAACGTGTGGAGGCCGGGCGGTCCGGCGTCCTGGAGCTTCTCGGGCAGCTTGCTCTTGCAGGCCTCGAAGGCCTTTTCGAGCTTCTCCCGGTCGGTCGCGCTCGGCGGCTCCGGCGGACCGTCGCTCGGATCGATCTTGCCCGGCTCGGGAGGCGCCGGCGCGCCGTTGTCCTCCATGCACTGCCGGAAGTCCTCCAGCTTCTGCCTGTCCTCGCTGGAGAGCTCCTCGCCCATGATCGCCACGCCGGGCGCGCTGCCGGGTGGTCCGTGCATCTCGAAGGTGCGGGCGCCGCTGCCGCGGTTACCGCCGTCCCTGCCTTCGCCGCTTCCGCCGCTGTCGGCCACTGACACCGCCGCCAAGCCGACCGCCGTCACCCCGGCGGCCAACAGGGACAGGCCCAGCGGCCCGAAGCGGACCGTGATGCCTCTCTTCTTGTTCATCAGCTGCTCCTTCTGTCGTGTCCCGGTCGCGCCGGGCTCGCCGACCATCAAGCCAGCCGGGCCTGAGAGGAGGCTGAGATCGCGCTAAGAAGCGGCTTGAGGTTCGCTCGGCGCTGCCTGGCTGGCCGTGGCGAGCTTCGCCTGCTGGCGCTCGGGCGCGATCCGGATCACGTTCCAGGCGAGCCCCAGCCGCTCCATCGCGCGGATGATCAGGGCGGACGGATCGAGCTCCCAGCGCCGCAGGCCGTGCTCCGCGGAACGGGGGAACGTGTGGTGGTTGTGGTGCCAGGACTCTCCGAGGGAGGGGACGGCGAGCCAGAACACGTTGGTCGAGTGGTCCTCCACCTCGAAGCGGCGTGAACCGAGGAAGTGGCAGATCGAGTTGACGCTCCAGGTGACGTGGTGGACGAAGAAGACCCGGACCAGGCCTCCCCAGAGCAGTCCCGTCGCCGCACCCAGCAGGGTGCCGGTGAGCAGATAGCCGACCAGTGCCGGAATCGCCAGGCCGAGCACCACCAGCGGGATGAAGAGTCGGTTGATCAGGCGCATGCTGGGATCCTCGTAGAGATCCGGCGCGTACTTCTTCCAGTCGGCCCGGCCGTGCTCGGAGAGCAACCAGCCGGTGTGGGCGTGCCAGAGGCCGCGCAGGACGCCGCCGACGCCCTCGCCGTGGCCGACGTGCGGGCTGTGCGGATCGCCCTCGACATCGGTGTGGGCGTGGTGCTTGCGGTGGTCGGCCACCCAGGCGATCACCGAGCCCTGGACCGCCATCGTGCCGAGCACGGCGAAGGCGTACTCGGTCGCCTTGTGGGTGCGGAAGGAGCGGTGGGTGAGCATGCGGTGGAAGCCCACCGTGATCCCCGCGGCGGTGATCAGGTACATCACGGTCAGGATCGCGAGATCCGTGGCGCTCACGACCTGGTTCCAGAAGAGGACGATCGCGGCGAGGGTGGCGAGGAACGGCACCACCATGGCGCCGAGGTTGACGAACTTCGTCGTGCTGGTCATCTCGTGGGTCATTTCGTTTGTCATGCGACCAGGCTAGGCACGACCGACCCACAGGAGTTAGTCTCCATGCCAACTTCGAGGCAGCTTTCTTATCACTCAGATGACAAAGGACGTCGGTCCCGAGCCCTGGCGGGCCCTGCCGTCCGGGCTGGCGGCCGTGATCGAGCCCGAGCTCCCCGCGGCGACGGAGGAGATCCTGGCGACGATCGCCCGCGAGGTCCCCGAATATGCCCGCCCTCTCGAGGGGAGCTTCGGCGCCGGCATCCGCACCGGCGTCACCGAGGCTCTCCGCCAGTTCGTCGCGCTGATCCGCGATCCGGATGCGGGCCGGGAGCCGGGGCGCGACGTCTACGTCGCGCTGGGCCGGGGGGAGCTGCGGCAGGGCCGGACACTCGATTCCCTGCAGTCCGCCTATCGCATCGGCGCCCGGGTCGCCTGGCGGCGGATCTCCGCGGCGGCTCGTCGCCATCGTGTCGACCCAGACCAGCTCGCGATCCTGGCCGAGGCGATCTTCGCCTACATTGACGAGCTGTCCGCCGACTCGGTCGAGGGCTACGCGCAGGCGCAGCGCGAGCAGGAGGGCGAGCGCCAGCGCCGCCGCCGCGAGCTGCTCGCCCTGCTGCTTCGGGACCCGCCGGCCGAGGAGAGGGCCCTGAGAGAAGCGGCGCAGGCGGCCGGCTGGCGGCTGCCGCGAAGCGCCGCGCCGCTCGCGGTCGCCGAGGGCGACCTGGCCCGGGTCGCGCGCCGACTTCCCGCCGACGCCCTTACGGGCGCCGTGGATGGCGTCGGCTGCGCGCTCGTCTCGGGAGCGGCGAGCCCCAGCGGGACCGCCGAGCTCGAGCGGGCCACCGAGTCCGTCACCGCCGCCCTCGGGCCCGCTGCGCCGCGCGCCGAGCTGGGCGCCTCCTGGGCTCTCGCCAAGGCCGCCCTGCGTGCGGCCGAGGCCGGGGCGATCGACGGAGCCTCCCCGATCACAGCCGACCGGCACCTCGCCGATCTCCTGATCTTCGAGTCGGGCGGCCTGGCGGACCGCCTCGCCCAGAGCCGGCTCGCCCCGCTCGCCGAGCTCACCCCGGCGGCCCGGACCCGGATGGAGGAGACCGCACTGGCCTTCGTCCAGCGGGGCGGCAACGCTGCGGCCATGGCGCGCGCTCTGCACCTGCACCCGCAGACGATCCGCTACCGGCTCGCCCGCCTGCGCGATCTCTTCGGCGACCAGCTCGAGGACCCCGACGCGCGCTTCGAGCTCGAGCTCGCTCTGAGGGCCTCGAAGCCTAAGCCGACCCCGGAAGCGAAGCTGAGGAGTCGCCGTTGATGGTGGGCAGCTCGAGGCTGACGACCGCGCCCCCCTCGGGGGCGTTCCGGGCCCGGGCGGTGCCGTCGTGCTCCTCGGCCACCCGCTGCACGATCGCCAGGCCGAGGCCGGAGCCCGGCTTGCCCCGGGCCTCGTCGGCGCGCCAGAAGCGGTCGAAGACCTTGTCGAGATCACCATCGGGGAAGCCCGGCCCGTGGTCGCGAACCGTGACACGCCCGCCTTCGACCTCGACCTCGACCATGCTTTCGGGAGGGCTCCACTTGGTGGCGTTGTCGAGCATGTTCGAGATCGCCCGGCCGACGCGCTGCGGGTCGACATGGACCAGAGAGGCCTGTAGGCGGCGCTCGAAGCTGACCCCGCGCGCCCGCCGCTCGGCCCGCTCGATCGCGTCGCGCGTGAGCTCGTCGAGGGCCACATCCTGGCGAGCGATCGCGTCCTGGCCGGGAGCGCGCGCCAGCTCGACCACGTCGCCCACCAGCTCGGTCATCTCCTCGAGCTCGTGGGTCACGTCGGCGACCAGGCGCTTGCGCTCCTCAGGTTCGAGCTCGTCGCCCCTGCCGAGCGTCTCGATGTTGGTCCGCAGGGTTGCGAGCGGGGTCCGCAGCTCGTGTGAGGCGTCGGCGACCAGCCGGCGCTGCGCGGCCTCGGAGCGCTCCAGCGCGGCCAGCATCTCGTTGAAGCTGGCGGCCAGCCGTCCGAGCTCGTCGTCGCCGCGGACCTCGATCCGGTGGGTGAGGTCGTGCGTCCTCGCCACCTCCTCGGCCGCGTCGGAGACCTCGCCGGCGGGCGCGAGCGCCGCCCGCGCGACGACCGGGCCGAGCGCGGCCGCCAGCGCGATGCCACCGGCGCTGACCGCGGCCAGGATGATGACCAGCGTGTTGAGCGTCTCGTTGGTGTCCTCCAGCGAGCGGGCGACCTGGATCGCCGCGCCATCGGCTACGGGCTGCGTCAGCACCCGCAGATCGGTGTCACCGGCCTTCGCGTCCTCGAGCGTGGGTTGACCCCCGCCGGCCGCCAGGGCGCGGTCGGCACTCGACACCGGAATGCGGATCGCCGAGCCGGGCGACGTGACCACCGCCCCGTTCGGCGAGATCAGCTGGGCAAGCGCCTCGGGCCCGCCGGGTTCCGGCGCCGGCAGTATCAGGGCGCGGTGCTCACCACGCTCCACCTGCGCCGAGGTCGTCGGCGGGGCGGGCGGGGGACCGGTCTGGAACCGCTGGCTGACCCGGCTCGCCTGGTCGCGCAGGTCGTTGTCGACGTCCCTTCGCAGCCGGTCGCGCACCAGCGCATAGACCAGGACCGAGGCGAGCAGCACCGCCAGGGCGACCGCCAGCGCCGAGAGCAGCGCGAGCCGGCGCCGGAGGCTCATTTCTCCCGCAGCGAGTACCCGACCCCGCGCACCGTCTGGATCAACCGCGGCTCGCCGCCCTCCTCTGTCTTGCGACGCAGGTAGCCGATGTAGACCTCGAGCGAGTTCGAGCGCGGCCCGAAGTCGTATCCCCAGACCGCCTCGAAGAGCTGGGAGCGGCTCAGCACCAGGCGGGGGTGGCGCAGCAGATGCTCGAGCAGCGCGAACTCGGTCTTGGTGAGCTGCACCGGCCGCTCGCCGCGATGGACCTCACGGGTCGCGGGATCGAGGGTCAGGTCCGCATAGCTCAGCTGCTCGCCGGCGTCCCCGTTCGTGCGGCGCAGCAGCGCGCGGAGCCGGGCGAGCAGCTCCTCCAGGGCGAAGGGCTTGACCACGTAATCGTCGGCGCCCGCGTCGAGGCCGTCGACCCGGTCCTGCACTGCGTCCCTCGCGGTCAGCATCAGGATCGGGGTGGTGTCGCCGCGGGCGCGAAGCTCCCGCGCCACCTCCAGGCCGTCTCGCTTCGGCATGAGCACGTCGAGGACGATCGCGTCGGTGGGCCTCGAGGCGATCGCGCCGAGCGCCTGTGCGCCATCGGCAGCCATCTCGACGTCGTAGCCCTCGAGCTTCAGCGCGCGCTCGAGGGCCCTGCGGAGCTGTGGCTCGTCGTCTACGACCAGGACACGCATGGGTCCATGCTTGCGGGATCTCCTAAGGAGACGATGAGAGGCTGCCGATACCGGGCAGGCGATGCGCTGGCTCAAGCACACGCTCTCGCTCCTCCTGGTGCTGGCGGCGGCCGCGGTGGTCGCGGCCACGCTGTTCAGCGATCACTCCGACGACTACGGCCGGGTCTCCCTGCCACAGGGCGGAAACGTGCACCTGCCTGAAGGCAAGGTGACCGTCTTCTACGCGCTCACCGAAGACCCCTCGGACCTGACCGAGAACACCGCGGGCCTCGCCTTCCAGGTCATCCCCGCGGGGGGCGGCGAGCCGGTCGCGATTACGGGGGCGAACGGGCAGGCCTCCGACACGGCGGTGACGCGCAGCGAGACGATCGGCGAGCTCGGCGCGATCGTGAAGCTCGACGTGCCGGCGGCCGGCGACTACGTCGTCCGCGGCTCCACGAACCTCGCGCCGGGCGCCTCCTATCTCGAGTTCGGCACCAACGCGGGCAGCGCCCTGCTCGAGCGCTGGAAGTTGATCGCCGGCCTGTTGCTCGGCGCGCTGCTGATCGCGCTCATCCCGGTGCCGCGCTCGGGCCGGCGCTGGGGGGACGCCCCGGACGCGGCCGGCTGGTCGTCCGACCCTCGCGCCCCGTACGCCGGGTAGCCGGCCCGCCGGGGGGAACCGCGCGCAGGGCCGAGCGGGGGCCCGCCTTCCTACGCAACGCCCGGCGCAGCTCCCGGCGCTCGCCGACTCCCGGAGGAGCGGCGCTCGGGTCGCGATAGCGGCGAGCCTCGAGCCCGGCGGCGTAGCGAGCGGCCGCCGGCCCGCCCAGCTGCGCGAGCAGCTTCTGTGCTCCTCGCAGAGTCGTCCCGGGCGGGAGCGGCGAGCCGAGCTTGGCGAGGGCGCGATCAAGCTCCGCAGCTGCGCCTCGGCGAGCTCGTCCGGCTCGAGCCGTGCCCGGCGCCGGGCGCGGAGGCCGTAGGCGGCGAGTGCCGCCAGCGCCACGGCCCCGGCGCCCCCTCCCAGCAGCGCCGCTACGGCCGGCCCGGAGGAGCCTCCGCCCGTCTCGACGGAGGCGCCGGGCTGGGGCGTGGTCGCCGGTAGCTCGCCGGGTTGGGGGTCGGGCGCCTCGGAGACTGAGCTCTCCTCACCCGACGGCTGCTCGGGGTCGGCGACGCCGAGCGCGTTGTCGTCGAGCGCGGTCGCGGCGGGCGCAGCCGCCGGGGTCGGCTCGAAGGTCGCCCAGCCGATCCCGGGGAAGTAGACCTCCACCCAGTTGTGGGCGTCGGTGTCATCGACCAGGTAGGCGCCGCGGTCCTGGTCGCGCCCGCCTGGCGCGAAGCCGGCGGCGACCCGGCTCGGGATACCGACCATGCGCAGCATCAGGGCCATGGCGCCGGAGAACTGCTGGCAGTAGCCGGCGCGGTCCTCGGAGATGAAGGAGGGAAGCGGATAGCTCCTGCTCGGGACGTCCTGCCGGTACTCGTAGGTGCCGCGCAGGTACAGCTCGATGCGACGGACCGCGTCATAGGGGGTAGGCGCCCCGGCGACGAGGCGGCGGGCGAGCGCGTGCATCTCCTCATAGGGCGTGTCCTGGACCTGGTCCTGAATGGCGGGCGGCCCGGAAGCGCCCCAGAGCGGCGGATCGATCGAGCGCGCACCCTCCTCGGCGCCGGTGATGGTGAAGGAGGCGTAGCGGCCGAGCTCCGCGGGGTAGGCGGTGCCGGCGGCACGCATCTCCGACGCGCTCGGCTTCGGGTCGTAGACCAGCGCGGTGTAGGAGTCCCCCGGCTCGAGCTCCTGGTCCATCGACCAGATCCCGTCGGAGTCGGGGGAGGCCTCGGCCCGGCGCACCTCCACCGTCGTGCCGGCGCCGATCGCGAAGTCGCTGGTCAGGCGGTGGACCTCGAGGTTGATCCGCTCGACCCACTCCGGGTTCGGGCGGGGACCGTTGTCACTGAGGTCGAACTCGAAGGGACCGCCCAGGGCCGGCTCGGCGCTGGACGCGTACGAGCGTACCCAGCGAACGCCGTCGAAGCTGTCGAGGTTGGTCGCCTTCCAGTAGTGCGACTCCTCGCTCTCCACCGCGAGCATCAGCGTCCCCTTCTGCGGCCAGTCGAGCGGGCCGTAGGACTGGTCCCAGCGGAAGCTCATCCCCTGGGCGCTGAACAGGCTCCAGTGGCGGTAGTCGATCAGGGCCCTGCCCGGGTCGACGAGCACTGCGGCCGGTAGCGCCACGAGCGCGGCGATCGCGACCGCGAAGCCGGCGGCCGCGCCTCGTCCCGGCCCGATCGAGGGCAGCCAGAGCCAGGCGCAGACCAGCAGGAGGAGCAGGGCGCCGCCCGCCAGCTGGCGGTCGGGCTCCGCCCAGGCGACGGCGGTGAGGTAGAGGCCGACCAGCAGGCCGAGCGCCCAGATGCGGCCCGCGGCGCGCCGGCGAATTGGCCAGAAAGCCGCGAAGGCGGCCCCGCCCACGGTCAGCGGGGCCGCCAGCAGGATCGCCAGCCGCGTCCAGACATCCGCGCCCGCGTAGGGGATCGGCACATCGGTGAGCCCGTTCAGGCTGCGGTCGACGTTGGAGAAGAGCTCGCCCCAGTGAGTGGGCAGCAGCAGCCGCGCCGGCAGGCCGACGATCACCAGCCCGAGGCAGACCGCGAGCAGGCCGGTCGCCGCGGCGAGCGCCCAGCGGGTCGCCCGGGAGCGAGGGAGGCGAGCGATCGCGGCGAGCGCCGCTCCCGCTGCGGTGGCGAGCGCGACGGCGAGGAGGACCCGCGCGGCGGGCGGGTCGGCGACGAGCGAGACCCATTGCAGCGAGGCGACGACCCCGAGCGCCGCGAAGCAGATCAGCTCGATCCGCTCGTTCCGGGATACGGAGAGCGCGGTCATGCGGCCACCCTGCGCGGTGCCTTGCCCCGCTCGGCGCCCGCACCCAGCGGGTAGCCGAAGCAGCCGGAGACGCGGAAGGCGGCCGCGCGGCGGGACCCGGTCGGCGTGATCAGAAAGCTCCCGGCGCGGAGCCCGCGCAGCGAGGCGGGCAGCTCCCGTCCCGCGGTCACCCAGAGCACCGCCGATCCCCTCATCGCGGGGAGGGGCGGGGGACCCGCATTCGGATTGGAGATCGCGAGCCGCACGTGCGCCTCCGGCCAGGCCCGGAGGGCCGGGTCGATGGTGAGCGCGCGGCGCTCGCCTGGCAGCAGGAGGTCGCAGCCGCCGGCGCGGCCGAGCTCGACGCAGAGCGAAGCTGCGGCCCGCATCGCGCGCTCGCGCTGCTCGGGCTCGCCGGCCCCGCGCGGATCGAAGACGACCAAGGGCCGCGGCTCTCCGCCGGCGACCAGCCGCCGCTCGATCATCTCCCCGGTGCGCGCGACCGCCGGCCAGTGGATGCGCGAGGCCGGGCTTCCCTGGCGGTAGGGCCGCAGCCCGTCGACCTCCAGCTGCGCGAGGCCGCCGCGACTCGAGGTGGCCTCGCTCGCGTGGCCGTCGCCCGCCGAGTGTCCGCGTGGCCGAGAGCCGGGACCGACCCAGCGCACCGGATCGACCCGCGGCAGTACGACGAGATCGAGCGATTGCAGCGAGTCCAGCCGGCGCTGCCAGAGGCCGAGCGGGTCGCGAACCACGAGGCTCGCCGGATCGAGCCGGACCCGGCCTGGCCGGGATAGCCAGACCGCGCGATCGAGGCTCCGCGACCAGCGCGGGCCGACCGGGACGCTGCGCTCGAGCAGGGGATCGGTGAGCTCGCCGCCGGGTGGGGGAAGGAGGGTGCGGCGCAGCCTGATGCGAAGCGGATAGGGCTCGCTCTCCTGCAGCCGGGTCGGTCCCGGCAGGCGCTCGAGCCTGCCGCGCAGAGTGGCCAGCTCTACCCAGGCGACGGCGCCGATCGTCAGCCCGAGCAGCGCGATCCCGCAGACCAGGGCGGCGGTCAGGCCGAACCCGAGTCCCGCGAGGACGAAGGCGATCCCCAGCTTGGCGGTGGTAGGAGCCCGCGGTGCGCTGGCCGCCCCCGTCCCCTTCATCTCAGAGGGCCGGGACGCGGTCGATCGCCTCGCGGATCACCGCCTCGCGCTGGTCGCCGTCGACCTCATAGGAGAGCAGCAGCCTGTGGGTCAACACCGAGGGTGCCAGCGACTGGACGTCGTCGGGCAGGACGTGGTCGCGGCCCTCGAGCGCGGCGAGCGCCTTGGAGGCACGGAAGAGCATCAGCCCGGCGCGCGGGCTGGCGCCGAGCTCGACCCGCTCGTCGCGGCGGGTGGCGTCGCAGATCGCGACCACATAGCGGCGCAGGGGCTCCGTCCCCTCGATCCCGGCGAGAGACACCTGGGCCCCGCGGACCGCGCCCACGTCCGCGACCGGCGCCAGCTCCTCGACCGGATCGCGGTCGGCGTGCTCCGCCAGCATCGCGGACTCGTCCCAGACGTCCGGGTAACCGAGCGTGACTCGCACCATGAATCGGTCGAGCTCCGCCTCGGGGAGTGGGTAGGTGCCCTCGTACTCAGCGGGGTTCTGGGTGGCGAGCACCACGAAGGGCCGGGCCAGCTCGTGCTTGTGACCGTCGATCGTGATCTGCCGCTCCTGCATGCACTCGAGCAGGCCGGACTGGGTCTTCGGCGAGGCGCGGTTGATCTCGTCGACCAGCACGACGTTGGCGAACACCGGGCCGGGGTGGAACTGGAAGGTCGCGTTGCGCTGGTTGAAGACGTTGGTGCCGACCAGGTCGGCCGGCAAGAGATCCGAGGTGCACTGCACGCGGGCGTACTCGGCCTCCAGAGAGCGGGCGAGTGCGCGGGCGAGCGCCGTCTTGCCCACCCCCGGGGCGTCCTCGATCAGCACGTGTCCCTCGGCGAGGAGGGCGACGATCAGGTCCCGCACGACCCGCTCGGGTGCTTTCACGGCCCGCGAGATGTTGTCCCTCAACCGCGAGCCGAGATCCGCAACCTCCCCGGGATCAAGCCTCGGCGCAGTCGCCATTGCCCCATGGTACGCCCGGCCTCAAGCAGCGGATTGCGGTCGCGCCGCGGCGGGTACGCGAATTGGCGATGGCGGACGAGCAAGAGAAGCTCGGAGTGGAGGAGGCCCGCCGCGAGATCGCGGGCGGTGACGCCACCGCCGTCGACGTCCGCTCCGAGGAGGAGTGGAGCCAGGGCCACATCCCCGGCGCGATCCACCTGCCCGATGGGGATCCCGAGGCCGGGACGAAGCCCCTCGAGGAGGGCGCCCGTCTGATGGTGATTGCGAAGGACGGGAAGGTGGCCGTGCGGGCGGCGAAGAACCTGAACGAGCGTGGCTATGACGCAGTCGCCGTCGAGGGAGGCATGGCCGACTGGGGCTCTGAAAACTTCAAAATCCAGCCGACCGCCGACCCCGACGAGGACACCGAGCTCGGCCTGAGCTAGCTGTCCTTGGCAATGACCTCCGCGTACCGCCGCAGATAGAGCGGCCAGCCCTCGTCGCCGCCGACGCCCTCGCGTGTCCCTTCCCAACCCTCGCCGTGCCGCTCGAGGTTGCGGTGCTCGAGCTCGACCCGAGTGCGCTCCGCCGTCTCCGAGATGAATCGCACCTCGATCTCGCTGGTCTTCTCCATGTCGGTCTCGATCTGCCACTGCGGGCTGATGTCCCAGCTGAACAAGACGCGCTCGGGCGGCTCGTAGGCGAGGATGCGTGCCCAGCGGCACTCGCTCCCGTCCACGCCTCGGTCGTAGAGATGCCCGCCGACGCGCGGCTCGAAGATCGTCTCGGCGATGTCGCCGTCGAGCATGTTGTGCTCGCGCGGCTTGAAGCTGCCGAACTCCTCGGTGA
>Ga0126307_10001929_pt1 | contig 13870 bp, 12 predicted proteins | sample Plot28_FD_89955 | JGI IMG/M metagenome (GOLD analysis project Ga0126307, IMG submission 89955) | Serpentine soil microbial communities from UC McLaughlin Reserve, CA, USA - Plot28 | ecosystem: Environmental > Terrestrial > Soil > Grasslands | place: USA: UC McLaughlin Reserve, Lake County...
CCATCCCGGTGTCCGTACGCAGCGGCCCGGGCTCCGCCGCGAGCCAGGTGATGCTCGCGCCGGGCAGGCGGGAGAGCACCTCGTACGGCCCGACGGCGTCCAGTGCGGTGTAGCCGGGGTAAAGCGTGATCGCGACCTTCATGCGGCCAGTCCTCCAGTCCTGAATCGGATATGCACTCGGCCGGGCTCACGCCCAGCCGGCGCCGGAACGCGCGGCGCATCGTCTCGGACGATTCTCCGCCACGGCGGGCGGTTTGATGTCCCGAGATGACATCGACCACGGTATTTGTGGGCGATCGTCATCTGGTCACGCCTGGGGCGGACCCGGTCAGGGCGTGAACCTGAACGTGGCCACGTCGCCGTCCTGCATGGCGTAGTCGCGGCCCTCGATCCGCTGCAGCGCCCGTTCGCGCGCCTGGGTGTAGCCGCCCGCCTCGACGAGCGCCTCCCACGGCGTGATCTCGGCGGCCACGAATCCCCTCTCCATGTCGGTATGGATGGCGCCGGCCGCCTGCCGCGCGCCCGTGCCGCGCGGCACCGCCCAGGCGCGCGCCTCCTTGTCCTGCCCGCCCGTGAAGAACTGGATCAGGTCGAGCAGCGCGAAGGCCTCGCGGACCACCGTCGCAAGCCCGGACTCCGGCACGCCGAGCTCCGAGCGCATGTGATCGGCCTCCTCGTCATCGAGCTCCGAGAGCTCCGCGTCGAGCCGGGCGCTCACCGCGGCCACGCGCGCTCCGCTCTCGGCCGCGTGCTCGCGCAGCCCCGCCGGCGGCTCGAGCGGCTCGCCCTCCGCCACGTTCGCCACGTACAGCACGGGCTTTGACGTGAGCGCCGACAGTCGCACCGCCGCCCCCGGCGCATCGTCCGGCTGCGGCACCGAGCGCACCGTCCGCCCCTCGCGCAGAGCGTCGACCACCGCACGCAGCCAACGCTCCTCCGCCACGGCGAGCTTGTCGAGCGAGCGCGCCTGCTTCGTGACGCGCTCGAGGCGGCGCTCGGCCTGCTCGAGATCGGCGAACAGGAGCTCCGTCTCGACGGTCTCCACGTCGGCGAGCGGGTCGACTCGCCCCTCCGGGTGCACGACCTGGGGGTCGGAGTGCGCCCGCACCACGTGCAGGATCGCGTCGGTCTCGCGGATGTTGCCGAGGAACTGGTTCCCGAGGCCCTCGCCGCGGTGCGCGCCGCGCACGAGCCCGGCGATGTCGTGGAACTGGATCGTCTCATGCACGATCGGGCGTGCGCCGATCGTCTCCGCCACGCGCTCCAGGCGCTCGTCCGGCACCGGCACGACGGCGACGTTCGGGTCCACGGTGGTGAATGGGTAGTTGGCCGCCTGCGCGCCGGCGCGCGTCAGCGCGTTGAAGAGCGAGGACTTGCCCGCGTTCGGAAGCCCGACGATGCCGATCTTCATGGGGTCGCGAGCCGCGCGAAAGCATCGCCGAGCACGGCCCCAGCGAGGATGTCCGACGGGTAGTGGACGCCCAGATACGGCCGCGTGAGCGCCATCGCCGCGGCGAGCGCGTAGAGCGGTGGCCGCGGCAGAGCGAGGCCGAGCGCCCGCGCACCGGCGAACGAGGTCGACGAGTGCGCGGACGGGTAGGAGCGGCCCGAGATGACCGGCACCAGCGCGGGAAACTCCTCCTCGAGCACCGGCCGGGCGCGCCGCACGGTCTGCTTGACGGCGGTGTTCGCCAGGAGTGTGGCGAGCACGATCCACATCGCCCGGCGGTAGTGCGGCCGGCCACGGCGGTGCAGCAGGAGGCCGCCCGCGGCGATCGCGTGCCAGACCAGCCCGTTCTCACCCGTCCACGCGAGTCGCACGGCCGCGGCCTCGAGCGTCGGCCAGTGCCCCCGCGAGCGCATGAGCCGCAGCCCCGCGTGGTCGAGATCGCGAAGCGAGCGACCCAGCGCCCTCAAAAGCCGACGCGCTGGTCTTCGGTGTCTATCCGCACGTAAATGACCTGAGCGAGGTCGATCGCGATCTTCGAGTCGAGCGTCTCAAGCTCGTGCCAGCGTTCCTTGTCGCCCTCGGTCAGGGCCCTGCGGAGCGCGTCGTACGCGTCCTGCTTGACACGGGCGGGCAGCACCTGGCCTCCCTGGAAGCCGATGTCGATGCGCCGGTTGTCTTCTGCCATCAGTGCGCTGCCTCCACGAGCTCTGTGAGTACTCCGCCGGTCGACTTCGGGTGTACGAACGCGACGCGGCTCGAGCGGATCCCTATGCGGGGCCGCTCGTCGATCAGGCGCAGGCCCGCCGCCCGGACCGCCTCGAGCGCGGCCTCGATGTCGTCGGTGCCGTAGGCCACATGGTGAAGGCCCGGCCCCGTGCGATCCAGGAATCGCCCCACCGCGGTGTCCGGGGCGAGCGGACGCAGCAGCTCGACGTGACTCTCGCGACCGATGCCGACGAGCACAGCCTCGATGCCCTGGTCCTCCACCGTCTCGCGGTGCTGCACGGGCATGCCGAGCCGAGTCTCGTAGAGGGCGATCGCCTCGTCGAGATCCTCCACCGCCACGCCGATGTGGTCGATTCGTCCGAACACGGCGCGGAGGATATTTGAGCTACGACGGCTCGGGCCCGATTCGCTCGGCTGCCGCCAGTCGCGCCGCTCCCGGCTCGAGCTCGCGGACGATCGAGTCACCCGCGTCCGCGGCATCCGGCTCGCCGCGATAGCGGGCCACCATCTGCTCGATGTCCTCGCGCTCGAGCACCTCGTTCTCGAGCAGCGTGAACGCGAACGCCTCGAGCAGCGTGCGGTGCTGCGCCACGAGCTTGAGCGCGCGCCGGTGTGCGAGGTCCGTTAGGTACTGCTGCTCCTCGTCGATGGTGCGCCGTGTGTGATCCGACATCGCGTAGTCGTCCGCAGGCAGCTGCTTCGACGCCAGCTCGGTGCCCATGCCGTACATCGTGACCATCGACCGGCTGATCTCGTGCACGCGGCGCAGGTCGTCGGACGCGCCGGTCGTGATCTGGCCGAACACGATGTGCTCGGCAACACGCCCGCCGAGCAGCACGACCATGTAATCGAGCAGCTCGTCCTTCGTCTTCAGGTAGCGGTCCTCCTCGGGCAGGTTGAGCGTGTAGCCGAGCGCCCGGCCGCGCGGGATGATCGAGATGCGGTGCACCTTCTCGACGGAGGAGAGCAGCTCCGAGCAGATCGCGTGCCCGGCCTCGTGGTAGGCCACCACGCGCTTCTCGTGCTCGGTGATCACGCGCCGTGACTGCATGCCGGCGATCACCCGCTCGAGCGCCGCCTGGAAGTCCTTGGTGGTGATCGTCTCGCGCAGCTCGCGGCCGGCGAAGATCGCTGCCTCGTTGCAGATGTTCGCCAGGTCGGCGCCGGTCAGGTTGCTCGTCTGCCGCGCGATCACATCGAGGTCGATGTCGGGCGCGAGCGGCTTCCCGCGCGTGTGCACGTCGAGGATCGCGCGCCGTCCCTTCAGGTCCGGGGCGGTCACGAGGATCTGGCGGTCGAAGCGCCCGGGGCGCAGCAGCGCGACGTCGAGCTTGTCGAGCAGGTTCGAGGCGCCGATCACGACCACGTCGTCGGCCGATCCGAAGCCGTCGAGCTCGACGAGCAGCTGGTTGAGGGTCTGGTCCTTTTCGCCGGAGATGTCCTTGCCGCGCGTGGCGCCGACCGCGTCCAGCTCGTCGATGAACACGATCGCCGGCGCCTGCTTGCGCGCGATCCGGAAGAGACGCCGGATCCGAGCCGCGCCGAGGCCGGCGAACATCTCCACGAACGACGACGCCGACTGGGCGAAGAACCTCGCCTCCGCCTCGTTTGCCACCGCCTTCGCGAGCAGCGTCTTGCCCGTGCCGGGCGGCCCGTGCAGCAGGATGCCCTTCGGAACCTTCGCGCCGAGCTTGCGGAAGCGCTTGGGGTCGCGCAGGAACTCCACCACCTCGCGCAACTCGTCCTTGGCCTCGTCCGCGCCTGCCACGTCCTGCCAGCGGACCGAGGTGGCGGACTGCGGCTTCACCTCCTGCGGCTTGGTCCGCGGCATGTAGCGGAACATCCAGAGGACCGCGAAGGCGATCAGCCCCATGAACACGATCGGGAGCCAGACGACCATCCAGTCCTCGACCTTGTCCCAGGTGCTCGTCCCGGCGGCCACCGTCTCCGCGATGCGGCGGCTGACGCGGAACGAGTCGCTCCCGTCCCTGCTCGAGAACGTCCGATTGAGGGAATCGAGCTTCCAGTCGTCTGGCAGCGAGTTACCCGGCTCGCGGAGGATCGCGCGGAAGCTGTCGATGGCGGTGTCGCAGGTGGTGTCCGAGGTGTCGAGCAGCGTGACGTCGTACGCGCCCGGCTCCAGCGTGAGGTCGTCGAGCCGCTGCTCGCCGGTGACCTCCACAGGCGTGGAGCAGACCGCTGAACCGCCCTGGGCCGCAGCGGGCTGCGGCGCCGCGAGCACGAGCACGATCAGCGCAGGGGCGACCAGCGGGCGAAGCGACCTCATCGAGTACTCCAATCGGCCGCCTGGGCCCTCTCCATGAGGGTCAGTTCACCGTCTCTAGCCGCGGGTTGGGCCTGTGGCGCCGCCCGGCCTTCGCGCAGGCGCGACCGTCCACGCGCACAACGTCCGCCGTGTAGTCGTTCTGGCCGCGCACGAGCGACGAGCCGACACCGTACGCGTCGACCGGGGCGCCGATCCTTTCGAAGTAGCGGATCTTGTCCGCGTTGAAGCCACCCGAGGCCACGACCTTCACCCGCGTGTGCCCGGCGGCATCGAGCGCCTCGCGCACGCGCGCGACGAGGACCGGGTTCACGCCGGTCGGGTCGAAGTCGCCCATGTCGTGCCAGAGCGCGCGATCGACCAGCTTCTCGGAGGTGTCGAGCCGGACGCCCCAGAGCTGCTCGCCGAGGGCGTCCGCCACCTCGAGTGCGGTGCACACCGAGTCGTTGTCGAAGTCCACGAGGACGGTCACGTTCATCTCGCCTGCGAAGCGCTCGGCGAACGCCGCGGCCGCCGCGACGGTGTCCCCGCCGTAGGCCGCGATCAACCCGTGCGGGACGGTGCCGACGCCGCGTCCGCCCCACCAGGACGCCTGCGCGTCGGTCGACACCCCGATCGCGCCGGCCACATGAGCGGCCCAACCGTCGCCGGTCTGGACGAGCCAATGGTCGTGACGCGCGGGGAAGAACAGAATGTCCTTGCCGGCGGCCGCCTCGACCACCTCGCGCACGTTGCGCATGATCATCGTCCGGCGAGCGAGGCAACCGAGGTAGACGGTCTCGAGGTGGGCGAACAGGGCGTAATCGCCCTCGATCGTCATGACGGTCTCCCACGGCGCGATCTCGTCACCCTCGTACAGCGCCCGCACCGTGAGCGCGGTCCAGTCGTCGCTGCAGAGCTTCAGGACGGCTATCGCCTCGTCGATCCCGCCGAGCACGGACTGCTGCTTCTGGAAGACCTGCATCGTCACGACCGGCCGGCGCCCCTCGCGTTCGAGCAGCTGCTTCGTGAAGTTGAAGTACGCGTCGGTGTAGTAGCCCTCGCGGATCTTGTCGACCGGAAGGCGAAAGACCTCCGGATCGAGCCGCACTCGCCGGCGGGTCTCGGTGGCCATCGCGTCCATGGTAGGCCCTGCCTTCGACCCGCCGGTACGGCAACCGACTTCTTGAAATACGGCAGTTCGGCGGATGTGCGCGCCGTGGCGCGACCGTACGGTGGCCTGGTACCCGAAAAGGAGGACCACATGAAGACCTTCGTCATCGAACGCGACATCCCCGGAGCGGCCGACCTCAGCGACGAGGAGCTGAACGGAATCTCGCAGGCGTCGTGTGCGGCAATCACCGACCTCGACAGGCCCTACCGCTGGCTCCACACCTACGTGGCCGGCGACAAGTTCTACTGCGTGCACGCCGCCGAGAGCGAGGCCGACGTGCGGGAGCACGCGAAGCTCGGCGGCTTCCCCGTGAAATCGGTGAACGAGCTCGCCTCGGTGATCGACAGCTCGGGCGTGCGCGGCGTGCCGGCCTGAGCGACCCGACGTAGACTCGGAGCGTGTCTCTCGTAGCGCGCGAAGAAGAGCGCGCCTGGCTCGAGACCGCAGCCGCCGAGGCAATCGGCGGCCGCGGCGCGCTGGTGCTGCTCGCGGGTGAGGCCGGCGTGGGCAAGACGCGCCTCGCCGAGGACGTGCTGTCCGCCGAGGACGCTCGCTTCCTGCGCTCGGCCGCCACGCCTGCCGGCGACGCGTACGGGGCGCTCACGGGGGCGCTGCGCGCGTTCCTGCGCGGAGTCCCCGAGGGCCTCACCGACTGCGGCCCGCTGCGGCGGCAGCTCGCCCTCGTGCTGCCGGAGCTCGGGGACCCGCTGCCCGCGGCGGACCGAGCGACCCTCGTCGAGGCGTTCCGGTGCGCGCTGGCCGCGGTCGCCCGCCACGGGCCGGCGCTGATCCTGCTCGACGACCTGCAGTGGTCCGACGCCGCGACGCTCGAGACGCTCGGCGCGCTGGCCGAGCCGCTCTGCGAGCTCCCGATCCTCGTGATCGCCGCGTACCGCTCGGACGAGACGCCGCGTGGCCACGCGCTCCGCCGCCTGCGGACGGACCTGCGTCGCATGCGGCTGCTGCGTGAGATCGAGATCGAGCCGCTCGACGCGGCTGCGACGGCGACGCTCGCAGAGCTCACGCTCGGCAGCCCGCCGTCGCCGCGGCTTGCCCGCACCCTCCACGAACGCACCCAGGGCGTGCCCTTCTTCGTCGAGGAACTCGCCGCCGCCCTCGATGCGGGCGGCCGCCTCGAGTCGGGCGCCTCAGGCCTCGAGCTGGCCCTCGACGCCCACGTGCCCCTCCCGCAGACGATCCGCGACGCCGTGCTGCTGCGCACCGCGGGGCTGTCGGAGCGTGGGCGCGCGGCTGCCGAGACCGCCGCCGTCGCCGGTGCTCGCTTCGAGCTCGAGCCGGTCGCCGCGCTCGGACACGAGGACGCGCTCGGCGAGCTCGTGACAAGCGGGCTCGTCGTGGAGGTCGAAGCCGAGCCGGGCCTGGCCGCCTTCAGGCATCCGCTGGCCCGCGACGCGATCTACGAGGACGTGCCCTGGCTGCGCCGTCGCGCGCTTCATCGCGCGCTCGCGGGGGCGCTGGAGGAGCGCGGCGCCGGCGCCGCCGGCGTGGCCGCGCATTGGCTCGCCGCGCGCGACAACGAGCGCGCGCTCGACGCTCTCACGCGTGCGGCCACCGAGCTCGCGGCCGTGCATGCCCACCGCGACGCCGCGCGGCTCGGGCGCCAGGCGCTCGACCTGTGGCCCGAGGGCGAGCGCGGGACCGACCGGATCGCGCTGCTCGAGCGACACGCCCGCTCGGCCGAGCTCGCCGGCGAGCTCGCGGAAGCGGCGAGCGCCCAGCGCGAGGTGGTGGCCGTCCGCCGCACCGAGGGCGTCGGCAGGGCGCTGGCGGACGCCGAGCGCCGGCTCGCCGGAATCTGCGAGCTCCAGGGCGACCGCGAGCGTGCCCTCGCCGCGCGGCGCGTCGCCGCCGACGCGTTTGTGGCGATCGGGCTCTCCGGCGAGGCGGCCGCGGAGCGCCTGATCGCGGCCGGCTACCTGCAGAGCGCGGGCGTGCACAGCGAGGCCGTGGAGCTCGCGCGCGACGCGGGTGCCGAGGCGCGCCGCGCGGAGCGGACAGATCTGCGCGCTCGTGCGCTCGGGCTCGAGGGCGTCGCGCGCGCGAAGCGGGGCGAGTTCGAGCAGGGCATCGAGACGGTGCGCAGCGGGCTCTCGCTCGCGCTCGACCACGAGCTGACCGCCGAGGCGGCGGAGGTCTACCAGCGGCTAGGCACGGCGCTCGAGACCGCGGCCGACTACGGGGGCGCGCGCGAGGCGCTCTCCACGGCCATCGGGCTCTGCGAGACGGGCACCGGTCAGGAGCACGTGTGCCTCAGCTGCATGGTGTACGTGCTGCGCGAGCTGGGCGACTGGGACCGCTCTGCCGAGATGGCGCTGGAGCTGAACGGCGGCGGGCGCGATGCGGCGACCACGCTGGTCGCCGACGGCGTCCTCGGCTCGATCTACGGGTTCCGCGGCGACGCGCGGCGTGCCCGGCCGCTGCTCGAGCGCTGCCATGCGACGGCCGCACGCATCAACGTGATCTCGATGCTGGCGGACTCCGCGGCGGCCCTGGCGTGGCTCGACGAGCGGGAGGGCGCGATCGACGCCGCAACCTCTCGGTGCCGGCTGCTCCTGGAGCGCTGGGAGCGCACGGAGGACAACCACTACGCGGTCTGGTGCCTGCGCCATGCCGCGTCGTTCTTCGCCCGCAGCGGCTCATCGGCAGAGGCGCGCGCGTGTGCCGAGGCGCTCTCCGCGGTGGCCGCGCGCACGGGCCACGCGGATGCCCTGGCGGCGCTGGCGCACGCGCTCGGCGAGACGGCACTCGCGGACGGCGAGCCGGAGGCGGCCGCCGACCAGCTCACGCGCGCGCTCGAGCTCCACGAAGGGCTCGACATCCCGTTCGAGCGCGCTCAGATCATGCTCCGCGCCGGTGTCGCCTGTGCCGCCGCCGGGCGTCGCGAGGCCGCGCTCGAGCACCTGGCGGGCGCGCACCGGCTGGGGCGCCGGCTCGGCAGCGGCCCGCTGGCCGCAGACGCCGCCGCCGCGGTCGAGGCGCTCGGCGAACCCGTGCAGCAGCATCTGGGTCGGCGCGCGGCTGCCCACCACGAGAACGCCGGCCTCTCGGAGCGCGAGCTCGAGGTGATGCGGCTCGTGGCCTCGGGGCACACGAACCGTGAGATCGCCGCCGAGCTCGTGCTCAGCACACGCACGGTCGACATGCACGTGCGCAACATCCTCGCCAAGCTGCGCTGCCGCACGCGCACGGAGGCCGCAGCGCGGGCGGGCGACCTCGGCCTGCTCGTCTAGGTCGTCGCGCCTTCCACGCGCAGGATCTCCGCCAGCGCCGCCTCGCCCACCTCGAGCTGCTCGGGCGTCGGCTCGCGCGTGCCGATCACGCGCTGGATCTCGTGGCCGGGGCGGCGGAGCACGCGGGTGACGCGCGTCTCGGGATGGCGCTCGCCCCAGGCGAAGACCTCCACCGCCACGGCCGCGCTCCCCAGCCCGACCGCGGCCTCGGCCGCCGGGCCGCGCAGGCCGGCGCGCCGCGCCGCGACGCTGCCGAGCGCGCTTGCGGCCAGCATCGGCGCCACCAGGTGGGACCCGCAGCGGTCGTGCTCCTTGAGCGCGTCCGCCGCCTCGCCGTCCTGCTCGTACGCGGCGATCGACTTGTGCTCCACGCCGTGGTAGGCCGCGAGCTCCCCGCTTCGAAGGGCCAGCAGCGCGGGCAGCATCGACACGAACGCCACCGCCGCCTCGCGACCGACGGTGCGCGCGCCGGCCGCCCGGATCGCCTGGCCGCCGAGCGCCGCCGCCCCCATCGCGCCGAGAGTGCGCACGTCCTGCATCGGCAGGCGCGCCTCCGGCAACGCGCGCTTGACAAGCGGGATCACCGCCATCGCCTCGGCGAGCTTGACCACACCGCGGACGCCCGGGAGCCGCTCAGAGGCCTTGCCGCCGAGATCGGGCTTGCGCCCGGACGCGACCTTCACCTCACCGGCGTCGCTGCGGACCGCGGCCGCCCAGTGAGTCGGCCCGTGTACCAGCAGGCCGTTGCCGAGCGCCATGCCTCCGAGGCGAAGCTTGTCCTCGGGCACCGGGGCCGTCACGCGAGCGTCTCCTGCATGAGATCAGCGTAGAAGCTCGCTGCGAGGCCTAGGTCCGCGACCGGGATGCGCTCGTTCGCGCCGTGCATGAGCGGGAACGACTCGAGCAGGTCCATCGCGCGCATCGGGAAGAAGCCGTACGCCACACAGTCCGGGAACGCGCGCCGCCACCAGTGCGAGTCGGAGAAGCCCTGCATCATCACGGGCGCACCGACGGCACCAGCGTCCTCGCGCGCGATCCAGGCGCGGATCGTGTCCATCAGCGGTGTCTCGATCGGCGAGCGGTTTCCTACCACGTGCTCGGGCAGATCGAGCTCGAAGCCGTCCGGCAGGGTCCCGTCGAGCGCGTCCCAGACCGCCTGCTCGCCCAGCTCGGGGGGCACGCGGCAGTCCACCTCGACGTGCGCGCGGGCGGGGATGACGTTCACCTTCGCGGACGCCGAAGCCATCGTCGGCGTGAACGTCACGCCGAGCATCGGCTCGACCAGCACGGCGAGCCGCGGGTCCTCGGCCTCGATCGCCGCGAGCGCGCCCGCGGGGTCGCCGGGGTCGAGCCCGAAGGTCGAGAGAAAGGCGTCTGCCTCCGGGGAGCGAATCGGCTTCGGGCGCGTCTTGCCGAGCGCCTCCAGAACCGGCGCCAGCTTGACGAGCGCATTCTCGCCGAGACGGGGGACGGACGCATGCCCGGCTGCGCCGCGGGCCGCGACCGTGAAGCGGAAGATGCCCTTCTCGGCCACGCAGACGCCGTACGCGCGAGTGCCGCGAAACGTGGTCAGCGCTCCAGCCCCCTCGTTCACCACGAGGTCGGCGCGCACGCGCTCGGCGTGCTGCGCGCACAGCCACTGCGCGCCGTGCAGCGCCCCGGTCTCCTCGTCGCAGGTGAAGACGAGCTTCAGCTCACCCGATTCCGGGCGCCAGCCCGCCTCGACGAGTGCGAGCGCGGCGGCCGCCTCGGCCGCCACCTGGCTCTTCATGTCGACCGCGCCGCGACCCCAGACGCAACCGTCGCGGAGCTCCCCCGACCAGGGGTCGGCGCTCCACTCACCCGGATCCGCGAGGACCGTGTCGACGTGGCCGAGCAGGCAGAGCACGGGCCCATCCGAGCGCCCGCCCATACGAGCCACGAGATTGGGTCGTCCCGGCACGGCCGCAAGCAGCTCGCATTCGAAGCCGCCCCCCTCGAGCAGGTCGCGCAGCAGCTCCTGCACCGCCTGCTCGTTCCCGGGCGGGTTCACGCTGTTGAGGCGGATCAGCCGCTGCAGCAACTCTGTTGCGCGGCGCTCGAGGTCCGCCCGCTCAGGCACCCGATCGAGTATATGAACGCCATGGGCGTGGACTCGGTGAAGAGCGCGGGCGGCCTGGCCTACCGCGAGGCGGGGCCGGACGACGGGCGCACGGCTCTGCTCGTGCACGGCTACCCGGAGTCGTCGTACATGTGGCGCGAGCTGATGCCCGCGATCGCAGATGTCGGTTGGCGAGCGGTCGCGCCCGACCTGGCCGGGATGGGCGACTCGGAGCCCGACCCGCCCGGCACGTGGGAGCGCCACGTGGAGTCGATCGAGCGCTTCCGGAATGCGCTCGGGATCGAGCGCTGTGTGCCGGTGCTCCACGACTGGGGCGCGCTGATCGCGCTGGCCTGGGCCTGCGAGCACCCGGACCCCGTGGACGCCCTCGTGATCAGTTCGTCGGGCTTCTTCGCGGACGGCAAGTGGCACGGCATGTCGAAGGCGATGCGCACGCCGGGGACCGGCGAGGAGCTGCTGGCGGGGATCGACCGCCAGGGCTTCGGCACGATGCTGGCGGGACTCAGCCCGGGCATCGACGAGGTGGCCGTCGATGAGTACTGGAAGGCGTACGCGGACGACACGCGCAGGCGGGGGCAGCTCGACTTCTACCGATCGATGGACTTCGAGAAGTTCGCTCGCTACGACGGCCGCCTGGCGGCGCTCGACGTGCCGGTGCTTCTCGTGTGGGGCGGCGCCGACGCGTTTGCGCCGGTGGCGGGCGCGCACCGCTTCGCGCGCGAGCTTCCCGATACGCAGCTCGTCGTCTTCGACGACGCCGGCCACTTCGTGTGGGAGGACGAGCCGGGCCGCTGCGCCGCCGCCGTGACGGCGTTCCTCGAGCGGCTGTAGGGGCCGCCCGCGGTCGCTGCGATCATCTGCGTGTGGAGCGGCTCTTCGACCTCGAGGATGCCCCGCGCGGCGGAGGCTCGGTGCCCGCCGCGGACATGCCGCTCGCCGCCCGGATGCGACCCGACTCGCTCGGCGAGTTCGTCGGCCAGGAGCACCTGCTCGGGCGCGGCTCGGCGCTCCGGACGGCGATCGAGGAGGGTCGCCCGCACTCGATGATCCTCTACGGGCCGCCCGGCTCGGGGAAGACCACGATCGCCCGCATGCTGGCGGCCAACGCGCGAGCGGCGTTCGAGGAGGAGTCCGCGGTGAAGGCCGGGCGGGCGGAGGTCAGGCAGGTGCTCGAGCGGGCCGAGCACCGGCGCGCCGCGAGCGGCGAGGGGACGATCTTCTTCCTCGATGAGATCCACCGCTTCAACAAGGCTCAGCAGGACACGCTCCTCCCCGCTGTGGAGGAGGGGCTCGTGGTGCTGGTGGGAGCCACCACCGAGAACCCGTACTTCGAGGTCAACTCGGCGCTGCTCTCGCGCTGCCGCATCTACGAGCTTGTGCAGCTCGACGACGAGCACGTGCTCACGCTCCTGCGGCGCGCGCTCGGCGACGAGCGCGGCCTGCCCGCTGCGCCGGCCGTGGACGACGCCGCTCTCGACTTCCTCGCGGCTCGCGCCGGTGGCGACGCACGCACCGCCCTGTCCGCGCTCGAGCTGGCGGCCGAGACGGTCGGGCCGGCGGGCCGAGTGACGCTAGCCGTGGCCGAGGACGCACTCCAGCGGAGCGCTGTGCTCTATGACAAGGGCGGCGACCTCCACTACGACTTGATCTCGGCCTGGATCAAGTCCACGCGCGGCTCCGATCCCGATGCCTCGCTGCTGTACCTGGCGGCAATGCTCGAAGGCGGCGAAGACCCGCGCTTCATCGCACGGCGGATGGTCGTGCTCGCCAGCGAGGACGTGGGCAACGCGGACCCCCGCGCTCTGGAGGTGGCGGTAAACGCCGCGCACGCGGTCGAGCACGTGGGCATGCCGGAATGCGCGCTCAACCTCGCGCAGGCCGCGGTCTACCTGTCGCTCGCGCCGAAGTCGAACGCCTCCTACCTCGGCATCAAGCGCGCCCGCGCCTGGGTCCGTGAGCACGGCACCCCCGTGCCGCCGTCCTATCTGCGCGACGCCCACTACCCGGGCGCGAAGAAGCTCGGGCGGGGCGAGGGCTACGACTACCCGCACGACCGCCCGGGAGGTGTCTCCGACCAGGAGCTGATGCCGGACGACGCCGTGGGCGAGCTCTTCCTGGAGCTGACCTCACACGGCGAGGAGGCCGCCTGGCGGGAGCGGCTCGAGCAGATCCGGAAGGCGCGCCGTCGATAATGACCGGCGTGACGACCGTGGCCCAGGCCACACAGCTCGAGTCCTTCAGCCCCTTCGATGGCGCCCGCCTGGGCGCCGTGCCGACCCTGCGCCCCGACGACGTCCAGGCCGTGGTCGACGACGTGGCAAGCGTTCAGCCGTTCTGGGCGCAGCTGCCGCTCACCGACCGCGCCCGCTACATGCGCCGCGCCGGCCAGGTGATCATCGACCAGCTCGAGGAGCTCGGCGAGCTCCTCGCCCGCGAGCAGGGGAAGCCGCTCGGCGAGTGCTATGCGATGGAGCTTCTGCCGACGATCGACTCGCTGCGCTGGCTCGCCGAGGCCGGTCCCGGCTTCCTGGCGGACGAGCGCGTCCCTCTGCCCGTCTTCATCAAGCAGAAGCGCGCACGCTTCACCTACGAGCCGCTCGGCGTCGTCGGGGTGATCGCGCCGTGGAACTATCCCTGGTCGATCCCGTTCGGCGAGGTGGCGATCGCGCTGATGGCGGGCAACGGCGTCGTGCTGAAGCCCGCCTCGCTCACCCCGCTGATCGGGCAGCGCATCCAGGAGGTCTTCGAGCGTGCGGGCCTGCCCGAGGGGCTCGTGCGCACGGTCCACGGCGGCGGCAAGGTCGGCCAGGCGCTCGTCGAGTCGAGCGCGGCGAAGATCTTCTTCACGGGCTCCGTCGAGGTCGGCCGCGGCGTCGGCCTCGCCTGCGCAGAGCGGATGAAGGGC
>Ga0126307_10001930_pt1 | contig 13869 bp, 19 predicted proteins | sample Plot28_FD_89955 | JGI IMG/M metagenome (GOLD analysis project Ga0126307, IMG submission 89955) | Serpentine soil microbial communities from UC McLaughlin Reserve, CA, USA - Plot28 | ecosystem: Environmental > Terrestrial > Soil > Grasslands | place: USA: UC McLaughlin Reserve, Lake County...
GAGGAGAACGAGGCGGGGCGGAATCCTGCGGCCGCTCGTGGTGGCGGCGGCGGCGGCGGCGGCGGCGCTGGCCGTCGCCGCGCTCGTCGTTCGCGCTCCCGGGCACAGCGGCTTCGGCCGACCCGTGGTCGGATTCGGCGAGTCTGTTGGCCGGGCGTTACGACCCTACGGCGACGCGGCTCGGAAACGGGAAGGTGCTGGTCATGGGTGGCGCGTCAACCACGTTTTTGGCGGCGCCGGAGCTGTACGACCCGAACGCGAACACGTGGACGGCGACGAATGGTCTGACGAGCTCGAGCTCGAGCGCGCGCCAGCGGCCACGGCCGACGCTGCTCGCGAACGGCAAGGTGCTGATCGCCGGCGGCTTCACCACCAGTAACACGACGAGCACGACGCGGATCTACGACTCCGCGACGAACGTCTGGTCGGCGGGACCGAACATGGTCGCGTTCCGGTACGGCCATACAGCGATGCTGCTTCAGAACGGGAAGGTGCTGGTGGTCGGCGGCAGCGGCACGCTCGCGAGCGCGGAGCCATACGGGCGCGAGCCGACGCGTTCGACGCACACGTTTCGGCGTCCGCGCGACATCTCTTGGACACCGCGGAGGAACGACCTCTTGCGCCGGATTGAGCCGAGAAGCAGCCCGGATCCGAGGTTCTACACATGCGCCCGGCAAGATTCGAACTTGCGACCTCTGCCTCCGCAGGGCAGCGCTCTATCCCCTGAGCTACGGGCGCCCGCGGACGGTCTAGTGTAGCCGCGCGTCCGCGGCGCCGATCCTCAGCGACGCGTCGTCCGGGACCTCTGTGCGCACGTAACCGAGGGCGCGGCCGCGCACCGCGCTCGTTACGCGGCCGACGACCTTCTCGTTCCACACGATCTCGTCCCCCGGGCTTGCCGACTCGACCTCGAGCCGGCGCAGGCGGCGGTTGACGTGGCCGCGGAAGTGCAGCCGCGCGATCGGCTCCTGACCGGGGTAGCAGCCCTTGGTGTAGGAGATCGCGCGCTCGTCGAGGCCGGCCTCCGCGGGCAGGATCCGGTCGTCGATCTCCGTTCCCCATGCGGGCGTGCCGGCTTCGATGCGCAGCCGTTCGAGCTCGTCCGCGTCGAGCGTCGGCGGAACTGCCGCATCGAGGACCTCGACCGCAGGCTCGCCGTAGTCGCGAGTCGCGATGCCGGTCTCTTCGCCGCCGAACACGATCGTCGACGCGTGCTCCTCGGCCTCGATCTCGCACTTCGCCGCGAACCGGGCGAGCAGCAGCGTCGCGCGCACCGCGTCGCCGAGCCCGGGCTCGGTGAGGAGGAGGAACTCGTGCTCGCCGCGCCGCCAGACCCTGAGCGGTGCGATCACGCGTCCCTTCGGCGTGAGCAGCAGTGCGTCGACGACATCGCTCGCCGTCACGTCGTTCGAGATCATCCGCTGGAGGAACGCCTCGGCGTCCGGGCCCGCAACGCGGACGTAGTCGCGGGGGCGCGCTGCGGCGCGTGTCGTAACGATTGCCATCGCAACTAGTCTAGGTCGAGTGTTCCGCTCGAAGGCGCTGAAGAAGGTCGCGCAGGCGGGATACGACCCGGACCGCCTGCCGCCCGGCCAGTACCTGACCGAGAAGTGGCCGGTCCTCCATGCGGGGTCGGTGCCGAAATACGCGCGGGATCTCGCCGGCTGGGACTTCCGCGTCTTCGGGCAGGTCGAAAACGAGCTCGTGCTGACCTACGACGAGCTGCGCGCGCTGCCGCAGACCCAGGTGACGACCGACATCCACTGCGTCACGCGCTGGTCGCGGTTCGACGCCGGCTTCAGGGGTGTCCACTGGCGCGACCTCGCCGAGCTCGTCCGGCCGAAGGCGGCGGCGCACTTCGTCGTCGCGCACGCCGAGCAGGGATTCACGGCCAATGTCCCCCTCGGCGCGCTCGAGGACGTCGACGCGCTGATCGTGTGGGAGGCGGAGGGCGTACCGCTGACGCCCGAGCACGGCTGGCCGCTGCGGCTGCTCGTCCCCTCGAAGTACTTCTGGAAGAGCGCCAAGTGGCTGCGCGGCCTGGAGCTCCGCTCGAACGACCACCCCGGCTTCTGGGAGCGCTACGGCTACCACAACAACGCCGACTACTGGCGCGAGGAGCGTTACGGGTTCTGATCGACGATGGCGCGGCGAGCCGGCGGGGCTTAAGGTCGGTGTGTGGTTCGTGCTGCTGTCGCCGCTATCGCTGTTGCTCTGGCGCTCGGCGGCGCTTCGGCGGCCGGGGCGCCCTCGGCTCGGGCGACCGTCAATGTCGTCGTGGCGGGGGCGCAGAGCTGCGAGTACGTCGTCGTCGGCAGCGCGTTCGGCGGCGGGAGCTTCATCCGCGGGACCGCGATCCTCCAGGTTCGGCTCGGTGGGCGATTCGTTGCCGCGGGACGCTCGCCGCTCCTTCGGAACGGGTGGTTCGTCATCACGGGCGGGCCGGATCAGGAGAAGTGCTTCAACGACAGAGATTCGAAGGCGGGTCGTTTTCGCGTCCGGTTCGTCGGCGCGCGCGGCTTTCCCTCCGGCCTCTCTCGTACGTACCGCGTGACCTGCGAGATCCTCGGGTTCGACCGCTCTTGCAAGCCGCGCCCCGTAACGCGCTGAACGTTCGCGCTCGCTAACTTCGCGCCCGCCTCGCTGTCTCAGTCAGCGATGCGGCGTTGTCTGCTGGTCATCGTCGTCCCGGCGCTCGTGCTCGCTCCCGCAGCGCTCGCTCTCGGCCGCTGGACACGTGCCGCGCCGCTGCCGCATCCGCGGTCGGCTCACGCGGTCGTCGTCGCCCGCGGCTCGATCTACGCGCTCGGCGGGCCGGGCACTGCGGCCGTCGATCGCTTCGACGGCAGACGGTGGAGGCGGGAGACGACGCTTCCCGGCGGCGTCGTCAACGCGCCGGCGGCCGTTGCGCTCGGGGCGAGTGTGTACGTCCTCGGGGGCTTCGCCGGCGCGACGAACGAGCCGTCGGCGGCGCTGCGCGTCTACGACACGCGCTCCCGTACGTGGGATTCGGCCGCGCCGCTCCCGGCTCCGCGCGGCGGACACGCCGCGGCCGTGCTTGGTGGCAAGATCCACGTCGTCGGCGGCGGCAACGCGGTCTCGACGATCGCCGACCATTCCGTCTACGACCCCGCGACGAACACGTGGAGCGCGGCGGCGCCGTTGCCGCGCGCGGAGGGGAGCCCTGCCGCGGTCACGTTCGGTGGCAAGCTGTACGCGATCGGCGGCCGAAGTGGGACCTCGGACTTCGGCGACGTTCACGTCTACGACCCGGCGCGGGACGCATGGTCTCGCGGGCCCTCGGTTCCGAAGCGCGGCACGGTCGGGTCCGCAGTGTATCGCGGTGCGATCTGGGTTTTCGGCGGCGAATCGCAGGCGCGCTTCCGCGTTCTCGGCGACGTCTTCCGCCTCCCGGCCGGCGCGAGCCGGTGGACGCGCGTGAGCACGCTTCCAACGCCGCGCAACTACGCCCGCGCCGTCGTCTTCGGGGACGCCGTCTACGTCGTCGGCGGCAGCACCGTCGCGGGCGAGAGCCACGGCGCGCGTGGGAGCCGCCTCGTCGATCGCTTCGCCGCCGGCTGAGCCGCTACGACGTCGTCATCGCGAGCGCGTAGACTCCACCGGAGTGCTGGTCCTCCTCCTGATCATCATCCTCATCATCGCGCTGGGCGGCGGGATCTTCGTCAACTCGTGGCTCTTCCTCCTGCTTCTTCTGCTGATTCTGCTGCTGCTGTTCCGCGGCCGTTTCTAGCGGCCGCCGCTCGCTCGCGCATCACGTCGTCGATCAGGCCGTACTCCACGCCCTCCTGCGGGTTCATGAAGCGGTCGCGATCGATGTCGCGCATCACCTGCTCCTTGGGCTGGCTCGAGTGGTGCGCGATGATCGCGGCCATTCGGTCGGTCATCTCGAGGATCTCGCGCGCCGCGATCTGGATGTCGGCCGGCGTGCCCCGAAAGCCGCCGGACCCCTGGTGGATCATCATCTTCGAATTCGGCAGCGCGTAGCGCTTGCCCGCGGCGCCGCCGCACAGGATCATCGCCGCGGCCGACATCGCCATCCCGACGCAGATCGTGCTCACGTCCGGCTTCACGTAGCGCATCGCGTCGTAGATCGCCATCCCGGCATACGCCGAGCCGCCGGGCGAGTTGATGTACAGGTAGACGTCCTTCTCCGGATCCTCGGCTTCGAGGAAGAGCAACTGGGCCGCGATCACGTTCGCGACGTCGTCCTCCACCTCGCTGCCGAGGAAGATGATCCGCTCGCGGAGCAGGCGCGAGTAGATGTCGAACGAACGCTCGGCACGGCCGTCGGACTCGACGACCACGGGGATCAGCGGCATCTCGGCCTCCTGGTAGTGTGCAACCGTCGAGTTGCACATCATACGCAACCAGGAGGTTGCACATGTCCGAGCAGGTCGAGATCATGCGGGAGCTCGAGGTCGATGCGCCGCGCGAGGAGGTCTGGGAGGCGCTGACGGATCCCGCCGAGCTCGCGGAGTGGTTCGCGAACGACGTCGAGCTGGAGCCGGAGCCCGGCGGCGAGGGTGTCTTCCGGTGGGACGACGGCGACGTCCGGCACGCGGTCGTCGAGGAAGTCGTGCCGCTCGAGCGCTTTGCCTTCACCTGGGAGGACGGACGCGTCGTGATCGAGCTCGAGGAGGTCCCGGCGGGCACACGCGTGACGGTCGTCGAGTCGCCGACGGCGGAGTGGTCGACCGCGCTGGAGCTGCGTGCCTGGAGCCCGGTCGTCGCCGCGGCCTGACGTCTTCGAAGCGCTCGCCGATCCGAACCGACGGTTTCTGCTCGAGGAGCTCGGCCGCCGCGAGGGCGCGACGGCGACGGAGCTCGCGGCGCAGCTCCCGGTAACGCGACAGGCCGTGACGAAACACCTGGCGGTGCTCGCCGACGCAGGTCTCGTCGAGCGCGAGCGCGTCGGGCGCGAGACGCGCTATCGGCCGACGCCGGAGCCGCTCGAGGCGGCGATCGCGTGGATGGCGCGCGTCGGCGGCGAGTGGGACGTGCGGCTCGCGCGCCTGCGTAGGTATCTCGCGAAGTAGGCCGAAGCCCTACGCGTGGCGTCTGTGCCCGACGGCCTCACGTTGAAGCGGAACCGCGACCTCGTCGGCCGCGAGAACCGGCCCTGGACGCGGCGGGCGTTTGTCGTCCTGCTCTGCCTCCCGCTCGTCGCGGGGCTCCTCAACGTCTTCGGTCAGCACCCGCAGGAGACGAAGGCATCGGGATCGCAGGCGTCACTGACGATCTCTGCACCCGAGCGTGTGCGGGGCGGCCTCTACTACCAGTCGCGCTTCCACGTTGTTGCGCACACCGACCTGGCAGACGCACGGCTCGTGCTCGATTCGAACTGGGCCGAGGGGATCACGATCAACACGATCGAGCCGTCGCCGCTTGGATCGGCGAGCCGGAACGGCGACCTCTCGTACGACCTCGGGCACATTCCCGCGCGCCAGTCCTTCGTCCTGTTCATCCAGCAGCAGGTGAACCCGACAACCGTCAAGCGGCGGACGCAGCGGGCCGAGCTGTGGGACGGCGAACGCCACCTGCTCACCATCGAGCGACCGCTCACGGTCTGGCCTTAAGTGCCCGATCAGGCAACACATGTCGGCCTCTGGTCCGTGATCACGCGGCGCCAGAGTCCATCCTCGCCCTTGCCAAGGCTTCATCCAGCCTCGACTGCGCGCGACTGCGGCCTCTGCCTTGGCGCTCGCGACCCAGAAACACGACGGCACTCCCTGAAGGGGCACTAGGCGTGGACATCGTCTTCCGTGCCGCGTTCGTCTTCTTCTTCATCCTCTTCCTGACGCGGATCGTCGGACGGCGCGAGCTGTCGTCGATGGAGCCGTTCGACCTGATCCTGCTGATCGTCATCGGCGATCTCGTGCAGCAGGGCGTGACCCAGAATGACATGTCGGTCACCGGTGCTGTGCTTGCCGTCGGAACGATGGGCGCGCTCACGATGCTCGTGTCGTGGGCGGGCTGGCGGTGGCGGATTCTCCGGCCTGTCCTCGAAGGTGAGCCGATCATCGTCGTGGAGGACGGGGAGCCGATCAAACGCAACCTCGACCGGAATCGGATCACGGTCGACGAGGTCGAGGCGGCCGCGCGCGAGCAGCAGGTCGACCGCCTCGACGACGTCCGTTGGGCGGTGCTCGAGACGAGCGGCAGGATCAGCATCATTCCGAAGCAGTGACGCTCTACCTGCGGGAATCGGACGTCGCGTCGCTGCTGTCGGCGGCCGACGCGGTCCCCGTGATCGAGGAGTCGTTCCGGCGGCTCGCGGCGGGGGAGGTCGACCTCGCACCGCGCCGCCGGCTCGAGATGGAGCGCGGCCGACTGGCGCTGATGGGAGCGGCCGACCGCGGGCTCGGGCTGGCCGGGAGCAAGACCTATGCGGCGACATCGTCGGGCGTCGCGTTCGTGGTCTCGCTCTTCGACGAGTCAGGCGCGCTCGTCGCTGTGGTCGAGGCGAACGTTCTCGGTCAGCTCCGCACGGGAGCCGCGAGCGGTGTCGCTGCGAAGCATCTCGCCCGCGACGGTGCGACCTCGCTCGGCGTCATCGGCTGTGGTTTTCAGGCGGAGACGCAGGTCGCGTGCATCCGGGCCGCGGTGCCGAGCATCGAGCGGGTGGTTGCGTACTGCCGCAGCGAGGAGCGGCTCGAGGCGTTCTGCGCGAAGACCGGCGCCGAGGAGGCGGAGACGCACGCGGAGGCGGCACGCGGGCTGCACGTGGTCGTCACCGCGACGAGCTCGCGCGACCCGGTGCTGCGCGGCGAGTGGCTCGAGCCCGGAGCACTCGTGTGCGCGATCGGCGCGAACGTGCCGAATCATCGCGAGCTCGACAACGTCGTGCTGGAGCGCGCCGCGTTCGTCTGCTGCGACTCGAAGGAGCAGGCACGGCTGGAGTCGGGCGACCTGATCGAGCCCGTCGCAAGCGGGGTGCTCGACTGGCTCGAAGTTCACGAGCTGCAGGAGGTCGTCGCGGGCGAGGTGAGCGGCCGGTCCGACCTCGAGGACATCGTCGTCTTCAAGTCGAACGGCCTCGCGGCGTGGGACGTGGCGCTCGCGGCGGCCGCCGTCGAGCGTGCTCGAGACCGCGGCGTCGGCGTTGAGGTCTAGCTCGGCTCGACCTGGCGACGGGCCGAATCGGCCACGTCGTCGCCGACCGCACGGATGATGTCGGGACGGTCGAGGACGCGTGAGCGCTGCTGCTCGGTCAGCCGGTTGCGCACGTACGGATCCTCGATGATCTCCGCCAGGTCGCGGCCCCGTTCGTGCTCGCGGATGACGTAGCCCGCGACGCGATCCTCCTGCGACGACCGCGCGAACAGGAACGAGAACGGGTTCCTGAGAACACTCGACAGCTTGAGCACGGGCGTATTCTTGCGAAATGAGGAGGAGGGGGAGCAGCGGTCGTTTCGCCGAGCGCCTCCTCGAGGGCGTCGACGACGCAGGACGGCCCGAGCGAATCGTCATCTGGATCGAGCGGAAGCCCGGCGCGGTCTGGGCTGTCGGGCGTTCCGTGAACGCTGATCTCCGGCGGAGCGACGAGCCGCGGAGCGACGACTACGTCTTCGAGGGCTACGAACTGGACGACGCGCTCGAGCGCGCGAACGAGGTGCTCGAGGACGACGTCGACGTGCTCGAGCAGGACGGAGTGAGTGTCGACGCGCGCCCGTTCGTCCGCAAGGAGCTGCTCGGACCGCTCGAGCGCTGGTTCTTCGGTCGCTCCGCGCAGGCCTGACGCTAGGGTCGGCGGCGTGCTGATCCGGCTGGGCCACAGTCCCGATCCCGACGACGCGTTCATGTTCTGGGCCCTCGCCGAGCGCGCCGTCGACACACGCGGCTTCGAGTTCGAGCACGTCCTTCGAGACATCCAGACGCTGAGCGAGTGGGCGCTCGAGGGGCGGCTCGAGACGACGGCGATGTCGCTCGCTTCGTATCCCCTCGTGCAGGACCGCTACCTGCTGCTCCCGCACGGCGCCTCGATGGGCTCTGGCTACGGCCCGATCGTCGTCTCGCGCAGCCCGCTGTCTCTCGACGAGCTGCGCGCGACGGAGATCGTCGTGCCGGGCGAGATGACGACGGCGTACCTGACGCTGAAGCTCGCGCTCGGCGCCGAGTTCCCGCACCGGGTCCTTCCGTTCGACGAGATCCTCGAGGAGGTCGAGGCGGGGCGTGCCGAGGCGGGGCTGCTGATCCACGAGGGTCAGCTGACGTACGAGGCGCATGGGCTCTCGAAGTCGCTCGACCTCGGCGAATGGTGGCTGGAGGAGACCGGTCTGCCGCTGCCCCTCGGCGTCAACGTCGCGCGGCGGGATCTCGGCGCGGAGCGGCTGCGCGACCTGAGCGAGGTGCTGCGCGCCTCGATCCGCGCGGGGCTCGACAACCGCGAGGAAGCGATGCGCTACGCCATGCGCTGGGGCCGCGGGCTCGACGTCGAGCTCGCGGATCGCTTCGTCGGCATGTACGTCAACGAGCTGACGGAGGACTACGGCGACGAGGGACGCGAGGCGGTGCGGGAGCTGCTCCGCCGCGGCGACGAGCTCGGCCACTACGCGGACCCCGTCCGCGTCGAGTTCGTCGCCTGACGCAGCCGAAAACCGCCCGGCCGCGTCTGCTTGTGACATGCGCACGACGTACCTGGCACGTACCAGTACCGCGGTACGGCGAAGTGTCCGTTCGGGACTAGGCTGGTCAGCGTGCCGAGGGCGGTGATCCTTTCCGCGGTGCGGACGCCGGTCGGCCGGTACGGCGGCGCGCTTTCGCACATCCGACCCGACGACCTGGCAGGGGCAGCGGTCGCCGCCGCCGTGGAGCGCGCCGGCGTCGACTCGAGCGAGATCGAGGACGTGTACCTCGGCTGCGCGAACCAGGCCGGCGAGGACAACCGCAACGTCGCGCGGATGGCGGTTCTCCTCGCAGGGCTGCCGGAATCGGTGGCGGGCGTGACGATGAACCGTCTCTGCGCCTCCGGCCTCGCCGCGGTCGTCTCCGCGTGCCACGCCGTTGCGGCGGGTGACGGCGAGCTCTTCGTCGCCGGCGGCGTCGAGTCGATGTCCCGCGCGCCGCTCGTCACGGCGAAGCCCGACGCGGCTTTTCCGCGCGGCGACCGCACGATGTACGACACGACGCTCGGGTGGCGCTTCCCGAACCCGCGGCTGGAGGCGCGGTTCCCGCTCGAATCGATGGGCGAGACGGGCGAGAACGTGGCCGACCGCTGGAGCGTCTCGCGGGAGGATCAGGACGCGTTCGCGCTCGCATCGCAGCGGCGCTGGGCCGACGCGGCGGAGACAGGCCGCTTCGACGACCAGCTCGTGCCGGTCGGTGACGTTGCGCGCGACGAGCATCCGCGAGCCGACACGAACGCGGCGAAGCTCGCGACGCTGAAGCCGGCCTTCCGCCGCGAGGGCAGCGTCACCGCGGGCAACTCGTCCGGAATCAACGACGGCGCCGCCGCGCTCGTGATCGCGTCGGAGGAGAAGGCGCGCGTGCTCGGCGCGGAGCCGCTCGCTGCGTTCGCCGGCAGCGCGGTTGCGGGCGTCGACCCGCGCGTGATGGGGATCGGCCCGGTGCCGGCGGTGCGGAAGCTGCTCGACCGCACCGGCATCACCGCCGACAAGCTCGACCTCGTCGAGCTCAACGAGGCGTTCGCGTCGCAGAGCCTCGCCGTTATCCGAGAGCTCGCGCTCGACCCGGAGAAGGTGAACGTCAACGGCGGCGCGATCGCGATCGGCCATCCACTGGGAATGTCCGGCGCGCGGCTCGTCGTCACGCTGCTGCACGAGCTCAGGCGTCGCGACGGTCGCTACGGTCTCGCAACGCTGTGCGTGGGCGTCGGGCAGGGGCAGGCCGCGCTGTTCGAACGCGGGTGAGTGCGCCATCCGGCAATACATCCCGGCGGCATTACCGAAAGGCGCACTAGCTTGAACCGCATGCGGCGAGCCGTCCCGGGCCTTGCGCTCATGTCCGCGATCCTCGTCGCCGGCCTGCTTCCGGCGACCGCCGCGACTCCACGGCCGGCGCGGATCGCGATCTTCTTCTACCCGTGGTACGGCACGCCGGCCGCCGACGGTGAGTGGCGGCATTGGCAGCAGGGCGACACGTCGCCGCCGCAACTGATCGCGTCGAACTACTATCCGTCGCGAGGCGCCTACTCGAGCTCCGACGCACGTGTCCTTCGCGCGCAGATGGCGGAAATCGCGGCGGCGGGAGTGAACGAGGTCGTGACGTCGTGGTGGGGGCGGGGCTCGCCGGAGGACGACCGCCTCGCGCTCGTCACGCGCGCTGCGCGAGCGAAGCGGCTCGCGGTCGCCATCCACCTCGAGCCGTACGGCAAGCGCACGGCCGCGAGCACCGCCGAAGACATCCGGTGGCTCCGCGGCCTCGGCGTCCGGACGTTCTACGTCTACGACGCCGAGCGGATCGCCGCGGACGAGTGGGCGGCCGCACTTGCAGCGTTCCCGAGCCTGCGGCTCCTTGCCCACACGCGGCTCGTCGGCTGGGCGAAGCGCGCCGGCTTCGACGGCATCTACACGTACACGAACGCCGATGCTGACGACTTCGCGCGCCTGTGCACCCAGGCCCGCGCCGCGCGCCTGCTCTGCTCGCCCACCGTCTCCCCCGGCTTCGACGCGCGACGCGCGGTCGGGACGCGGTTTGTCCGTCCCCGCCGGAGCGGCCACACGTACGACGCACAGTGGTGTGCGGCCCTCCGTGCCTCACCGGATCTCGTGACGATCGCAAGTTACAACGAGTGGCACGAGGGGACGCAGATCGAGCCCGCGAGCTCGAAGCCCCCCGGCAAGCGCGGGACCTATCGCACGTACGTCGGCGCGTATCGCTTGAAGGGCAAGGTCGCAGAGCGCGCGTACGTCGGCCGAACGGCGTTCTGGGTCAAGCGCTATCGCGCGGGCGTCCGCGCCTGCCCGCGCTGAAGCGCTACGAGATCGGCGGGCGCACGTAGATGACGCCCGCGTGCTTGATCGGGACGAACGGCGCGCCGAGCGACACGATCATCCCTTCGACGCGGCTGTAGACGTCGTGCAGCGACTCGGGTGAGCCGTCGCCGTACGGAACCTCGATGTCGACCTCGCCGACGGGCCGCGCATCGAGTCCGGCCTCGCGCAACTCCCCGAGGAGCCGGTCCCGGTCGGGGATCCTCGCAGCGCGCACCGGGATCTTCTCCGACATCGGCGGCGACTCTATATCGTGCGCGCGCGAATGGCGGTCGCGACGCGCGAGTACGGCATGTGGATCGACGGCGACTTCGCGCAGGCGGGCGAGGTACGGGACCTGCGCGAGCCCGCCTCGGGGGAGCTGCTCGCCCGCGCGGCGATGGCTTCGAAAGAGGATGTCGACCGTGCGGTGTCGGCGGCACGCGCCGCGCTCTCAGGCGCGTGGGCAAAGACGCCCGCGACCGAGCGCTCGCGCCTGCTGCACGCGCTCGCGGACGCGATCGTCGCGAACCGCAGGGAGCTTGCGGAGCTCGAGGCTCGCAATGTGGGCAAGGCGATCTCGTCGGTGAAGCTCGAGGTCAATCAGGCGGTCGACAACTTCCGCTTCTACGCGTCCGCGATCGGATCGATCGCCGGGCGGTCGAATCCGATCGGCGGTTCGCTCCTCTTCTACTCGCTGAAGGAGCCCGTCGGCGTCTGCGCGCAGATCGTCCCGTGGAACTACCCGCTGACGATGGCGACGTGGAAGCTCGCGCCGGCGCTCGCCGCGGGGTGCACCGTCGTGCTGAAGCCCGATCCGGCGACGCCCCTGACGGCTCTGCGGCTGGGCGAGCTTGCTGCGGAGGTCGGCATCCCGAACGGGGTCCTCAACGTCGTCCCCGGCGACGGCCCGACGACCGGCAGCTACCTCGTGTCGCACCCGGACGTCGACAAGGTCGCGTTCACGGGCTCGACGCGTACGGGGGCCGAGATCATGCGGCTCGCCGCTTCGCCGCTCAAGCGCATCACGCTCGAGCTCGGCGGCAAGTCGCCGAACCTCGTCTTCGCGGACGCGAACCTCGATGACGCGATTCCCTCCAGCGTCTGGTCGATCTACTACGCAGCCGGGCAATCGTGCGAGGCGCGGTCCCGCGTTCTGGTCGAGTCGTCGGTGTACGACGACTTCGTGTCGCGCTTCGCAGACGCGGCCGGGCGGCTGAAGGTCGGAGACCCACTCGACGCGGAGACGCAGGTGGGCTCGCTGATCTCGGAGAACCACCGGCAGAAGGTGCACCGATTCGTCGAGCAGGGCCGCGACGAGGGCGCAGAGGTCGTGCTCGGCGGCGAGCTCGGCAACGGCGACGGCGCCTTCTATCCGCCGACCGTGCTGGCGAAGGTCGAGAACCGGATGACCGTCGCGCAGGAGGAGATCTTCGGGCCTGTGGTCACGGTGATCCCGTTCGCCGACGAGAAAGAAGCGATCGCGATCGCGAACGACTCGAAGTACGGGCTCTACGCGACGGTGTGGACGGGCGACGCGGCCCGCGGCCACCGGCTCGCGTCGCGGATCAAGGCCGGCTCGATCGGAATCAACATGCCGTACACCGCGTTCCCCGGAATCCCGTTCGGCGGGTACAAGCAGTCCGGGTTCGGACGCGAGCTGGGGATCGAGACGCTCGAGCTCTACCTCGAGACGAAGAGCGTGCTCGTGTCGACGGGCGCGCGCGCGTACAACCCGTTCGCGCTGTGACCGTCGCGGCCCCACCGGGGCGCGCCTGACGCGACCGAGGTCCGTCGGCGTCCACCGCTCGGAACGCCCTGTGGACGATGCCGCGCGTTCTCGACACGGGTGTCTGACACCGGGAGTGTCTCGATGAAGTCGCGACTTGTTTCACACGCTCGGCACGATCTCGTGACACCTGCGTGATGGTGTCTGACGCCCGGAGATGTCCCGACCGGACGCGCCGACGAGGCGACGCCGTTGTGCGAGGCGCGGCGCGAACGGGCATGAGCACCGGATGCGTCTCTATCCGGATATCCCAGCTCGGCGGTTGCGCACGGTGGTGCGCGACCTGCTCGTCGTCGTCCTGATCGTCTGCTTCGCCCTGATCGGCCTCTGGGTCCACGACGTCGTCGACAAGCTCGCCGTCCTCGGCGAGGGCGTGCGCAAAGTTGGTGACGCCGTGCCGTTCGGCGCCGGCGACCCCGTCGAGGATCTCGGCCGCAGCGGCGAAGAGCGCGTCCACGACGTGGCGAACGTTCTTGCGCTGCTCTTCTTCGCGCTCCCGGCGACGCTGCTGCTCGCCCGCTACATCCCGCGCCGGATCGACCAGGTCCGGTCGCTGACGAGCGCCTCCCGCGTGCTCGTCGGCGGCGACCCGCGACTGGTCGCGATGCGCGCTGCGTTTTCGCTGCCGTACGGGACACTGCTCGCGTACACGGAGGACCCGCTCGGCGACCTGCGGAGGGAGCGCTATGACGCGCTGCTCGCCGCGGCCTTCGAGGAGGCCGGCCTCCGCGGTTAGCGCTTCAGCGTCAGCGCGGCACCGACCCCGAGCAGCGCAAGGCCTGCAACGCGCGTCCACGTGAGCGCGATCTTGTCGAGCCCGAACAGTGCGAAGCGGTCGATCACCGCCGCCATCGCCAGATTGCCCGCAGTGATGATCCCGACGGTCGCGGCCGTGCCGATCCGCGGCGCGGCGAACGTGATGCCGACGACGATCAGCGCGCCCATCGCCGCTGCCGACCACAGCCACGGCGGCTGCCGTGCGGCGTCCGCATAACCGGAGACGCTCTGGCGCGCGGCGACGAGGAGCGCGGCGGCGATCGCCGCGGTGAGCAGCGTCGCGAACGCGAACGCCTCGAGGGTGCCGACGCGCTCGCCGAAGCGGCCCATCACGGCAGCCTGGACCGCTCC
>Ga0126307_10001932_pt1 | contig 13868 bp, 13 predicted proteins | sample Plot28_FD_89955 | JGI IMG/M metagenome (GOLD analysis project Ga0126307, IMG submission 89955) | Serpentine soil microbial communities from UC McLaughlin Reserve, CA, USA - Plot28 | ecosystem: Environmental > Terrestrial > Soil > Grasslands | place: USA: UC McLaughlin Reserve, Lake County...
CGCCGAAGACGAGCAGCACCGGCCCCTTCTCGTAGAAGAACCGTCTTCGGCCCTCCTCCCGTGACATCGTCGCGCGCGAGACCGACGGGATCGCACGCCCCGTCACGCGGTACTTCCGACCCTCGCGGCCCGGGATCGGAAACGACAGGAAGACGCGGCGCGCGAACGGCGCGGCGAGGCGGTTCGCGAGCCCCAAGTGCGCATCAGCCTCCAACAGCGCAGTCGGGATCCGCCTGCCGGCTGCGGCGAGGATCATCGGCCCCGCGACGTATCCCCCGCCGCCCAGGACGACGTCCGGCCGCCGAAGCTCGAGGATGTGGCGACAGGCTCGTACGGCGCCCCCGGCGCGCATCGCCGCGCGCATCTGCGCGATGCCCGGGCGGCGCGGAAGCCCGCAGATCTCGAAGGCGTCGAAGTCGTAGCCCGCCTCGGGGACGAGCTTCTCCTCAAACCGCCCGCGGGACCCGGCGAACGTCACGACCGCGCCGCGAACGCGAAGGGCCTCGGCCACCGCGAGTGACGGAAGCACGTGCCCGGCGGTCCCGCCGGTTGCGATCAGGCACACCGGACCTTCTCGTGGAGCGGCCATCGTCGCCGGCGATGTTAAGGAGGATGCCGACGGCGGCGAGGCCGACGACGAGACTAGAGCCGCCGTAGGAGACGAACGGCAAGGTGATGCCGGTGAGCGGCGCCGCGCCCATCACCGCCGCGATGTTGATCACTGCCTGGCCGCAGACGAGGGTCGTGATCCCGGCGGCGAGCCGTTTGCCGAACGGATCGCGGCAGCCGAGCGCGACGCGGAAGCCGGCATAGGCGAACGCGGCATAGGCGCCGATGACGGCCGTCGTCCCGACCAGGCCGAGCTCCTCGCCGATGATCGCGAAGATCATGTCCGTGTGCGCCTCGGGCAGGTAGTTCGCCTTGAGGACGCTTTGGCCGAGGCCGACCCCGAACCAGCCGCCCGAGCCGAGGCCGATCATCGCCTGGACGATCTGGTAGCCGGCACCCTGCGCGTCGTCCCAGGGGTTGACGAAGCTCAGCAGGCGCGCGCGACGATACGGCTCGAACCAGGCGGCGGCGAAGACGAGCCCGGTGCAGAGGCCGAACGCCGTCAGCAGCAGCCGGCCCGGCGCGCCCGAGACCACGAGGATGCCCCCGATCATCACGGCGATCGTGATCGCGGTACCGAGGTCGGGCTCGGCAAGCAGAAGCGCGCAGACAGCGCCGGTCACGAGCCCGAGTGGCTTGATCAGCTCGCCGAGCGTCCGCGGCGCCGGATGTCGCGCGAGGTAGGCCGCCGCAAAGACGAGCAGCGCAAGCTTCGCGAGCTCCGACGGCTGGAAGACGATCGGCCCGGCGGAGAGCCAGCGCCGGGCGCCGTTGATCGTTTGCCCCATCACCAGCACGCCGAGGAGCAGGCCGATGCTGGCGAGCACGAGCATGGGCGAGAGGTGCCGCAGCGACCGGTAGTCGCTACGGCGCGCGACGAGGAGCAAGCCGACGCCGACGAGTGCGTACAGGCCCTGCTTGCGGAGGTAGTACGAGGAGTCGCCGTTCGCGAGCGCGGCGGAGGCCGAGGTCGCGCTGTAGACCATCACGAGGCCGAAGGCGACGAGGGCGAGGGTGACGAGCAGCAGGAGCTGCTGCTCTAGCTGGCCGCGCTTCACTGCAGCTCCTCGACGAGGCGGCGGAACTCGTTACCGCGCTGCTCGAAGTCCTCGAACTGGTCGTAGCTCGCGCAGGCCGGCGAGAGGAGCACGACGTCGCCCGGTTGCGCCGCCGCCGCCGCTGAGCGGACGGCGGTGGCGAGGTCGCCGCTTCGCTCGACCGGAATCTCCAGCGCGGCGGCAAGCTCGTTCGCGGCCGTGCCGATCAGGTACGCACGCGCGGCCTTGGCGCCGAGATCGCTCGCCAGCTCGGCATAGCTCTCGTTCTTGCCGAGCCCGCCGAGGATCACGTGCAACGGCGAGTCGTAGGCGGCGAGCGCCCGCCGTGCCGCGGCGGCGTTCGTCGCCTTCGAGTCGTTCACGTAGCGGACGCCGCGGATCTCAGCAATCTCCTCGAGGCGGTGCGCAACGCCCGGGAACGTCCGCAGCGCGTCCGCGATCTGGTCCTCCGGCACGCCGGCAGCGCGCGCGGCCGCCGTCGCCGCGGCGGCGTTCTCCCGATTGTGCCCGCCGGGCATGCGCGGCTCTCCTGGCAGTGGGTCGTCCGCCGAGAACTCCGCGCGCTTCGCCCGTCCCACCTCGGCGAAGCCGCGCGGGACGACGGCCACGTCGTCGGCACGCTGGTTCTCGAAGATGCGGAGTTTTGCGCGGCGGTAGGCGTCGAACGTGCCGTGCCGGTCGAGGTGGTCGGGCTCGAGGTTGAGGAGCACGCCGATCGCCGGTCGGAAGTCGACGATGTCCTCGAGCTGGAAGCTCGACAGCTCGCAGACGATCCACGTGTCGGGCGCAACCTCACCGTCGAGCTCCGTCAGCGCACGGCCGACGTTCCCGGCGACCGGCGCACCCAGCATCGCGCCGAGGAGCTCGCTCGTCGTCGTCTTCCCGTTCGTGCCGGTAACGCCGAGGATCGGGTTCGGCAGCAACCGCCCCCCGAGCTCGACCTCGCTCCAGACCGGCACGCCGCGCCGGCGTGCGGCGACGACGAGCGGTGCCTCGGCCGGCACGCCGGGGCTCTTGATCAGGACGTCCATTCCCTCCAGCAACGAGTCCTCCTCGGATCCCAGCCGAACTTCGACGCCGGCCGCCTCCAGCCTCCCGGCGTCGACCTCGTCCGACCGGTCGACGCCGACGACACGGTCCCCGCGCCGGGCGAGCGCCAGCGCCGCGGCCTGCCCCGACCGCGCCAGCCCGAGGACGAGCGCGTTCACGAGCCGAACAGGTCCGGCCGGAAGCCGCGGAGGTACTGGTAGTAGAGGGCGAAGGCGCCGCCGCAGAGGATCGCGGCCATGATCCAGAAGCGGACCATGATCTTCGTCTCCGACCACGCCTTCATCTCGAAGTGATGGTGGATCGGGGTCATCAGGAAGACCCGGCGGCCCCAGCGCTTGTACGAGACGACCTGGAGGATCACCGAGAGCGCCTCGATCACGAAGATGCCGCCGATCAGGATCAGGAGGAGCTCGCTCTGGCTCATGATCGCGAAGCCTCCGAGCGCACCGCCGATCGCCATCGAGCCCGTATCGCCCATGAAGACCTCGGCGGGGAAGGCGTTGTACCAGAGGAAGCCGATTGCCCCACCGATCAGCGAGGCGCCGAGGATGGCCTGGTCTAGAGCGGCTAGGTCCTGCTCCGTCGCCACCTGGCTGGAGCGGATGTAGGTGAACACGTTCATCGCCGTGAACGTGAGCAGCGCGATGATCCCGACGCCGACGGCGAGGCCGTCGATCCCGTCGGTCAGGTTCGCTCCGTTCGCGGCGCCGGCAAGGATCAGGAAGAGGAGCACGTAGAAGGCGAAGGCGAGCTGGATGCGCCAGTCGACCACCGGCACGTAGACCGCGGTGTCGAAGTTCAGGTCGTGGACGACGAGCCCGACACCCACCGTGATCCCCGCGATGAAGAGCAGCTTCCACCGTCCCGACAGGCCGAGCGAGCGGCGGTGGTGGACCTTGATGTAGTCGTCGGCGAAGCCGATCGCGGCGCAGGCGATCGTGACGCTGAACACGGTCAACCCTTCGGCCGTCCAGTGCGACAGCGCCAAAAACGGCACCGTCATCGAGACGACCATCATCAGGCCGCCGGCAGTCGGAGTCCCCTGCTTGACGGCGTGGCCCGCGGGGCCTTCCTCCCGGATCATCTGGCCGAACTCGTTGCGGCGGAGGAAGTCGATGAACTTCGGTCCGACGATGATCGAGATGACCATGGCGAGGAGGCCCGCCGCAAGGACTCGTTCCATTAGCCGAGAAGGTTCGCCGCGACGCGCTCGAGGCCTACGGCGCGCGATCCCTTCACGAGCACGACGTCGCCCGGCTCGAGCAGCTCGCGGAGCAGCGTCGCCGCCTGATCGGCGTCGCTGACCCAGTGGGTCGGGCCGTAGTCGCGTGCGAGCTCGCCGACGCCAACGACGACGTCGACGTCGGCCGTCAACGCGCTGATCTCCCGGTGGTAGCGCGGCCCATCCACGCCCAGCTCGGCCATGCCGCCGAGGACGGCGATCCGGCGGCCGCCGTTGCGCCGGGCAAGATCGCGCAGCGCCGCCGCCATCGACCCAGGGTTCGCGTTCCAGCAGTCGTTGATCAGCACGCCGCCGCCCTCGAGCGGCAGCTCCTCGCCTCGGAGCCGTGAGAGCTCGATCTGCCCGGCACCCTCGTGGATCCGGTCGAGCGGCAAGCCGAGCGCCCAGTATGCCGCCGCGGCCGCGACCGCGTTCTCGGCCTGATGTCGCGCGCGGAACGGGACGTCGAGCTCAATCGTCACGTCGCCCACCCGGGCCTCGAGCCGGCCGTCGCTGAACGAGGTGAGGCGCGCGTCTTCGCCGACGCGAATGACCTCGAGGTCGGTGCGAAGGTGCGGCTCGAGCTCGGGAACTCCCGCAGGCACGACCGCCTTCGCGTGCCGCGGCAGCGCCTCGAGCAGCTCCGCCTTCGCGCGAGCGACGCCCTCGACGGAACCGACGAACTCGAGGTGCACCGGGCCGATCGTCGTGATCACTCCCAGCGTCGGCCGCGCGATCTCGCAGAGCGCCGCAATCTGCCCGAAGCCGCGCATCGCGAGCTCCGCGATCAGCAGCTCGGTGTCGGGCTCGAGGCGACAGAGCGTCAGCGGCACGCCCAGCTCTGCGTTGTAGCTCGCCTCAGCGGCGATCGTGCGGCGGTGCGGACGGGCGAGCGCGGCGAGAATGTCCTTCGTCGACGTCTTCCCCGTCGAGCCGGTGATCCCGACGACCTGCGCGTCGCTCCGCGCGCGCACCGCGCGCCCCAGCGCCGCCATCGCCTCGAAGGCGTCGTGGGAGACGAGCGTGGCGGCGCCGCGCGAGCGGGCATCGGCGACGTAGTCGACGCCGCCGCGCACCGCCACGAAAAGGTCGCCGGGGGCGACGCGACGCGAGTCGATCTGGACGCCGGTGACCTCGTCGAGGTCGGCCTCGAGGCGGCCGAGGTGGCTGATCTCGCTGACGGGCACCGGGATCAAGCGGGCGCCCTCAGGCGGCGGAGCTCCTCGCGCGCAACCTCGCGGTCGTCGAAGGGGATCTTGCCGTCGGCGAACTCCTGCCCCTGCTCCGCCCCCTTGCCGGCGATCACGACGACGTCACCTTCTCCCGCTTCGCCGAGCGCCTTTGCGATCGCGGCCCGGCGGTCCGGCTCGACCTCTGCGGGACGGACGACGCCGGCCATGATCTCGTCGATGATCGCCCGCGGCTCCTCGCTGCGCGGGTTGTCCGACGTGACGATCGTCAGGTCGGCGAGCTCCGTCGCGACACGGCCCATGATCGGCCGCTTGCCGCGGTCGCGGTCGCCGCCGGCGCCGAAGACACAGATCAGCTGCCGCCCCGTCAGCTCGCGCGCCGTCCGAAGCACCGCCTCCAGGGCGCCCGGCTTGTGCGCGTAGTCGACGACGACGGTGAACGGCTGGCCCTCGTCGACGGACTCGAAGCGGCCGGGTACCCCCGGGACGCGCGTGACGCCCTCGACCACCGCGTCGTCGGGCACGCCGAGGAGTCGCGAGAGCGCAGCGGCTGCAAGCACGTTCTCGACGTTGAAGCCGCCGACGAGCCGCGAGCGCTCGAGCGCGGGGTGCGTGCGGAGCTCGGCGTCGTCGGCGGGCCCATAGGTCAGCACGGGTGCGCGGTCGAGCCCACGCAGCTCCTCCGCGAGACGCCGCCCCCACTCGTTGCCGACGTTGATCGCCGCCGCCGGAGCCGGCTCGTGCTCTGTGAACAGGCGCCGCTTCGCGTCGAAGTAGCGCTCCATCGACTCATGGAAGTCGAGATGGTCCTGCGACAGGTTCGTGAAGGCGAGCGCACGGAAGCGCACACGCTCCAGGCGGCCGAGCTCCGAGCCGTGCGAGGTCGCCTCCATCACGCAGCTGCGATCGTGGGCGTCGAGCATCGCCCGGAACTGGCGCTGGAGGTCGATCGCCTCCGGCGTCGTCCGCACCGCCGGCCGCGCCTCGCCACCGACGCGCGACTCGATCGTCCCGATCAACCCGGGCTGCATCCCGGCAGCGTCGAAGATCGACCAGAGGAGGAACGAGGTGGTGGTCTTGCCCGTCGTCCCGGTGATCCCGGCCAGGAGCAGCTCCTCCGTGGGCCGCTCGAAGAACTCGTCCGCGATGACGGGCATCGCCGCCCGCGAGGAGGTGACGACCAGTTGGGGCACGCGCAGCTCGAGCGGGCGCTCGACGACGAGCGCGGCTGCGCCGCGCTCCACCGCCTCCCCCGCGAAGTCATGGCCGTCTGCCCGTTGGCCGGGAACGCAGAAGAACAGCGCGCCCGGGACGACCGCCCGCGCGTCGTACGCGAGGTCGGTGACGTCGGTGGGGGCGCCCCCGCGGACCTCCAGAGGCCCGAGCGCGGTGACCAGCCGCTCGAGATCCATGAACCGCGGAGAGGCTAGCGCTGCGGCACGGCGTCCGGCGGGATCTCCAGGTACTGCAGCGCGAAGCGCGCAATCTCCTGGAACGCCGGCGCGGCGACGACGCCGCCCCAGATCGCGCTGTGGGGCTCGTCGACGGTCACGAGCACGACGAGGCGCGGCGCGCTCGCCGGGACGACGCCCACGAACGAGGCGACATAGCGGCTCGTCGAGTAGCCGCCGCGAGGATCGGGCTTGGCGGCGGTGCCCGTCTTTCCGGCCACCTCGTAGCCGTCGACCTCGGCCTCGGTCCCCGTCCCCTCGATCACGACATCGCGCAGCATCGACATCAGCTGGTCCGCCACGTGCCTCGAGATCACCCGGCGCCCCTCGGCCTGCTGATCCGCGGTCAGGTGCGGACGGCGCCAGACGCCCCGATTGGCGACCGCCGCGTAGGCCGCGGCCATCTGCACAGGCGTCACGGCGATCCCGTGGCCGATCGGGAGGGTGCCGATCGTCGAGCCCGACCAGTAGAAGGGCAGGATCCCGGCCGTCTCCCCCGGGAAGTCGATGCCCGTCTTCTTCCCGAACCCGAAGCGGGCGATCCAGCTCTCGAGCCGTTCGCGTCCGAGCAGCTCCGCCAACGTGATCGTGCCGATGTTGGACGAGCGCGAAAGAATCTCGGCGACCGTCATCCGTTCGGTTCCCGTCCGGTGCGCCTCGTGAATCACGCGGTCGGCGACGTGGATGCTGGGCTGGAGGGTGAAGGCGGTCGACGGTGCGACGAGGTTCTCCGAGAGCGCTCCGGCGACGGTCACGACCTTGAGCGTCGATCCCGGCTCGTACGTGTCGGTCACGGCGCGGTTCCGCTGCGTGTCCCTGTCCGTCTGCGGGAAACGGTTGGCGTCGAAGCCCGGTTCGGACGCCATCGCGAGCACCTCACCCGTCTTCGGGTCGAGCACGACGGCCGACGCCGCGAGCGCACCCCACCGCCGGACGGTCCGCTGCAGCACGGACTGGGCGTTGGCCTGGAGCGTCGCGTCGAGCGTCAGCCGGACGTTCCGGCCCTCGACCGGCTGCACCGCCGACACCACGTCGATCGTCCGCCCGAAGCCGTCCCGCACGACCGTTTGCCGGCCCTTCCGGCCGCCGAGGGTGTTGTCGAAAGCCAGCTCCAAGCCCGCGAGGCCACGGTTGTCGACCCCGGCGAAGCCGAGGACGTGCGAAGCGACCGACCCCTGCGGGTAGACGCGGCGCTCCTCCGGATAGAACCCGAGGCCGGTAAGGTCGAGCGCCTTCAGCGCGTCGGCTCGCTTCGGGTCCGCCTTGCGCGCGAGGTAGACGAAGCCGCGGGAGCGGTCCGCGAGCTTGGCGTACAGCCGGTCGGGGTCGACGTGAAGCGCGCGCCCGGCAGCGATCGCCGTCGCCCGTGGTTCCGCGACGTGTCGCGGGTTCGCGAAGACCGTGATCGCCTGCTGGCCGATCGCGAGCTCGACGCCGTGCCGATCGAGGATCGAGCCGCGCGCCGCAGGCACGTCGACGGTCACGTCGTGCTGGCCCTTCGCCATCCGGTCGAGCGGCTGAGCCTGCACGGCCTGCAGCCAGAAGGCGCGGCCGAAGGTCGCGAGGAAAGCGACGACGAAGAGGACGAGCAGGAGCCGGATGCGCCGGTTCGGAAGGCGCGGGCTCACCGGTCGTTCAGGTGCAGGTAGGTCGTCGTCGACGGGTCTGCGGTGACGACGCCGAGCGTGCGGCGCGCGAGGCTGGCGGTGCGGGGCGACGACGCCCGCGCCGCGAGCTTCGACGCGAGCTCGGCGTTCTGCGCGCGTAGCTGCGCCCGCTCCTGCGTCAGCTGGTCAAAGCCGAGGTTGAGGCCGAGGACAGCGACGTTCAGCGCGACGACGCCTGCCAGGAGCACACCCATGAGCACGATCCAGACGGCGCCCGCGGCGATGCGGCGCGCGGAAGCGGCCTTCCGCGGCTGCCGCTTGCGAGGCTGAGTGCGCGCTCTCTGCCGAGGCGCTGGTGCGACTGCGACGGCCATCAGGTCTTTACTGCCGCCCTCAGCCGCGCCGAGCCGGCGCGCGGGTTCGCGGCGACCTCGTCCGCCGCCGGGCGGATCGCCTTCTTCGTCAGCACGCGCAGCGTCGGCTCGCGCCCGCAGACGCAGACGGGAAACTCGGGCGGGCAGGTGCAGCCGTGCTCCTCGCGGCGGAACAAGCGCTTGACGATCCGGTCCTCGAGCGACTGAAAGCTGATCACCGCGATGCGCCCGCCCGGCTCCAGCACCTCGAGGGCCGCGGGGAGCGCCGCCTCGAGCGCGGCGAGCTCGTCGTTGACGGCGATCCGAAGCGCCTGGAACACGCGGCGCGCGGGATGCCCGTCGCCGAAGCGCGCTGGCGCCGGGATCGCGCCCTTGATCGTGTCGACGAGCTCGCCGGTGCGCTCGAACGGGCGGTCCTTGCGGCGGCGGACGATCGCCCTCGCGATCTGCTTCGCGTAGCGCTCCTCGCCGTAGCCGCGGAAGATGTCGGTGAGCTCGCGCTCGCTCGCACCATTGACCAGGTCGCGCGCGGAGTTCTCGGCCGAAGGGTCCATGCGCATGTCGAGCGGCGCGTCGGACGCGTAGGAAAAGCCGCGCTCGGGCCGGTCGAGCTGCATGCTCGAGACGCCGAGGTCGAAGAGGATCGCGTTCGCGCGCAGGCCGTTGTCGGCGAGACGCTCGAAGACGTCGCCGAAGTCGCCCCGGAGGAACCGCGTTGGCACGCCCGCGCGTCGCTGGAACGACTCGAAGTACGGGCGCACGCTCGGGTCGCGGTCGACGGCGACGTACTTGCCCTTCCCCTTCAGATCGGGCGCCATCAGCTCGGCATGGCCGCCGGCGCCGAAGGTCGCGTCGATGACGGTGTCTCCCGGGCGCACGTCGAGCAGGCGCCGCACTTCTTCGGCAAGAACCGGGACGTGATCAGTCGCGTTTGGCTGCAAGACGCTCGGCAACATGCTCCGCACTCCCTTCCACCTCGTTGAGCTCCCGGCGCCACGCCTCTCGATCCCAGATCTCGAGGTGGTCGGAAACGCCGGCGACGACGACGTCCCGCGAAAGCCCGGCATAACGGAGCAGGGCGGCGGGGATCATGATCCTTCCTTGCTTGTCCAAGTCGGCCTCGGCCGCGCCCGAAAAGAAGTGTCGCTGGAGCTTGCGGCTGTCGGGCTCGAGCGGGTCGAGGTCGTTGACGCGCGCCTGAAAGCGGTCACGCCACTCAGCGAAGGGCCAGACGTAAAGGCATCCGTCCATACCTCGCGAAACGACAACTCCTGAAGCCAGCTGTTCCCGGAACCGCGCCGGGAGCGTGAGCCGGTTCTTGTCGTCGATGGTGTGTTCGTATTCGCCGAGAAGCATGATCGGGCCATTACTGACCTCCCACTTCTCCCCACTTTAGACCACTACTCCCCACTCTGCAAGCCTGAGATCCCACCTCCGGGACGGGTCATCGCAGCAGCGCCGCAGCCGGCGGCGAACCCGAGGGCCTCTTCCGTGGATTTGCCCGCACCGAGGCCGAACGCCAGGCCGGCGGCGAAGCTGTCGCCCGCGCCGTAGGTGTCGACGAAGGGCCCAGGCAGCCGGGCTGCCTCCCAACGGCTCTCACGATCGCCTTCGACGTAGCTTCCACCCCGCCGGCCTTCCGTCGTCACGACGAGCCGCGGCGGCGGGTCGAGGTCGCCGGCCCGATACTGCTCCGACGCGTCGCTGGCGCTTTGAACGAGCGCGTCGAGCTGGACGCCGGCCTCCTTGAGCGTTGCAAGCTCGCGCGCCGTGGCCACCAGCGCTCGCGCCCGCCGAGCCTCGCGAACCGCGCCTGGGTCTGCCCCGCACAGATAGACGCCGTCGATCTCGTTGAGCTCCGCCCACGGAAGCGGATCGACAGCCTGGGGAACGAGCTTGCGGCCGATGACCGTGATCGTCCGTTCGCCGTCGTCGTCGAGGTAGGTAAAGCCGCGGCGCTGTGGCTCGTCACGGTACTCGCACTCGATCCGCATGCCGAGCGAGCGAAGCTGTCGCTCGGTGCGGTGTCCGAGCTCGTCGTCTCCGAAGGCTGTGAAGAAGAAGACGTTCCCGGCAATCCTCAGCAATGCCGCCGCGGCGACGGCGCCCCCGCCGGCGGGCTCCGTCCACGTCTCGGACGTTTGGACGATCTCTCCCTGTCGAGGCACATGGTCCACGCGCGCGAACTCCACGACCTCGACGTGTCCGACGACGGCGCATCTCACATCCTCGGCCCTCGCCACGTTGAAGAGCATGATGGAGGCCGTGACGATCCCGCCGTTCGAGCGGTTCTACGAGGAGCACCGCGACGCCGTCTTCCGCCATCTCGTGCGACTGCTCGGGCGCCAGCGCGCCGACGATGCCTTTCAGGAGACGTTTCTGCGCGCGCTGCGCGGCTATGCGGACCTGGAGCACGGCCGGCACCTGAAGGCGTGGGTGTTCACGATTGCTACCCGAGTCGCCGCCGACGAGGGCCGCAGGCGCCGGCCCGAGGCCGAGCTCGGCGCCGAGCTCGGCATCGACGGCGAGCGGCCTGCGTACGCGCAGCTCGAGCACCTCGCCGCCGAGCTCCCGGAGAAGGAGCGCGCGGCCGTCGTCCTCCGCTACGGCTACGACCTCGGCTACGACCAGATCGCCGACGCACTGAACTCGAGCGAGGACGCGGCCCGCCAGGCCGCCTCGTCGGGCGTGCGCCGGCTCAGAAGGAGGCTTGGATGACCGTCCCCACCACTCTCGACCGCCGTTTCCGTGACGCCGCCGCTGCAGAAGGGCTCCTCGACGTGTCGTACGACGTCGCCGACACGCCGGTCGGCCAGCTCCTCGTCGCCGTCACCGATCGCGGCCTCTGCCGGATCTCGTTCGACCCGGAGCCGGAGCGCGAGGCCGAGCAGCTCGCGCGGACGTTCGGCGTGCGGGTGCTCCGCGCGGCCCATCCGATCGATCCGGTCAGGCACGAGCTAGACGAGTACTTCGAGGGCCGCCGCCGCGAGTTCGACCTGCCCATCGACCTTCGAGGACGTTCGGAGTTCTCACGGGTCGTCCTGGAAGAGCTCGGCCGCGTCCCATACGGCGAGGTGACGACCTACGGCGCTCTCGCCGCTCGCAGCGGACGCCCTCGTGCCGCCCGCGGCGTCGGGATGATCATGAACCGGAATCCGATCCCGATCGTCCTCCCCTGCCACCGCGTCGTCGGTTCGACGGGAAGCCTTGTCGGCTACGGCGGCGGGCTCGAGCGCAAGCGACAGCTGCTCGACCTCGAGGAGGCGCCGATCTAGTCGGGGCGCTCGTTCAAGAGCGAGTAGCCCACGCCCCAGACGTTCCGGACGAAGTCGCCGCCCGCGGCTGCGAGCTTGCGCCGCAGCCGTGACGCGTGCGAGTCGAGAGTGCGGGTGCGGCCGAGGGAGCGGAACCCCCAAACCTCGCGGAGTAGCTGCTCCTTCGTGAAGACCCGGCTCGGCTCGCCGGCGAGCTTCACGAGGAGGTCGTACTCCTTGGCTGCGAGGCCGACGGCGACGCCGCCGACCGTCACGCGGCGCGCGGCGCAGTCGATCACGAGGTGTCCGACCTCGATCAGCTCCCTCGGCGCGGGCGAGACTCGCCGCAGCACCGCGCGGATGCGCGCCAGCAGCTCTTCGTAATGGAACGGCAGCGCCACGTAGTCGTCGCAGCCGCCGTCGAACGCGCGCACCCGGTCGACCGGATCCGAGTCGGGCCGGCCGAGGACGATGATCGGGACATCGGCCCGGCGGCGGCAGAGTTCAGCCGCGAGTGAGTCGGCCGCGATTACGAGGTCGGGCCGCGTCAGCTCGAGCAGCTCGAGTGCGTCGCCGTCACGTGCCTCCACCACCTCGAAGCCGTCCCGACGTAGATGCCGCTCGAGGAACCCCCGCGTCGCGGCTTCCGGCTCGGCGAGCAGCAACGCGTTCGACATGACGCCGACGGTAGCAACGCCCGAAAGCGGCGAAAAGATGTCCTTTCGAACGAATTCGCAACGAGAATTCCGCAACGGCCTAGGAGGGTTTGGCGACGAGTCACACACGGGCGCGACTGAGGACACTGCCTCGGGGCGAGCAGCGCGGCGCAGGCTGAATTTCGCCAGTTCCCGAGCTTGGCCCCGCCGCGTTAGGCGACGAGCTCGAGCTTCGCGTCGACGTGCGCACTGATCAGCGCCTCGACCGCGTCGGGATCGAACTGGGTCCCTGCGCACGCGCGCAGCTCGGCGATCGCGTCCTCCGAGGCCATCGCGCGGCGGTACGGCCGCTCCTCCGTCATCGCGAGGAAGGCGTCGCAGACGGAGATGATCCGCGCGAGCAGCGGGATGTGCGTCTCCGAGAGCCCGTCCGGGTAGCCTGCGCCGTCGACCCGCTCGTGCGTCGAGCGCACGAGTCGCGCGATCCGCGACAGCGCCGGGGCGGCCGAGACGATCCGCTCCCCCACCAGCGTGTGGCGGAAGATGAACGGCCACTCTTCGTCGCTGAGCGTGCCCGGCTTCGAGAGGATCGAGTCCGGGATCGCGAGCTTGCCGACATCGTGGAGCTCCGCGGCGAGACGGAGATCGTGCAGCTCGGCGGCGGAGAGCTCGAGCCGCCCGCCAACGGCGCGAGCGAGCTGGGCGACGCTCGTGAGGTGGCCGCGGAGCTCCGCGTCGCGCTCGTTGAGCAGGCTGAGCAAGACGTCTTTCGATTGGCGCACGGCGGACGCGCGGCGGCTGTCCTTGTTGCCGTACAGGCGGGTGTCGGCGATCCGCAGCGCCTCGGAGAGGTCGCTCGTCTCCTCCGGGAGGCTGATCGCGCCGCTCGCGGCCGTGATCCTGAAGCCCTCGCCCTCCTCCTCGAGCGCCTTCGTCGCTGTGTCGAGAATCGCGGAAACCTCCGCCGCCGCACGCGCGTCGGCGAGCACGCAGAACTCGTCGCCGCCCATCCGGTAGGCACGGCCGAACGGGTCGGCTGCCTCGGCGAGGTTCTGCGCGAGGCGCCGAAGCAGCGCGTCGCCCGCGGGGTGCCCGAAGGCGTCGTTGTACGACTTGAAGCCGTCGAGATCGAACAGCGCGACGAGCGTCGGAGCCTGGGCGTCCAGGCGCTGCTCGAGGTCCGTGAGCAGCTTCCGCCGGTTCGCGAGGCCCGTGAGGGAGTCGGTGTCAGCCTCGTGGCGGCTGCGCTCGAGCAGCTTGCCGTTCTCCCCGAATGTGAGCGCCAGCCGAGCGATGACCGCCGCCGTCGCCAGCGTCGAGAAGACGAGCGCGGTCGTGTTCAGGCGCTCGAAGTGGTCGTAGACGAGGAGGCCGAGGCTCAGCAGCCCGAACCCGAC
>Ga0126307_10001933_pt1 | contig 13866 bp, 9 predicted proteins | sample Plot28_FD_89955 | JGI IMG/M metagenome (GOLD analysis project Ga0126307, IMG submission 89955) | Serpentine soil microbial communities from UC McLaughlin Reserve, CA, USA - Plot28 | ecosystem: Environmental > Terrestrial > Soil > Grasslands | place: USA: UC McLaughlin Reserve, Lake County...
CTGCATCTGGAGCGGCCTACCGCTCGCGACTTCGTTGCGCGGCAAGTGCATCGCGAACGGGCGCCTGAAGTCGGTGGTCGCGGCGTTGATGATGGGGAAGTATCCCGACGGCGCGGCCGGGCCGACGACCCACACGGTCGTGCCCGGAACGCTGCACGGCTGCAAGGTGAGCCCTTCGTTCTGCGCGACGCGCGCCAAGCCCACGCACAGGTCAGTCGGATTCCCGAACGGCGCATAGTTCTGTTGCACGGCAGCCAGGCTGCCGTAGTGCCTGTTCGCCTCGGCGGACACCATCCCCACCGCGTAGAAGTCAGCCACCGTGGCGTCCCGGACCGGCGCGTCCGGCAGGATGTCTTCCGACGGGTCGAACCTGTTGGCCGGCTTCAGGCCCACCGGCTGGCCGATGTTCTCTCCTCCCCCACCGAGGACGGCCTCGACGAAGTTGGGCTGCGCCCTGGTGCCGAGTTGGCTGCTGAACACCGAGATGCAGAATGGCCCGCACTCATGAGTAGCCGCGCTCGCAACACCAGTCGCCGCCACGCTCACGCCGCCGACGATCGTCAGCGTCGCCACGGCGGCCAGCACCTTGCTCTTGATGGACATGTGGAGCTTGCCCCTCGCTGTCCTGTGCGGCCGCATGTCAGTCGTCCCATTCGCGTCCGGGCAGCCGGGTCGTGACTTCCTGGAGCAGCCAGCCGTTGCCGTCGGGGTCGCTGAACGACGCGTACGTGAAGTACGAGCGCCCGAGCGAGTCGGGGAACCCGGGGGGCTTGGGCTGCTCGTCGACCTCGCCGACGTCGACGCCGCGGCTGAGGAGTTCCTCGCGGGCGGCATCGATGTCCTTGACCGCCAGGTACACCCGCTGAAGGGAGCCGGGCTCCATCGCGTCGATGCCCGGGACGCCCTTGCCGAAGTGGATCGAGCACGGCGAGTGCGGCGGCGTCATCTGCACCAACCGGACGTCATCGCTGAGGACCAGGTCGACGTCCAGCCGCCACCCGATGCTCTGATAAAAGCGCTTCGCCCGCTCGACATCCGAGACGGGCACCGTCACCACCTCGAGCGCCATGTCGATCGTCGAGACCTCCGCCATCTCCGGCGAACTGGCGCTGCCTACGTCGCTGCTGCTCATGCTGACCTCCGTCGGTCGATTGGCCTTGGCAGGAGCGTCTCGCTGCCAACTGGTCCGGCGCGCCCGTGGAGTCCCTGGTACTGACCCTGGTCCGACGGTCCTCACACGTGTCCCCGAGCCGCTCCGCCGCTCGACGGACCTGGAGCGGCAGTCGACGTCGCACGCGCCAACCGCGACGCGAGCCGGCGCCGCCCCGTGTGGTGGGCTTGTCAGGTCCGGGAGTCGGCTCTACGGTCGCCCGTGGCTATGTCGAGTGGCGATCCTGCGCGGGCGCTGCGCGGGAGGCAGAGGGAGTGCGAAGCGCTGGATCGGCTGGTCGCGAGCGTCTTTGCCGGCCAGAGCCGGGGGTTCGTTCTGCGCGGTGAGGCGGGCGCCGGCAAGACCGCGCTCCTGGAGTCCCTCTCGGAGCAGGGGTCGGGGCGTGGCGTCGCGCGGGCGGCGGGCGTCGAGTCCGAGATGGAGCTGGCCTACGCGGGGCTGCATCACCTCTGCGCGCCGATACTGGACCGCCTGGAGCACGGGCCCGTGCCCTAGGTCGACGCGCTCGGCACGGCGTTCGGTCTGAGCGACGGGGAACCGCCAGATCTCTGCCGCGTCGGGCTGGCGGTCCGCGACGTCGGCCGGCCCGACGACCCTCCGATCGGGAGCGTGGCGCGGAGCTCGTCGCGGCCGTGGTCGATCGGGTGTCGGCAGGCCCGAAGAATTGGGCGAGGCGGTCCAGATCGGCGGCGACGATGGCCGCTCTGCTGAGCGCGCCGAGCTCCCGCGCGGCGTCCTCGAGCCGCTCGGGATCTCGGCCGGTCACGATGACGTCGGCGCCTTCGGCGCGCGCGAGCCGGGCTGTTTCGAGCCCGATCCCGGCGCTGCCGCCGATCACCACGACGCTCGGCCCAGCAGTTGCGGCTCACGCCGGGTGGTGGAGAGGCGGGTGTGGCGGTCACGACTGGTCCGATCACGCCCTGACTGGCTCGCGCGCTGCGGCGATCTCGCGCCGGAGGGCCTTGACCGCGGCAAGGTAGATCTCCGAGAAGGTCGGGAAGGGCTGGATGGTGTCGGCGAGCACGTCGAGCGGCACGCGGGCGCGGATCGCGAGCGTCGCCTGCTGGAGCCACTCGCCCGCGTCGGGGCCGAGCGCGTAGGCGCCGGTCAGGCGCTCGCCGTCGCTGAGCAGCGTCAGGAAGCCGTTGGACTCCGCGTAGGCGCGCGTGTAGGTGGCCGTCTTGGCGACCTCGGGCACGGGCGCCGTCGCGCTGAAGGGCGCCTCGGTCGCGCCGGCGGCGGCGGCCTGCGGGTCGGTGTAGGTGACGCGCGGCACGGCTGCGTAGTTGGCCTCGCGCGGCTCGCCGAGGAGGTTGGCCGCGACGACGCGCCCCTGGTACTTGCCGACGTGGGTGAGCGGCCAGATTCCGGTTACGTCGCCGATCGCCCACAGGCGTTCGCCGGCGCGCAGCTGCGCGTCAACCGGGATGCCGCGACCATCGGCCTCGATGCCGACGGTCTCGAGGCCGATGCCGTCGACGCGCGGCCGGCGGCCGGTGGCGACGAGGAGCCGGTCGCCGCGCAGCTCGCGGCCGTCGTTGAGCTCTAGGACGTAGTCGTCGCCGTCGCGGCGCGCGGCGGCCGCGTGCGCGCCGAGGATGAGGTCGATTCCGTTCTCCAACGGGATCCGGATCGCGACCGGCTTCAAGAAGTGGGGCATCACCTCGGGCACCCTCGCCGGGATGCTGGTCTCCGACGGCATCCTCGAACGCGACAACCCATGGGCCGGCCTGTTCGCCACCACGCGCATCCGCCCCACGCCGAGGCCCCGCGGATACTGTTGGGTCGCGCTTCAGCGTCGACGGCGACATCCTCAACGGCCCCTCGACGCAGTCGCTGGAGCGCTCCATGCCCCTAGCCAGAACGTTGCTCGGGGAGCGTTTCGCGCCGTCCCGTCCGGGAACGATGAACACCCCGCGCATGTCTGATGCCTCGCGTATCGCCCGCCTACGGGCGCTGGTCGCCCGGCTTCAACACTCGCCGGCGTCGCGTGAGCGCGACGCCCTGCTCAGGGAGGCAGCCAGGCGCGTGGTGATGATCGAGACGGGCGTGCCCGAGTCGCGGGCCGCCGGCGAGGGGCATGCGTGTGGCGAAGCGGAAATAGCCACACGTCGGATGGCGAAGTCGCTCACGGGACGAGCCCCTGCTGTACCAGCTCCCGCGGCCCGAGCGCAGCGGTCGCGCCGCGCCGGTCGGACCACTGACCACTCAGCGGACTGGGGCGCCGCCGAAAATCGAGTGTGACTCGCCGGGTAACGGCGCCGGCGGTCGCCCGCCGAGTACGTGGCAACATCTGTGGCAACATCCAGATCGTCCATATCGTCAATTCCGTCCAGATTCGTGGACGATGTGGACGCTGCTGCACGATCTGCACGCATAGGACGCTTCACGCGCCAGGTTGAGGGCCTGGTCCGGGATAACCGGGTGGAGGTTCGAGTCCCCTTCGGCGCATGCGAAGGCCCTGCATCGCAGGGCCTTCCTCGTCCCTAGTCTGAGCGTCGGACAACGTCGCTCGAGCGTGGCAACTTCATCGGCAACATCAGGTTGCTAACGCATCAAAGCCACGGCGACCGCCCACGCGCGCGATCGGGTCTCACGTCGCTCCTGCTTCCGTCCGCGCGCAGGCGCGGCGGCTACACCCCATCGAGCTGATTTCCACGGTTGGCTCGAGCGTTGCCTGTTTGTGGTCTCGCGAGCCAACGCGGATGGTCTCCTGGCTTAGTCGGCCCGCGCGGCCATGGCGTCCACGGCGACCGCGACCGCCAGAACGAGGATGTCGTCCTGTCCCGGCGCGATCTCAACGCCGTAGGTGTCACGGACGCGGAACCACCGCTTGGAGATCTCGGCGACCTTGGTCCCGTCCGCCTCGACCTCGTACTCGTGATCGACGACGTTGCCCTGCACACGAAGGTCGGGACCGTTCTCGACCTTCACGTCGAACCGCTCGCGCAGCGGCGTGACGATCGCTTTCTTGACCATCGCGATCCGCTCGCCGCCACGGCCTTCGATCTCCATGCTGTCCTTTACCCGCAGCTTGCGCTCCTGGATCTTGCAGAGCTCGTTGCCTTCCAGGTCCTCGAACCCCAGCGTCCTGCGTACGCGTAGCGCCTTGCCGTTCACCCTGAAGACGCGATCACCGGCCGCGTTCTCGATCCAGGAGTCGTCTCCGATCGAGAGGAGCTTCTCGCGCATCTGATACCGGCCCGCGTCGCCGCGAGGCCCGAATGATTGACGCTCTTGCTGCCGTTCGTGTCTGCGTAGACGCACGATAGCCTTCCTCCTGAGTCGAGGATCCCAGCGTCATCGGGGTGCCCGTCCGATGCAAGGAGGCAGGCAGGCCGGAGGACGGACGTGCACACGCCGAAGCGCATGTCCGCGCCCCTCGGCCATCGCAGGTACGCGCCCTTGTCCCTGCTCGGGGGGCGGATGAGGCTCAGACGGTGGTCGCGCTCGGCCTCCTCGCCTGCTTGATCTTCGCCTTCGGGCTGATCGCCCGCCGGGTCGAGGGCTCGATCGTTACGGCGCCGATGGTGTTCGTGTCCGCGGGCCTGATCGCGAACTGGACGGGGCTGGTCGACTTCGGAGCCGCGACGCACGCGCCGGCCGGAGAGGCTGAGGTGTCGCGGGCGGTCGTGTTCATCGTCGCCGAGCTCGCCCTCGTCCTGCTGCTCTTCAGCGACGCAGCCCGCATCGATCTTCGGACTCTGCGCGGCAACCCTCTGCCTGCCCGCCTGCTGGGGATCGGGCTCCCACTCACGATCGGCCTCGGTACCGCGCTCGCGTTGCTGCTCCTCAGCGACCTCCAGCTCTGGGAATGCGCGATCGTGGCGGCGGTGCTCGCGCCGACCGACGCGGCACTCGGCCAGGCGGTCGTCTCCGACAAGGCGCTGCCACGGCACATCCGCCAGGGCCTGAACGTCGAGAGCGGACTCAACGACGGCGGTTCCGTGCCGTTCCTGATGCTCTTCATCGCGCTCGCCGCGACCCATGAGGGGCTGGAGGACGGCTGGGTGCGGTTCACGCTCGAGCAGATCGGCTATGGCGCGGCCATCGGCGCGGCCGCCGGGGCGGCCGGCGGACTGGCGCTCAAGCGCGCCACGGAGCGCGGCTGGTCGACGCCGGTCTTCCGACGGCTGGCGATGGCCGCGCTCGCCGTGATCGCGTGGTTTGTGGCTGACGAGCTCGGCGGCAACGGGTTCATCGCCGCCTTCGTCGGGGGCTGCGCCGCGGGCATGGCCGCCGGGCGCGTGCGGGAGCGGCTGCTCGGCTTCAGCGAGGAGGAGGGCGAGGTCCTCAATCTCGCGGTCTTCTTCATCTTCGGGGTGTTCGCCGCCGACGCCCTCGGCTCGGCGACGTGGGAGATCGTCGCGTATGCCGTACTGAGCCTCACGGTCATCCGCATGCTGCCCGTCGCCTTGTCGGTGATCGGCCTCGGGCTCAGGGCTCCGACGGTCGCGTTCCTCGGATGGTTCGGCCCGCGCGGCCTCGCCTCGATCATCCTCGGCCTCGTCGTCATCGAGGAGGCGCCTTTGCTCCCTGGTCTCAAGGTGATCTTCGTGACGATGACGGTCACCGTCCTGCTGAGCGTCTTCGCACACGGAGCGACGGCCGCCCCGCTCAGCCGCCGGTACGCCGGCCGAGCGGACTGGCGGGCGGAGGCCGGACGGCGCCCGGCCGAGCCCCACCGCGCGGTGCGGGCTTAACCGAACTGGATCAGGCTCGCGGTCGTACGACGCAGCGAAAGCTGATATGGCCGGTCGAGGTGTCGACAGCCTCCCCCCTGCGGGTGAGGTGCCCTCGTAACCGTCGAGCCTGAGGTTCTGCCAGGGGAACTCGCTCTGCCACGTGTTCGCCATGGCGCGGCCGTCGGCGAACGGGTCCTCGCCCCACGCGTACGTCGCTCCCTCGATCCCGCCGCGCGCCGCGTACTCCCACTCGCTCTCGGTCGGGAGCGCCTTGCCCGCCCACGCCGCGTACGCCTCGGCGTCTTGGAAGGCGACGTGCGTCACCGGATGGCGCGCCCGCTCGTAGGTGTCGCTGGTCGGACCCTCTGGGCATTTCCAGCAAGCGCCCGGGACGTAGCTCCACCAGTTGCGGAAGTCCCGCACGTCGACCGGGCCGCGTGTGCGGCGGAACACCAGCGACCCGGGCACGAGCGAGTCGGGGTCCGCATCCGGATAATCGGCGAGGACGAGGGGTCCTTCGGCGACCGTCACGTAGCCGGTCGCCTTCACGAAGCGCCGGAACTCCCGCACGGTGACGAGGCACTCGTCCATCCAGAACCCGGTGACGTCGACACGGCGGAGCGGTTGCTCCTCGGGTAGAAGGCCTCCGAGCCCATCAGGAACGACCCGCCCGGCACCACGCCATCCCGGCCCGGCCAGGCGATCGCTGAGGCGACGTCGCCGCTGAAGCCATGGCTGCGGACCGTCGCGCAACACCGCGCACACCCCAAGGAGGTGCGCGGGTGTGAGCCGGTGAGGCAGGCATCCCGCCCGCGCTGTCAACGGCCGCTCGTGGCTACGCAGCGGTGGCGCGACGACGGTGAGCGCACCACGGCCATCCGCGGGCAGGCACCCTCGCGGACGGCGTTGCTTGCGTCGGATAGTTGAGTCCCGCCCCTGACGAGGAGAGCCAGATGACAGTGCCCGCACATGTCGGTCGTGATGTGCTGCCGATTCCCGACCGCCGCTACGCGGGCCTGACCACCTACGACGCGAAGGACCCGGACACGGCGTTCCCGCCCATCGAGCAGCTGCGCCCGCCGGCCGGAGCGCCGAACGTGCTCGTCGTCCTGATCGACGACGCGGGCTTCGGGGCGTCGAGCGCGTTCGGCGGCGTGATCGCCACGCCGAACGCCGAGCGGCTCGCCGCCGGCGGCCTGAAGTACAGCCGGTTCCACACGACCGCGCTGTGCTCGCCGACGCGGGCGGCCCTGCTGAGCGGGCGCAACCACCACGTGGTCGGCATGGGCGGCATCACCGAGATCGCCACGTCGGCGCCGGGGTACAGCTCCAGCCGCCCGAACGACTGCGCTCCGCTGGCGGAGATCCTCAAGCTCAACGGCTACTCGACCGCGCAGTTCGGCAAGTGCCACGAGATCCCGGTGTGGGAGACCAGTCCCCTGGGCCCGTTCGAGCGCTGGCCCACGGGGAGCGGCTTCGAGTACTTCTACGGCTTCATCGGCGGCGAGGCGCACCAGTACTTCCCGGCGCTCTACGAGGGCACGACGCCAGTCGAGCCGGACCGCACGCCCGAAGAGGGCTACCACCTGATGGGCGACATGACCGACAAGGCCATCAAGTGGGTCCGCCAGCAGAAGTCGCTGATGCCCGACAAGCCGTTCTTCGCGTACTTCGCGCCCGGCGCCACGCACGCCCCGCATCACGTCCCCAACGACTGGGCGGACAAGTACGCGGGGGAGTTCGACGACGGCTGGGACGCGCTGCGCGAGCGGATCTTCGCGCGCCAGAAGGAGCTCGGTGTCGTGCCGCCCGACGCGGAGCTGACAGCCCGCCACGAGGAGATCCCGGCGTGGGACGAGATGCCGGAGGAACTCAAGCCGGTGCTGCGCCGCCAGATGGAGGTCTACGCGGGCTTCCTCGAGTTCACCGACCATCACGTCGGACGTCTGTTCGACGCGCTCGAGGACCTGGGGGTCTTCGAGAACACCCTCGTCTACTACATCGTCGGCGACAACGGAGCCTCCGCCGAGGGCACGCACAACGGCACGTTCAACGAGATGATCAACTTCAACGGGGCCGCCGCCCTGGAGACGCCGGAGTTCATGGTCTCGCGCATCGACGACCTCGGCGGGCCCGACTCGTACAACCACTACGCCGTCGGCTGGGCGCACGCCATGGACACGCCGTACCAGTGGACCAAGCAGGTCGCGTCGCACTTCGGCGGGACCCGCAACGGCGCGATCGTGCACTGGCCGGCCGGCATCAATGCCCGGAGCGAGATCAGGCACCAGTTCGCGCACGTCATCGACGTCGCGCCGACGGTGCTCGAGGCAGCCGGGCTGACGGAGCCCGCGTTCGTGCATGGCATCCAGCAGACACCCATCCAGGGCGTGAGCATGCGGTACTCGTTCGACGACTCGGGCGCGGCGGAGCGCCACGAGACGCAGTACTTCGAGATGTTCGGCAACCGCGGCATCTACCACAAGGGCTGGACCGCGGTCACGAGACACAGGACGCCCTGGCTGCTCGTGGGCGAGGAGGTGCCGGCGTTCGACGACGACGTGTGGGAGCTCTATGACACCGGCGTGGACTGGACGCAGTGCGAGGACGTCTCGGCAAAGTACCCCGAGAAGCTGCACGAGCTCCAGCGGCTGTTCCTGATCGAGGCGACGAAGAACAACGTCCTGCCGCTCGACGACCGCGGCGCCGAGCGGCTCATGCCCGAGGTCGCCGGCCGGCCGGTCCTCGTGCAGGGCAACCGGCAGCGGCTCTTCGGTGGCATGGGCCGGCTCTCTGAGCACGCGGTGGTCAGCATCAAGAACAAGTCGCACGCAGTGACGGCCGAGCTCGTCGTCCGCGAGGGAGGCGCGCAGGGCGTGATCATCGCGCAAGGCGGCAGCATCGGCGGCTGGAGCCTGTACGCCAAGGACCGCCGGCTGCGCTACTGCTACAACCTGTTCGGCCTCCAGCGCTTCTACGTCGGCTCGGAGCGAGACATCCCGCCCGGCACGCACCAGGTGCGCATGGAGTTCGCCTACGACGGGCCCGGACTCGGCAAGGGCGGCACGGTGAGCCTCTTCCTCGACGGCGAGAACGTCGGCGAGGGCACGGTCGCCGCGACCGCCGCAATGATCTTCTCCGCCGACGACACATGCGACGTCGGCAGGGAGGACGGAGCCCTGGTGGCGGACGACTATCCGCGCCCGAACCAGTTCACCGGCGACGTGAACTGGGTCGAGATCGACGTCGACGAGATCGCCCAGGACGCGGACCACCTCCTCGCGCCCGACGAGCTCCTACGCGTCGCGGTGGCGCGTCAGTAGAACGCAGGCGTCAGGCACGCGTCGGGCGCTGCGGTATGGCGGCGGCGATCCGGGTTCCGTGACCGCTGGGACTGTCCAGCTTGAACGTGCCGCCGAGCGCCTCGACGCGGTCACGCAAGCCGGTCAGGCCACCGCTGGGCGACTCGGTCGCACCGCCGACGCCATCGTCGGCGATCTCGAGATGAAGTGTTCGGTGGGTCGCGCTCGCGCGTACGCGTATCGACGAGGCGTGCGCGTGCTTCTGGGCGTTGGTGAGCGCCTCGGCGGACAGGTAGTACGCGGTGGCTTCGACGGCTTCGTCGAGCCGTCCGGAGGGCAGTTCGTCGACGAAGGTGACCGCAACGGACGAGCGTGCGGCGAGGCTCGTGAGCGCCGACGCAAGCCCGAGGTCGGTCAGGGCTGCCGGATGGATGCCGTGCGAGAGCTCGCGCAGCTCGTCGATCGCCAGGATGACTTCCGTCCCGGCGTCGCCGAGGGCCGCCGCGCCCGGGTCCCGAGACTCGCGCGCGCGTTCGGCCGCGATCCCCAGCCGGATGGCAAGCGCAATGAGGCGCTGTTGGGCACCGTCGTGCAGGTTGTGCTCGAGTCGCCGTCGTTCGGTGTCTGACGCCTTCACGAGCCGGGCTCGCGAGGCGTCGAGCCCGTCGGCGAACCGCCTGCGCTCGCGGACCAGCGCGGTCAGGCACAGCGTCGACACCGCCGCCACGGCGATGTAGAGCTGGGTCGTGAGGACGCTGAGCGTGAGCGAGTCGAAGACGAACGGCCCGTGGTAGTGCGTCGTGTTCCAGACAGCGAAGCCAACTGCGACGGCGATCGCCAGCGTGGCCCCGCGGCGGCCGAAGCGCAGCGCGGCCCAGCCCAGCGCCGGGAAGACGAGATAGGCCACCGGGCTCTCGCTGCGAAACGCGATCTCGCTCATGCCCGCGACCGCGGCGAGCATCAGCACCGCCTCCACTGCGCGGCCGCGCGCCCAACCGCGCGCCGGCGGCCGATACCACGCGAGCGCGAGCGGAATCACGACCAGGGCGCCGGTCGCGTCGCCGAGCCACCAGGTGCGCGCCACCTCCGGCAGTTCACTGCCGCTGATCACGCCGCCGACCAGCAGCGACAGCGGACCGACCGTGGCGCTGATCGCCGTCGCGACGGCGATCACGGCGAGCAGCCGCGCAATGCCGCCGAGGCTGTCCAGCGGCGAGCCGCGCGCAGCGAGACGACGGATCAGCATGGCCGCCACGATCACCTCGAGCATGTTCCCGACCGTCTGACCGAGCGCGGAGCCGAGCGGAAGCACGGCGTAATCGTTGGCGAGCAGATCGGCCATCAGCACCCCGGGCCAGAACCGCAGGCCCCCCAGGGACAGAAACGCGATCCCCACCCCGGCCGGAAGCCAGACGATGGCCGCCACAGGACCGGCGAACTCCAGCTCGTAGCCGAGCTTGGCTGCGGCGTAGTACGCACCCGTCAACGCCACGACCCCAGCGAGATAACGGCCCTGGCGACCCCACGCGGGCAGAGCGAGCGCGAAGCGCCCTCGGACCGGACGGAACGCTACGTCGACGCCGGATCTCATCGCGTTATCGCCCGGAACCTGAATAGCCGCGCGGCGTGGCGATCGGCCCGTTGCTCGCCGCGTGCGCCCGTCGACGACACCGGCAGCTGGGCACTCTGGATTGACCGCATGGGACCTCCGTGGACCCCCCTCGGGCCGTCGCGACGAACAGCCGGATGGAGTGTCCGTTCTGGGCGGAGGATCAGAAGCGGCGGTTCTGGGACCGGCACGAGATCGTCCGGGCCAAGCCGCGCCGACGCTGAAGCTCCCTGCTGCCTCACGGTACCACCGGCGCGCGGCCCGATCGCGCTTGCGACGCCGTTTGGCGCCTACGTACCACCGCGGACCATGTGGTGACGGCCACTCGAGCCGATCGCGAACAATGCGGACGGCGGCTCGCCGGCGAAACCAAGGCGACTGCGCGACGATGCCGGACGAGAAGGCGAAGCTCTGCAAGTCTCGTTCATCCGACACGAGGATCGCGATCCACAACCCGAGGATCCCGACCGCCAGCTCGATCGACGCGTCGCGCTCGGCGGCTCGGGCGCCGACCGTGTAGAACGCCAGGCCTCCGGTGACAAGCGCCGCGAGCGGCGGGGGTTGCCCGTCGTAGAGGCCGGCGCCCAGCGCGCTCTGCACGACGGCCACCGTGGCGAACGCCGCCATCACGGCGAGCGGCGCCCGGCGGCGCCAGGCGAGCGGCGCGACGAGCGCCACGGCCGCGACGGCCGCGAGCACCGACGGGGACGGATCGTCGCGTAAGACAAGTGGAGCTCGAGCGCCGCCACAGCACCAGCGCGACCGTCCGTCGACGCCGGGCAAGTCGCGTGTTCTCAGCCGACCTGCCATGCGCCGAACGTACCGCGGGGACACCCCCACCGCCCTCATCCTGAAGGCTACGCGCCGTCGGCGGATCGGCTACCCAAGTTCCTACGTCCAGCCGAAGACGGCGGCTCGCCGCCGCGAGCTGGCGGACATGACTCCTCCTCCCTCAACCGAGCGCAAGCTCGTCATCGACACCGAGGCGCTCACCAAACGCTGACGACACCGTGGTAGTCGACGCGCTCGCCCTGCGGATTCGGCGCGGCGAGGCTACGGCTTCCTCGGACCCAACGGCGCAGGCAAGACGACGACACTGCGAATGCTGCTCGGACTCGTGCAACCCACGGCGGGCGGCGCGACTGTGTTCGCGGGGCGTCCCGGGACGCGCCGCGCACTCGACCGACCGTCTCGACCGCGCTGCGCAAGCTCGAGCGTGACGGTCGCATCCTGCGCCAAGCCGACGCGACCTGGCTGCTCGCCGGCCCGGCTCCCGGCGCCCCGGCGGTCTGGCTCGACCGCGTCATCCCCCACCGCCGCCGGCTGCTCGTGCAAGCGCCCCTATTCGACGTGATGGCCGCTGATTCGCTCGTGAGCCCGCCGCCCGGAGCCTGAGCACGGCCCAGCGGGGGTACGGGTACGCCGTGCTCGCGCTCCCGCCGGGACCCAGCCAGGGGCGGGTCGCTCAGACCGTCATGCTCAGCCGCGACCCCCTCCGAGTTCTGCGCGCGCTGCGGTCGCGGTTCGGCCCCATCTTCACCGTCCGCTCGACGAACGGGCCGATGGTCGTCGTCGGCGCCGCGGATGAGCTCGCGCGCGTTACGGAGCTCGACCCGGGAAGCGCGCACGCCGGTGAGGCGCGCCGGCGGGTGCTGCCCCAGGCCTCGCCACGGTCCGTGTTCGGCGGCGACGACGCGGCGCACCGGGCGGCGAGCGCCCGGATCGCCGGCGCGCTCACCCCTGAGGCGATCGCCCCATATGAGCCCGAGATGGCGGCCATCGCCGAGCGCCACGCCGCCACCTGGCCGGCGCGGCGTCCCTTCCAGCTACGTGTCCGGCTACGCGACGTCGCCGACGAGATCTTCGTGCGGGTTCTCCTCCGTCCGCGTGACGGGGAGCGAGCCACCGCGCTCATCGACGCCGCGCGACATCTGCTGCGGACGCCCGGCAACCCGCCGTTCCCTCCACCGGGCGACGGGCAGGGCCTCGTCGGCGCGGTCACGACGCGGCTGATCGAGCGGCGGCTCGCGCCGTTCGCCGACCTGGTGCGCGCCGAGATCGCGGAGCGCCGCGCCGGCCCGGCGCGAGACGGCGGCGGGGTGCTGGATCGCTACGCGGGCAGCGACCTCGAGCCCGAGGAGGTCGTCGAGGAGCTGACCATCGTGATGGGCGCCGGCATCGAGGCCACCACGTCCGGGCTCACCTCGGTGCTCGAGCAGCTCACGCACCAGCCGGACCTCGCAGCGCGCTTCGCGGAGTCGCGCGCCGGCGATCCCTCCTTCGGCCCCGTGGTCGACGAGTGTCTGCGCCTCCGCCCCGTGGCCATGGCGGCGATGCGGCGGCTCACGCGGCCGGTCACGCTCGGTGGCCACGAGCTCGAGCCCGGCACGGTCCTCATGGCGCCCAGCCTCCTGCTGCACCGCGATCCCGCCCACTTCGCCGACCCGGACCGCTTCCTTGCCGACCGCTTCCGGGACGGGCCGCACGGGCCGTTGTTCCCGTTCGGAGGGGGCGAGCGGGCGTGCATCGGCAGACACCTCGCCGACGCCGAGATCCGCAACGTCGTGCCCACGGTGCTGCGCACGCGCCGGCTGCGACCGCTCACCCGCGAGCCCGAGCGTCTCGTCGAGCGCGCGACCATCCTCACGCCCAGCCGTGGGGCGCTTATGACCTGACGCAGCGCAGTGCCCGTCGAGCGGCCCCAGGGCGAAGAGAGAGGGACGCCCCGGGGATGCGCTCATGCGGAAAGTCGATCAGCCCGCCGCGACTTTCTGTGGGCCGACGCTACGCCGTGCTATAGCCACGCCGGCAGCGCCCGTCCATCCGCGCGGCGTTGATCTGACCGCAGCGTGACTCTCCTGACGCGGTGAGCTCGCTGCTCATGCGCGTCGCTCCAGCCCATCGCCGCGCCGCTCAGGCGACCACGCGAAGCTGCTCGAGCGAAGGGTCGCTGACGCCCTCGACGAACATCCCCGCAGAGATGCCCTTCTGGAGGAACTCGATGTGGCGGTCGTGCACCCGCTGTCCCGGCACCAGCACGGGGACACCGGGCGGATACGGGCTGACCGGCTCGGCGGCGACCTCTCCGGCGGCCTCGGC
>Ga0126307_10001934_pt1 | contig 13866 bp, 20 predicted proteins | sample Plot28_FD_89955 | JGI IMG/M metagenome (GOLD analysis project Ga0126307, IMG submission 89955) | Serpentine soil microbial communities from UC McLaughlin Reserve, CA, USA - Plot28 | ecosystem: Environmental > Terrestrial > Soil > Grasslands | place: USA: UC McLaughlin Reserve, Lake County...
CCGGACACCCAGGTGTCGTCGAGCTCGGTCTCGGCCGACGTCTTGACCGCCACCAGCGCGTAGCCGATCAGCTCGTCCCCGCGTTCGGCGAGGACGGCGAAGCCGCCGCCCGCGAAGAACGCGCCGTAGAGCGCGCGCCGCGCCGCCCAGGAGGCGTCGTCGCCGACGTACGGACCGAGAGCGGCGCCGCCCACCGCCTGATGGTGATGGTGCAGCTCCAGCCAGAGCGGGCGCAGGCGGTCCAGCACCTCAGCGCCGGCGCGGCGGATGGCGACGTCCACGCGGCGCAGGCTACGCCGCGGCGCTGTGCCGCGAGGACGCATCCGCGCGCCGCGCGTTCGCCACGATGGCGTCCACGATCCGGTCCCACGCCCCGCGCGGGAGGTCGTGGCCCATGCCCTCGATCTTCACGAGCCGGGCCCCCGGGATCGCGTCCGCGGTCGCGCGACCGCCGGACGGGGTGACGAGCCGGTCGCGCGTGCCGTGGATGACCACGGTCGGCGCCGTGATCTGCTTCAGTTCGGCGGTCCGGTCCGGCGCCGTGACGATCGCCGCGAGCTGGCGCGCGCTGCCGGCCGGGTCGTGGCCGCGCTCGTAGCTCTCGGTCGCGATCGTGCGCAAGGCGTCCTCCTCGAAGGGGAACCCGGGCGAGCCGATCGCGCGCATCGTCCGCACCGACGACTCGATGGCCGCGTCGCGCTCGGTGACCGGGCGCCGGGCGAGCAGCGGATAGATCCGCCACGCCGGGCGGCCCTTCCACATGTGGCCGGTGTTGGACATGATCGACGCCAGCGACAGCACGCGGTCCGGGTGCCGGGAGGCGATCAGCTGGGCGATCATGCCGCCCATCGAAGCGCCGGCCACGTGCGCCTGCCCGATGCCGAGCTGGTCGAGCAGGGCCACGCCGTCATCCGCCATGTCGGCGAGCGAGTAGTGCGCGGCGGACTTGTCGCGCAGCAGCAGCTGGCGCAGGGTCGGCGGGCGGAACTGGCGCAGGTGCGTCGAGCGGCCGATGTCGCGGTTGTCGTAGCGGATGACGTGGAAGCCGCGGCCCGCGAGCTGCTCGCAGAACGCGTCGGGCCAGCCGAGCATCTGCGTGCCGAGGCCCATCACCAGGAGCAGGGCGGGATCGTCCGGGAACCCGAACGGCTCATAACAGAGGTCGATCTCGCCGATATGGGCCATGTGCTCCGTCATCCCCATCGAGGCTAGCGTGCGCTCCGGCCTTGAGCCGCCCTTCAGGCCCCGCTGGTGCCATGGCGGCGCGATGCCACGCATCCCGCTCACCGTCCGCGCGCTCGTGCTCCTGCCGCTGCTCGCGCTCGGCGCCGACCACGCCCGCGCCTCGCTGGCGTGCGGGCCGCAGGCCGAGAGCTGCCTCGAGGCGGCGGGCCACGGCTGGCTCGGCGTCGCCGGGGTACTCGCGCTCCTCGCCTTCGCCGCTGCGCTCGCGTTCGGCCTCGCGCGGCAGGCCGCCGGCCGCGCGCCCGGCTTCCGGCGCTTGTGGGCGCTCGCGACGGGCGGCGTCGCCGCCGCCTGCGCCGGCCAGGCCCTGCTCGCCTACGCGCTCGGCGACGCCGCCCTGCTCGGCGGCGGCTGGACCGAGCTGCTCGCGTTCTGCGTCCTCGCCGGCGGCGTGCTGGCGCTGGCGCTGCGCGCCGCCCCCGCTGCGGTGGCGTACGCCCGCGCGCTGCGCCCGTCCGCGCCGCGCCCGCGCCAGATCGCCGGCCCGCCCCGACTGCTCGCGCCCGCCGCCTCGCGGCTCCCGCGCCTGCTCCTCCCGCTCGCGGTCCCCGCCCGCGGGCCGCCGCTCGCCGGCTGACCGCGCGACCCGATCGCGCCGTGTCCGGGCGGCGCCGCGACTGCGGCGCGCCACCGACCCGTCGACCGTCCCTCCCGGAGGAGCACCCCATGTCCAGCCAGTCCAAGCCGACCAAGCGCGAGCTGCGCGACGAGCGCCGCGCCGAGCGCGTCGAGGCCGAGCGCGCCGGCGCCGCCCGCGCCACGCGCCGCCGCCGCAGCTTCACTCTGCTCGGCGCGCTCGGCGTCGCCGCCGTCCTCGTCGCCGCGGCGATCGCCCTCTCGTCCTCGGGCGGGACGGCCGACCCGCCCGCGCCCGCTGCCGCCACGAACCGCGCGACGAGTCTGTTCGCGGGCATCCCGGAGCGCGACGGGGTCCTCGGCAAGCGGAGCGCGCCGCTCACCGTGACCGAGTTCGTCGATCTGCAGTGCCCGATCTGCGCGGAGACGTCGAAGACCACGCTGCCCGCGCTGATCCAGAAGTACGTCCGCACGGGCAAGGTCAAGCTCGATGCGCGCACGCTCCACTTCATCGGGCCCGACTCCTCGACGGCCGCACGGATGGCGGCGGGCGCGCAGCAGCAGGGCATGCTGTGGCCGTTCCTCGAGGCGTTCTACGCGAGGCAGGGCCAGGAGAACTCGGGCTACGTGACCGACGCCTTCCTGCGCCAGGTCGCGCAGGCGTCGGGCGTCGACGCCGGCAAGGCGCTCGCCTACGCCAAGACCCCGGCCGCGCAGGAGGCCCTGAACCAGGCCGACCGCGACGCCGAGACGCTCGGCGTGAACGCGACGCCGACGTTCGGGATCGCCCGCGGCGACGGGCGCGCGAAGATCCTGGCCGGCGGCAACCACGACAGCGCGTCGCTGTCGGCCGCGCTGGACGCCGAGGCGAAGTCGTGAGCGCCGTGCCGCTGACCACGCCGGCAGGGGCGCGCGCGCCCGCGCTGCGATTCGCCATCGGCGCCGTTGCGCTGGTCGGGCTGGCGATCGCGTCCTACCTCACGGTCGTGCACTACACGGGCGGCCAGCCCGTATGCGCGATCGCCCACGGCTGCGCGGTCGTCCAGCAGTCCGACTACGCCGCCCTGGCCGGGATCCCGGTCGCGGCGCTCGGCGTGGGCGGCTACGTCGCGATCCTCGCCTCGCTGGCGCGCGAAGGCGAGCTGTGGCGCGCGGCGACCGCGCTGTTCGCGCTCGCCGGGTTCGGCTTCTCGGCCTGGCTGACCTACGTCGAGGTCGTCCGGCTCGACGCGATCTGCATCTGGTGCGTCGGGTCGGCGATCTGCATGACGGTCCTGGCTGTGCTGGCGGTGGCGCGCGTGCTCAGCGCGCCGCCGCCCGGCCCGCGTCCGTGAGCGTGAACACGGCCGGGGCGGACGCGCCGCAGAGCCCGTCGGGTCCGCAGTCCGCCGCGGCCGTCGAGTGCACGAGCCCGCGCCCGACGGCCTCGTCGACCGCCCACGTCAGCGCGTCGCGCCCGGTCGCGCCGAGCCGCGCGGCGAGCGCGTCGAGCGTGGCCGGGCCGCCCCGGAGCGCGCGCAGGATCTCGTCGGAGCCCATACTCCCAGTGTGACGACTCGCCGGGATGGTCGTAGCCGGGACATGCGACGTCTCGCGTGCCTGACCGTGACGCTCGCCGCGGCGCTGGCCGGCTGCGGCGGCGACGAGGACGAGGCGGCCGCGCCGGTGCCCCAACCCACGGGCGGGAACACGCTCTCGGTCGTGGTCACCGGCGCCGCGTCGCAGCCCATCCGGATGGCCCTGCGCTGCGGCGCGACCTGCGACCGCAAGGCCGTGCGCGAGGCGATCGCGCGGCGCGATCCGGCCGCGGCCTGCACGCAGCAGTACGGCGGCCCCGAGCGGGCGAAGGTCACTGGGACGTTCGAGGGCGAGCGCGTCGACGTCGAGATCACCCGCGAGGACGGCTGCGGGATCGCCGCCTACCAGGCGCTGTTCACGGCGTTCGGGCGGCAGCCGCCGGTCGCCGGCTGACCGGACGCGCGATGATGCGTCCATGAGCGACCCTGCCGACCGCACGCCCGCCAAGCGACCGGGCGACAAGCCCGAGAAGGCGGCCAACACGCGGCTCGTCGCGGCGGGGATCCTCGGCGTCCTCGCCGCCGTCTTCGCGGTCATCAACCTCGACAAGGTGGAGGTCGACTGGCTCGTCGGCTCCTGGCAGACGCCGCTGATCGTCGTCATCGCGGTGTCCATGCTGCTCGGCGCGGGGCTCGACCGGCTGCTGGTGCGGCGCGCCCGGAAGCGCAAGCAGATCCAGCGGCGCGCCGACTGAGCGGCGCTCAGTCCTCCTCGGCGTCGTCGTCGCCGGCCAGCTGCTCGAGCAGCTCGAGCGCGGTGGCCTGCGCCGGCGTGGCGGCGACCTCGCCGCCGCCCAGGTCCTCCAGCTGGGGATAGAAGCTCGCGTGGACGGTGATCTCGTCGCCGCCCGCGTCCTCGAGCACGATCGCCGCGCGCCCACCGGTCTCGCCGTCGGCCGGCTCCGGCCCCGAGGCGGTCCGCGCGGCGGTGAGGATCGTCATCGCGAGCTCGCGCCAATGCCCGACCGCGTCCGCCTGCTCGCGCTCGCTCATGTCGGCCAGGTGGTGCTGGTTGCGCTCCGCCAATGCGGCGACCGCCGCTTGGAGGGCGGCTTCGCCGAGGAGGTCGTCGGGCTGGAAGGCCATGGCGACCAGCGTACGGCGCGCGCGCCGTGCGTGCATCGCCGACGCGTCCGGTCGGATCACCCCGGCAGGGTGATGACACGTCACCTTGCGGACCATGACCATCGTCCGCAGAGCCGAGTGACCAGAAACGAGATCCGAGTCCCAGGCCGGGTTACGACCGCGCTGCACGGCATGATCCACCTTGCCGACCAGCAGGGCCTCGGGCTCGTCGAGGTCCGTCGCCTTCCCCGCAGCGCCGCCCCGCCGCGCGACGCCTGACCGCACCGACCCGAGGAGATGCCATGCCCGACCCTGCCGACGACTTCCTCTCCAACCTGGCCGACAACGACCCTGAGCTGATCGAGCGGCTCGTCGGCCGGCACCTCGAGAACATCGCGGAGTCCAGGCTCGATCCGCGGATCCACGCGCTCGTCCGCATCGCGTCGCTGATCACGGTCGGCGCGCCCGCCGCGTCCTACGACTTCCAGGTCGCGCTCGCGCGCGAGGCGGGCGCGAGCGACGACGAGATCGCCGGCGTGCTGGTCGCGGTGACGCAGACGGCGGGCCTGCCGCGCGTGGTCGCCGCGGCGCCGCTCGTGGCGGCGGCCCTCGCCCCCTAGTCCCGGATCACGCAGCGGAAGCCGATGTGGCTCGTCGAGGTGTCGATCGCCTCGCCCTGCCGGGCCGCCGGGCGGAAGCGCAGGCAGTAGCTCGGCGCGCACAGGTGCGAGCCGCCCTTGATCACGCGGCGCGGGATCCTGTCTCGGCCGGAGGCCTCGTCACCGCTTCGCTCGCCGTCGGCGCTCGGCGGCGGTGCGCAGCACGGGGACGGGGTGGCGTGGTCACCGGCGAACCAGTCGTCGGTCCACTCCCACACGTTGCCGCAGGCGTCGAACAGCCCGAAGCCGTTCGCCGGGAATGAGCCGACCGGCGACGTGCCGGCGTAGCCGTCCTCGAGCGTGTTCTGCCACGGGAACTCGCCCTGCCAGGTGTTCGCGAGCGGCACGCCGTCCGGCTGCGGCTCGTCGCCCCATGCGTAGGTGCGGCCCTCGAGCCCGCCGCGCGCCGCGCGCTCCCACTCCGCCTCGGTCGGCAGCGCCTTGCCCGCCCAGGCGGCATAGGCGGCGGCGTCGGCGTGCGTCACGTGGGTGACCGGGTGGTCGGCGCGGGTGTAGGTGTCCGAGCCGGGACCCTCGGGCCGGTGCCAGCAGGCGCCCGGCACGTAGGCCCACCAGTTCCGGTGGTCACGCACGTCGACCGGACCGCGCGCGGGGCGGAAGACGAGCGAGCCGGGAACGAGCAGCGCGGCGTCGGCGTCGGGGTACTCCTCGCGCTCCGGCGCGTGCTCGGCCGTCGTCACGTGGCCCGTCGCCTTCACGAACCGGCGGAACTCGCGCACCGTGACCGGGTGGGCGTCGATCCGGAACGCGCCGACCGTGGCCGTGTGGACCGGGCGTTCCTCGGGATAGAAGTCGCCCGAGCCCATCGCGAAGCGCCCTGCGGGGATGTCGACCAGTGTCCCGCTCACGGCGCCGGCGGCTCCAGCTCGCGCGCGCGGCGGACCGCCCCGCGCCGGCCCGGCACGCCGAGCTTGCGGTAGGCCGACTTGCGGTGGGTCTTGACGGTGTGGATGGACACGAAGGGCTCCGTGGCGATCTCGCCGGTGGACATCATGACGCGCAGGAAGCGCAGTACGGCCGCCTCGCGGTCGGAGAGCGGCTCGGCGAACGGGCGCACGCGTCCGCCGGCATGCGCGGGTCAACGGTCAGGCGTAGTCGTCGCCGTGGACCGACAGCCCGTAGATCACGAGCAGGTCCACGATCAGGATGGTCGCCGACCACAGCGGATAGGCGGCGAAGGTGAACATCGCGTTGACCGCGCTGAGCCCGGCGAGCGCTATCCCGAGCGCCTGGCCCGCGCGCCTGGCCTGGGCGATCAGCCAGGCGGCGGCAAGCTGCAGCAGCCCGAGCACGAGGTAGATGACGCCCCACAGCGCGAGGCCGCCGAAGAGCAGCCCGCTGGAGGTGAGGTTGTCGTCGTGGGTGATCCCGGCGATGCCCCACATGACGTGGAAGATCCCCGCGAGGACGAACAGCACGCCGGCGAAGACCGGCCAGCCGCTCTCGGTCGTATGGGTGCGATGGCTCACCGCGGGAACGCTGCCACGCGACTCGGCGTGCGGCATCACCCCTCACGGGTGATCCGGTCCGCCGGACGGAGGACGACCACGTCGTCGCCCTCGTCGGCGATGGTCGCGCCGACCGCCGCGGCGCCCACGAGGCAGAGGGAGATCGAGAACAGCAGCGACAGCAGCGTGAAGGCGACGCCGAGCACGCCGAACTGCTTCGAGGCCGACTCGAACGCGCGGGGCAGGTAGACGGCGCCGGCGATCGTGAGCCCGTCGAGCGCGAGAGCGGTCAGCAGCGCCTGCGGCACCAGTCGCCGCCACGCGATCCGCTTCGCCACCAGGAAGTACGGCGTCACGAGCCACAGCGCCGTGGAGAAGCCGAGCCCCACGGCGAACGCCGCCGCGCCCGAGAAGAGGTGGACGATCAGGGGCTGGAGCGACCAGAAGACGACGAAGATCGCCAGCCACTCGAGGCCCCAGAGGTTGCCCCGCAGTCCGAGCGGGCCGAGTCGCCAGGCGCGCACATAGAGCCGCTGCATGGCGCGGGTGAACGACAGCGCCGAGACCACGAGCAGGAACACCCCGAGCCCGCCGAGCCCGGGATCGGGCGGTTGCGCGACCGCCTGGTTCAGCGCGTTCTCGGCGCCCGAGCTCAGCTTGAAGCGGCGCGACAGCGTGTCCGACAGGTCGTCGCCGCTCGTGGGCGAGACCGAGGCGATCACGATCAGCAGCGGCAACAGCGCGGCGAACGCCTGGCCGGCCAGCGCCATCGCGCGGTCGAAGCCCTCGAGCTCGACGAACCGACCGAGGCAGCGGCGGCTGAGGTCGACGATCAAGAAGAGGCGGTGACGCACCGACGCGATCATGCCCGACGGTGAGAAGCTGTGGGCCGATGACCACGCCCGCCGTCGACGCCACGCGCCGCACGCGACTCGCCAACGAGCGCACGTTCCTCTCGTGGTGGCGCACCGCGCTCGGTTCCCAGGGCGTCGCGATCGCCGTCGGCAAGGTGATCCCCGAGGTCTCCGCCGGCCCGCACTGGCCCTACGTGGTGCTCGGCGCGCTCCTCGCGCTGCTCGGCGCCGCGCTGGGCGCGATCGGCTGGTGGCGCTACTCGGTCGTCAACCACGCGCTGACCGGCGGGGAGGAGGCCGTGGCGCCGCCGTGGCTCGCGGCGTCGCTGAGCATCCCGCTCGTGTTCGTGGGCGCGGTGCTGGCGCTGCTCATCCTGGTCGTCTAGAAGCCGCTGATCGCGTCGCCGACCAGCTTCGCGCCGATCACGACCATGATCACCGACACGATGGTGGCGTTGTTGGACACGAGCCAGTCCTTGATCTCGTCCAGGGCGCGGCGCGAGCGGTCGCCCAGGACGAGCACGGCCACGACCGGGGTCGCCACCCCGAGCGAGGCGACCACGATGAAGATGATCCACGCCACAGCCTGCTCCCCGCCGCTGATCCCGGTCTGCGCGATCGCCACTGCGCCCGCGACGGCGAGCAGCAGGTTCTTCGGGTTGACCGCCGAGAGCAGCACGCCGGTCCCGATCGCCTTCGGCGGCTCGAACGTGTCGAGATCCTGCATCCAGTGCGGCGTCGGCGCCTTCGCGTCGCCGCGCGGCCGGCCGCGGAACTGGCGCACGCCGAGCAGCAGCGCCAGCAGCCCGAGGACGAGCTTGAGCACGCTGACCCAGGTCGCGGGCGTGCCGTCGTCCGACGCCGACGCGCCACTCGCGACGCCCAGCACGACCGCGCCGATCACGGCATAGCCGAGCACCCAGCCGAGCACGAAGGCGGTCCCGTTGACCCGTCCGCGCGGGGTGACCAGCATCAACACCACCGCGACGATGGGCAGCGGGCTGATCGCCGCGACGACGGCCGCCGGCAGCATGTCGCCGATCGCGTCACGCATCGGGGGCGCACGCTAACGACGGCGGCGGACGGCGCTCACGACAGTCCGGAGAGCCCGGCGGCGACCGCGAAGCCGAGCACGAGCACGAGCCCGCCCGCGAGGCCGGCCTTGCGCCGCGCCTCGGGGATCATCGAGTCGGCGAGCATCACCAGCAGCGCGCCGGCCGCGAAGCCGTCGATCGCACCCTTGAGCTCGTCGCTCACCGCGTCGGCGATCGCGTAGCCCGCGACTGTGGCGAGCGCGCAGACGATGCTGACGACGAGCCACAGCCGCACGATCTGCCTCCGCGGCCGCTGCGCCTCGAGCATGTCGGCGCTCGACCCGATCGATTCGGGCAGGTTGGACACGAACACGGCGACCAGCAGTCCGACGCTCACGCCCTCGCCCGCGGCCAGCCCGATGCCGAGCACCGCCTGCTCCGGGATGCCGTCCAGGAACGCGCCCAGCGCGAGCGAGCCGCCGCCGGCGCCGGGCTTGCGCTCGAGCGGGCGGTCGGCGAGGAAGTAGGTGAGCGCGCCGGCCGCGAGCCCGAGTGCGAGTGGCAGCGGGCCGCCGATCCGGGCGCCCTCCTGCGCCAGCTCGAAGCTCACCGCGCTGATCAGCGCACCGGCGCCGAACGACAGCACCAGCCCGACGGTCCGGTCCGGCCAGCGGTGGCCGAGCGCGAGCAGCGCGCCGAGGACGAGCGAGGAGGCCGCGAACGCGCCCCAGCCGATCGCGGCGAACACGGGCCGAGCGTACCCTGCGGGCCATGCACGACACGCGCCGGCTGCTCGCGGCCGCCCGCGGCGATCCCGGCCTCGTGGTGCTCGAGGGCTTCCACGCCCTCAAGCACGCGCTGCGCTTCGGCGCCGACGTGCTGGTCGCCGCCACCACCGATCCGAACGGCCTCGCCGCGCTGGCGGCCGAGCTGGCGCCGGACCTCGCGCTCGACGGCGTCGTCGAGCCGGTGCAGGACCTCGGGGCCGGCGCGCACCATACGGGCGTCGTGGCCGTCGCGCGGCGACCGGCGTTCGACCCGGGCGCGCTCGGCTTGGGCCGGGTCGTGCTGCTCGACGCGCCGCGCCACGCGGGCAACGTGGGCGCCGCGGTGCGGGTCGCGGCGGCGGCGGGCGCCGCCGGCGTCCTCGTCACCGGCGGGCGCGACCCGTGGAGCGCGGCGGCGCTGCGCGGCTCCGCGGGGCTGCACTTCGCGCTGCCGGTCGGGCCGGTGGACGCGCCGCCCGGCGGGCGCCCGCTCGTGGCGATCGACCCTGGCGGGGCGCCGCTGGGTACGCTGCCCGCCGACGCCGTGCTCGCGTTCGGCACGGAGCGCCACGGGCTCGGCGCGGGGCTGCTGGCGCGCGCCGACGCGCGCGTGGGGATCCCGATGCGGCCCGGCGTGTCGAGCCTGAACCTCGCGACGGCGGTCGCCGTCGTGCTCTACGCGTGAGGCTGGAGCGTCTTCTCCCAGCGCTCGATCGTCCACACCGCGGTCATGCCGACGGACTCGTAGAGCCGCGTCGCCCCGGCGTTCTCGCCCTGCACGGACAGCTCGACCGTCGCCAGCCCGGCGTCGCGCAGCGCGGCGAGGCCGTGCAGCAGCAGGGCGCGGCCGAGCCCGTGGCCCTGGACGCGCGGCGCGACGGCAAGGTAGTCGACGTAGCCGAGGCGCTCCTCCCAGCGCTCGCAGAGCACGACGGCGGCCAGCCCGCCCGCGTCCTCGTGCAGGAGCCAGAGGGCCGCGTCCCAGCCCGCCTTGTCGATCTTGGCCGCCTGCCAGGACTCCAGCGAGCGCGCCTCGTTGCCGGGCACGCCGGCCATCGCCTCCTCGACCAGCGCGTGGACGGGCGCGTCGTCGACGCCGCGGCTGAACGGGCGGACGGGGACGCCGGCGGGGGCGGGCGGGGCGTCGGCGAGCTCCATCCGCATGCGGAAGTAGCTGTAGGCGGGCCAGTAGCCGGCCGCGAGCAGGTGCGTCCGCGCGGCCTCGTTGCCGATCGGGACGTACTGGCGCACGATCGCCTCGCCGCGGTCGCGCGCCCGCGCCTCCGCCGCCTCGCGCAGGGCGGTGCCGACGCCGCGGCCCTCGGTCGCGGGCGGGACCGTGACCAGCGCGGCCCCGCGGTCGTCGAGCAGCGCGTAGCCGAGGGCGCCGCCGTCGTCCTCCACGAGCCAGGCGTCGAGCCCGAGCTCGATCCCGGGCGCCGCCCAGTCGGCCTCGACGTCGTCGAGCGTGTAGTCCGGGCGGCCGAGGTCGGCGACGTCGCGGGCGACGATCAGCTCGAGGACCGCCGGGGCGTCGTCCGTCTGTGGGGCGCGCAGCCGCATCGACGGCCACCGTACCGGGTGCCCGCCCAACTGGGCGCGGGTGCGCTGCGCCGCGCTCGATGTCGCGCCACTCGCCGCCGGGATGATGCGCCGGACGAGGTCGAGCCGGACGGCGCCGGGTTCATCCCTATGGGCCATGCGCGCGGCGAAGCGCCCGGCTTAGGGTCGCGCCGTGATCCCCCCACACATCCTCCCGCTCGCGCTCGCCCTCGTGGCGGTCGCCCCGGCCACCGCCGCCGCACAGAACGCCTCCGTCTCCAAGACGACGCCCGAGATCGTCTACCAGGGGACCGACGGCGTCGACGACATCACCGTGCTGCTCAACAACCCGCCGGCGATCATCTTCCAGGCGGGCGGGCCGACGCTCATGGACGCGGGCGCCAACTGCTCCGGCGTCGTCGGTCAGGAGCACACGCGCGTCGGCTGTCAGCCCGGCGGCGCGACGATCGATCTGGCCGGCGGCGACGACAAGGTCCTCGGCGGCTCGGACGGCCACGGGATGATCTTCAACGGTGGCCCGGGCAACGACACGCTCAACCCGTCGAGCAGCGCGATCAACACCGTCAACGGCGGGCCGGGCGCCGACTCGATCATGGCCGGCGGGCTCAATCGCGACTTCGTCGACGGCGGGGACGGGAACGACACCATCCGCTACCCGCGTGGAGGCGACGACGTGCGCGGGGGCGCGGGCGCCGACCTGCTCCTGATCGCCGGGCCGGCGCCGTACACCGTCAGCCTCGACGATGCCGAGAACGACGGCGACGGGAGTGGCGCGGCGAACATCCACTCCGACGTCGAGCAGGTCACGGGCGGCGCGGAGGCCGACACGTTCACCGGCTCGGACGCGCCGAACACGCTGACCGGCGGGCAGGGCGACGACACGCTCGACGGCGCCGGCGGCGCCGACACGATCGCCGGCGGCGAGGGCGGCGACACGATCTCCGCGCGCGACGGTGTCGCCGACGCGATCGACTGCGGCGTGGGCGACGACACGGCGGCCGTCGACGCGCTGGACACCGTCGCCGGCTGCGAGACCGTCGTGCGCCCCGCCGACGATACGCCCGCTGCCGCCAGGACGCCGGTGTCCGGGCTGCCGCCGACCGGTCGGGTGACGGTGACCCAGATCGCGGCGCCGGTGCGCAACCGCTGGCTGGTCGGGCGCCGCGCCACGCAGGTGACCGCGCTCTCGGTCAGCGGCGCGCCCGCCGGCGGCCGGGTCACCGTCACGTGCGCCGGGCAGGGCTGCCCGTTCGCGAAGCGCTCGCCCCAGGTGCCGCGGAACGGCAAGGCCGGCTTCACCGCCGCGCTGCAGGGCCGGGCGCTCAGGCCGGGCGTCGTGCTCGAGATCCGGATCACCGCCGCCGGCGCCATCGGCAAGGTGGTCCGGTACACCGTGCGCAAGGGCAAGCTGCCGAAGCCGGTGACCCTGTGTCTCGCGCCCGGCGCCGCCAAGCCGGCGGCGCGCTGCTGACGCCACCCGCTCGCTAGGGTCCGCGCCATGCGCTTGGCGGTGATGGTCGAAGGCCAGGAGGACGTGACCTGGGAGGACTGGGTCGAGCTGGCCGCGACCGCGGAGCGGCTGGGGTTCGACGCGCTCCTGCGCTCGGACCACTACGGCTCCGTCGACGGCGACACGACCCGCGGCTCGCTCGACGCCTGGTCGACGATCTGCGGGCTCGCCGCGACGACGAGCACCCTCCGGCTCGGGGCGCTCGTCTCGCCCGCGACGTTCCGGCATCCGTCCGTGCTGGCGAAGTCCGCGGTGACCGCCGACCACATCTCGGGCGGCCGGATCGAGGTCGGGATCGGCACCGGGTGGCACGAGGCCGAGCACCGCGCGTACGGCTTCCCGTTCCCGTCCATGAAGATCCGCATGGATCGGCTCGCCGAGCAGCTGGAGATCGTCGCGGGCTCGTGGGCGCCCGGCCCGTTCTCGTTCGGCGGCGAGCACTACCGCGTCGAGGATCTCGACGCGCTGCCCAAGCCCGTCCAGGACCCGCTGCCGCTGCTGATGGGCGGCAGCGCGGCGCCGCGCGGGGCGGCGCTCGCCGCGCGCTTCGCCTCGGAGTACAACGTCGTCCACCAGACGCCGGCGGACGCGGAGGCCGCGCGCGAGCGGATCGCCGCCGCCTGTGCCGACGCGGGCCGCGACCCGGGCACGATGACCTTCAGCCTCATGCACGGCTTCCTCATCGGCGCGGACGAGGACGACCTGCGCGAGCGCGGCGAGCGGCTCGCGACCCGGACCGGGATGCCCGTCGAGCAGCTCCGCAGCGACTGGCTGTCCGGGACGCCCGAGCAGTTCGCCGCGCGGCTGCGCGAGTACGAGGCCGCAGGCGTGGAGCGCGTGATGCTCCAGCACCACCTCGTCGACGACCACGCGGCGCTCGAGATCATCGCCGCCGCGGTCGTGCCGGCGCTCGCGTGAGCGACGCCAACGCCTTCACGGGCGCGCGGCTGGACCGCGCCGGGGACGAGCGCCGCCGCGACGACGCCTGGCTCGCCGCCCGCTTCGCCGACCCGCGGGCGCGCGCCGTGCAGGCCGGCGACGCGGGCGTGGTGATGGACGGCGACCGGCTCGCGATCGTGCCGCTCGCCGACGCGGGGCCGGACCACGGCGGCCCGTACCTGCTCGGCGACACGGACGACGGCCCGCTGTTCGCCGTCGACGTGGACGCGCCGCCGCCCGGCGGCTCGCGCCCCCCGCGGCTGATCGCCGCCGGCGGACCGCGCGGGACCGGCGCCGAGCGCCCCGCAGCCGCCGACGGCCCGCGCCCCGTCGCGCTGCGCGAGGCGGTCGCCGTGCTCCCGCAGGACGAGGGCGGGCTCCTGGCGTACGTCGCCGCGCTGCTCAACTGGCACCGCCGCCACACCTTCTGCTCGACGTGCGGCACGCCCTCCGACGTCACGGAGGGCGGCCTCGCCCGGCTCTGCCCGCGCTGCGCGACGGTCCATCACCCGCGCACCGATCCCGTGGTGATCATGCTCGTCGCCGACGGCGACCGGCTGCTGCTGGGGCGCGCGCCGAGCTGGCCGCCGCGCCGCTTCTCCGCGCTC
>Ga0126307_10001935_pt1 | contig 13865 bp, 16 predicted proteins | sample Plot28_FD_89955 | JGI IMG/M metagenome (GOLD analysis project Ga0126307, IMG submission 89955) | Serpentine soil microbial communities from UC McLaughlin Reserve, CA, USA - Plot28 | ecosystem: Environmental > Terrestrial > Soil > Grasslands | place: USA: UC McLaughlin Reserve, Lake County...
GCCGGACGACTTCCTCGCAGCGCGAATCCCTATGCTCAGGCCATGACGGAGCACGCCGTTCCGACCGCGGCCGACTTCTCAGCAGCCCTGGAACGACTGACGGCCGGTCGCGACCCTGCCATGCGCGAGGTGTTCACTCTGGCCAAGACGTCCATCGACATGCCACTGGGCGACGTCCGACGGCTACTCGCCTCGAATGAACACCTGCATCGTGTCGGCGCCGTGAGCATCATGGACTTCCGTGCCCGGCGCCGCCGAGTCACGGACGAGGAACGAGCGGCGCTCTATGAGCTGTACGTCGGCGAGCACGACCTGATCAACACGTGGGACCTGGTGGACCGCGCAGCGCCTCACGTGGTGGGCGGCTACCTGAACGACCGCGACCGGACACCCCTGTACGAGCTGGCACGCTCGTCAGACCCATGGCGACGGAGGACGTCCGTCGTCGCCACCTGGTACTTCATCCGCGGCGGCGATCTGGACGACACCTTTGCACTCGCCGGCCTCCTCGCCCACGACCCCGAAGAGGTCGTGCAAGCGGCTGTTGGCGGTTTCGTCCGTGAGGCCGGAAAGCACGACCCCCAGCGGCTGCGCTCCTACCTCGACCGACACGTGCCGGGTCTCCCGAGGACCATCCTGCGACATGCCATCCGGCACCTGCCTGACGGCGAACGCCAGCACTACCGACAACTCGCCGACCTGGCCTGAGCGTGGCCGATGGAGCGAAGGCGAGCATCCCTGTCACTTTGGCGGGACCAGGGCACGCAGCAGTGCGACGAGACGTCACCGCACCGACTCAGGCCGCGTGGCCGATCCTCGCGGCGAACTCTGTCTCGATCCGGCTGGGCCGCGCCCAGTCAGGCGGCTGCATCGCCTTGCCCAACGGCGGTCGAGCGGCGGGAAGCGGCGGCGGGCGCGACACGTAGGAGTGGCCGGTGGGCGTCGTTGTGATCACCCGGTGCTGGCCGAGGCGACTTCCGGGTGCCGGCCCTGCCGACCACCCGGCGGATTCCTTCGTGTAGTTGCAGGCCTCGCAGAGGCCCTGCCCGTTGTCAGCGCTCGTCGGCCCGCCCTGACTAGCCCGCACCACGTGGTCGGCGTGCCGGACGGGCGCGTCGCACCAGCGTGTACGGCACACCCGGTCGCGGTGGACGAGGAACCCGCGAAGAGCAGGCGGGAAGGCGTGCGCCTTCGACTCCAGGGCGACCAGCTCGTCGGTCTCCGGGTCCGTCCAGAGCCGACGCAGCAGGACCTGCGCCGCGTGTGCCACCTTCGGCTCGTCGGCCTCCGCCGCAGAACCCGCCAGCAGCTCGCGCGCCCACGGCGCGGGCACCGGGCCGTAGTCCTGCACGAGGACCGGCTCCTGGTCACCGCCGAACGCCGTGCGGTCGGTCATGACGAGCCCGACCACGATGTCGACGCCTTCGGCGTAGGAGCGCCCGGTGACCCGCTCGACCAGCGTGTCGGCCATGACCTGCTGACGGCTCCGCGGGTCACCGGCAGCGCGAGCCTCGTCGGCGGCCTTGCTCAGTGCTGCGTAGGTGGCGACGCCGTCGGTCACCGGGAAGAGACCGGAGAGGCGTGACATCACGTCCGGCGCCGGCCGCAACGAGACCCCTCGGTCCTGCGCCGCGCGAGACGCGCGGGCGGTCACCGAGTGGGGGTCCAGCCGGTAGGCGACCTTCGCGGCGGCGGCCGCCACCGCGCGGTCGCCCAGCCCGTCGAGCACCCGCGGGTCGCGGCAGAGCTCCGCGTCGGCGAGTCGCCGGTCCTCGCGGCTGAGACAGGCGGTCTCGCGGACCAGGAGCGTCGCGCGCCACTCCGAGAGCCGACCCTGCTCGAGGGCGGCCAGGGTGTGCGGCATCTCGTGCACCAGGGCCTTGGCGAGACCCAGGTGTTGCCCGCCTCTCGCGGGGCTCTCCTTGCGAGCAAGGGCGACCTGGGAGGCGACGCCCCGACCTTGCTCGGCCGCCCGCAGGCCGTGCGCCGCGCGCTCGGCGCGCACCAACTCGTCGAGGGCGTCGGTCAAGCGCGCCTGCGCGGCAGCCGCCGCAGCCTTGAGCGCCTCGAGCCCAGCGACCCGGTCGACGATCTCCGCCGGCAACGACGGCGCACCGTGGCCGGCGGCCGAGTCGACAACGGCCGCTGACCGCAAGCTGCCCGCGAGCTTCTCGATGTCCTCGGCGTACGTCACCGACACGTCATCACCGGACTCGAACATGTGTTCGATCCTACCAGGGCGCGGAAATGGCCGAAAGGTCTTGTGCACAGCCACGCACCGAGTCTGTCAAGGGCCGCTCGCTTTGGGATGCACGAGGATCCGGCAGGATCAGGTCAGCGCGAGCAGCCCGTACGTCGAGCCCTCCGAGAGGACCGCCCATGCAGTTCGGCCGCTACTACGAGGAGTTCGAGGTCGGGGCGACGTACAAGCACTGGCCGGGCAAGACGGTGACGGAGTACGACGACCACCTGTTCTGCCTGCTGACCATGAACCACCACCCGCTGCACATGGACGCCAACTACGCCGAGCAGACGACCGACTTCGGGAAGAACGTGGTGGTGGGCAACTACATCTACTCGCTGCTGCTCGGCATGTCCGTGCCCGACGTCAGCGGCAAGGCGATCGCCAACCTCGAGGTCGAATCGCTCAGGCACGTCAAGCCGACCTTCCACGGCGACACCATCTACGGCGAGACGACCGTGCTCGACAAGATGGAGTCCCGGTCGAAGGACGACCGCGGGGTGGTGCACGTGGAGACGCGCGGCTACAAGCAGGACGGCACGGTCGTGTGCGTCTTCCGGCGCAAGGTGATGGTCCCGAAGAGGTCGTACGGCGACCAGCGCGGCGGCGAGCAGCCGGGCCGGCCGCAACCGCAGAACAGCTAGGCAGCGGCCGCGAGCCACGCCCGCAGCGCGTCGGCAGCCCGGTCGAGGGCCACCTCGAAGGCCGGCCAGACCTCGGTCACGTCGTCCAGGTCGCGGAGCAGGGCCGAGGCCTCGAGGTGCGAGCTGAGGTTGTGCAGGTCGCGGGCGCCGAGCAGGGCGCTCACCGACGCCAGGCTGTGCGCCACCAGGCGCACCCCGGCCAGGTCGGCGGCCATCACCGCCTCGACCAGCTGGCTGCGGCGCTCGTCGACCGCGTGCAGGAAGATCAGCACCGTCTCGCGGGCCGGAGCGACGTCGCCGAGCTGGTGGGCCAGGTCGGCCAGGCAGCTGGGGTCGAGCGCCGGCAGCGGGCCGGTGCGGTCAGCAGTGATCCGGCCCATCCGCCCTCCCCGGTCTCGCTGGGTCCTCACCGGGATGATCGGCGCGCGAGCGGGCGGACCTGAGCAGAAGGGTCAGGTGGCTGCGGCCGGGCGGGTCGCCCGGTGCGCCGCCCAGTGGCGACGCAGGTCGTGGACCTTGTCCTGGAAGGCGTCGTCGCGGCCGAGCGGGCCGGTGGTCGGCGCGCTGAGCCGGGTCCGGCGTCGGACGGTGGTGCCGTGGTGGACGGCGTCGTGGTGGACGACGACGGTCTTGACCCCGAGCTGGCGGGTCACCTCGATCTCGCGCACCTCGTCCCACGGGATGACCATCGTGGGCACCGCGTGGACGACGATGCCGCGAGCGGTGGCGGACGTGCCGACCCACCAGGTCGCGGCCGCCATGACGACCAGCGCCAGACCGGCCAGCGCGGTGCCCGGGCCACCGCCGAGGCCGCCGTCGTTGAGCAGCACGTCACCCCAGACCAGGGCCTGGAAGCCCAGCACTGTCATCACGAACGCGCGGCGCTGCGACCAGGTCAGCCGGAGCCGCAGGGTCGGGTGGGCGGGCATGTCAGCACGGTAGGTCGCCACACCGTGGTCTCGGGCGGAAACCACGACTTCTTGACCGGCTCGGCACCCGCGGACGGCTCAGTGCGGCAGCATGCCCCACTCGTGCAGGGCGTCCCACAAGCCGTCGACCAGGTCGAGCGCCTTGAGCTCTGCCCGGTCGGCCCACCGCACCTCGGTGGCGTCGTCGCCGGCGACCGGGGAGGTCGTGACGGCGAGGGCGCACGCGTAGTCCCGGATGTCGTAGAGCACCCCACCCGGTCCCGGGCGGACGACCGTGCCCACCAGCAGCCCCACCGTGACGTGCAGCCCGGTCTCCTCGAGAACCTCGCGACGTACGGCCGTCAGGTCGCTCTCGCCGGCCTCGACGCGGCCACCCGGCACCGACCAGAGCCCGGCACCCGGCTCGTGCCGGCGCCGCACGACGAGCAGCCGGCCGTCGTCGTCGTGGACCAGGGCGCCGACGCACGGCACCCGTGGCCCACCCGTCGACCAGCCGCCCGCGGAGCCCATGGCGGCGAGCCTAGGTGGCACGGCGCTTCGACGGCTCCGCCCGGCGCCGACGACCCTCGACTCTTGACGGCGGGACTGCTAGGGCAGCACCGTCGTCCTCATGAGGGTGGGTCCGGGCTGTCCCCGCTGCGGTGCCGGCCTGCACGCGCCTGGGCTGTGGTCCAGCGCCTGGCAGTGCGACACCCACGGCGCGGTCCATCCGCTGCAGCCCGTCGTGCAGCCGACCCAGGACCAGGTGCGCACGGAGGCCGCCCGCGCCGCGGTGCCGGTCTGGCTGCCGTGGCCGTTGCCTCGTGGCTGGCTGGTCACCGGGCTGGCCGTGGCCGGCGACGAGCGCACCGGCGCCCGCGCGACCGCGCTCGCCTGCTCGGGACCCGCGCCGCTGGGCGGGGTGGCGGAGCTGGTGCTGGTGGCCGAGGAGCCCGGCATCGGGCTGGGGGCCCGGTTCGCCGGCCTGGACGGGCCGGACGGCGGCGGCATCCCCGACGGCCGGGCGCCCGACGCCAAGCTCGAGGCGGCCGACCACCCCACCGCCATGTGGTCCCTCGCGGCCTCCGACGACCGGGCGGTCTACGTCGGCGAGGCGCTGGGCTGCTGGGTCTGGGCCGTCGTCTGGCCGGAGAGCGCCGGCTTCCTCCTCATCGACGACTTCGCGCTGCGCGACCTGCGCGACGGCACGGTGCCGGACCTCCCGCTCGGTGCCTTGTCCCCACGCCTGAGCGACTGACCGGGCGGGGGTGCCCGCCGCCCCTACGCTGTACCGGTGCCCGCCGACCCCGCCGACGCCACCGACGCCACCGACGTCGCCGACCTGCACGCCCACAGCAACGCCTCCGACGGCACCGACTCGCCCGCCGAGCTGGTGCGTGCGGCGGCCGAGGCCGGGCTCGCCGTGGTGGCCCTCACCGACCACGACACGACGCGCGGCTGGGCGGAGGCGGAGGCGGCGCTGGCCCGGCACGAGGGGCTGCGGCTCGTGCGCGGCGCCGAGATCTCCTGCGTGTGGGAGGGCGTGAGCCTCCACCTGCTCGCCTACCTCTTCGACCCCGGGCACCAGGAGCTCGCCGACGAGATGGCGACGGCGCTCGACGACCGGGTCCCGCGGGCTAAGGCGATCGTGGTCAAGCTGGCCGCGGCCGGCTACCCGATCACCTGGGAGCTGGTGCTCACCCAGCTGCAGGACGGCGCGACCGTCGGCCGCCCGCACATCGCCGACACCCTGGTCGCCGCCGGTGTCGTCCCCGACCGGACGGCGGCGTTCGACACCCTGCTGCACGACGGCAGCGAGTTCTTCGTCGGCCACTACTACGTCGACGCGGTCCGCGCCGTGCGGCTCGTCCGCGAGGCCGGGGGAGTGCCGGTGTTCGCTCACCCGGCAGCCGCCAAGCGCGGCCGGACGGTGGGCGAGGACGCCATCGCCGCGATGGCCGCCGCCGGGCTGGCCGGCCTCGAGGTGGACCACCGCGACAACCCGCCCGAGGCCAGGACCCGGCTCCGTGCGCTCGCCGCCGAGCTCGACCTGCTGGTCACCGGGGCGAGCGACTACCACGGCAGCGGCAAGGAGAACCGCCTCGGTGAGAACACCACGGATCCCGCGGTCGTCGACGCCCTGCTCGCCCAGGCGGGCAGCCCCACGGCCGTCCTGACCGCCTGACGCGGTGACCGCCTCCGACGGCAAGCTGTTCGGCGAGGTCTTCGTCACGCTCTTCGTGATCATGGACCCGCCGGGCACCATCCCGCTGTTCCTCAGCCTCACCAGCGGCCGGTCGTCCGCGATGCGCAAGCGGCTGGCCGCCCAGGCGGTGCTCGTCGCCTTCGTCGTCATCGTGGTGTTCGCCCTGTTCGGGCAGACCATCCTCAGCTACCTCGGCATCACGCTTCCCGCCCTGCAGGCGGCCGGCGGGCTGCTCCTGCTGCTGGTCGCCCTGGAGCTGCTCACCGGGCAGGCCGACGAGCCGACCGAGACGGCGAACGTCAACGTCGCCCTCGTGCCGCTGGGCACGCCGCTGCTCGCCGGGCCGGGGGCGATCGTGGCCACGATCGTCTTCGTCCAGCGCGTCGACGACGTGTGGGAGGGCGTCGCCGTCGCCCTCGGCATCGTCGCGGTGCACATCGTGCTGTGGCTGTTCATGCGCTTCTCGGTCGTCATCATCCGAGTCATCAAGGAGAGCGGCGTCATCCTCATCACCCGCATCGCCGGCCTCCTGCTCTCCGCCATCGCCGTCCAGCTGGTGGCCGACGCGGTGACGGCGTTCGTCAAGGAAGCCTGACCGGATGACGTGGCCATGTCGGTGAGCCAGCCCGAGCTGGCCCTCGAGGGGCTGCCGAAGCGGCTCTTCGCCTGCACACCGACCCGGCTCACCACCTGGCTCGACTGCCGCCGTCGCTACCGCTTCACCTACCTCGACAAGCCGCAGCGGCCCAAGGGCCCGCCGTGGGCGCACAACAGCGTGGGGTCCGCCGTGCACCTGGCGATGGCCGGCTGGCACCGGCTCGCCCCGGCTTCCCGCACGCCGGAGGCCGCCGGCCGCCTGCTGGACCAGGTGTGGCTGCACGAGGGCTTCCGCGACGACGTGCAGTCGGCCCGGTGGCGCGAACGGGCCCGCGAGATGGTCACCCGCTACGCCGCGACCCTCGACCCCGGCGAGGATCCGCTCGGCGTCGAGCGCACCGTGGCCACCAGCACCGGTGCCCTCGCGGTGTCCGGCCGGGTCGACCGCCTGGACCGCCGCGTGGTCGACGGGCACGACCAGGTGGTGGTCGTCGACTACAAGACCGGCCGTCGGCTGCTGACGTCGTACGACGCCAGAAGCTCGCTCGCGCTCGCCCTCTACGCGCTGGCCGTGACCCGCACGCTGCGGCGGCCGTGCGTCCGGGTCGAGCTGCACCACCTGCCGTCGGGTCACGTGCTGGCGCACGACCACACCGACGAGTCGCTGGACCGGCACCTGCGCCGCGCCGAGTCCGTGGGTGGTGAGGTAGCAGCGGCCGACGCCGCCTACCGGGCCGGTCTCAGCGACGAGGAGGCCGACGCGGCCTTCCCGCCCGACGTCTCGCCGGCCTGCCGGTGGTGCGACTACCTGCGGGTCTGCCCCGCGGGGTCGGCGGCGGTCGCGCCGGCGGAGCCGTGGTCGGGGCTGGCCGAGCCGGTGGCCTGACTCACGGTGCGGTCGACCCGCGGGCCCGACGCGTCGACCTCGGCCCAGAACTCCAGCAGCGCGGCGGAGGTCTCGACCGGCCGGTCGGCCGCCGGGGAGTGGCCGGAGCCCTCGACGACCGCGGTGCGGGCGCCCAGCCGGCGCGCCATGTCGGCCTGCAGGGCGGGTGGCCAGGTGTCGTCGTCCGGCCCCCACATCGACAGCGTGGGCAGGCCCAGGGCGGCCACCTCGTCGACCCGGTCGGTCTCGGTCAGCAGCTGCTCGGCCATCCGCAGGAGGCAGACGGGGTCGTTGGACAGGAACCGCCGGTGCAGGAACTCCTCGATGTGCGGGTCCGGCGGGACCGGCTCGACCTGTGACTCGAGCTCGCGCTTGGCGGCCCAGATGGTCGGCAGGTCCATCACCGGCAGCGCCTGGGCGATGAGCTGCAGGTTGCTCGCCGCGGGGTGCGGGACCGCTGCCGGCCCGGAGCCCATGATCGTCAGGGAGCGCAGCGCGGCCGGGTCGGCCAGCGCGGCCGCGCGCGCGACGAGCCCGCCGAAGGAGTGGCCGAGGAGGTGGACCGGGCGCCCGAGCGATCGGGCCACCGCGAGCACGTCCTCGGCGAGTGACCTGACGTCGTACGACGTGGCGTCCCCGTCGCCGGGCGACTCGAACTGGCCGCGCAGGTCCAGAGCCACCACCCGGTGACCGCCGGCGGCCAGCGGCTCGAGCACTGCGATGAAGTCCTCCTTGGACCCGGTGAAGCCGGGCACCAGGACGGCCGGCGAGCCCTCGGCGCCCGCAGAGTCGCGCGGCGGCCGGTCGGGCGCGGCGACCAGCGCGGCGAGGTCGCCTCGGCCGGCCGGCACCCGGACCTGGTCCACCCCGGCGGGCCGATCGACGAACGGCGGGGTGCTCACAGGGCAGAACGCTACCGGCGGCGGGTGACGCGCCCCGGTGCAGGACGGGCACAATGGCCGACGTGACCCGGACGATCGCCGTGGCGAACCAGAAGGGCGGGGTGGCCAAGACCACCACCGTGGCCTCCCTCGGGTCGGCACTGGCCGAGCAGGGGCGCAAGGTGCTGCTCGTCGACCTCGACGCGCAGTCCTGCCTCACCTTCTCCCTCGGCCTGGACCCCGAGGCCGTCGAGCTCAGCGTCCACGACGTGCTGCTCGGGCGGGTGGGCGCGGCGATGGCCATCCAGCCCACCGAGGACGGCGTCGACCTGCTCCCCGCCACCATCGAGCTGGCCGGCACCGAGGCGGCGCTGCTGAGCCGGGCCGGCCGCGAGTACGTGCTCCGGAGCGCGCTGGCCGAGGTCTCCCCGGCGTACGACGTCGTGCTGCTCGACTGCTCGCCATCGCTGGGGGTGCTCACCCTCAACGCCCTCACCGCCGCCGACGAGGTGATCATCCCGCTGCAGTGCGAGATGCTCTCCCACCGCGGCGTCGGCCAGCTGCTGGACACGATCCACGACGTGCAGCGGATCCTGAACCCGTCGCTGCGCGTGCTGGGGGTGCTGCCGACGATGTTCGACGGCCGCACCAACCACGCCCGGGCCGTCCTGGCGGACGTGGCCGACCGCTACGACCTCGAGGTGCTCGAGCCCTCGATCCCCCGGTCGGTGCGCTTCGCCGAGGCGCCCGCCGCCGGCCGCTCGGTGCTGACGACCGCCCGCCGGACCCGGGGTGCCGACGCCTACCGGGTGCTGGCCGAGAGCCTCTTCGGGTGAGCGAGCAGGGCTTCGACCGGCTGCGCCGGCGCAGCGTGGACCCGCCGGCCGCCGGGGTACGGCCGGCAGCCTCGGACCCGATGGGCCGCCGGGCGCTGTACAGCGTCGCGGAGCAGCCGCCCGCGCTCGGCGCGGTCGAGATCGAGTGCTCCCGCTGCGGCCAGACCACGGTGGTGACGCCGCGCGCACTGGTCGGACTGGCGCTGCCCTCGCTGCACCTGCCGTTCCTGCGCGGCCGGCACTCCTCGTGGCTGCGGTGCCCGGCGTGCCGGAGGCGGACCTGGGTCCACCTCGGCCTGCGCCTCTGACCGGCTCGCGGCCGACCACGGGCCCGGGCCTTCCCCTGCGAGGCCCGGGCCTGCGGCCCGCCACCGCCCGCTAGCAGCAGGTCGGCGGGTGCTGCAGCGCCGGCCTCGCGCCGACCGCCGCCTCGCTGGAGGGGGCGAGCAGTAGCGCAGCGACGAGGACGGGCACTGCGAGCACGCACAGGATACGACGCATGATGACTCCTTGTGTCATGGGACTTGACCCAAGGAGTCAAAGGGTTGACCTTCGGTTGGTCAACGGCACGGTCAATCTCTGTTAGGTAGCCTCGTGACGGCGCCGGTGAGACGCTGCGGTCCCCGCCTGCGCCGACCGCGCGCCTGCTCAGCCGAAGGAGGACGAGACGTGCCCGACGGCGGGTCCAGCACGACCACGACCGGCCCGGCCGACGCCATGGGGGGCGAGGGCGGGCTGCCCGCCCGACTGCGCCAGGCGCGGCGCCAGGCCGGGCTGTCGCAGGCCGAGGCCGGTGGTGACGCCCTCTCCGCGAGCTACGTGTCGCTGCTGGAGTCCGGTCGCCGTCGACCGACCGGAGCGGCCCTGTCCGTCCTCGCCCAACGGCTGGGCTGCACCGTCGACTACCTCCGCCACGGCCAGGACCCGGCGGACCTGGACCGGGTCCGGCTGGCTCTCGACTACGCCGACCTGGCCCTGCGCAACGGGGAGCCGGTCGACGCCCTCACCCAGATGGACGCCGTCGCGGGCCACCTCGGAGCCGTCTCCGACAGCGAGCGATGGCGGCACCGCCGCCTGCGGGCCAGGACGCTGGAGTCCCTGGGCCGGCTGGAGGAGGCGATCCGCGAGCTCGAGGAGCTGCGTGCCGAAGCAGGCGCGGCCGGCCGCTACGGCGAACAGCTGCGGCTCACGGTCGACGTCGTGCGCTGCTACAGGGAGGTCGGCGACGTCTCCTATGCCCTCGACGTGGGCGAGCGGACCCTGGCGTCGGTCCGCCGGCTGGGCCTGGCCGGCAGCGACCAGCACGCCGAGCTCGCGTCGACGGTGCTCGGTCTGTACTTCGAGCGCGGCGACCTGGTGCGCGCCGAGTCGGTCGCCCTCGAGGTGCTTCAGACCCTGGGTGAGCACGGATCGTCCCGGGGACGGGCCGCGGTGCACTGGAACGCCAGCCTGGTCGCCGAGCGCCGCGACGACCTGCCGACCGCGCTGACCTTGGCCGAGCGGGCGATCGCGGTCTACGCCGAGGGCGACGACGTGCGCGCCCTGGCCCGGCTGAGGACCGCCTACGCCTGGCTGCTGCTGCGGTCGCTGCCGCCACGCGCCGCGGAGGCCAGCGAGCTCCTGCGCGCCGCCCACAAGGCGCTCCTCGACGTGGGGAGCGAGATCGACCTCGCCTACAGCGAGACCGAGCTGGCCCGGGCCGAGCTGGTGCTCGGCCGGCCGGACGAGGCGCTCGCGCTGGTGGACGAGGCGCAGCGGCGGCTCGGCAGCGGTCCCCGCCTGGAGACCGCCCACACGACCCTGGTCCGGGCCCGGGCGCTGCTGGCGCTGGGTCGCCGGGACCAGGCGGTCGCTGCCTACCGGGCCGCGGCGGCCGGGATGTCCGGGCTACGGATGGCCCGCGACGCCGCGGCGGCCTGGCGCGAGCTGGCTGACGCGTTCGCCCAGCTGGGGCTGCTCGAGGACGCGGCACTGGCCTACCAGCAGGCCCTCACCGACGCGGGTGTGCGAGCAGCGCCCGACGTGGCCTACGCGCCGGACGGAGACCGGTCGGGCCGGCCCTGAGCCGGTCGTTCGGGTCCGGCGGGTCAGCTGTCGGTGCCGGCGCCGGCGGTGGGGGCACCGCCCTCGGCCGGGCGGCCGCCGCGGGTGCGGCGGCGGTTGCGGCTGCGTCGCGGCTTGCGCTCGGCGGACCCGCCGTCACCGGCGGCACCGCCGGCGCCGGCGGCACCCCCTGCACCGGCGGCACCGCCTGCACCCGACGTGTCCGGGCCGGCCGCCACGGCGTCCCGCCGCTCCGACCCGCCTCTGCTCCGACTGCCGCGGCCACCGGAGCGCCCGCCGGAGCCGTCGGAGCCGCCCGAGCCGCCGGAGCCGCCGGAGCGCCCGCCGGACCCACCGGAGCGTCCGCCCCCGCTCGTCCGGCCGCGGCCCTCGGCCGGGCGCCGCCCGGTCTCGCCGAGGTCCTCCACCTCCTCGGCCTCGAGCCCGGCCCGGGTGCGCTTGGCGCGGGGCAGGACGCCGGTCACCTCGCGCGGGATCTCGAGCTCCTCGTAGAAGTGGTCGGAGGTCGAGTAGGTCTCCTCGGGCTCGCCGAAGCCGAGGTCGAGCGCCTTGTCGATGAGCGACCACCGGGGCATGTCGTCCCAGTCGACGAAGGTGATCGCGCTGCCCGACGCGCCGGCCCGGGCGGTGCGCCCGATCCGGTGCAGATAGGTCTTCTCGTCCTCGGGGCACTGGTAGTTGATGACGTGCGTGATGTCCTGCACGTCGATGCCGCGCGCCGCGACGTCGGTCGCGACGAGGACGTCGACCTTGCCGTTGCGGAAGGCCCGCAGCGCCTGCTCGCGCGCTCCCTGGCCGAGGTCGCCGTGGACGGCGCCGGCGGCGAAGCCGCGGTCGGCCAGCTCGTCGGAGACCTTCTGCGCGGTGCGCTTGGTTCGGCAGAACACCAGGGTGAGCCCGCGGCCGTCGGACTGCAGGATGCGGGCGAGCATCTCCACCTTGTCCATCGCGTGCGCCCGGAAGACGTGCTGCTCGACGGCCTTCACCGTCTGGCCGTCGTCGTCTGGGTCGACGGCGCGGATGTGCGTCGGGTGATGCATGTACGACCGGGCCAGCGTGATGATCGCGCCCGGCATGGTGGCGGAGAACAGCATGGTCTGCCGACCGGCCGGCACCAGCCGGACGATCTTCTCGACGTCGGGCAGGAAGCCCAGGTCGAGCATCTCGTCGGCCTCGTCGAGCACCAGCGTGCGCACGTGGCCGAGGTCCAGGTGGCCCTGCTGGGCCAGGTCGATCAGCCGTCCGGGCGTGCCGACGACGACCTCGACCCCCTTGCGCAGGGTCTCGACCTGCGGCTCGTACGCCCGGCCGCCGTAGATCGAGAGCAGCCGCACCTTGCGGCGGGCCGCCGCCTTCTCGAGGTCGCCGGTCACTTGGATGCACAGCTCGCGGGTCGGCACCACGACGAGCGCCTGCGGCTTGCCCGCGGCAGGCGGCGGCAGCGCCGGGTCGCCGTGGTCCTCGCCGTCGAGGACCACCCGCTGGAGCAGCGGGATGCCGAAGCCGAGCGTCTTGCCGGTGCCGGTCTTGGCCTGGCCGATGATGTCGTGCCCGTGCAGGGCGACCGGGAGGGTCAGCGCCTGGATCGGGAACGGGTGGGTGATGCCGACGGCCTCGAGCGCCTCGACCGTGGCCGGGAGCACGCCGAGGTCGGCGAACGTGGGGATAGTCAGGACGGTGCCCTTCAATCGACTCGGGGGAGCCGGGGCGGGCTGCCGACGTGGCGGCGGCCGGGCGTCCGTGCTCCACGCTCACCCTACCGTCGATACGCTGCGGACCGTGACGACGCAGCCGCCCGACGCCTCGTCGAGCCGCGTGGAGGCGCTCACCGAACCGCCGGCCGACCCGGCCACCGACCCGATGGGGGACTCCGACTACCGGCTGGCAGTGGTCGACCTCCTGGGCGCGCTCGCCTACGGCGAGCTGACCGCGTTCGAGCGGCTCGCCGACGACGCGTCCTTCGCTCCCTCCATCGCCGACAAGGCGGCGCTCGCCGCGATGGCGGTGGCGGAGTACAACCACTTCTCGCTGATCCGGTCCCGGCTGGAGGAGCTGGGCACCGGGCCCGAGGAGGCGATGGAGCCGTTCATGCCGGCGCTGGAGGCGTTCCACGAGCGCACCGCGCCCCGGGACTGGCTGGAGGGCCTGGTCAAGGCCTACGTCGGCGACGGCATCGCGACGGACTTCTACCGGGAGATCTCGGCCTACCTGGACGACTCGACCCGCGACCTCGTGCTGCGGGTGCTCGAGGACACCGGTCACTCGGCCTTCGCGGTGGACCGGGTCCGGGCGGCGATCGAGGCCGACCCCCGGCTGGCCGGCCGGCTGGCCCTGTGGGGGCGCCGGCTGGTCGGCGAGGCGCTCAGCCAGGCGCAGCGGGTGGCCGCCGAGCGCGACGCCCTGGCCGCCCTCCTCGTCGGAGGCGTGGCGCACCGTGGCGCCGACCTGGCCGAGGTCGGGCGTATGTTCGCCCGTCTCACCGAGAACCACACCCGTCGGATGGCGTCGCTCGGGCTCTCGGCCTAGCCTTCCACCACCAGGTCGGTCACCAGGTCGGTCTTCGGGAGCCCGAGGTAGCGCAGCACGTCGTGGGCGTCGCGC
>Ga0126307_10001936_pt1 | contig 13862 bp, 14 predicted proteins | sample Plot28_FD_89955 | JGI IMG/M metagenome (GOLD analysis project Ga0126307, IMG submission 89955) | Serpentine soil microbial communities from UC McLaughlin Reserve, CA, USA - Plot28 | ecosystem: Environmental > Terrestrial > Soil > Grasslands | place: USA: UC McLaughlin Reserve, Lake County...
CGGACCACTTTCGCACGATATCAGGTTGCGCCACATCGAGACCCGGCAATTTGCAAACGGCTTGGTACAAACCAGATACGAGGTTGCTGGGTAAATGCCACATAACGTCTCGCTGCACACGGAGGTAGCCTCTTGGGAGCGAAAGCTCAATCTTCTTCGTTGAACCAGTACCGCTTCTCTTTTCCCGCACTCGGCCCCGCGTAATTCCCTGGTATGTGGCGTTTACGGGTAAAGTTTATGAGCGCCGCATGGGACCGTTTGATCGTGAAGCATCCAGAGAGTGCAATCGGGTCAAGAGGCTCATCAACCGTCTCAAGCAGTTCCGTAGAGTCGCCACGCGCTACGAGAAGCTGGCTACCAAGTACCTCGCCATGCTCACTCTCGCTGTTACCCTACTTTGGCTCTGATTGCGATAGCTATAGACGTTTGAGTCTGCTTCTGCAATATGCTATACGGCAAGCTGAACTGGCCAGGTCCCGTTGTAGATGCTACATCTAATCAGCTGGGGTATGAACGATCTATGAACCTTCGCAATCCTTCTGCATCGGTGCTTGAGGGTCTCATCGACAGGCTACGGTTGCGTTTGAACGCACGTGCAACCGCCGCGACGCGCGAGTGGTGGACAAAGTACCTTAGAGGTGCTGCCTCCTTCCGCGGCGTCAAGATGGGGGATGTCCGATCGGCTTTACATGCTTGGTTTGAGGAAGAGCAGGTGGCAGAGCACCTGTCCGTTGGGCAGCAGAAGGATCTGGCCTTGATGTTGCTCGAAGCAGACTACACAGAGGACAAGCTCGCTGGAGTCCTCTTTCTGCAAGAGATCCTCCTACTGGCAGGCGCACTGGCCTGGCGCTCAGACCTGCCCCGGTTCGCGCGCCTCTTCGATGAGGGGTATATCCGCGACTGGAACATCTGCGATTGGTTCTGCGTCAAGGTGCTTGGCTCGCTGGTAGAGCAGCAGGGCGAGGCGTGCGCACGAGCTATCTCGGAGCCAACAGCGTGTGGCAGTGGCGCGCCTCCGTCGTGGCGTTTGCCAATCTCGCCAGCAAGGGTGATCGCAACTTCGCGGGCTTTACCGAGATGGTGCTCGACACCTGCTCCCAGCTCCTAGGAAGCCAGGAGAGGTTCGCCCAGACGGGTGTGGGCTGGATTCTGCGGGAGCTCAGCCGCTCAGATGAGGGCCGTGGCATCATGTTCGTCGAAGCGAACCTGGATCGCTTCTCCCGCGAAGGTTTGAAGAACGCGACCAAGGACCTGCCACCCGCGGTGTCCGAGCGCCTCCGTCAGGCGCACCTCCCGAGTGATACCCGCGGCCGTCGCCGTCGGAGATGAGGACGTCTGTGGATGCTGCCAACTGCAAGTGAGACGATCTTGGGACTGAGGGCTACCAAGTAACGCAGCCCGAAGCCAGCTTTGCAAACACGCCCTAGTACAAAGGCCCCACTCTACTTTAGAGTGGTGTCAAAGCCCCAATTCGCTTCCGCTAGGGTCAAACATAGAATCAAAAAGCCCCCGCGACTCAGGGGCTTTCCCTTGCAGGGAGCATTCGGTAGAGGTAAGCACAATACCAGAGAGCCGACGAGCGGACTCGAACCGCTGACCTGCTCATTACGAGTGAGCTGCTCTACCTGCTGAGCTACGTCGGCTTGACGGGTAGAGAGTATATCGCAGCAATCTGGGGCTTTCGAGCGCCGGTTGACGGTGATTCGCCCGGAGCGTAGCATCTATCTAGGTACAGGGAAAGGAGTAAGTTACTTTGTACGAAAAGGATGGCGAGAAGTATTTCGTGGTGAACGGGCACGTCCACTACTAGGATGCGAGCCCCGAGAACTATAAGAACGATGAGTATGGCTACGGCTGGATCGACTACTTCTACGGGTACACCACAGCCCTGAGTCCAGAAGAGTGCGTTTGGCCGCTGGAGAAGTACCAGAAGTACTCCGAAGAGGACATGATGCACGACCTCTTCGAGATCGGTTACGTGGACGTGGCCATCTTCCACCCACCCACCTTAAGGACTTCTACATAGACGGGTTCAACACCGTCGAGCGGAACGCGATCCTCAAGGAGAAGTACCCGGGCAAGTTCATACTGAACGGCCGGTTCGACCCGCGCGAGGCCGAGGAAGGGCTCAAGGCGTTCGAAGACTCAATAAAGAGATGCGATCTAAAGGGGGTGAAGCTCTACACGGCCGAGTGGATGGGCAACTCCAAGCGCTGGAGCCTGAAAGACGATTGGGCCAAGAGATACCTGGAGAATAGCGAGGAGCTAGGTGTCACCAACATCCACGTTCACAAAGGCCCCACCATCTGGCCCTTCAACCGCGACGCCTTCGACGTGGCCGACGTAGACGACGCGGCGACGGAGTTCCCCAACCTGACTTCATCGTCGAGCACGTGGGACTTCCTAGGCTGGAGGACTTCTGCTGGATGGCGGTTCAAGAGGCCAACGTCTACGCCGGGCTCTCGGTAGCGATAGCGTTCATGCACACGAGGCCACGATACTTCGCGCAGATAATCGGCGAGTGTTTGTACTGGCTCGACGAGGATCGTATCCTCTTCGCGAGCGATTACGCTTTATGGCAACCCAAGTGGCTTGTCGAGCAGTTCGTGGACTTCCAGATCCCCGAAGATATGCAGGGCGAGTACGGCGCGCTCACTCCAGACATCAAGCGCAGGGTGGTCCTGGGGCTCAACACCGCGCACCTGTACGACCTCGAGGTGCCCTCCGAGATCCCCCAGCCGACGGCGGTGTCCGCCAGCGAGGAAGAGTACCCGGAGGCCCCGTATTGATGCCGACCAAGGCAGCAGTCCTGGGCGCCCTTTCGGGCGTCCGGGGCCCCGAGCTCGACGAACCGATAACGGCCCTGGGTTTCGTCTCGGAGCTTAAGATAGAGGACGACACGGTCTTTGTACGGCTACGCCTGCCGACTTACTTTTGCGCCCCGAACTTCGCCTACCTCATGGTGGCGGACGCCAGGTCGACCGCTCTCTCCGTGCCCGGGGTCCGGGAAGCGCGGATCGTCTTGGACGGCCACCACGCTTCCGGCGAGATCAACGGCGGCGTGAACTCGGGACTGGGCTTCGAGGGCACCTTCCCCAGCGAGACCGAAGGCCCGGACCTGGACGAGCTGCGCGACATCTTCAGCCGCAAATCCTTCATCGCCCGAGGGGAGAAGCTGTGCCGGGCGCTCCTGGCCGAGGGCTGTACCCCCTCGGAACTCGCGCAGATGCGACTCGGGGAGGTGCCGCCCTCCGGGGCGTTCGAGAAGTACCTCGAACGTCGAGCGGAGCTCGGGCTGGACGTGTCCACGGAGGCGTCGCTCGTCGTGGACCCCGACGGCAACAAGGTTCCTGAAGATGCGGTCGTGGAGCATCTCAGGTTCGCCAGATTGACCCGGGTGAGCATCGAGGGGAACGCCGGTTTCTGCCGGGGGGTGCTCGCCGCCCGGTACGATAAGCAAGAGGAGGAGAAGGAGGCAACATTGTGAAAGCGGCGCGACTACACAACTACAACGAGCACATAGGCACAGAGCCGCTGAAGCTCGAGGAGGTGGAAGAACCCAAGGCCGATGGTCCTCTGGATGTGATTGTGAGGATCGGGGGGGCGGGGCTATGCAGGACGGACCTGCACATCATCGAGGGCCAGTGGGCTCCCATCAACGACCCAGATGGCACACTTCTCCCCTACACTTTGGGACACGAGAACGCCGGCTGGGTGCACGAGGTTGGCTCGGCGGTCTCCAATGTGGAGGTAGGCGACGCCGTCATCTTGCACCCGCACATCACCTGCGGCCTGTGCCGGGCGTGCCGGGACGGGGACGACATGCACTGCGTGAACCCCTTGTTCCCCGGCCTGGACACCGACGGAGGTATGGCAGAGCTTCTCAAGACCAACGCTCGGGCGGTGGTGAAGCTGCCCGCGGGTGTGGACCCGCAGGACGTAGCCGCCCACGCCGACGCGGGCCTTACCGCTTACCACGCGGTGAAGAAGGCCGCGCCGAGGCTGCACCCCGGCACTAGGGCAGTGGTCATTGGCGCCGGGGGATTGGGGCACATCGGCATCCAGTCTCTCAAGGCGCTGTGCGCGACCGAGGTCATCGTCCTGGACCACTCCGAGGAGGCGCTGGACGTGGCCAAGGAGCTCGGCGCTGACGAAACCGTGGTCGCCGATGGCTCGCATGTGGACAAGATCATGGACATGACTGACGGCCACGGGGCGGAGGTCGTACTGGACTTCGTGGGCGAGATGGGCGCCGAGAAGGACGGGTGGAACATGACGGCGGCCGCCGGGTCCCACTTCATCATCGGCTACGGCGGGACGATCGAGGTGCCTACCATAGACATTATCTCCACCGAGCGAAACATCACCGGCAACCTGGTCGGTACCTACAACGACCTTGCAGAGCTCATGACGTTGCACGCCCAGGGCAAGGTCAGCCTGCAGACCCACACCTACTTGCTTGACGCGGTCAACGATGCGGTCAACGACCTCAACAACGGCCGTCTGCCGGGCGGCAGGGGTATCTTGATCCCGGAAGACGCCGCAGCCTAACGACCGTCTGACCGGAAGAGAACGACGGCCCGGACCCGCGAGGTCCGGGTCGTCCGACAAAGCGCACAATAGGGGGCAAGAACACACCTGGCTCGACCAGTTAGCACAGGCGCACAGAATCGTCATTACCAAGGACGACACCCCCATCGTCGACGGAGCAGGCGATGTTGAGCAGACCAATGGAGGCATCAACCAGATCAAGGCCGAGCTGGAGACAACCGACTCGGTCTTCGACGCGAGAAACTCCAAGAACAGCTGGCCAAGCTGGCCGGCGCGGCGGTCAGTAATAGGATGGGCGCTATGACGTCGCGGAGCTCAGGGAGAAGAAGCATCGAGCCGAAGACGCGCTCTCGGCCGCTCGAGGTCGAGGACGGGCTGCCCGAGGGCTATCCCACGACCGATCCACTAGAAGACACGGTGGTACCGGCCCCCCGCCTCGACAGGGAGGAGCTGCAAGAGATGGCCCAGCGCCTCACGAAGAACATGTAAGGTTTCTTCTGCTGAGGGAAGAGCACATAGGCGAGGCGGAAGACCGCTCCCTAGAACTCATCTCATAGATACCATCCTGGTACCATGGCATGTCTTGGGCAAGTTTCCGGCCTTCAAAAAAAGCGAGCAAACGCCATCCCTGGTGCTTGCCAAATCGGTCCGACCTCGTCCTTCCTATTAATAAATAGCTTGTACGCGCGAAGTCGCCTAACGCTTTAACGGTGGATGACCAGCCGGAAGACCGGTCCGACTGCAGTCACCTAGCGCGGTCCCGTGTTCTGCTTCCTGACGTTGGGTAAGAACCCGCGCTTTCTCGCTCCTCCGTGAGCCCAGGGATCTCGCTTTCCCCTATCTGTCATACGATCTCACCGCACCGTGCCTAGCAGAGACCCGCCGAAGATACGCGGGTGGGTACGTTGTACTCTACCCCTGCCCCACCTCGGAGGCGGCCGGAAGGCCGTGCGTGCCCCTGGCGAAGCGGATAGCACGTAACACGGCCCCCGAGATCACGCGCGCCCCCCACGCGCCCACGATGTCCGTGGCCACCTCCTCATCGCCGACGGCGGCGGCGAAGACTACGTCCCCGTCTACCGAGGTGTGGACGGGTTCTATCACGCGGGCCAGCCCATCGTGAGCCATCTCGGCGACCTTCGTGGCCTGTGGCTTGGTGAGGCGGGCATTGGTCGCCACTACGCCCAAGGTGGTGTTCTCGCCCCACCGCGGCCGGGCGGTCTCCAGCAGCGCCACGGTATCGCCGAGCGTGCCATCGTCCATACGGGGGCCGGCCAGGATCTCGCCGGTCGAAGGGTCGCGCACGCCACCGAAGGCGTTTACGGCGGTCAGCGCCGCGACGACGAGACCGCTCTCGAGCCGGACGGATGTGCTCCCCAGGCCCCCCTTCATGGCCCGCTCCATGCCGAGGACGTTGCCGACCGTCGCGCCGACGCCCGCGCCGATGCTGCCTTGCTCGAAATCGCCGCTCTCGGCGCGTAAGACGGCCTGGTAGCCCATCGCGGCGTCGGGGCGCGCCGATGCATCACCGACGGCCAGGTCGAAGAGCACGGCGGAGGAGACCAGAGGGATGCGGGCCATGCCGACGTCGAGACCGACATCCCTCTCTTCGAGGAACCGGTTCACGCCGTCCGCGGCGGCCAATCCGAAGGCGCTACCGCCCGTCAGGAGCAGAGCGTGCCGCTGCGCTACGATCCCCGTAGGATGCAGGCCGGCCGTGCCGCGGGTTTCGGGCGAGGAGCCCCGCACGTCTACCCCCACGACGGCCGGCTCCTCGAAGTGGACCACTGTGCAACCGGTGAGTCCTACTCCGTCGGAGGCGTGCCCGACGAGCACGCCCGGCACGTCGCAGAGGTTATCGAACAAGGTGGTCTACGGGCTTGGTTCCTCCGGCCCCTCTGAGGCACGCGGCTCTTGCGTGGTCCAGTCTTCGGGGCCGGTAGGCTCGATACCGGGGTTCTCAGGGGTGAGGCGCCCCAAAGGAACGAGTTCGCGGTCGCTTCTTTTCTGGCCGAACTGGACGAGTACGGAGTCCTTGACCATCGAGTAGTCTACGACCCGGCCCTCTTTTCCTTGGAGCTTCACCGTGGTGTTCTTGAAGGGCGCGCGCTCTTTGAACTCCTTGTAGGCGTCGTGCTCGTAGCGCATGCAGCACTTCACCTCGCCGCAGCAGCCGATGATCTTCTCGTTCGGCGTAACGCCCTGCTGCTTGGCGTGCCTGACGTTCACCGGTCCCATGCTCCTGGCCCCGCTCCAGGTCGCGCAACAAAGGGGGACCCCGCACGTGTCGCACCCGCCGGCATCGGACGAACGCTCAATGAACGAGAACCGCCTGAACATCACCCCGACGTCGTAGGCACGCTGGAGCCCGCTCCGCACCGGGTCCAGGGCTGGGTGACTCTCGGCCTCGTACTTGACCTCGACGTGGTGACCGTCCAGGGATACGTCACAGCCGATGAACTGGACCCCCTTTATGCGGTGGTCGCGGGCGAGCTTCTGGGCCTCGTCGCGGATCTCGCGCCCCAACTTCCGGTGCCTATCGTCTTCCCTCTCGTCCTCGAGCGTGGCGACGCGCAAGATGTCGAAGGGGGGCATGTAGGGCTTGCGGCGCCTCGGCGTCAGGGCGACGCGGCCGATAAAAGTGCCCTCCTCGGTCTCGACGACGACCCTGTAGCCAACGCGCAGGTCGAGGTCGCGGGCGTGGCAGAGCTTCGCGACCCCCTTGCCGGGGATGCGCACGTCTACGAGTCGGGGAAGGTCCCTAATATCTTCTGCCGGGTCCGCGATAGCGCCACCTCCAGGATCGCCTCCGGCGAAACATTATACGCTAGCTCGCCCTTGACTTCCTCGAAGATCCTGGCCGCCCCCGCCCAATCCGCCCTCGAATGTTCCCGAACACGCGCCTCTATCTCCTCCGCTCTATCCGCGTTCGCCGCGAGCTCCGAGGCGCCTGCCGCCACAATCGCTGCGTCCCGGTAAAGCAGAGCCAAAAGCTCCAGAGCTTCCCCCACCGCCTCGTCTCGCACCGCCTTCCTCAAGCGCTTCGCCGACTCTTTAATCCTCCGGTCCGGCCCCCCAGCGGCATCGTAGGCCGCCAGGTATTCACTCTCCCGAGCGGCCCCCACGCCCTCGGCCCGCGCGACCACTTTTTGGATCACCTCGTACCGATCCTCGAAGGAGCCACCGAAAGAAAACCCCGCCCCGAAGACGGCTTCACGCAGCTCCCTGAACTCCTCTTCTTCCGCGTAGCGCAGCGCCAGCCCCACGCTTCCGCGGCCCAGAGCCGCCGCGAGGCGTGCCTCGCCTTCTGAATACCCCCGTTTCATCAGGAAAGAGACGATTTCGCCCTGGGGTATGGGATCGAAGCGCACCGTCTGGGCGCGAGAGGTGATCGTCGGCAGGACGCCCTCGCGCGAGCTTGCGAGCAGGACGAACACGGCCCCGCCCTCCGGCTCCTCTAGCGTCTTGAGCAGAGCGTTCGCCGCCTGGACGTTCAGGGTGTCGGCCCGCAGGATGAATACCCTCCGCGCCCCCTCGAACGGTCGGCTCGCCGCCCGCCGAACTACCTCACGGATCTGCCCTACCGTCGTGAACCGGCCTTCCGGCTCGACCTCCGAGAGGTCCGGGTGGAGGCCGCGCAAGGCCCTGCCCTTGGCGCCTTCGTCGCCGCCCGAGACGAGTGCCGCCCCGAATCGTTGTGCCACGGCATGCTTGCCGACGCCGGACGGACCGTAGAACAGGTACGCGTGGGCCACCTCGCCACTTTCGAGCACGTTCTCCAAGAGGCGCAGGGCCAACCCGTTCCCCAAGATGCCGTCGAAGGTTTGCGTAGTCTCTGCCTTCATTTTCTTGATCGCTCCTAGAGCCCGCTTGGACCCGTTACCCGGGCTATATCCATGAGGTCCACTTCTCGCCCGAGAGAGGACTTGTAGAGAAGCGGCTCCCCTTTCGACGTGACCTCGATGCCAAACACCCTTACGCTGGTGGAGTTAGCGTAATCGATTTGCTGCCTTTCTCAACCACCGTCCCTGGCGCTAAAAAAGCGGGGATCGGTCGAGTAGTCTATAAGCTCTATCCGCTGCTAGTGGTGGTCTGCCTTAAGAAGGATATATCCCAGGTTTCGTAGGCGTAACGCTCCGGCCACCACGTCGTAAACGGCCGGATCTCCTGAAGCAGGCCTGTGGCTAACGGCCCGTATACATCGATATCGGCTAATAGACGATAAGCACCATATGCTTCGGCGGTCAAGCCGCCGACCATCTGGAAGGGAACGTCGTGTCTGCGCAAAGACTCGACGATCCAGACCAGTGCATAAGCGGCGCGCTGCCACACCTCCCTGTTTGTGCCCCCGTTTTTCATGTTCTCCCCTATGGTACCCGCGCCGGGAGTCGGAGCACGTCGCTAAGGCTTCTCGTCAGCGGTGCTATAGTTCAGGAGTGCCTGCCACACGGTCTCCGCCAGCTCCTCAGGCGGGAGGGTCGCCTCAAAAACCCTCACGCGGTCGGGCTCGGAGCGTGAGATCTCCTCGAAGCCCTCTTCCACCCGATACATGAAATTGTCCCCGACCTTCTCGATGCGGTCTAGCAGTGCGCCGGACGCGCGCGCCCGCCGCGCACGTTCATCCACCGATAGCCGCAGGTATACTGTCAGGTTCGGGACCACATCGCCCACGGCCCACGCGTTCATCGCCCGCATCGCCGCCAGCCCCAGCCCCCTGCCGTAACCCTGGTAGGCGAGGCTGGAGTCGAGGAAGCGCTCACAGAGCACGAGCCTCCCGTCCCGCAGGCGCGGCAGGATCTCACGCTGCACCAGGTCCGCCCTAGCCGCCGCGTATAGGTACGCCTCGGTCCACGGGTCCATCTCGACCTCCGGGTCTAGGAGCAACGCCCGGATCCTCTCCGCCGCGGGCGTCCCACCCGGCTCGCGGGTGAAGTAGGGTGGCGGGTCGAGCTCCGAAAAGAGGGCTTTGAGGTTGCGCATGAGGGTGGACTTGCCGGAGAAGTCCAGCCCCTCGACGGTCACGAAGAAGCCGCTGAAGGGTCGGCCGACCAGGGGAGTTCTACGCCGCGGCCCGGCGGAGGGCGTACCGCGCGGCGGCGTTGACGAGGGCACTAAAGAGGTTGCGGTGCTCGGAACCTACGTCGCGCATGGCCTCCGCGTGCCACTGCACGCCCAACAGCCAGTGATCGGAGAGGTCTGAGGACTCGACGGCCTCTATCACCCCGTCGGAGGCATAAGCGACCGCGACCAGGGGCTCGGCGAGGTCTTTGATCGCCTGATGGTGGTAGGAGTTGACCCGGAGCTCAGTGGACTCCAAGATACTTGCTGTCCCCGAGCCACCGCTTACCTCGATCTCGTGCGTCCACTGCCACTTCGGCATCTGCTGGCGGTGCGCGATCAACCCGTCGGTCCCGAACTGGCTCGGCAGGTCCTGGTAGAGCGTTCCGCCCAAAGCCACGTTCAAGACCTGCAAGCCCCGGCAGATCCCCAACACCGGCACGCTCCGTTCCAGCGCGTGCCCGAGAAGGGCCATCTCAAAGGCGTCCCGCTCGGGGAGGGTCACGCCGAGCTCGGTGGTGGGTTCCTCACCGTAGTAGCTCGGGTCGAGGTCGCTGCCCCCGCTCAACAGGAGTCCGTCTATCTTCCCCGCCAGCTCTCCGGCGGCCTCGACGAACGGCGGCAGAACCACCGGCGTCCCGCCGGCCTCCAACACGCCGTCCACGTAGTCCAGGTCTGCCCGAATGAAAGAGCCCAGAGGACGCTGCCCGACGGGCTCCAAGTCCTCTTTAAGGGTAGCCGTTACTCCTATTATCGGGGCCAACGCGACCATCTCCCAACAACTTCACAAAACTTAACTTACTACGATCGCCGCAGAGTAGCAGATGACCGCGGCCATCGTCCAGAGCAGGAGGTAACCCCCCGCCCGGATGAGGCGCGAGGGCTCGCGCGCCTCGGAGGGCCTCTCGAGGAAAAGGGGGCCTAAGCGCTCCTCCACGTTGTGGACCTCTTTGGCCTCCTGAGCTAGGACTTTGTGACCGCCTTCTTTCGCTTCGTCTTCGATGCGCGTCCACCCCCTTTCGCGCTGCCGTTGCCTCCTTCGGCGTTCGCTTCGGCCTTCGCTGCGGCGGCCCGGCGCTGCTCTTCCTTCTTCGGGCAATCCATGTTGATGCAGGTGATCCAGGGCCTCCGGCCCCCGAGAACCTTTATCTCCGGTGCCCCACAGGCGTCGCACTGCGTCCCCAAAGGTATGATCTCGCCGCGCGGCGGCAGCGAGTAAGTCATCCGGCAGTCGGGGTAACCCTCGCAGCCGGCGAAGCGCTTGCCGCTCTTGCGGGCTCGCCGAACGACGAGGTTCTTACCACAGTTCGGGCAGGGGCCCAAGACGGAGTCCTCGCGGATGCCGCTCCGGACTATTCCCGCGAACTCTTCCTGGGAGCTCTCGAGGTGCTCGTAGACTTGCCGCAGAACGTCGCGAGAGCGGTCAACCACGGAGTCCTTGCTGAGTGTGCCCTCGGAGATCTCGTCCATGCTCCTCTCGAGCTCAGCGGTCATCTCGTGGGTGGCTATCTCCGAGGCGAAGTCCTTGAGGGCTTTTGCCACCGCCATTCCGGTCTCCGTCGGCACGAGGGGGTCGTCGTGGACGTAGCCCCGATCGTAGAGGTTCTGGATGATGGAGGGGCGTGTCGCCTTCGTGCCTAACCCCAAGTCTTCCATCAACTGGATCAGGCGTCCCTGCCCGTAGCGGCCAGGCGGCTGAGTCTCCTTCGAGAGGAGCTCGGCCCTCACAACCTTCACCTCGTCCCCCTCCGAGAGCTTGGGCATCTCCTCGTCGGCCTGCCGACCATAGGAGTAGACCCCAAGCCAGCCTTCTTTGGTGACGACCGTGCCGCCCGCGACCAAAGGCTCGCCGCCGGACTCGAGGCGCAAGGTGGTGCGCAAGGTACGGGCAGGCTCGGACAAAGTAGCCAAAAAGCGCCGCACAACTAGCTGGTAGATCTTCCACCGGTCGTCCCTCAAAGAGCCCTTCGATGCGTAACCGGTCGGGTAGATCGGGGGGTGATCCGTGGTCTCCTTTTTCCCGCGCGTCGGCGAGAGCTTGCCGCCAGAGAGTAGCTTCTCCGCGTAGGCGCCTGCCCCCTCGACCCGCTTTAGCTCCCCGAGTACCTCGCGCAGATCCAAGGAGCGCGGGTAGACGGTGTTGTCGGTGCGGGGGTAGGAGATGTAGCCGTCGGTGTACAGGTCCTCGGCGATCCGGGACGCCCGCGAGGGGTTGATCCCGATGTTCGCCGCCGCCGAGAGGAAAGCAGTAGTATTGAACGGTATCGGGGGCGGACGGGTCGTCGACTTCTCCTTGACCTCCGTGACCCTAGCGGTGCCCGTCAGGTTCTCGTATGCCGCCTTTGCCAGGGCCACCTCCTTGAACCGGCCCTTGGCGTGGCGAGCCGTGAAAGCCTCGCCGTTTTGCAGGGTCGCCTCTATCTCCCAATAGGGCTCTGGAGTGAAGGCCCGCCGTTCGCGCTCGCGTTCGGAGATCAGGACGAGGGTCGGGCTCTGGACGCGGCCCACGGAGAGGAAGGCGTTACCGTAGCGCTTCGTCGCCCGCGAGACCCAGCGGGTCAGCGTCGCGCCCCAGATCAAGTCTATGTCCTGCCGTGCCTCGCCCGCCGCCGCGAGCTCCCCGCTAACCTCGACCAGGTCGTCGAACGCCCGTGTTACCTCGCCTTTGGTGAGCGCGGAGAAACGCGCGCGCTGGACGTGGTCCATAAGCTTCGGGTTGGCCTCGAAGGCGATGCTCAAAGCCTCGACGCCGATGAGCTCGCCCTCCCGGTCGAAGTCCGTGGCGATCACCACCTCGCCAGCCTTTTTGGAGAGGGAGCGAACCGCCTCGGCCACGCCCTTCTCGGAGACGGATTTGCGGATCTCGGCGTCTATGAGCTCCGACGGCTCGACCTTCTGCCAGTTGGAGTACTCCTCGGGGTACTCGGGGTTCAGGACATGACCCTTGAGGCCGACGGAGACGCACTCCTCGCCCTTCCACTCGAAGGTGTGGTGCGGGATCGAGCGGTGCTTGCCGTCCTTTACGGACCCCTCGGACAGAAACTGGGCTATCTTTTTTGCAGCGTTGGCTTTTTCGGAGATTATTAGTCGCATCTTGTTGTTACAATTTTACACCGACAAAGCGCACTTTGACGGCTGGTGGTAGGCCATTGTTCTTCCAGACGGTCCTGTTCTCCCAGACTCCTTCTTGGAGTTTGCTTCAGGCAAAGCATAGTAATCTCCTGTCGTTAAACCCAGGATTCTTCAACGTATGACCGGTGTTGTCAATGCCGGCCGAAGCGTCCTTGTATCATCTCTATAAACGACGGTGGCGGGTTTTTCAATACATGCTCCGATTTTGGTGCTGCCATGTACACCTACTAGTATAGCCAGCGAGCTCGGTGCAACCAGAGATATTGTGGTTCGTAGAATTTACTCTATTGCCCGTGAATGGGTACCAAATACAAAAAGTAGGGAGCTACGCTTTCGGACGTTGCTGAACGGGAGCGAGGCAAAATTGTTATTAGCGGTAGCGTAGGGCAGACACAGCCACACGTGGCTACCCGCTCAATTGCGTCCGGTGCATCCAATCAGCGCATGCGGTATACCGGGGTCGGCTGTGTCCGCACGAACAGAGGGAGACAGAGGGAGATGGTGCAGATGACGGCAGCTAACGATAAACGGTCGGAAGATGCGTCTCACAGGGAGGTTGCCACGCTCGGCGGCGGTTGCTTCTGGTGCTTGGAGGCTGCCTTCGAGGAGCTGCGCGGCGTGCAAGAGGTAGTATCAGGCTACTCAGGCGGCACCGTGCCAGGTCCTACTTACGAGCAGGTCTGTACCGGAGCCGCCGGTCATGCCGAGGTTGTCCAGCTGACGTTCGATCGACGGTCGTCTCGTTCCGGGAGATATTGGAGGTCTATTATTGGAGGTCTATTTCTACATCCACGATCCCACCACTTTGAATCGCCAAGGCCCGGACGTCGGGACGCAGTATCGCTCGGTGATCTTCTACCACACCCCTGAGCAGAAGCGCGTCGCCGAGGAGGTGATCGCGCAGTTGGAGGAGGCGGGCGTCTGGGACGATCCTATAGTTACGGAGGTAACACCTGCTAGTGCCTTCTATGCTGCTGAGGACTACCATCAGGAGTACTTCCGGCGTAACGGGGGTCAGCCGTACTGTCAGATCGTGGTCGCGCCAAAGGTGGCGAAGTTTCGTAAGCAGCACCTCGACAAGCTCAAGGTATAAGTCCCGCCGATGAATGAGCAAAATCCAC
>Ga0126307_10001937_pt1 | contig 13859 bp, 13 predicted proteins | sample Plot28_FD_89955 | JGI IMG/M metagenome (GOLD analysis project Ga0126307, IMG submission 89955) | Serpentine soil microbial communities from UC McLaughlin Reserve, CA, USA - Plot28 | ecosystem: Environmental > Terrestrial > Soil > Grasslands | place: USA: UC McLaughlin Reserve, Lake County...
CTTCCCCTGCAGATCATCTGCGACATGATGGGCATCCCCGAAGAGGACCACCTGAAGATCTTCAACTGGACGAACGTGATCCTGGGGTTCGGAGACCCCGACATCGCCACGGACTTCGATGAGTTCTTCAAGGTGTCGATGGACATCGGCGCCTACGCCACCGCTCTGGCCGAGGACCGCCGGACCAATCCTGGCGAGGACCTGACGACCAGCCTCGTTCAGGCCGAAGTCGACGGCGAGCGACTGACCTCAAGCGAGGTCGCCTCGTTCTTCATTCTGCTGGTGGTGGCAGGCAACGAGACCACCCGCAACGCGATCAGCCACGGGGTGCTCGCGCTGAGCCGCTACCCCGAGCAGCGGAACGAGTGGTGGGCCAGCTACGACGAGGTCGCTCCGACGGCGGTCGAGGAGATCGTGCGCTGGGCCTCACCGGTGGTCTACATGCGCCGCACCGCGACCAGGGACATCGAGTTGAGCGGCGTGAAGATCGCTGCCGGCGACAAGCTCACGCTGTGGTACGGCTCGGCCAACCGTGATGAGTCGAAGTTCGCGGACCCGTGGATGTTCGACGTTAGACGCCAGCCCAACCCCCATGTCGGGTTCGGCGGCGGCGGCGCACATTTCTGCCTGGGCGCGAACCTGGCCCGCCGCGAGATCACCATGGCGTTCGAGGAACTGCACGCCCAGATCCCCGACATCGCCGCCACGGAGGAACCCGACCGGCTGCAGTCGGCCTTTATCCACGGCATCAAGCGGCTGCCGGTGTCCTGGACACCACCGCACTGAGTTCGTCGCGCGTCGGTCCAGCAGCAGTTGGTGGCCGCCAGCCCTCGGCGTAGATCGCGCGGGCACGTTGTTCGGCGCGAGCCAGGCTGGCCGGCAACGCGTCCATCACGGTGAAAGGGCCGACGATGTCTTTCACGTGCGGGTCGACGTCGGCCGCCGCGACGATGAGGTCGGAGGGCAGCCGACGGCTGATGTCCACATCTCCGCCGGACCATCGACGGATTCGATCAGCGTCGGTGTAGCAGTGGTCCTCGAACCACGGGCGGATGTTCTGTGTGCACCAGCCGTCGAATTGTATTGTGGCCGAGTGTATATCGGCGTGCGCTTGGTCGAGGATTCTGACCAATTCACGGGCCTGCAGCAGCGCCAGCGTCACACCGCGGCCTGCCAGCGGCGTCGTCGTGCATACCGCGTCACCAACCGAAATCAGGCCGGGCAGCACCGGTTGCCCGTCGCTGACCTGCCCTCGATACGTGTTGTACAACCGGCCGCCGGGCAACGCCGGTGAGATCGGTTGTGACCGCAGCGGATCGATCCACTCCGATAATTCGGGGATGGCGCGCACTGCATCGTCGAACGCCTCGTCGTAGCGGAGCGCGCGCAGCCGCTTGTCGGTGCCGTCGTGGATGAACGTGATCGAGAAGGTGCCGGCGTCGTGGATGAACGCGATGGCCACGTAGCCCGCGAGGCTCAGCGACAGGCCGATGGGTGAGTTCAGCCGGCCAGGCTGGGCGCGGTGCTGCAGTCGATACTGACGGGTGACGTAGACCGCCCCGCAGTCGCCACCTTCGGCACTGGGGCGTATCCCATCGGTGAACCGGCTGGCCCTGCCGGACGCGTCGATCACGATGACACCGGTTACTGCGCTTCCGCCGATCGCGATGCCGAGCGCCCGACCACGGTCGGTCACCAGCCGGTCGACGTGACCGGTGACAAGCGTCAGGCCCCGCTGTTCCGCCGCGGCGCGCCGCAACCCACCTTCGAAGGTGATGCGCCGGCACAACAGCGCCACCGGCCGGTCCTCGGGCGTTGCGGCGACGGCGGCGCCGGCGGCCACGAGATCGTCGAGGACGTCCGGCATTTCGGCCCGCATTACGTCGACGACGTGGCCCCGGAAGGTGTGTGCCTGGTGGAACTGCATGACGCCCTTGCGCCGCCATGAGCCGTTCGGCGGCGGCCCGGCATCGCGGTCGACCACGACCACGTCGTGTCCGCGGCGGGCGAGCGCGATGCCGGTGAACAGACCGGTTGGGCCTGCCCCGACGACGACTGTGCGCATGTCGGCTCCAAATTGAGGTAGTCTGGAGTGTAATGAATACATGGAGAGTTACCTGAAATGTCTGCCCCTGTCAAGCGCGGATACCGCTCCGAGCTGCGTGCCGCCCAGGCCGTAGCTACCCGGCGGTCCATCGTCGGTGCGGCTACTCGACTCTTTGTCGAGGACGGTTACGGGCCAACGACGATCGATGCGGTCGCCGAGGCCGCCGGGGTCAGCCGAAAGACCGTGTTCACCGCCGTCGGGGGCAAGCTCGACCTGCTGAAGATCGCGCTCGATTGGGCCGTTGCGGGCGACGATGAGCCGGTCGCCCTCACAGATCGCGCGGCGATGCGGCAGCTGATGGACCAAACCGACCCAGCCGTCCTGCTCAACGGGGTCGTGCGCGCGCTGGTTGCGATCGGCGAGCGGGTGGGCCCGCTGTTCGGGGCCCTCGAGGTCGCTGCCGGCATGGATCCGGCCGCGCGCGCCTTGGTCGAGCAGTCGCAGCAGCGCCGCCTCGACGATGCCCGCAAGGTAGTTCGGCGGCTTCGTGATCTGGATGCGCTCACCACAGACATCACGTATCGCGAGGCCGTCGATCTGGTCTGGCTGGCCATGGATCCGGCGCTCTTCGACCGGTTGGTGCGGGTGCGCGGCTGGAAGATCGGCCGGTTCGACGAATGGCTGGCCGAATCGCTGCGCCGGCAACTCCTGCCGTGAGGACCGGTTAGTGTCACCGGTCGGCGGGCACCCTATTGACATGCAATCCGAACGTTTTCGCCCCCTGCTGACCTCACACGGACCCTTCGGCTCGGTGTACTTCGAGGACTTGCACAACACCGCGGACGCGGATGCCCAGATCGAGCTCAGATGGCGTGCCCTGCGCGAACAACTCGAGCAGCAGGGCGCTGATGCGGCACTCACCGAAAGCATCGGGCAGGCCATTATCGACACCCACCCGGCCGTGGGCAGGAGCGGACGAGCGGTGGTGGCCAGCGCCGACGGCGTACTGGTCAATGAGCACCTCATTCGGCCCACCGGCCCTGAGGTGCGGGTGTCGCCGCTGCCCTACATCGTTCCTGTGGTCGAGCACGGCGACGAACACCCCACCTACGTGGTGGCGGTCGTCGACCACGCAGGCGGTGACTTCATGGTGAACCGCGGCGGCGTCGTCGCCTCTGACAAAGTCGAGGGAGAGGGCTATCCGGTGCACAAGGCGTCATCTGCCGAGTCGCCCGGGTACGGCGACCCGCAGCGGACGTCCGACGAAGCGCGTCATAAGAACATCCGCGAGGTAGCGGATCGGCTGACATCGTTGGTCGACGACATTGACCCCGCGGCCGTCTTCGTCGTGGGTGAGGTGCAATCGCGCAGCGACTTGGTCAAGGAGCTTCCCGAACGGGTGGCGTCGCTGGTCATGCAGCTGTCGGTCGGCGCCCGGCACAGCGGTTTCGATGATGAACAGCTGCAGCGTGAGATCGACCAGGAGTTTCAGCGTCGCCGCGTTGCGCTGATTGACGAAGCGGCGCAACGGTTCCAGGCCGGGCTCGGGCATGAGCCGCGGATGGCCACCGAAGGCTTGGACGGCGTGTGCGCAGCGTTGCGGGCCGGCGCTGTCGAGACGCTGATCATCGGTGATTTCGGCGATGCCACCGTGGTTGCGGGTGACGACCTGGCCACCGTCGCGCCGAATCCGAACGTTCTCTCCGAGCTGGGCACGGCGCCGACGCAGGTGCTGCGCGCCGATGAAGCGCTGCCCATGCTCGCCGTGTCGACCGGTGCCATGCTGGTTCGCATCGACGAACGGATTGCTCCCGCGGACGGCGTCGGCGCGGTGCTGCGCTATTCGCTGCACTGATCACGCGGTGCGGATCGCCTTGGCCAGCGTGCCGATAGTCGTGCTGTCCAGGTGAGCGCACAATTCGCGGGGGTCCTCGAAAACTGCTCGGGCACCGGCTCTTTCGAGTTCATCGCGCGACACGCCACCGCTGAGCACGCCGATCGTCGGCACACCGGCCCGCTCGCAGGCCTCGACGTCCCACACCGTGTCGCCGACGAAGACCGCGTTCGCGGCGCCGACACCCGCGCGGTCGAGTGCTACTTGCACGATATCGGGCTGCGGCTTGGCGGTGTCGACGTCCTTCGACGAGGTCACCGCCGATACAAGGTCGTCGCTCGCCAGCACCTCGCGCAGAATGGATAGCTCGTCCTCGGGCGCCGACGTCGCAAGAACGATTTGCAGACCAAGATTGTCGACGGCTTCCAGCAGGTCGCGTGCACCAGGTAGCCGGCGCAACAGCTGAGCAGCCTCCTGGTAATACCGCGAATGCAGATCCTTCAGCCGCGAGCGGGTGTCGTCATCGGCGCCCTCGGCCAGCGATGACACCAGCGTGGAGCCGTCCATGCCGATCGACCTGTGTATCCGCCACGCCTCCACCCCGACTGTGGCTTCGTTGAACGCCCGGTACCACGCGTGAACGTGCAGAAAGTTCGAATCCACCAGGGTGCCGTCGACGTCGAAGAGCACGGCCGGCGCCGTAGCCATGTCGGCTCCTTCCGTTAGGTTTTTTCGCGGGTGCCCTTGGGACGTGGCGGCTAAACCGAGTTGCGTCGCAGGCGGGGCCGTCAGCCGGTGATGTCGATGAGAACTTCCGAGATGCGCTGCTCGTTCTGCGGCCGGCTGCACACGTGGACGTCCTTTACTGCAACGGATTCCGTTCATCGCGGCGCCTCATGGGCCGGATCGGCGCCGCATTGGGCATGACACGCCAGCCGGCGTGCGAGCGGTTCGCCGCCCCGACTACTTGACGATCAGCGTTCCGACCATCGAGGGGTGGTACGTGCAGTGGAACGCGTATTCGCCCGGGTCGGTCGGCGCGGTGAGTGTGCCCTCTTGCTTGCCCTCCACCTCGACGTCGAACGTGCCCGCGGCGTCAGACGTGACCGAATGCTCGGCTGAGTCGTCGTTCTTGATCGTGACGTGCGCCCCCGGAGGCACGGTGATGGGTTCCCCGAAACTGTTGCCCATGATCGTCATGGTTGCCGCACCCGCCGCTGGCGGTGCGCTCGTCGCCTCCGCTGGTGGTGGGCTCGTGGCCTCCGCCGTTTCGGTCGGGCTCCCAGTCATAGTGGCAGTCCCGGTCTCGCGTTCCTCGGTGGACGTGCTGGATCCGCCGCATGCCGTGGCAAACGCCGCGACGAGACACATGGCGGCCCAGAACAAAATGAATCTCTTCATCATGACCCCTCTCGATTGGAACCCTAGAGAGACACGATTATCGATCCGAATTGGTTCAAACACGACCGATTTGGCGATTTGGAGGACGGTGCGCGCTCGGCATAGGCCCTACAACGTCGCCGTCAGCGGACCCGCTGGTCGGCAGAACGGTTGCGGCGGATTCCCCTTGGAGGAGCATCCCCTTCCGGTCGACACATACGTCGCACCGGGACGATATGGCGCGAAATGGACCTGTGCCGGAAGGATGCCCTGCCCCTGTGCGCACTGCCCGGGGCCGTCACTGCCCTGCAGCTGCACGCAGGCAACCGACAGGTACGTGTCCGATTGGTCGCATGCGGCAGGCGACAGCGTCGCGGTGACCACGTTGGTGCCCGAAAGCTGCACGACCTGTGGCGGCGACAGCGTGAATGAGCAGGGCGGCGCGCTTGGCGATGCGCCGGCCGGGACGATTCCGACGAAGCACAACGCCACCACAGCGAAAAGGACCAGAGCGGACCGGATCATTCTTGGATGGTAGTTCACCGCAGGTGCCTTTCATCGATGATGAACAGGCAGAGGGTGACGGCGAGGAACCCGGCAGGCAGCCAGACCGCGTGTTGCTCCCACGCGCGGCTGGCAACGGCGCCGATGAGGGCGCCCGACGCGAACGCGAGGATAAGCGCGCCGTAGACGCCGAAGGCCCGGCGTGACTGGGCGTGCTTCTCGACGAATCCGTCGTACCCGGCTTCGACGAATCGCATCAGGTTGCCGGTGGTGGCGACGGGCAAGTAGACGAGGTTACCGACATTGCGGAACAGGCCGATCTGAATAGCGGCGAGGAAGGAGATCGGCACGGTGACATAACTGTGCGGTACTGAGGCCGGGACGAAGCCGATGATCGCGAGCGCGACAGCCTGCACGGCCATCGTCCAGCGCAGCGGTTTCGGCACGATGGGCTCGATGCGCCCGGACTTGATGAAGGACGCGAGCCCGACGCCCGCGATGAAGGCGAGAAGCGGCCACAGGTGGGCCAACGCCGCTGCCCACTCGCGTTTCGACGTATCGATGGCGCCGAAGATCACGTTGGCGGTCTGGACGTTGGCGAACACGCCGCCGCGCGCAATGTACGTATGGGCGTCGAGGAAACCGTTGGCCAGGGTGAGGAGAAGGGCAAACCAGAGGCTGCGTGTTCGCTCGGTGTCCTCTGCCATCCGGCCAAAGTAGCCTAGCCTGCGCCCAGAGCGTTGAGCATGCCAGTGGCCGCGCGCGGCCAGGTGAACTGTTCGGCGCGGCGGCGTGCGCTGTTGCGGCGCAGGCCTTCCGGTCGGCTGATGATCGACTTGACCGCTCGCGCGATGGCGTCCGGGTCGTTGTCGGCGGTGGCGCTGTCCGTGGTGAGTATCTCGGCCAGCGCCGACGTTCGGGACACCACTGCCGGTGTGCCGCACGCCAGCGCCTCGAGTGCGGCCAGCCCGAACGTCTCGTGTGGGCCGGGTGCGAGCGCAACATCCGCGGTGGCCAAGATGGTCGCGACGGTGTCGCGGCAGCCGATGAAGCCGGTGAAGTCAACGGGCAGTCCGGCGGCCTGTCGCTCGAGCCGGGCGCGCATCGGACCCTCCCCACGACCACCAACTTGGCGTCGACACCCGAATCACGCAGTGCGGCAACGCTGTCGATGCTGCGGTAGGTGTGCTTCTCCACCGACAGGCGGCCACAGTGCACCAGCAGCGTCTGGCCCGGTCGAACCCACCGTTGCCGTGCCGCCGCGGAACGGTGGCGGGGGTGGAACTGATCCAGGTCGACACCGAGCGGCACGGTGAGGACATTCGATGCGTGGATTCGGTCGAACTCTTCGCGTGCGAACGCCGTCGTGCACACCACCGCGTCATAACTGGCGGCGGTGCGGCGATTGGCTGCATCGGCGATCGAACGCGCCATGCGGGCCGGAAGTATCTGCCCGACAAGGCGATCCAGGCGTTCGTGGGAGATCATGACGGTGGCCACGTCGTGTCGTCGGCCCCACGCGCCCAGCGACCGCAGCGTCAGCCGGTCCGACACCTCCAGTGCGTCGGGCGAAAGTTGTGCGAGCATGCACGTTACCGGGCCCGGCAGCACCGCGCGATAGCCGCCTGTGAACGGGATCAGCCTGGCGGGCAAGGAAATACGGACGACACCCGAGGGCAGCTCGCGCCATTCGGAGTATCGCCCGGGCACGACAAGAAAGGTCTCGTGCCCCGCGCCGCAGTATTCCGCGCCGAGGCGATCCACCGCCGTACGAAGGCCCCCCGAGCGCGGGCCGTAGAAGTTCGCAACCTGAACAACCCGCATGTGATGAATCAGAACTGGCACGCGTGTTCGGTCAACAACGCGACATCAACCAGTAGAAGAACAGCCCATGAATTGCCGCGGCGACCGTGCTTGTACCGCGACACGCCGAGTAGTTGCGTGCAAACGCGGTCGCTCGCGCAGATCTAGCCCACGTATTTGGTGAGCCAGTCCTGCACCCGGCGCCAGGCGTCGTCCGCCGCGGTGGCGTTGTAGCGGTCCGGGTTGGTGTCGTTGAAGAACGCGTGGTTGGCTTCCGGTTCGGTGACGAGTTCGTGGACCAGCCCGGCCTTTTCCAGCGCGGCCCTGGCGACCGGCGTGGTGGCATTGACGCGTTGGTCCTGAGCGCCGTAGAAGCCAAGCACCGCCACATTTTTCGAGCCGGCGAAGTCGGGATTGTCCGGTGTCGGCCCATAGAACGGGACAGCGGCCGCAAGTTCCGGGGTGCCCGCCGCCAGCAGCCGCCAGACAAAGCCTCCGCCCATGCAGAATCCGACCGCCGCTACCTTCTTCTCCGGGACACGGCGCTGCAACTCGGCGATGCCCGATTTGAGGTTGGCCACGGCTTCCTCCGGCGGAATCTTGCTCAACGCCGCGGTGGCCGCTGCCGGGTCGGCGAACTTCGCGGTCCCGCCCTGCCCCGACAGCAGATCGATCGCCAGTCCTGAGTAGCCGATACCGGCGAACCGGCCCGCGACCGAGCGGACCCAGTCGTTGAGCCCCTTGTTCTCGTGGATGACAAGCACACCACCACGCGCGTTCGGTGCCTCCGCCCACGCCGCCTGCAACTCACCCTGCGGCCCGGCCCATGCGATCGGTGTGGTCGCCAGCGCCTTTTCCGTTCCCGGCGGCGCCGCGCTCGAAGTCGCAGGTCCGCTGGACGTCACCGGTGCTTCTGTGGTGGTTTTCTTGTTCTCGCCGCACGCGGCGATCAGTGCCGTGGCCGCCGCGGTGCTCACCCCGAGGAGTGCCAGCCGGCGCAGGGCCTCGCGTCTGGACAACAAACCGTCGACGTGATCAGTGGCAATTTCTTCGGCGATATAGCGCTGTAAGGGTGTCACGTTCGCGAGTATGCCCCTATGACCTGGACACCGGATAGAGATGCGTTGCGCGGTCGCGTCGCGCTTGTCGCAGGCGCGACCCGCGGGGCCGGGCGCGGTATCGCCGCGGGGCTCGGGGAGGCCGGCGCCACAGTGATCTGTACTGGCCGCAGCAGCGTCTCCGGCAATGCCGAGTCCGATTACGACCGCCCGGAAACCATCGAGGAGACAGCGGAACTGGTGACGTCACTCGGTGGCGTCGGCATCCCGATAAAGGTCGACCACCTCGACATTGCACAGGTGCGGGCGCTGGCCGATCGCATCAGGGACGAGCACGGCGCCATCGACATCCTGGTCAACGACATCTGGGGCGCCGAGGTGCTCAAGGGTCACCCACCGACGTGGAACCGTCCGATTTGGGAACACGACCTCGACGATGGTCTACGAATACTGCGGCTCGGCGTCGACACCCACCTGATCACCGCCCACAGTCTGCTGCCCTTGGTCGTCAGTCGTCCCGGCGGGCTGCACGTCGAAGTGACCGACGGGACAAAGGAATACAACGATGACAATTACCGGATTTCGGTCTTCTACGATTTGTCAAAGGTCGCGGTGAACAGGCTCGGCTACAGCATCGGACACGAACTGCAGCCGTTCGGTGCCACCGCTGTCGTCGTCACACCTGGCTGGCTGCGCTCGGAGATGATGCTCGACAACTGGGGCGTCACAGAGGAAAACTGGCATAGCGCGATGGACCCCGGTCGCTCCGAAGGACATCCCACCGCTCCCGCCGGATTTGTGGCATCGGAGACGCCGCGATACGTCGGACGGGGTGTCGCGGCCATCGCCGCCGACGCGGACCGGTCGCGTTGGAACCAGCGCTCGGTGACTTCCGCCGAGCTGGCCCGCGAATACGGCTTCACCGATACCGACGGCCGCCAACCGGACGGCTGGTCCTAGGGGTAACTGCAGGTCATCGTCGGTAGTAGACATTTTTTGAATTGTGTTCACCGATTTCGTTGACACCCGCCTGGCTCGCGCTGTTCTATGACGTGGTGACCTACGACACCATCATTCGCAACGGCCACTGGTTCGACGGCACGGGGGCCTCGTCGGCGGTGCGCAACATCGGCATCCGTGACGGCCATGTCGTGGCGATCGCGCCGCATGACCTCGACGACACAGATTGCCGGCAGGTGATCGATGCGACGGGCATGTGGGTGCTGCCCGGCATGCTCGATATTCACACCCACTACGACATCGAAGTTCTCAACGGCCCCTCGCTGTCGGAGTCGCTGCGTCACGGCGTGACGACCGTGATGCTCGGCTCCTGTTCACTGTCGACCATCCACGTCGACGGTGTGGACGCCGGCGACATCTTCGGCAGGGTCGAGGCAATCCCCCGCGAGCACGTCATCAGCGCCATCGACGAACACAAGACCTGGACCAACGCCGAGGAGTACATCGCCGCGCTGGAGGCGCGACCGCTCGGCCCGAACCTGGCGGCCTTCATCGGGCACTCCGACATGCGGGCCGCCACCATGGGCCTTGACCGGGCCACACAGAAGAGCCAACGCCCGACGAAGAGCGAACAGGCGCAGATGGAACGAATGCTGTCCGAGGCGCTGCGGGCCGGGTTTGTCGGAATGTCCTCGCAGCAGCTAGTTTTCGACAAACTCGACGGTGATGTCTGCCGCTCGCGCACACTTCCGTCGACGTATGCCAAGCCGCGCGAACTACGCCGGCTGAAGTCTCTGCTGCGGCGCGCCGGTCGGGTCCTGCAGTCGGGCCCAGACATTGCCAACCCGGTCAACCTTTTCTCGCAGCTTGTCCAGTCACTCGGCGTCGTGCGCAACCCGCTCAAGACCAGCCTCCTGTCGGCCGCCGACGTCAAGGCCAACCCGTACGCCATCTGGGGCATGGGACCGGCCGCCCGGCTGATCAACCGCCTCGGCGGCAACTTCCGCTGGCAGCATCTGCCGGTGCCGTTCGAGGTGTACGCCGACGGCATCGACCTGGTGGTCTTCGAGGAGTTCGGGGCGGGCGCAGCGGCGCTGCACCTGCGCGACGAAGTGGAACGCAACGAGCTGATGCGCGACGAGTCGTATCGCCGCGAATTCCGCAAGCAGTACGAGAGCAAGTTCGGGGTCCGGGTATGGCACCGCGACTTCTTCGACGCCGACATCGTCGACTGCCCCGACGCATCGCTGATCGGCAAGTCGTTCGGCGATGTCGGTCAGGACCGGGGCCTGCATTCCGTCGACGCGTTCCTGGACCTGGTCCTCGAGCACGGTCGAGCATTGCGGTGGCGCACAACGATTTCCAACCATCGGCCCGAAGTGCTCAAGAAGCTGGCGCGCGACCCCGGTATCCAGATGGGCTTCTCGGACGCAGGCGCTCACCTCCGCAACATGGCGTTCTACAACATGGGCCTGCGGCTGCTGCGGCACGTGCAGGACGCGCAGAAGGCGGGCAAGCCGTTCATGACCATCGAGCAGGCCGTGCACCGGCTGACCGGTGAACTGGCCGACTGGTATCGCATCGACGCCGGCCACTTGCGTATCGGCGACCGCGCCGACGTCGTGATCATCGACCCCGAGCGGCTCGACGTGTCACTCGACGACTATGCCGAGGAACGTGTCGAGCAGTATGGCGGTCTGTCCCGCATGGTGAATCGCAACGACGACACCGTGAAGGCTGTATTCGTCGGCGGCCACGCGGTGTTCCTCGACGGCAAGGCCACCGATCTCGTCGGCAAGCAACGCACGGGGCGGTTCCTGCGGACGGCCCACAAGGCTCCCGCGTGGTCGGGACAGGAAGGTGAGTTGACAAGTGTCGGTTGAGGATACGGTTCTGGGGATGTGGAAGGCGCTGTCGGCCCGCGACTGGGACTTGCTGAAGACATTCCTGTCCGACGACTGCATCTATCTCGACGTGCCGGTGGGACCCGCGGCGGCGGCCCGCGGACCCGAAGACATCGTCAAGCGACTGAAAATCGGTCTCGAGCCGTTGGCCTCCTATGAGAATTTCGATGGCTTGATGCTCGACAACGGTACGGACGTCATGTACGAGCACCACGAGGAATGGCACTGGCCCACAGGGGAATCGGTAGTCAACCGCTTCGTCACCGTGCACCGGGTGGAGAACGGGAAGATCACGTTGTGGAAGGACTATTGGGACATGGCGACGATGACCAACTGCGCCCCGCCGTCGTGGATCGACGACTTCGCCAATGCCGACATGTCCTGGGTGTTCGACGCCACCGGCCTGGTGTAAGGAGCAACGATGTATGACCTGAAGATCACCGGAGGGACCGTCGTCGACGGAACGGGTGCCGACCGGTTCCGCGCCGATATCGGCGTCAAGGACGGCCGGATCGTGGAGGTGCGCAGGCGAACCGGTGACGATGCGGGCCTTGAGGGTTCCGAGAACCCAGCGGTAGAGACCCTCGACGCGACGGGTCGCATCGTTGCACCGGGCTTCGTCGACATCCACACCCATTACGACGGGCAGGTCAGCTGGGATCCCCTGTTGGAGCCGTCGAGCCTGCACGGTGTCACCACCGTGGTCGGCGGTAACTGCGGTGTGGGGTTCGCGCCCGTGAGGCCCGGCCGCGAACAGTGGCTCATCGAACTGATGGAAGGCGTCGAGGACATACCAGGCACGGCGCTGGCCGAAGGGATCACGTGGCAATGGGAGAGCTTCCCCGAATACCTCGATGCCATCGAGAAACGTCCGCTCGCCATTGATTTCGGTACCCAGATCGCGCATGGCGCGGTGCGCGGCTACGCGATGGGCGACCGCGGTGCCCGCAATGAAGAGGCGACCGAGGACGATATAGCCGCGATGGCCGGAATCGTCCAGGAAGCCATCGAAGCTGGGGCGCTCGGTTTCTCCACCTCACGCACCGAGGGGCACCGCGCCGTCGACGGTGAGCCGGTGCCCGGCACATACGCCGCAGAACGGGAGCTGTTCGGTCTTGGCCGAGCGATGGCCGCGGGCGGCCGCGCGGTCTTCGAGGTGGCTCCGCAGGGCGCTGCGGGCGAGAGTCCCGCTGAGGCGTCGATGCGGGAACTAGATTGGATGACGAAGCTGGCGGCCGAGATCGGACGGCCGGTGTCGTTCGCGATGGTTCAGGCCGAAGGGGTGCCGGACCTGTGGAAGGAGCAGCTGGATCGTGCCGGCAAGGCGCTCGAGAACGGGGTCGAGGTCTACGCACAGTTTGCGGCCCGACCGTTCGGGATGTTGTTCGGCTTTCCCGGCTACCACGCGTTCACCCACCGGCCCACCTTCCGCAAGCTGAAGGAGGAACTGAGTCGCGACGAGTTGGCGCAGCGCCTGGCTGATCCGGCGGTGCGAGCGGCGATCTTGTCCGAGGATGACCTTCCGCCGCAGCCGCTTCCACTGTTCGACGCCATGTTCGCCCTCATCCAGCACAGCGCCGATCGCATCTTCGTTATCGGCGACCCGCCCGACTATGAACCGACGAGCGAGCAGACGGTGGCGGCCATCGCCGAGCGCCGCGGCGAGGACCCGCTGGCCACCATGTACGACCTGATGCTCGAATCCGACGCCTCGGCGCTGCTGATGCTGCCGTTCTACAACTACGTCGCGGGCAACCACGACGCGATATACGAGATGATGACGCACCCGGCCGCCGTTTCCGGCCTGTCCGACGGCGGTGCACACTGCGGGCTGATCTGCGATGCCTCCTACCCGACATTCCTGCTGACTCACTGGGCCCGTGACCGCCACCGTGGACCCAAGTTCTCGCTGGAGTATGTCGTGCGTAAGCAGACCCTGGACACCGCAACGCTTTTCGGCCTCTCCGATCGTGGGGTCCTCGCCGTCGGCAAGAAAGCCGACCTCAACATCATCGACATGGATGCGCTCACCCTGGACTTGCCGCGCATGGCCTACGACTTGCCCGCAGGCGGCCGCAGGCTGATCCAGGGCGCGAAGGGCTACGACGCGACGGTGGTCAGCGGAGCGGTGACCCGGCGCCACGGGTTTGACACCGGAGCCAGGCCGGGGCGGTTGATCCGGGGCGTGCGCTAATCAGCCCAGGCGGTAAACGCGACGCGCGTTCTCGTAGGCGATCAGGTCGACCACCCGAGTCGCATCGCGTTCACTCCATGCGCCGGTGCCGACGAATCCTTGAAGCGTGTCCCGGATTCCGTTGCGCCACAACCGCGCCCCGAGATAGTGCAGCTCAGCTGGGCCGAAACCGTCC
>Ga0126307_10001938_pt1 | contig 13858 bp, 13 predicted proteins | sample Plot28_FD_89955 | JGI IMG/M metagenome (GOLD analysis project Ga0126307, IMG submission 89955) | Serpentine soil microbial communities from UC McLaughlin Reserve, CA, USA - Plot28 | ecosystem: Environmental > Terrestrial > Soil > Grasslands | place: USA: UC McLaughlin Reserve, Lake County...
CTAACTCGGCCTAGCTCCGCTGGTCGCGCGGTCGCTTGGCTACGACCCGCCACGTCAGGAAATGGGCCTTACGGGGCCTCCCCCTGGGACGCGCCCGTCAGGATTCGACATAGACCTTCCCTTTCGTAGACCTCGGAGGAATCCCGGCGTGGTCCGGTGGAGTCGACTCTTTTCGCTCAGGCAGCGGCATCCAACAGATGCTTTGAACTGTCCGGCACCTGACCGCATGCCGCCGAAACTGACACTTCGCTGACCCCCCCGTTCGTCTTCAAGGTTCACAGCCGGGATAGCCAAGCACCCCGGACCCGCTGGACGCTAGGGTCGCGCCGCTTGTCCGCCGCCGAACTATTGATCACCGTCGTGGGAATACTGCTGGTGCTCTTCGGCGCCCGCGACATCTTCGAGACGCTTTTTCATCCTGAGGGGCGCTCGACGCTCGGCCGCCTGACCGTCCGCGCGATCTGGCGCCTGTCCCGGCATACGCTCGGGCGGCACCGCGACTGGTTCACGCTCACGGGTCCCCTCGGCCTCGTGGCGGTGATCGGCGCCTGGGCGATCATGCTGGTGATTGGCTGGGCGCTGATCTACCTGCCCCACCTGCCGGAGGCTTTTCACTTCGGCGGTCGAGTGGAGGGCGGCCGCCTGGTCGACGCGCTCAACCTCTCGCTCGTGACGCTGACGACGCTGGGGTTCGGGGATGTGACTCCGGCCGACGCCTGGCTGCGGCTGGTAACGCCGATCGAGGCCCTGCTCGGCTTCGGCCTGCTCACCGCCAGCATCTCGTGGCTGCTGCTCATTTACCCGGCCCTGTCGCGGCGCCGGTCGCTCGCCTACGAGGTCGCACTGCTGCGCCAAGCTGCCGAGAAGGGCGTGGGGCTCGATCAACTGGAGCCTGTCGGGGCCGAATCGGTGCTCGCCGAGTTGACCTCGCGCCTTGTAACCGTCGAGCGTGACTTCGTCAGCCTGCCCGTCTCCTATTACTTCCCCGAGAGCGACGAGCGCTTCGCGCTGGCCGCCGAGGCGCCCTACCTGCTCGACCTGGCCCGGCACTTCTCCGACCACGATGACAACGGGCTCCGCCTGCGGGCGACGCTGCTGGGTGAGGCAATCGACGACTTCGCGGCCACCGTGGGCAAGCTGTTCCAGGAGTCGGCCCGCGAGGACACAAACTCCCGGCTCGATGCCTTCGCGCGCGATCACCTGCAAAAGGGCTAGGAAGCCTCGTCGAACAAACGCGCCCCTATGGAACCTGTAAACAGGCTGGTCGGCCAGGAATCGCACCGCCCGCCCATCGACGGCGCGGTCACACGTGTTCGGCAGGATGGTCTCAAGGCTTTCCAGGCGCGCGTTGCTGACCTAGCCATCTTGGTCGAGATCGAGTTGCAGGACCATTGGTGCGTGGTCGCAGGGTGATTCCCGGGCGCTCAAGCAGCAGACGGGCCAGCCAGCGAAGCGCTGGCCGCTCGTAGACCTCGGGTTTCGCGCGGCGGAGGAGTTCGCAGACCTCGAGGGCGTCGCGCAGCGGGACCGCCGGGAGTTCGGCCGCGTATGACGCGCGCTGAACATTCCGCCGGAAGCGAATGGGCACCAGCGCAGCTCTGGTGCCCGAATCGGGACTAATCGCGGGAATCCGCGCCTATCCGCCGTCCAAGCTGGTGGTCCCTCAGAGGCACGGATCCGCTCTAGAGAGCCAAACGGCGCTGGTGTAGCGCGTAACCGCCATGCCTTACAAGCAGGAGGTCGCTGGTTCGAGCCCAGCACCGCCCATCAGCGAAGGCCCTGGTATTCGTCGCTTTCTCGGCCACGGCTCCAAGGATGTTCACCCGGATAGCGCTGTCGCGCGGCCGCTCGGCTACGACCATTCACGTCAGGAAAAGGGCCTTAGGGCCTTTGGGAGGCGCCCTCAGGATTCGAACCTGAGACCTTCGCGGCTCTTCACGCGCACGCGCGCGATGCGCCGGGCGAGCTCAGGCGCTCTGGGGCAGCGGGGAACCCGCGAAGAAGAAAAACCAGACTCCAACGAAGGGAGCACCCAAGATGGCCAAGGACCATGGCTCCAGCGTCAAGAACGAGAAGCAGTACGAGGGCCTGAAGAAGAAGGGGATGAGCAAAGAGCGAGCGGCGAAGATCGCTAACACCTCAAACGCCTCCCAGAAGGGCGGCAAAAGAGCGGCGGAGGCAAAAGCAAGAGCGGCAGCAAGAACAACTGATGAACCCCTAGCTGCGATGCGCGGGTGGCGGCGCGTCAAGCGGCGCGCCCGGCCGCCACAACGGAGGGGTCAGTGGGCAGAGCCTGCCTCCACCGCCAGGCGCAGCGGTCGCTGGTCCCGACAGCAACGTCGTCCGCTGGAGATCCGGTCGATCCGTCGCCTAGACGACAGACGCCCGCGGGTCGGCCTCGGCAAGCGGCCAGACGAGCACGTCCTGACGCTTGGCGAGGTGAAGCAGCGGTGCCTCCCGCGGAAGATCGATGCTCATCGCCGACGCCATCGTGTTGAGGTGAACCCTGCCCGACGCGCGTCGCAGCTGCCACGGCGGGTGATGTATCTCCCCCCGGAGCGGGACGCCTCGCGAATCGTGCGTGTAGAGGCAGTAGCGCTCGGTGAGAAAATGCTCCAGCGACCCGGGCCGGGGCTCTGACGGCGGACCGGCCTCCGCGTACTCGACGTCCAGCTCCGCGGACGGCCCGTCGCCGGCCACGCGACGGGTGCGGTAGCGCGTGGTCCCTGCTGCTGACCGAACTCTGGCTCTGGCGCGGAAGTAGGGCAGCCGGTACGCGCGCCGGGCGCCGAAGACAGCCGGAGCCTTGGTTGCGTCGAGGCTCAGGAAGTAGATGCCTGGGCGTCCGCCGAGCGTGACGTACGTGCGGACGTTGACCTCGAGGAAGGTGGAGAGATAAGGCAGCGGCGGGATGCCCCTGGGGCGCGCGCCGACAACGCGGAAGGGCGTAACGCCGAGCCAAGCCGACCCATCGTAGGTGTCGATCGGGAGGGTCGGGGGAACAGCGGTCCGCAGCTCCTGCTCGGGGATCCGCCAGTGTGCGAAGAGCAGGTCGAGCCAGGTCTGACCCATGACCCATGCCGCGTCGGGCAGAGGCCACGGACGGTGTCCGGTTCGGACCAGCGTCCGCCGCTGAGCTAGAAGGCTCGCCTCCATCACGCCGACGGTACGGAAACAGACCACCGATGCCTTAATGCGGGCTGCCGGGACCTTCAGCGCGAGCGCATCGAGCAGGCGGCGTCGGTCTCGTCGGGCGGCAGCCTTGACCAGCGGCTTAGCCGGGTGGAGACGTCTTGAGCCTGGATCGCGGCGGCCCGCTCCCTGAGCGGGTGCGTCGCGCTGCCCGTGCCCTGGTCGATAGCGAGATAACGGCCCCCACGGTGACCAGCCGGCCGGAGCCCTGAACTCGAGAAACAACGGGGGCCGGATCACACGGCCCCCGCTGCTGCTTGGGTATGTGCTTCGGTTTGCCCCCGACTAAAGGGAGCGATCCCGCCCTCAATTACCCGCGTCGGCGGGGAATACACGCCCGTCACCGCCGCCGGCGAGGTTTAACTCCTGCGAGGGGTGGAGCTGATGCCCAGGTAACGAGTACGCCGGGAGCCTGAGCCAGACAACGGGGGCGCATCACACGCCCCCGTTGATGCTCGGCGATATGGCGTCGTCTTCGTGGTTCGGAAGGACGCCTTCCTATTACCCGCAGTGGTGGGCGCATGCACGCGCCGGACCGTGGGTGAGAAGCCCTATCATTTGAAACCATTCGGAGGAGGCATATGTCTCTCCGGGTCGGGTATGGGGCACTTGTGGGTACGGGTCGAGGAAAAGCGGACGCCGCCGTATCCGTTGCCTCGGTGGTTCAAGCACGGCGCTTGCAGGAAGACGTCAAAGCACGACGTGGGGGAACGTCCCGTTACCGACGTGGGGTAGCGGTTCGGCGGTGGCAGGCTGTGGAGTGGGCGATGCGGAAGTCCCGCGACCGAGCAGCGGTCAAGCGGTTCTGACGGGGGGCCACGAACGTGTCCTAGCCGGCGCAAGGTCCCCGCGCCTGGCGGGCCGATGGCCCTCCGATTCGGTCTCCTAGCTACTCGCCTTTGCTGTCCTCGCCGACCTCCTCGAAGGAGGCCAGGTTCGTGCGTTCGTCGGCGAGGAGGAACATCTCGACGGAGATGTCGTTCTCGAGGTCGGTCTCGCTGAGGAACGAGCGCACCTTGCGGCCCGTGCCCTGCTCGACCAGCGCCTTGAACTGGACGGCCATGATCTGCTGGAAGTTGCGGCGGATCTCCTGGACGCCCTCGGCCTGTCCCTGGTCGATGAGCGTCCGCTCCGCAGGCGTGAACGTCTCCTCGAGGACCACGGCGATCATGTCGCCGTCTTCGTAGACCTTCGACTTGGTCGGCCCGCGGCCGTAGTACCTGCTGTGGAGGCTGACGAACCCTGAGGCGATGTTCGCGCGGGCTTCTCCGGTGAGCATGGGCTCTGCGGCTCCTCTAAGGGCGGGGCGTGAAGCTTACCTTGGGCAACAACCACGCCTATCCGCCCGCCCCGGCCAGGGCCCGCAGGGCCTCCACGTCCGGCAGGCGCTGGAGCCCGGGCGGCCTGCTCGAGTTCGCGCAGCGTGACCCCCGGGCGCTCCAGCAGCAGGCGGGCCAGCCAGCGAAGCGCCGCGCCCTCGTAGACCTCGGGTTTCGCGCGGCAAGGAGCTCGCAGACCTCGAGGGCGTCGCGCAGCGGGACCGCTGGGAGTTCGGCCGCAGCCGCTGTCACCTGCATCAGGCTGCCAGAGTCGAGGGCTCGCTTGAAACGCGCATAGGTGCCGTACGTGGAGTACCGACGCATGTATGACGCGCTGAACATTCCGCCGGAAGCGAATGGGCACCAGGGCAGCTCTGGTTCCCGAATCGGGATTAATCGCCGGGAACCCGCGCCTATCCGCGGTCCAAGCTGATGGTCCCTCAGAGGCACGGATCCGCTCTAGAGAGCCAAAAGGCGCGCTGGTGTAGCGCTTACCGCGAGGCGGCGGGGGATTACCGCCGCCGCTCCGGGGCCTTCGAGCTCAGGTCGTTTCGAGGTTGGAAACCTCAGCGGCGCGCTCCTCCGGCTGGCCCTGGAAGCCTCCCTCGACGGGCATGCTGGCCATGAGCGTGTCGCTGACGAAGCGGTCGGAGTCCTCCTTGGAATCCCACACGGCTGAGATCAGGAAGCCGCTCTCGGACGGGCCGGCGGCGTGGTAGATCTGACCGTCCGGCAGCCCGTTCGGCGGATGCACGACCGCGATCGTCGCGCGGTACTGCTCTTCGGTCGCGCCTGGCCAGAAGTGCGTCAGCAGATACGCCATGCTGATCCTCCCCTCTCTGTTGCTCGCTCGGAGTGACGCTAAAGCACGTCCGCTAGACGGCAACAGCCCGACAGGAAATTCGGGCCGCCGTAAGTGGGCCCTCGGCGAGCGCGCCCCTTGCTCGTCGGTGTGAGTTCGCGATTGCTCGATGGGCCGGCGATGCGGGTGTCCGCGACTGCTCAGGCCAGCGAGGGGTAGCGGGCCGGTCGCGGTCGGTCAGAGCTTGAGGCCTGTGGTGGCGGGCATCATCGGTGGGCGGCGGTGTGGACCTTGTGATGACCTCCGCACTGTCGATCCCTTACCAACACGGTACGTCGCCGGCCGAGGGCCCCCGCCAGCCTAGAGCGCGATCTGAATCACCTGCGACGGCCGACACTTCGCTCGAGGATCTCGATCTCGTCCAGGGCCGCTCCTGCCCCGAGGGCCACACATTCGAGCGGGTCGTCGGCCAGATGAATATCGAGCCGCGTCTCCTGCTCGAGACGCTCGCTCAAGCCCCTGAGCAGAGCTCCCCCACCGGCCAGAAGAAGCCCGCGCTCGGTCAGATCGGAGGCCAGCTCGGGCGGTGTCTGCTCGAGCGTCGCGGTAACCGCTCCGACGATGTCGACCACAAGCGGCTCGAGGGCGCTGCGTAGCTCCTCGCTCGTGACCGCTACTTCCCTCGGCAGTCCACTGACCGGATCCCGACCCCTCACGGCCTCCTGTCCATCGCTCCCGTCGGGGCGCACGCTCCCGACCTGGCGCTTGAGGCGCTCGGCGCTGCGCTCGCCGATGGCCAAGCCGTGGCGGTGGCGAAGACAGGCGCCAATGGCGTCGTCGAAGTCGTAGCCCCCCACCCGCGCCGAGCGCGAGGCGACGATCGATCCGAGTGAGATCACCGCGACCTCGCTCGTGCCTCCGCCCACGTCGACCACGGCGTTGGCCCTGGGCCTGTCGATCTCGAGGCCGGCGCCGATGGCGGCCGCCAACGGCTCCTCGATGAGGTGAGCCGAGCGCGCACCCGCCGCAAGGCTGGCCTCGATTAGTGCCCGGCGCTCGACGTCCGTGATTCCGGAGGGCGCGCACATGATGAGTCTCGGGTGGGCGAAGCGTCTGCTCTGCACCCTGCCCATGAAGTGGCGCAGCATCTGCTCGGTGACCTCAAACTCGGCGATCACGCCATGCCTCAGGGGTCGCACGGCCGAGATCGAAGCGGGAGTGCGGCCGATCATCCTTTGGGCCTCGTCGCCCACTGCGTTCACGTTCCCGGTGAAGGTGTCGACCGCGACGACCGACGGTTCGGAGACGACGATGCCCTCGCCGCGGACGTAAACCAGGGTGTTCGCGGTGCCGAGGTCGATCGCGATGTCGTGCCCTCCCGCTCTGGGCAGCAATGACCGCCGGCCGGACTGCGTGCGCCCCGCCGTCTTGCGCTGATGCTTGCGATTGCCGATACGTCGGGAGGACACGAGTACGCGCGCAGGTGATCCTCTTGCGATCGTCTGAACTCCTGCAGACTCGGGGAGGCGGGAAGGCCCGCCCAAGGGTAGTTCCTCGGCGCGGGGGCGCGATCGCCCGACGAAGTCGGGGGGTGCAGGGGCTTCTCGCCAGGTAGAGGCCCTCAGGCACCTCGAGTCCTGATCACTGCTGGATGTACGCTGCGGCGATGGCTGTTCCGGGCGGGAGGACGGTGGGGGCGCTCGTCGCTTGGATCCTGTTCGTGCTCTGCGGCTGTGGCGGCAGCGATGACGGGTCGCGCCCTCCCGGTGGACCTCGGGTTGTCGGCCAACCCACCCCAAAGCAGCCCATCACGGCTCAGATGATCGCCTTCAACCGGGTGGTCGCCACCCGACGCTGCGCCCTCTATCTGCCGCTCGTGCACTCGTTCAATCGCGGCCGACCGGCGGGCAGCCCCCTGACACGACACCGATGGGCGCTTCCGGTTCACGGAGGTACTGGGCACCCCGGTTCCCCAGATCGGCACGCCTTTCACGCGGGCAGACCAAGCGACTGACGTCGCCAACCGTTTTCTGCGCGCGACGCGCGAGCGCAACTGCGCCGCGATGGAGCCGCTGATCAACCCCGAGGGCGGTCGGCTCATCAGGCGGCTCGGTAGCCCCGAGCGGGCCTGCCGCGCGGTGCTGAGGGGCCCCTTCCTGGCGCCGGCGCTGCGAGGGACGCCCCACCCCGCCGTGAAGGCCATGGGCGGGACCCGCAACGTCGCCTTCGTGGGCATCCCCACTGGCAAGGCCTACTTCACGATGATGCTGAGCGATTTCAAGGGTTCACTGCGGGTGCTCGATGTGGTCGCGAGCACTCCAGTCAAGCTCCCGAAGAGCTGATCATCTCCAGGATCGGCAGTCTCGGCGCACCGCACTCCGCGACGGGCGCCGAGGGGTAGCTCCCCGTCTCGGCGCGACTGGCTGCCCCTCGAGGGCTTACCGGTCCACGCCGCCTCCGGGGCCCCTTCGCCCACGTCTGGCGCATGTCGGGCGGCGCCGTGCAGGCACTCGAAGGCTGAGCGACGGCCAAGCCGCCGGTTGCCACCTCAACAGCCATTTCGGCGCAGACCGGGCGGCGTATTCGCTTTAGCCAAAGGGCGAGGCGGCGGAGCAGCTACCAGCCGCTCGGCACGAGGTCCGGCCCGACGATGTGGCCGTGGTGCTCGTCGGCGTCCTGGTCGCCGTGGATGTCGTGGGTGAAGTGGGCGGCGTACCAGAGCACCACGTCGGTGTCGTAGATCGAGTTCCCGTTGACGAACCGGTCGAGGTGAGCGCGCGCCTGGTTGAGATCCTCCGTGAATCCCACCCCGTCGTCGATCTGTGCCCCGGGGCGGCGACGCAGCGCCCACAGGTCGCCGACGCCGAAGTTGTCGCGCACGCCGTCCTCGGATCCCGGGATCAGCGTGTAGCTCTCGCCGCTGACGCGGTTGACCACTCGCCACCGGCGCTTGCGCCCGGGCCTATTCGCCCGCCGGATCTCGTGGCGCAGGGTGTGCCAGCGGGAGGTCTGGCCCTGCAACGGCGGGTCGTTGAACTCGCGCACGGCGTTGTGCGCGCTGGTTACCACGTCGAAGTCAAAGCGCCAGGAGACGTGGTGATGGTGGACGTTGCAGACGCACGAGTTCTCGACTGCGCCAAACATGAAGCGCGGCTTGATCGTGCCGTCCGCCCCCAGCCGCCAGAGGCTGATATAGCGATACCAGCCCGCTTCGAGCTCGCTGACGAGGACGACCTCGTCGCCGTCGACGTAGACGGCGACGCCGAGGAAGTTACCGAGGTCCGTGTCGGCATCGAAGATCGTCTTGGCCGGCGCGGTGCATAGCCGAAAGCCGGGCGCGGGGTCGCTTCCGTTGGCCTGGATCATCCCCTCCTCCCATTGCCAGTCGCGATACGGGCCGCAGGCGTCGCCGTCGTAGCGCACGTTGAGGATCGGCACGTGCGCTCCGCGCAGGACGCGCCTTCCCTTGTAGGAGACGGAGCGCAGCTCGATGCCGGAGCCGTTGGTGCCCGACGAGGCCGCGGGACGGATCGCGACGAAGCTCCACAGCAGCTCGCCCCCCCGCGTGACCGTGATCTTCGCGGCGCTGGCCTCGCCCTCCTCCACTGTTTCCTGCTGTGTGTACGGCAGCCCGCACATCTCGTCCAGCGCGATCGCGCCGCGTGGCGCCCGGTTCTCGAAGCGCCGCAGCTCGCCGGTCGCGGCCCTGACGCCGACGATCTCGTGGTCCTTGCCGTTGCCCGCGGCGGGCCGCAGGCCGACCGCGATCGTCCGCTCGACACGCCCGTCCTCGAGCTCCTCGACCACGACTGGCGGCATCGGCCTGTAGGCGACTAGCCGGCCGTCGCGCAGCGGCGCTCCCAGGTCGTCGTCGGCCTGCACCGCCGCGACGGCGGCGGCGAACTCGTCGCGGCTGGGCAGCGGCTGGCGGACCGTCGAGGTGACGCTGGCGTGGGTCTGGCTCTCGATCGGCGCCTCGACGATCAGCGCGCGCTCGTTCGTGTAGTCGTAGACCGTTGCGCGCACGTGATCGGGCTCGGCCTCGGGATCACCCAGCCGGGAGACCGGCACGACTGACAGCAGCCGGCTTTCGGCGTCACCAAGCTCGGAGCGGACCCCGGGATGTTCGAGCGCCGCCGTCGCCGTGGCCCGAGCCGCGTGCGGCGACGGCCCCCAGGGGACGATGTCGACGTGGAGCTGGTCTTCGGGAGGCATCGAACCCATCCTTTCCAGATCGTCCCCGCTGGGGACGCGTGAGGTGCTCATTCGATTTGCGCGGCCGAAGGGAGGCCGGCGGTTGCTCGCTGCACGACGTGACTTGACCGCTGCTATCCGGCGATCGGCAGCGTGCGCTCATGCTGGAGCTGCGAGAGCGCCCCCTGCATCCTGTCCGTGACCTCCGCGTAAACCTCTTGGTGGTCGGGGTCCGGACCGAAGCTCTCCTCGAGCGCGATGGGCGGTAGGACCTCGATCGTAATCTTCGCCGGCAACGGGAGCCGCAGCGGCAGGTCCATGACGCTGATCCCGAAGGGGGGCGCCAGCGCTACGGGCAGGACCTTGATACGGGTCAGGTCCCTCCACCGGGTTGCCCGGGCGGCCCGCTCCCCACGCGAGAGGAAGAGGGCGGTCTCCTGTCCGCCCACTGCCACGACGGGCACGATGGGAACGCCCTGTTCGAGCGCAAGCCCGATGAACCCCTTGCGTCCGCCGAACTCGATGCGGTCGGAATGCCAGCTTGGGCGGAAGGTCTCGTAGTCACCGCCGGGGTAGACCAGGACCGGCGCTTCCTTCTCGAACGCCCTGCGGGCGTTGTCGTGCGAGGCGGCGACGGTTCCCCAGCGGCTTATGCCGGTGGCCGGGAGCCGTGCAGCGATGTCGTGCGCGAGTTGGTGGAAACGCCGCTCGGGGCCAAAGTGGTCGTAGAACGCCCCGGCGAACACGAAGGTGTCCGCGATCATGGTGCCGCCTGAGTGATTTCCCACGAGGAGCGATGGTCCGTCGGGCGGGATGTGGTCGAGGCCGCGCACCTCACCGCGGAAGTAGGTGCTCATGACCGACTGCCAAACCGGGAGGACGCGCCGGATGTAGTCGGGGTCCCAGGCGTCGACGTCGTTGCCGTCAAGGGTCCGGCCGAGGTGGGCCACGTCATCCAGCGCCATTTCGGCCCAAGCGCCAGCCGCATCGGCGGCTTTGAGTCCGGCGCGTAAAGCCGTTCCCAGCAGGGACATACCTTCTGGGTGGTCCCCGTGTGGAAACCTCGGCAAACGCGGCCGGCGGCATCAGCCGGTGCGCCGGCTTGCGGCACCAGCGAAGCTGGCGCTCGCGATGGCCATGGCCCGGAAGGACGACCCTCTAGGGCGCGTCGGGGATGGACCTCGGCGACGGAGCGTGGTGCCCGCCCACAACGGGGCTGGCATCGCGGCCGGTGCTCATCGCCTGCGCTCCACGACTCGGACCTCCCTCGACCACTTTTGTCCGACCTTTTCCCACGCCGTTGTCAGCGCTGTGTCTAAGCCTCGGTCCGGGGGCACGACCACTTCGTGCTCACTTTCCGGAGCCGGGCAAGCGGCGTAGTCTGGCGTGCAGGGGCGCGGTTGCGGTCCACCCCCCCGGAACTGGCTCGCGTGAAGCTCCAAGACGTTGGGAGCGCCCGGAAACTTGACGAAGTATCCGGTCAACAAACGGGGGCTTGGCTTCTCCACCACCGCGAAGGCTTGCACTCGATAGCCCTGCAGCTTGAGGTCCGAAGATCCTCGGCCCCTGCTGCGGTTGACGAATGTTCGCTGTGCGTAGGGCTCGCGGCGATACTTGGCCGTGGCCAGGTCAAGCTTGCGGTTGGATAGCTGTGGTGGCTTGGGGGTCAGGGGCACGAGCACGTACCGGTGTCCTTCCCAGGTGATCGCAAACGGAACGAGTGCCGAGGTGGCCTGCGCAGGGATGTCATAGCCGGCGATCACCTCCTTGGTTCTGTCCTTGTCGTAGTCCGTAGCGAGCGGCGCATCGCCCCCGACCTGTCGCCATTCGGCCGCACTCGCGCCGGTCCCTCGCGGCTGGAAACGCAACTTCTGCTTGAGTCGGCCACCCTCGATGTCGTAGATCCGTACCTCGTCCGAGCGCGGCGGCTGCCCTATGCCGTTCGCAGCGCCGGCATAGAACTCGTCGTGCGTTCGCCGGTCTTGGAGCACAAGCACCCACGACTCACCTTCGGTGCCGTGAAGCCGTACCCGCTCGTCCACCACCACGTGGCGTCCGCCAGGGCTACGGAGGGCCTCGCTCTTGATGTCATCCATCTGTTTGCTCACCGCCGCGGGCTCAACCAGCCCTCCTAGCCGGCCCGTGCTCGCCACGGCAACCCACAGCAGCAGGAGGGCGAGCAGCACGGTGTAGAAGACATGCCAACGGTCACGCCACCAGGGCTTGGTGACCCGGACCCCAGCCGAGTCGGAGGCGGATCGGCGGGACCGGTCGGTGCGCTGGGCATTCATTGCAAGGGACCGAGTTCGATCACCGCTGCCTCAGCGTCCACAGCACGAGCGGCGTCGGTCTGCTGACCGCTGCCCACGAGCAGTTGCGTCCACTCATCACTCCGGATCGCGAGGACGACCTTCAAGCGCCCCAGAAGTGAGGTCCTTGAGGGACTGCAAGGCCCGGGCATCCAGGGCGTCGATGAACCGCGCGGCGTCGTCAAGCCACAAGCAGATCCGCTTGTCGGGCAGGTTCATCTCCACGCTGGATCTGCGATCAGGCGCAGGGCGTCCGCATTGAGGGGGATGAAGACCACGTCGTCGGAAAGGGCAGTCTTCGCCGCCTCACTCGCCGCGCGCGACTTGCCCGCGCCCGGCGGACCATGGATCAGGGTGATTGGTGCCGTCTCCAGCGCTCGGTGGATGTCCTCATCTTCGGACCGTGACCGGTAGGGAGTTGGCTGACCGTCCGCCTCGTAAGGCGGATGCACCCCCAATGCCGCGAGGCTGGCGTCGGGCAGCTTCCGCGGCCACCAGAGCCGCAACGCACCCTCGAGAGTCCGCCGCTGGCTGACGCGCGCAAAGGCCCGCGTGGAGATAGCGGTCAGGGTCCCTACTGCCAACGCCAGGACTCCCTTGAAGGTTGGGGTCGGGTTGAAGGCGTTGGCCAGGGCTGGCAGGCCGAGCCCTACGGTCCCGAGGAAAAGAGCCACGCCGGCTCCGACCTTCAGGCTGCCGGGCGCTCCGGCGTTCATCACGCTGCCACCACGTTCTGTGAGGGCGGCGCTAGCGCCTCAGAGGTACGAACTTTCCAGCGAGCGCTCTGAAATGACACCTGGGCAGTAGACCGCTCTTAGTGCCGCCGCCGCAACCCAGGAGAGGACTCGAGTGGCGAGCAGCGACGAAACCAGCGCGCGCAGGGCTCTGACAGTGGACGGTTCTGGGCTCGAACCAGCGGCCCCTCAGACATAGTGCAGAGGAGCCGGCGACGACCAGCGGGGCGTTCACCTCGCTGGCTCGGGCAGGAGCCGGTCGACGAGCTCGAGGGCCGGGCGGCCCTCGAACAGGGGAAGGACATCGGGGCGATAGAGGATCAGCGCCAAGCTGGGCGCGACCATGAAGTCAGCAGCGTTCAGTTGCGCTCCGGCGAGGAGCCCGTCGGCGATCCACGCATCGATTCGGTCGAGCATCGCGGGAAGCTCCGCGAGGAGCTCCCGCTCCGCGGCTAAGTCGACGGCGAACGGCGAACGGATCAGCGGGATAAGCAGCCGCCGCGCGATCGCGTGCCGGTAGAGGAGATGGCCCATCCGGCCGCCAGCGAGAGAGCGGCTGAACGCCGGCCAGTCGTCGTGCAGCGTCGCCGCCAGGGCAATCCGGCGGGCGGCCATCTGAAGTGTGTCGTTCGCCCAGCGCTCGACCTCCTCGACCGCCTGCCGCTGCTGGCGACGGGCGGGAAGCAGCGGCGGCTCGGGGTGGCGATCGTCCAGGAACCGCGCGATCTCGCGGTTGGTCGAGACCCGCTGCCCGTCCGCGGCGAGCCCCGGCACGGTCCCGAGGAGATCGCTGAAGCGAAGTCCAACCGGGCGCCGTGCGCCCGCGACGCGCGTTTCGCCGCGTGCGTGGAACCCGTGGAGTCGCGCCACCAGCGGATGCAGCATGGTGACCACGTCGACGCGCCGGTAGGGCACCCGCTTGTGCTCGAGCATCAGGATCGCCGAGCGGCAGGCATGCGAGCCTGGAATGACGTAGAGCTCGTACATACTGACCGTTCAGTTGGTAACTACCACGGTGAGGTCGCGGAGCACAGGTGTAGCCCGGCTGGATCGGCGGACCCGCGCCGCTCGGGCGGAGCGCCGGACTCCCTCCCCATAGGCTCCTCGACCGTGTCCGAGGTGACCGGTCACCGTTCCGGCGTCGCCCTCGCCTGGTGACCCGGGGCCTTCACGTCGTCGTCGCGGGTGCCGGCGCTGCGGGTCTCGAGGCGCTCGCCGCGCTCGGTGAGCTGGCGGGGGACCGTGTCCAGCTGACCCTGCTGGCCCCGGACCGGACCTTTCGCTACCGCCCGGTTTCGACCGCTCGGC
>Ga0126307_10001939_pt1 | contig 13853 bp, 9 predicted proteins | sample Plot28_FD_89955 | JGI IMG/M metagenome (GOLD analysis project Ga0126307, IMG submission 89955) | Serpentine soil microbial communities from UC McLaughlin Reserve, CA, USA - Plot28 | ecosystem: Environmental > Terrestrial > Soil > Grasslands | place: USA: UC McLaughlin Reserve, Lake County...
CCAGTCGCGCGGCCAACCGGTCGACGAGGTCGTGCCGGGGGCGGGTGGGCGCGAGGGCGTACGGCCGGAGAGCACCCATGGCGGCCATTCTGGGCCGACGCGCGGAGCGCCCGGGCCCCCGGCCGAACGGGCGAGGCGCCCGAAGTTCGTCTACGGTCGAGGAAGCGGACCCGACGCGTTCGCGACCGGGCTCGCCGACGCGCTGCGCGTGCCGGGCGTCCAGGCGGTGGCGCCAGGCCGGATCTCGTCAGGACACGGATGACCGCGTACCTGCCGGCCGAGCCGCGGAGCACGGGTGCAGAGATGGCGGAGGCGGTGGTGGCCGGCGTGCGGGGGCGCAACGAGACCGTCGATGCCGTGGGCCCTGCCGCCGGCCAGGAGCGCATCGGGGGATACGCGGCGGTGGGGCTGGCGCCGGCTGCCGTCGTGCCGCCGCCGGCGCCCGATCGGCAACGAGCCGGCGAGCTCGGCCGGGAGGCCTCGGGTTTCGCTGCGGTGGGCGCGTTCGGCCTGCTCGTCGACGTCGGGGGCTACAACGCACTCGTGCACCTCGGCGGCACCGGCCTCCTCGACGACCAGCCGCTCGTGGCCAAGGCGGTCTCGCTCGTCGCCGGGACCACCGTCGCCTACGTCGGCAACCGGTTCTGGACCTACCGGGACCGGCCCCGTGGCCGTCTCGCCCGCGAGTACGTCCTGTACATGGCCCTCAGCGCCGTGGCCCTGGGGATCGCTCTGGGCTGTCTGGCCGTCTCGCGCTACGTCCTCGGTCTGTCCAGCCCGATGGCCGACAACATCGCGGCGAACGGGATCGGCCTCGCGCTCGGCAGTATGTTCCGGTTCCTCACCTACCGGCGGTTCGTCTTCCCGGAGGAGCCGACGAGCTGACCCGCCCCGGGCGGGGATGTCCGCCGCGGCCGTCAGGACGTCGAGGGGGACGCCTCCGGGCGTCGCCGGGACAGCAGCGAGGACGGTCTCCGGCCACGTCCCTCGGCCTCCTCCTGCACCGCCGGGGCCCGGCGGAAACTCCCGGTCCCCCACCGGGCGACCAGGACCGCCACCGCGCCGATCGCCAGACCGGCGAGGTCGTCCACGATGTAGTGCCAGCCGAAGTAGATGGTCGCCGTGACGGTCAGCACGAAGAAGGCCCAGAGCAGCGTGCGCACCGTGATCGACCGGAGCGTGAGCTGCGCGATGAGGGCGGCCGTGAAGATGATCGACACGTGCAGGGACGCGAACGCGGCGATGCTCTGGATGCGTTCGGTTCCCTGCGGATCGGCCAGGACCACCCAGCGGGAGATCAGGAGGCTGACCTGCAGCTGGGACGTGCCGGTCTCGGGCAGACCCCAGAACAGCGCGGGCTCGGCGTAGACGGGACCCCGCGAGGGCAGGAGGTAGTAGCTGGCGGTGCCCAGGGCCCAGTTCAGGCACAGCGCGGTCACGTACCAGCTGGCGTCGCGGGCCCCGGTGCGCGAGATGAGGGCGACCGCGAGCGACGCCGGGACGAACATGAGGAAGGCGAGGTAGACCCAGGACAGGACGTGCGCGGCGACGCCGGTGCCGAGGAGGTCGTGCAGGACCTGAGCCGGCGGCACACCGCCGGTCATCGCCCGGTCGAGCCGCACCAGCTCGTCGTCGACCAGGTGGGGCCGGAGGAGGGGCAGGAAGTTCTTGAGATTGCGGTACGACACGTAGGTGGCGTAGAAGGCCGCGAGTCCGACCAGGACCGGCCGGAGGCGGCTCCACGGCCAGCGTTCGCGGGCGACCAGCGCGATCCGCTCCAGCGCCCGGCGCGGCGAGCGCTGTCGCCACACGGCACGGGGTACCACGTCCACCGCGAGCATCCCCGCCACGATCAGGGGCAGCCGGACGTAGGTCGGCCCGAGGAACCCGTCCGGGTCGCGCAGGGGAAGCCCCAGGTAGAGGGCGCAGACCACGGCCACGGCACCGGTGACGACGGCCACGGCGACGGCCATCCAGTAGGCGCCCTCGCGGACGCCACGAGAGGCGGATCCATCCATCTGCGGCTAATTTTCCTTGATCGTCGGCCAGTACACGTCGTCGTCCCGACTCGCCGTTGAATCCGCAGAACGGAGTGCCGTGAGGACGGTCAGCCTACCTGTCGAGGCCGCGTCGCCGCCCGCACGACGACCACGCCGCGCGTGGGGGATCCCCGGCTGGGCCGTCGTCGGGCCGGCTCTCCTCGTCCATCTGGCGCTGTGCTGGTTCCTGCGCGGCTTCCTGACCGACGACGCCTGGATCTCGGTCCGCTACGCGGAGAACATGGCCGACGGCGCGGGATTCGGCTGGAATCCCGGCGGCCCGCGCGTCGAGGGGTTCAGCAACCCGCTGCTGGTGCTGGTCGAGGCGCTCGCCCATGCGGTCGGGTGGTCGGCGCCGGGAGTCGCTCGCCTGCTCGGGGTGCTCAGCGGCCTGGCGTGCGTGGTGCTCGTCCACATCCTGGGGCGCCGCGTCGTGGGTGAGTGGCCGGCCCGGATCGGCGCGGTGCTGACCGCGTGCAGTGCCCCGTTCGCCCTGTGGGCCGTCGGCGGCCTGGAGACGCTCGTGGTCGCAGCGGCGATCACGGCCGGAACGCTCGAGGTCGCCCGACCCGACGGCGGCAGGGTCGGGCGCGCCGCCGCGGCGTTCGCCGTGCTGCCGTGGCTGCGGCCGGAGGGACTCGCCGTGGTGGCGGCCGTGGTGGCGGCCGGCGAGCTCCCGGGTCTCTTCCGGGCGGCCGGCCGCCGCCGGGCGCTGCGCCGGATCGCGCTGCTCGGCGGCATCCCGCTGGGCTCGCTGCTCGTCCTGGAGGCGCTCCGGTTCGGCCTCTACGGTCACCTGCTCCCCAACTCGGTGCTGTACAAGTCGGGCGCCGGCGAGGGACTGACCGTGCTGACCAAGTTCCTCGACCAGGCCCTGCTGCCGACGGTGCTGGCGATCGCCGGCGCCTTCCTCGCCTCGGGCCGGTCACGCCTGCTCGCCGTGCCGCCCGTCGTCTACGCCCTGGGCTCCCACGGAACGCTCGACAGCGCCAATGCCTACAGCCGCTTCTTCATGCCGGTCTGGCCGCTGATCGCACTGCTGGCGGCCGTCGCCCTCGGGTACGGCGCCTCCTCGCTCCTCCGGCGGCCCGGCAGGCTCTGGACGGGCGCCCGTGCGGCCGCCGCGGCGCTCGTGCTGCTCATGGTGCAGCCGAGCGACGTGCAGAGCGTGCGCGACATGGAGCAGCGGTACATGGACTGCCGGGTCGGGGCGAGGGAGGCGGCGCTGGACTGGTTGCGCGCCACCCCGCCGGGCACCTCGTTCGCCATCTCGGACGCCGGCCTCGTGCCGGCGCGCGCGGGCGGGCGGCCGGTCGTCGACAGCTTCTTCCTCAACGAGCCGCTCCTGCAGGAGACCGGCCGGCTCTCACCCGAGCAGCGGGCCGACCTGGTGCACGCGCGCTCGCCGGACGTGCTGGTGCTGGCGAGCCGGGATCCCGGCCGGTTCGTCGGTTCGTACCCGACCGAACGGGCGATCTACGGGCACCCGGCCATGGCCGACTACCACCTGGCCGATGTGGCGCACGGACGGGGAGCCTCCTGCCGCTACCACCTGATGCTGTTCGCGCGGTGAGGGATCAGCAGGGGGGCACGGCCGCGAGCTGCCGGCCGGCGTCCTGCCGCAGCCACACGCGGTAGCCGCAGATCTCGGCGGCGACGCGGTACCGCTCGTGGAGCAGGTCGCGCAGCCGGGACTCCTCGTCGATCCCCCAGGAGTTCACCGCGTTCATCTCGACGATCCACGCCGGTGCCCCCGGCCCGGCCAGCGTGGACCGCAGCCGATCCTGGCGCGGATCGAACGTGCGCATCGGCACGCTCCACAGGTACGGATACGGCGAGGCCATGTCGGCCGACTCCAGGACGGAGGGGAAGCCGTACACGACGAGACCGGTGTCGCCGTCGGCCTTCGAGGCGGCCAGCCACTCCCCGATCCGCTGGCTGTTCCAGACCCACGGCACGGCGGCGTGGACCACCACCGCTGCGGCGGTGGTCACGGCCGCCGCCGTCAGGACCGTCCGGACCGCAGCGGTCATCCAGGAGCCGGCCCGGCCGGCGGAGGGGGCGACCGCCCCGGCGGCGAGCACGCACGCTGGTGCCAGTTGCAGCAGGTAGGGGGGCCAGTAGCTGCCACCGGCTGCGATCGCGGCGATCCCGAAGAAGAACAGGAGGCTGATCGTCCGGCGCTCGGCGGGGGCCAGCGGCACGCCGCGGCGCGCGCCGAGGAACCACGCGACCATGACCGGCACGAGGCCGGTGAGCACGCCCAGCGCGAGGATGAGGGCGGCCCGGTCGATCGAGGCGTCGGGGCTGCTCGACCAGATGGTGCCGAGCGCGGCGCCGCGGAACCCGACGAGTTCCCGCCAGGCGACAGCCGGATCCACCCGGGCCGACACGAGCCAGAGCGCGAGCCCACCGCCGGTGACCAGCACCCCCAGGACCGCTGCGGAGGCCACCGCGGCGGCGCGGCGGGCAGCGGTGTCCCGCTCGTGCAGGAACGCGAACACGACGAGGCCGGCGAGGAAGAGCGCGCCTTCCAGCAGGTTCTGCTTGACCAGCGGGGCGGCCGCGGCCAGCGCGCCCGCGGCCGCACCCAACCAGAGCCGGCGCGCCGGGGTCTCCGCCCGCCAGGCGGACAGGGCCAGCGCGACGGACGCCATCACGAACGTCGCCCCGAACAGCTCGCCGTCCGCCTGGTCGGCCGCCAGCCCCGGGCAGCACATCACTCCGGCGGCGACGACGGCGGCGCACCGGCCGCCGGTGCGGCCGCCGAGAAGGGTTCCCACGCGCCCGCCGGCGAGCACGAAGACGAGGACGAACGGGATCGCGATCACCCGGATGGCCTGGTCCCAGTCCGTCAGGGACGCGGCCCGGAAGATCAGCATCAGCAGCGGCGGGCGGTCGACGAAGTAGTCGCCGTACAGGAACTCCCCGCCCGCGTGCCAGTGCCGCGCGAGGAACAGGTAGCCGCCCTCGTCGTTCCGCAGCGGCCGAGGCACGTAGCTGGCGCGGGCGAGCACCACCGCGACGCACAGCGGCAGGAGGAAGCGCGTAGGCGGCGACGGGACGCCGCGGTCCGGCTCCTCGCGCACCGACACGAGCGTCATGCGGGCATTCAACCGACCCGGGAGGCGGCAGCGGGGGCTCCGCCGGCGGGAGACCCGAAAGTGTCGCGGGCGCGATCGAGGGGCCTGGAACGGCGGCGGACGGCCCTATAGTGCCTGCGTGGCAGCCCTGGTGGCCGCGGCCGTCGTCGCGATCCTGCACATGGCCTTCCTGGTCTACATGGTGGTCGGCGGCTTCCTGGCGCTGCACCGGTTCGCCTGGATCTGGCCGTCGGTCGGGGTGACGGTCTACTCCTTCTACGTCACGCTCACCGACTTCACCTGCCCGGTCACGACGCTCGAGAAGTGGCTGCTGGCCACGGGCGGGCGGACCCCGTACGAGGGCAGCTTCACGGCCCACTACCTGCGCGGCAGCCTCTATCCCGCGCAGTACGAGACGGCCGTCTGGCTGACCGCGATGGGCGTCGCCATCGCCTCGTACGTCCTGGTGCTGACGCGACGCGGACGGCACGCCACGGAGCCCGGCCGCCTGCCGCAGCCCTGACGTCCGCGGCCGACCGGGCGGCTGCACTGGGCCCGCACCGGGACGGCGACCTTCTGGCACGGCTACATGGACGGCGGCATCTCCAGCGGCCGTCGCGCGGCGGCGGAGGTGCTCCGCTCCTGACTCCTCCGCGTCACGCGGACGGGGACCGCCCTGGTCAGGGCCTCGGAGCGGGTGACGAGAATCGAACTCGCACTGTCAGCTTGGGAAGCTGATGTTCTACCATTGAACTACACCCGCGAACGCCCGCCAGAGTACCTGGCGGCCCTTCGGCGACGGCAGTAGACCCTTCCCGGCCCGCGCAGGCGACACTGCGCCCCGGCCGCGTGGGGAAGTCGGCCGGGGCGCAGTGGATCAGGGGGAACGGTCAGATGGCCGTCCCGCTGCAGGACGACGAGCAGTCCATCGACCAGAACGACGAGCCCAGGCCGGCGAACTTCGCCGTCCGGACGAGGCGCTGACCGCCGGGCCCGGTCGCGACGACCGGCTCCGCCGTCCCGCCGGAGCCGCCCCCCGAACCGCCCGAGCCGTCCGGGCTGTCCGAGCCCGCCCCGTCCGAGCCCGAGCCGCCGGACCCGGAGCCGCCCGACCCCGAACCGGAGCCCGCGTCGCCGGAACCGCCCGTGCCGTCGCCGGTGCCGGAGCCGCCGGAACCGGCGTCCTCGGCGTAGGTCAGCGCGTCGCCGAGCGTCTGGTTGCGGCCGTCCGTCGCGAAGACGTGGACGTCGTAGACGCCGGCCACGCGGGCCGGTGCCCGGAAGACGATGGACGTGGTCGACGACGAGACGACCGTGGCGGCCGCCGTGTCACCGACGCGCACCCGCGGGTCCAGGGGGAGCGCCGTGCCGGTGATCGTCACCTGCGTGCCGCCGGAGACGTCGACCGTCGCCGGGCTCAGCGACGTGATCCCGAACGGGCCGTCGCCGGGGAACGAGACGCTGCCGCCGCCCGGCGCGGGCGTGCTGGAGCCGCCGGAGCCGGAGCTCTCGGAGCCGGTGCCGTCGGAGTCCGAGCCGTCGGAGCCATCGGCAGCGTCCGAGCCGGAACCGCTCGAGCCGGAGCCGCCGGAGCCGGAGCCGTCGGAACCGGAGCCCGACGAGCCGCCGGCCGACGGGTCGGAGCCCGAGCCGCTTCCGTCCGAACCCGGACCGGCCGGGCTGGTGCCGTCGGAGCCGTCGGACCCGTCCGAGGAGGAGCCGTCGCTGCCCGAGCCGTCGGAGCCGGCGCCGTCCGAGCCGGAACCCGAGCCGCCGCCCGAACCGGAGCCGTCAGAACCGGAGCCGTCAGAACCCGAGCCGTCCGGGCCGGAACCCGAACCGGTGCCGGGCGTACCCGAGTCGTCCGAGCCGTCGCCGGGCGCCGTCACGGCGGTTCCGACCAGGAGCGGCGCAGCCACGGTGCGGCCGACGGTCGTCCCGTCCCGGTACAGCTGCACGGTGAGCACGTAGCGCCCGTCGTCGAGCGCCATGGACGGCGACAGGTCGAGGGCCGCCGGTGCGGCGGCAGCGCCAAGCGGGAAGATCGCCTCACCCGCGTCGTCCGTCGCGACGGTCGTGCCACCCAGCGTCAGCTCGGCCCCCGACACGGCCCAGACCTCGCCGCCGTACTGCATGCCGAGGCCCAGGGCCACCGAGTAGTCGCCCGCGGCATCCGTACCGGTGGCCGCGATCCCGGGCGTCACGAGGCCGGCCGGCGCCGTCATCGAGGTGAAGGTGTAGCGGACAGCGCCGAGCGCGCCCTGCGCCAGCGACCCGATCGAGAGGCGGCCGCCGGTGACCGACTTGCCGGCGAACGCCGGCACCGGGTCCACGTCGTCCAGCAGGGCCTGCTTGAGCTCGGCCGCGGTCGCGGTCGGCCAGGAGGCGCGGTAGAGCGCGTAGGCGGCGGCCACCTGGGGCGCCGCGATCGAGGTGCCCGACACCAGGCGGAACCCGCCGTCGTTCCAGGTCGTGAAGACCAGCTCGCCGGGGGCGAACAGGTCGACCGAGGTTGCGCCGTAGGCCGAGCTGCTGCTGATGCGGTCGGCGGCGTTGGAGTTGCCGACCGTGACGAGATTGGGCTCGGTCAGGCTCGCCGGGTACATCAGCGAGGCGTCCCGGTTGCCGCTGTCGTTGCCGGCGGCGGCCACGACGAGCACGTCGTGGGCCTGCGCGTAGGCGACCGCGGCCCGCAGGTTGTCCAGCGCCCACCCGGTGAAGCTGCCGCCCCAGGACGCGTTGACGACGTCGGCGCCGTGGTCGACGGCGTAGCGGATCGCCTCCGCGCCGAGGACGACGTCGACCGACGACCCGCTGCCGATGACCAGCGGCATGATCGTCACGTCGGGGGCCACGCCGGCGGTGCCGGTGCCGTTGCCCGCCCGGCCGCCGACGACGCCCGAGACGCTGGTCCCGTGCGTGCCGTAGCTGCCGTTGTCGACGTCCGCGGTGTTCGTCGTGAAGTTCCAGCCGTGGCAGTCGCCGGCCTTGCCGTTGCCGTCGGTGTCCACGCTGCCGCACGGCTCGTCGGGGTTGGTCCACAGGGCGCCGGCGAGCTCGGGGTGGTCGGAGTCGTAGCCGGTGTCGACGACGGCGACGATCGTCCCGTCGCCGGTCCCGCCGTCCCAGCCCTCCGGGGCGTCGACGTCGGCGTCGGCGACGGCGTACTGGCCGTACGCGTTGTCGCCGGTGTTCTCCAGGTTCCAGCCGTACCGGGGGTAGTACGGGTCGCTGACGGTGCCCAGGACGGGGACCGAGGGGGAGAAGTCGGCGTCGGCGACGCCGAGCAGCGCCTCGAGGTGCTGCGGCGCCAGGCCGTCGGTGGCCACCAGGGCCTTGCCGTCGCTCAGCCGCTGGGCGCTGACCACGCCGTCGACCGTCTCGAGGGCGGCGATCAGGTCGGCGGCGTCGCCCGAGGAGGCGGTGAGCACGTAGCGGGTCAGGCCGTCGTCCGGCCCGAAGTCGGTGGCGACGGCGACCGGGGGCAGGCCCCACGCCGCGTACGCAGCCGCGCCCAGGTACCCGGCGATGACAGCGGTCGCCATGACCAGTGCCTGGAGCCGCTTGCTCTTCATCCGTCGCCCCCCGGCTACGCCGCCCGGACCGTCCGGGCAGGTCGCTCCCCGGTGGCCGGGCAGCGGACATGCGTCTTCCGGACGTCAACGGCGTGTTCAGGACGGGGGTTGAGGGATCGCGCCGCAGGTTCGCCCGGAGGGGTGACGGGCGGCGTTCCCTAGACTCCGCGCCATGCTGCTGTCCGACCGCGACATCACGGCCGCGATCGCCGAGGGGCGTCTCGGCATCGAGCCCTACGACAAGGGGTTGGTGCAGCCCTCGAGCATCGACGTGCGCCTCGACCGCTTCTTCCGGGTGTTCAACAACGCGCGGTACACGCACATCGACCCGGCGCAGCAGCAGGACGACCTGACGACGCTGGTCGAGCCCGACGGCGACGAGCCGTTCGTGCTGCACCCGGGCGAGTTCGTGCTCGGCTCGACGCTGGAGGTCGTCACCATCCCCGACGACCTCGCGGCGAGGCTCGAGGGCAAATCGAGTCTGGGGCGGCTCGGCCTGCTGACCCACTCGACGGCCGGCTTCGTGGACCCCGGCTTCTCGGGGCACATCACCCTCGAGCTGTCCAACGTGGCGAACCTGCCGATCACGCTCTGGCCGGGGATGAAGATCGGCCAGCTCTGCATGTTCCGGCTGACCAGCCCCTCGGAGCACCCGTACGGCTCGGCGGTGTACGGCTCGCGCTACCAGGACCAGCGCGGCCCCACGCCGTCGCGGTCCTACCGCAACTTCACCCGCGCGGAGACCCGCCGTCCGTCTGCGTGACGTGCACGCTGACCGGCGGCTCGGCGCCGGCGGCCTCCAGGACGTCGTCGCAATGACCGGTCGATGACCAGCCCGGGACGAACCGGTTCACCTCGTCGTCGACGTACCGCTCCCGGGTCATGAACCACCCGGTGACGGCCAGCGCGACCACGCCCGCGAGGACGAGGACGAACATGGGCACGTAGCTCCCGGTGGCACCCAGCAGCACCCCGACGAGCACGGGGCCGGCGGCCGAGATGAGGTACCCGAAGCTCTGCACGTAAGTGGAGACGGCGGCGGTGGTCTCGGGTGTGCGGGCGCGGAGGCCGATGAGGGTGAGGATCATCGGGAAGCACGCCATGGCGACGGAGAGCACGATCATCCACAGCCACGGGGCGGTGCGCGGTGCGGCCCAGAGTCCGGTCCATCCGATCGCGTAGCAGGCCAGGAACCCGAGCAGCAGCGGCCGCTGGGCGCGCGGCCGCACGGTGAGCGCCGGGACGAGGGCGCTCATCGGGATGCCGATCACCTGGTTCAGGCCGAGCAGCAGCCCCGCGGCCGCGGCGGTCAGGCCGGCGTCGCGCAGGTAGGAGGCCGACCAGCCGATGAGGATGTAGGCCTCCAGGCCCTGGACCCCGAAGAAGACCATGAGGGCGAGGGCCATGCGGCTGTGCCGCAGGTCGCGCAGCCGGACGGCGACGTGCGTGCCGCGGGAGGCGCCGGGATTCGCCCGGACGAACAGCCAGGGGGCCGCGGCGAGCAGGGCGGGGAACGCCCACACACCGAGCGCCCACCGCCATCCGTCGGCCCCGATGGCCGCGGCGATCGGCGCCGTGGACACGGCCGCCACGGTGGCGCCCACCGCCATGGCGGTGCTGTACGCGCCGACCAGCAGGCCGGTGCGGGCGGGGAAGTAGCGCTTCACGAGGCTCGGCAGGAGCACGTTGCCCAGAGCGCCGCCGACCATCGCCAGCACCGTGCCCAGCAGGAACAGCCAGAAGGCCGGCGCGACGGCGCGGACCACGAGGCCGCCCGCCATGGTGACGAGGGCCGCGCTCAGCACGTGCGAGTCGCGGAAGCGCGCCGACAGCCCGGGGCCGGCGAAGCCGATCGCGGCGAAACAGAGCACCGGCATCGTCGTCACCAGGCCGGCCAGCCCGCTCGAGATGCCCAGGCCGTGCTCGATCTCCCGGAGCACGGGGCCGATGCTGGTGACCGCCGTGCGCAGGTTGAGCCCCGTGAGCACGATCGCCGCCCCGATGAGCCACAGCCCCCGGTGCGGGGCGTCCCCGGTCGACGCAGCGGGGGACGGGGCAGTGCGGGTCACCCGGGAATCGTCCCCCGGTCCGGTCGCCGCGGGGCGAGCGGGTCTACCGCGGCCGCCCGACAGGTTCCATCCGCGGCAGCGCCCGCGGCACCCGCCGCCAGACCGCCCGCTGCACGGCCAGGGTCGCCGTCGCCGCGACCATGATCCCGGCGAGGTTGATGCCCAGCTGCGTGGCAGCGCTGCGGAACTCCTCGCCCCCACCCAGCGCGAGCGAGACGCCCATGTCGGCGGCAGCCGGGACGGTGGTCACCGAGATGAACACGCCGACGAGCGCGCCGCTCCTGGAGGAGGTGAGCGACAGGACGCCGGCGATCCCCGCCAGCACCGCCACGACGACCGACCACCGGTCGGGCGCGGTGATGAAGCCCGTCTGCGCCCGCTCGGCGTCCAGCAGTTCGGGGCCGAACCAGCCCAGTGCCCGTCCGACGAGCGTGGCCCCGGCCGTGACGGCGATGGCGAACAGGAAGCCGCCCACGAGCGTGGTGGCCGCCCGCCGGGCGCCGCGCGGGCGGCCGTGCACCACGGCGACGGCCAGCGCGGCGAGCGGGGCGAACTCGGGCCCCAGGACCATCGCGCCGACGGTGAGGATCGCCGAGTCGTTGATGATCGCGATGCCCGCCAGCAGCGTCGCGATCGTCATGAAGGCGAGATAGGACACCGAGAGCGCCGAGTCGGCGTCGGTGCTCCGGATGACCTGTTCCCAGACCACCGCGTCCGAGCCCTCGCCGGGAGCCCGTTCCTCGGCGGTCCGCGCGGCTCGGGAGACGGCCGTGTCGATCGAGCTCAGCGTGATGCCGCCGTCCTGGTGGATCCGGAGCTCGCGGAGCGCCGCGACGATGCCGTCGGCCGACTCCCGGGCGACGTCGGCGAGCACCAGGTCGCCGGCCGGGGAGACGCTCGCCCCGGGGAACACGCTCAGGTGCGCCGTCCCCGGGTCGTGCTCGAGCAGCTCGCGCACCCGGTCGGTCCGGTCGGCCGGGACCGTGATCCTCAGCTGGAGGAGCACCGTGTCAGCTCTGCGCGCCGTGCTCCGTCGCCGGCGAGCCGGTGCCGGCGGGGTCGTCGGGGACGTCGCCGACCTCGGGGCCGGAGTCGGTCCCCTGCGCGCCGACCGGGGCGAGGGAGCGCAGCAGGATCTGGCTGACGTCGAGGACCTCCACGTGGTCCTTCGCCTCGCCGTTCTGCTTCTTCGTGTTCAGCGCGTCGCTGAGCATCGTGATGCAGAACGGGCACGCGGTGGAGATGACGTCGGGATCCAGCTCGAGCGCCTCATCGGTGCGCTCGGCGTTGATCCGCTTGCCGATCTTCTCCTCCATCCACATGCGCGCGCCGCCGGCGCCGCAGCAGAAGCCGCGGTCCTTGCAGCGGTGCATCTCCTGCGTGGACAGCCCCTGGACGGAGTCGAGGATCTCGCGCGGCGGTGTGTAGACCTTGTTGTGCCGGCCGAGGAAGCACGGGTCGTGGTAGGTGACCTTGCGGTCGACCGGCGTGACCGGCGTCAGCCGGCCCTCCTCGATGAGCTGGCCGAGCAGCTGCGTGTGGTGCACGACCTCGTAGTGGCCACCGGCCTGCGGGTACTCGCGGCCCAGCGAGTTGAAGCAGTGCGGGCAGGTGGTGACGATCTTGCGCATGCCGGGCACGCGGCCCTCGAAGACCCCGTCGAGGACCTCGATGTTCTGCATGGCCTGCATCTGGAAGACGAACTCGTTGCCGAGGCGGCGGGCCGGGTCGCCGGAGCAGCTCTCGCCGTCACCGAGGACGGCGAATTCCACGCCGGCGATGTTGAGCAGCTCGGCGACCGCCTTCGTCACCTTCTTCGCGCGGTCGTCGACGGCGCCGGCGCAGCCCACCCAGAACAGGTACTCGATGTCGTAGTCGAGCGGCCCCTCGGCCATCTGGACCTCGAAGTCGAGCTCCTTGATCCAGTCGTTGCGGACGGTGGGCTGCACACCCCACGGGTTGCCGCGGTTCTCGATGTTGCGCAGCATCACGCCGGCTTCCGACGGGAAGTTCGACTCGATGAGCACCTGGTAGCGCCGCATGTCGACGATGTGGTCGACGTGCTCGATGTCGACGGGGCACTGCTCGACGCAGGCGCCGCAGTTGGTGCAGCTCCACAGGACGTCGGGGTCGATGACCCCGCCCTCCTCGAGGGTGCCCACCAGTGGGCGGTGGGCCTGCGCATCGTTGGTGCCCTCGATGCGGGCGTAGCCGCTCGCCCAGACCTGCTCGTCGCTGGGCTTCAGCACGTCGTAGTCGGGGGCGGTCTCCGACGCGGTCTTCTGGCCGAGCAGGTAGGGGGCCTTCGCGTAGAGATGGTCGCGGAGGTCCATGATCACCATCTTCGGGCTGAGCGGCTTGCCCGTGTTCCAGGCCGGGCACTGGCTCTGGCACCGCCCGCACTCGGTGCAGGTGGTGAAGTCGAGCATCCCCTTCCAGGTGAAGTCCTCGATCTTGCCGCGGCCGAAGACGTCGTCCTCGCCGGGATCCTCGAAGTCGATCGGCTTGCCGCCCGAGGTCATCGCCGGCAGCGGACCGAGGGCGACGCTGCCGTCGTCGTTGCGCTTGAAGTAGATGTTGAAGAAGGCGCTGAACCGGTGCCAGGCCACGCCCATGTTGAGGATCCGGCTGATCACGACCAGCCAGAGCAGGCTGACCACGATCTTGACGAAGGCGACGACGCTGAGCAGGTCGGGGTTGTCCGGCAGCACCGTGGCCAAGGCGCCGGAGATCGGGTGCGACCAGGCCGGCGCATCGGTGAGGTCGCTGGAGATCTTCAGCGCGCGGATCAGCAGGATGCAGGAGCCGACCGTGATGACGACGAACTCGACGAAGTAGCCGCGCCCCTCGTTCGAGCCGGCGAAGCGGCTCTTCCGGCCCTGGAACCGCGGGTGGTCGCGCTGGCGCCGGTAGATCAGGTAGATGATCCCCAGGATCGTGCCCGTGCCGATGACGTCGGCGAACAGGTTCCACAGGAACCACTCGCCGATGAGCGGCAGGTGGAACGCCGGGTTCCACACCTCGCCGAAGGCCTCGACCAGGCTGAGGAACAGGCCGTAGAAGCCGACGAAGACGAACCAGTGGGCG
>Ga0126307_10001940_pt1 | contig 13852 bp, 16 predicted proteins | sample Plot28_FD_89955 | JGI IMG/M metagenome (GOLD analysis project Ga0126307, IMG submission 89955) | Serpentine soil microbial communities from UC McLaughlin Reserve, CA, USA - Plot28 | ecosystem: Environmental > Terrestrial > Soil > Grasslands | place: USA: UC McLaughlin Reserve, Lake County...
CACTCGTGGGGATCGCGATCGACGAGGGCCTGATCGGAAGCGTGGACGATCCCGTGACGGACTACGTCCCCGAGTTGGCCGAACGGGACCCTCGGTTCGAGCGGATCACCCTGCGCCACCTGCTCACGATGACCTCGGGCATCCGGTACGAGGAGCAGTCGCTCCCCCTTCCATGGGGTGACGACGTGAACACCTACTACGGCACCGATCTTCGTGACCTCGCCCTGAGCGCGACCGAGATCGTGAGCCCACCCGGCGGCGGGTGGCTCTACAACAATTACAACCCACTGCTGCTCGGTCTGGTGCTCGAGCGCGCCACCGGGAAGTCGGTCTCCGAGTACATGGCCACGGAGCTCTGGCAGCCCCTCGGAGCCGAGGCCGACGCGACCTGGAGCCTGGACTCGGGCGACTCGGGCTTCGAGAAGATGGAAAGCGGCCTGAATGCGAGGCCCGTCGACTACGCGCGGTTCGGCCTGCTGTTCCTGCACGACGGCGAACGGAACGGCACGCGGATCGTCTCGAAGGAATGGGTGCGTGAAGCGACGACCACGGACACGAGCGGCGCACCCGCCGGCAACTACTTCGCCGACAGCTACCAGTACTTCTGGTGGATCGATCCCCTGCGGCCGGGGCGCTTCTACGCCCTCGGGAACTTCGGCCAGTACATCTACGTGGCGCCCGACGCCGGCACGGTCATCGTTCGCAACGGCGCCGACTGGGGGGCCGACAACGATACGTGGCTGGGACTGTTCCGCGACATCGCCGATGGCCTGCGAGGTCCGTCGTGATCGGCGTCCGCCTCGACGCCGAACGCCAGGTCGATCCGCGATCCCGCTCCTGGGCGGAGACGGTGCTTCGGGACCAGGGGATGCCTCCCGACGAGCTTCGGGCCGTCCTCACGACCGTTGATCGCGAGCTCGTCCGGCGGCATCTCGAGCTGCACCTGGAGCGCCTGGAGGAGCGGCTCGTCACGCAGCGGCGAAGGGTGGCGGCGATCGAACGGATCCTCGCCGATCCGGAGGGCGGCCCCACCTGAGGTGACGGACCGACGGCTTCTCTTTCCTTGACAAGGAAGAGTTTCGGTGGCACCGTGCAGGGTATGTTGGATCTCGCGGTGATCGAGGACCCGGCCGTGGCCGAGGTGTCGCTCGACCCCGTCCGATCGCGGCTCCTCGCCGAGCTCGCCGAACCCGCATCCGCGACGATGCTCGCCGGCAAGCTCGGGCTCCCGCGCCAGAACGTCAACTACCACCTGCGGGCGCTCGAGGAGCACGGCCTGGTGGAGCTCGTCGAGGAGCGGAGGAAGGGCAACATGACGGAACGACTGCTTCGAGCGACCGCCCTGTCCTACGTGATCTCCCCCGCGGCACTCAACGGGGTGGAGCCCGATCCCTCGCGCGCCCCCGATCGGCTCTCGGCGCGCTGGATGATTGCCGTGGCGGCCAAACTGGTGCGCGACGTGGGGGAGCTCATGGCGGGTGCGACGAAGGCACGCAGGCGCCTCGCGACCTTCGCGATGGACGGCGAGATCAGGTTCGCCTCGGCCGCGGACCGCGCCGCGTTCGCGGAGGAGCTGGCCGTTGCCGTGACTTCCTTGGTGGGCAAGTACCACGACGAGGCCGCGCCTCGCGGCCGGGACCACCGCGTGGTCGTCGCGGTGCATCCGAGCCTGAGGCGCGACGACGAGGAGACCGAACGGACGACGGACACGGAGGGGACCTGAGATGGCACACCCGTTCGAGCTCAGCCACGAGATCGAGGTCGACGCCTCGCCGGAGGAGGTCTGGGAGGCGATCGCGACCGGTCCAGGCGTCGACGCCTGGTTCATGGGCCGCAACGAGATCGAGCCCCGAGTGGGCGGCGCGACGCGGATGGCCTTTCGAGGCTCGGCGGAGGAGACGACGGTGACGGCCTGGGAGCCGCCGACGCGGTTCGCGAGCCGCACTGCGGAAGGTGAGGACGGCTCACTCCATGCGTTCGAGTACGTCGTCGAGGGGCGCGACCAGGGCAGCACGGTCGTCCGCTGGGTGCACAGCGGGTTCCTCGGAGAGAACTGGGAGAAGGAGTACGAGGGCCTCTCCGAGGGAGACCCGATGTACTTCGACAAGCTGCGTATCTACCTCACCTACTTCCGCGGCCGGACGGCCACGCCGGTGAACGTCTTCGGCGGCCCGGTGGTGCCCGACCGGGATGAAGCATGGAAGCGATTCCACGAGGCGCTGGGTCTTCAGGGACCGGTGGCCCTCGGCGACCCCGTGCATCTCACCCCGGACGGGCTGCCGGAGCTGGACGGTGTCGTCGACTGGCTCTCCCGGGACTTCCTCGGGGTCCGTACGGACGACGGCATCTACCGGTTCATGCACATCAGCGTGTTCGGCGGCCCGACCGGCGTCGGCCACCACATCTTCATCGACGGCCTCGATCAGGCTGAGACCGAGGCCGCGTGGGAGGACTGGCTGACGAAGGTCTTCCCTTCCTAGGAGAGGGGGTCTCCATGGAAACCGTCACCTCGCAGGACGGCACCACGCTCGCGTTCGATCGGCTCGGCCAGGGACCACCGGTGGTGCTGGTGTGCGGCGGCTCGGTCGACCGCACGGCCGACGCGGCCATCGCGCAGGAGCTCGCATCCGACTTCACGGTCCTGAACTACGACCGCCGCGGCCGTGGGGACAGCGGGGACACCCTCCCGTACGCGATCGACCGAGAGGTCGAGGACATCGAGGCGGTGATCGATGCGGCCGGCGGATCCGCCAACCTCTGGGGGTCGTCGTCGGGGGCGGTGCTCGCGATGATCGCCACCGCGAGCGGCGCCCCGGTCGACAAGCTGGCGCTCTGGGAGCCCCCGTTCATGCTGGACGAGAAGGCCCGCCCGCCCGCCGACCAAGTCGAGCAGTACGAGCGGATGATCGCGGAGGGCCGCCGCGGCGACGCGGCCGAGTACTTCTTGTCGAAGGTCGTGGGCATGCCTGCGGAGTTCGTCGCCGACGCGAGGAAGCAGCCCTGGTGGGCGGGGCAGGAGGCGATCGCCCACACGCTGGCCTACGACGCCCGCATCATGGGCGACTACTCGATCCCGACCGAGACGGCGGCGTCGGTCAAGGTCCCCACCGTCGTGCTCGCCGGCGGCGCCGACATGCCGTTCATGCGCGAGACCGCACAGGCGTTGGCGAACGCGATCCCCGACGGTCAGGTCCGCTTCCTGGACGGTCAGGGGCACAACGTCGACCCGACGGTCCTGGCGCCGGCGTTGAAGGAGTTCTTCTCCTCGTAGGGGCGGGGCCGCCGTCAGAGGTCGTCGCAACTCACCGGGCCGAACGACTCCTCCGTGAATGTGGCTAACCCGAAGCCGAACAGGCCGGGTGGCAGGATTGGGGCGGCGCTGACCGGGTCCTACGCTGCCGGCATGGATACCTCGATGACCCTCCCAGCACCTCCCGCCCAGGTCCGTACCCCGAATCCGCTTGTCCGCGCGCTGCGGGGGCCGTTCGAGATGCGGACGTGGAAGGAGACGATCCACCTCCTCCTCAACATGCCGATCGGCATCGCGACGTTCACGATCGTGGTGACAGGCTTCACGTTGGGGTTCGGCCTGCTGATCACGCTGATCGGCATCCCGATCCTGATCGCCATGCTCTACGTCTCGCGCGGCATGGGATGGTTCGAGCGAACCCGCGCGAAGGTGCTGCTCGACGTCGACGTCCCCCGCCCGTACCGACCGGATCCAACCAGCGATCGTTGGTGGCGCATGCCCGTGTCGCGCCTGACCGACCCGGCCACCTGGACCGAGATCGTGTACCACCTCCTGCTGCTCCCGATCGGCGCCCTCACGTTCACTGTGGCATTCACGTTCTGGGTGCTCGGGGGCTCGCTCCTGTTCCTCCCCGTGTACGCGTGGGCCCTGCCGGAGCCCGTGCACGCGTTCGACTCCTGGGTCAAGGTCACGCTCGATGCCCGGCCGAACCTCGATCTGGTGGGCGGCGGGAACGGCTGGGTGATCGACACGCCGATCGAGTACGCGGCACTGGTCCTGATCGGGGCCACTATCCTCCTGCTCACCCCGTGGGTCGTGCGCGGTCTCGCGACGGCGAACCGCTACCTCGTCCACGGCCTCCTCGGCAGCGACGTGTTCGCGCGCGTACAGACGTTGACCGACTCGCGAGCCGCCGCCGTTGACCTCGCCGCCGAGGATCGCCGCCGTATCGAGCGCGACCTGCACGACGGAGTGCAGCAGCGTCTGGTCTCGCTGGCGATGGACCTGGGGCGGGCGAAGGAGAAACTCGACACCGACCCCAATCGCGCGAAGGAGCTCGTCAACGAGGCGCACGAGGAGGCCAAGCGCGCGATCACCGAGGTTCGCGACCTGGCCCGCGGGATCCACCCGGCCGTGCTCACCGATCGGGGGCTCGACGCCGCCCTGTCGGCGCTGGCGGCACGTTCCTCGGTGCCGGTGCAGGTCCGCGTCGACGTCACCGAGCGGCCACCGGCGTCGGCCGAAGCTGCCGCCTACTTCGTCGTGAGCGAGGCGCTCGCCAACCTCGCGAAGCACGCGAGCGCCACACGCGCGAACATCACCGTCCGTCGGAGCGGCGATCGCTTGACCGTGCAGGTACAGGACGACGGCGTGGGCGGGGCGGCCCTCGTCGAAGGCTCGGGCCTCGCCGGCCTGCGCGACCGCGTGGGTGCGCTCGACGGGGAGCTACACCTGCTCTCGCCGGAGGGCGGGCCGACGGTGCTGATGGTGGAGATCCCGTGCGGATCGTGATCGCCGAGGACGGCGTCCTGCTCCGCGAGGGCCTCGCGCATCTGCTGGCCGACGAGGGCCACGAGGTCGCGGCCTCGGTGGGTGATGCGCTCGCGCTCGTGGAGTCCGTGGACCGCGAGCGGCCCGACGTCTGCATCGTCGATGTCCGGATGCCGCCGACCTTCACGGACGAGGGGCTGCGGGCCGCGATCGAGATCCGGTCGCGCCGGCCCGACACCGCGGTCCTCGTCCTCTCGCAGTACGTGGAGGAGCGGTACGCGGTCGAGCTGCTCTCGGGCCAGACGAGCGGCGTCGGTTACCTCCTCAAGCAGCGCGTGGCGGATGTTCGCGACTTCTTGGACGCGCTCGAGCGCGTCGCGGACGGCGGAACGGCGCTCGACCCCGAGGTGGTCGCCCAGCTCCTCGCCCGCGCGCGCCGGCACCCGCAGGACGAGCTCACGCCTCGCGAGCACGAAGTCCTCGCGCTCATGGCCGAGGGGCTCTCGAACGCGGGGATCGCGCGGCGTCTCGTGGTGACCGAGGGCGCCGTCGAGAAGCACGTGACGAGCATCTTCACCAAGCTCGGTCTGGAACAGGCCGAGACGGACCACCGAAGGGTCCTCGCAGTGCTCCGGTACCTCGAGGATCGCTGACAACGCTGGATCAGCGCACGAACCGCCGGTCCGGCACGAACCACAGCAGCGCGACGGCCACGTAGAGCGCGTACGAGATCCAGGGGCTGACGAACGCGAGCGGAACTGCCGCCGCGTAGATCACGAGGGAGGCGTTGCCCTTCACGTCCGAGCCGATCGCCCGAGCCATGGCCGAGTCCCGTCCGTTCGCCCGGATCAGCGAACGGACGAGCAGGGAGTAGGCGAACCCGGATGCGAGCAGGACGACCCCGTACGCCGCGGCCGGCAGGGGATACTGGTATTCCTCGCGCAGCCACTCCGTCAGCACGGGGATCAGGGAGAGCCAGAACAGAAGGAACATGTTCGTCCACATCACGGCGCCGTTGATCCGTTCGGCGGAGCGGAGGAGATGGTGATGGTTGTTCCAGTAGATCCCGACCAGGGTGAAGCTGAGCACGAAGACGACGAGTCCCGGCAGGAGGTCCCTCCCAACGTCGGCCAGCGTGTGCCCCCGCGGCGCCCTCAGCTCGAGGGCCATGATCGTGATGATCACCGCGAACACGGCGTCGGAGAACGCCTCCAACCGCTCCGAGCCGAGCTCCGTCCGGCCGTTCCGTTCCGCCATCCCGCCGATGATAGGAGCGGTGGAGGTCGAGGGAGGGCTGCCTACCGAGCTGGCTCTCGGACACTCCCGCCGAGCTCGACGCCGACGAACGGATCCTGATGATTCGTGTCGTTCGAGATCCTGGGGCCGTCGGTCAGGCGGTACGTCCGGGGCGATCGCCTCCGGCCGCGATCTCGCGGAGCACGGCGGCCCGCACACGCTCGCGATCCGCGCCGCGGGCCCCCAGGATCCTCGCCGCCGAGCACCCTTCGTCCCGCACCAGACCGAGCAGGAGGTGCTCGGTTCCGATGGACCGGTGCCCGAGGCGGATCGCCTCGCGGAGCGCGAGCTCGAGCGCCTTCTTCGACCCCGGTGTGAGGGGGACGTGTCCCGTCCACGAGCGGCCCCCGGCGGTGGCCCCTCGCTCGAGCGCGCCCGAGCCGAAGGTCTGCTCGACCGTCCGCCGGACCTCGTCCAGATCGATGCCGACGCTCCGAAGCGCGTCCGCATCCTGGTCGGAGAAGGCCGATCGGTCTCGATCAAGCCTGCGTACGTCCTCATGCACCTCTCGCTCACCGATCCCGATCGCCTCGAGCGCCCGAGCGCCCGCCGTGTCCGGTGTGCTCAGGATGCCCAGCAGAACGTGCTGCGTCCCGATGTTCGGACGGCCGAGCTTGCGTGCCTCCTGTTGGGCGAGCGTGACGACCGATCTCGCCTGCGTGGTGAAGCGCTCGAACACCGCTACCTCCTCCGCGCGAGGATCCGACCCCGCGCGTGCTTCTTGTGCACGGCCTGGCGGCTGACCCCGAGCTCGTCCGCGATCTCCTGCCACGACCATCCGAGGCCGCGCGCATTCCGCACCTGGAGCGCCTCCAGCTGCTCGACGAGCTTGCGGAGCGCGGCCACCGAGCGGAGCCCGATCCTCGGGTCCTGATCTCCGGCGGCTCCCGCGAGCTTGGTGGCCTGACTCATGCTGTCAACGTACATTGACACAGCACCTCTTGTCAACCTTGATTGACGATGGCGCGCGCACGACCTCGCACGGCCGATCGGCTCGCGCGTCCTTACATGAGCCCCGCGATGAACTCCCGGAGCAGCACGGGATGCGGCCGCCCCGCCCTCGCCAGCCAGGTCGTCGCAGAGGTGCGCAGCGTCCTCACGGGAAAGCTGCCGAACCTTCACGAACGCGGTCATCGGCGGGTCATCGCCCATCCACACACCCTGGGCACGTTCGAGGAGTTCCTGGAAGCGACTTCGGCCTGCCGACGCTCGCTTCGGTGAACCCGATCTTCGACGAATCGACCCCCACCGGCCCCTACTGCGAGGCGGCCGAGGGTCGGTCGACGGAACCGCCAGCACCGCCCCGGGACGGGCTGGAGCAGATCGGCTACCTGATGGAGTGCTCCTCGTTCTGACCAAGGCGCCGCGGTCGACCGACGACGAGCGATGCGAAGGTCAGGCGGCGGCCCGCGCGCCCGGCCGCGGCGCAGCTTCGCGGGCGACGAGCTCCCTGACGACGTACCTCGCGTCCCGCGCGACGCCCGGGATCACGCTCGAGCCCGCCGAGTACTGGAACATCAGGCCGACGAAGTACAGACCCGGCTTGCTGGTCGCGACGCCCCGGTGATGCAGGAGCTCGCCGTCCTCTCCGAAGACGGGCAGGTCGATCCAAGAGAGGTCGTGACGGAACCCCGTGGACCAGATCACGTTCGCGACGTCGAGCACCCGGCCGTCCTCGAGGACCGGACTGCCGTCCCGGACGCCGACGGTCTTCGGCACGCGCTCGATGCCTGCCGCGAGGATCTGCTTGGGCTTGACCCGGACCAGCATGTCGCCCCGGGACGCGTATTTCACCGCCGCCTTCCGCCCGATCGGCGTCCGGATGGTCTGCACGTGGAGCCCGACGAACCGGATGACCCGGAAGGCGACGTGCTGCGCGACCCAACCATCGATGTCCACCGGCACGTGCCCCCGGTGGGGGCCGGAGAGCCACGTCGGATGCGACGGGGCGACGTCCAGCGAGATGTCGGCCCCGGAGTTGCCGGCGCCCACGACGAGGACCCCACCCCCGCGGAGCTGCGAGGGGTTCCGGTACGCGCTCGAGTGGAGCTGCACGATCTCGGGATCGAGCTCCCGGGAGAAGGCGGGGATGCGCGGGTCCCGGTCGGCCCCCGAGGCAACGATCACGTTGTCGGCCTCGACCCGCTCGAGACCGGCGGAGAGGATGTACCGGTCACCGTCGCGCGAGATCCGATCGACGTGGACGCCCGTCCGAACGGGCAGATCGAACCTGGACGCGTAGGTCTGCAGGTAGTCGATCATCTCGTCCTTCGTGGGGCAGGGACCACCCCTGGTCGGGTAGGTCCAGCCCGGCAGCCGAACGGCCCAGGGCGGGGTGAACAGACGCAGCGAGTCGTACCGGTTGAGCCACGAGCCACCCACGTGCTCGTTCGCGTCCACGATGAGGAAGCGACGGCCCGCCCTCTTCAGGTAGTACCCGGCCGACAACCCCGCCTGACCGGATCCGATCACGATGGTGTCGAACCGCTCCCCGTCCATCTCGACTCCCTTCATGTCCCATTGGCCATGTCCCATTGGCCCACGTCCGATGGGCGAACGGTAGGAGGACGGGCCGGTTCCGCTCATCGCCGGAAGCAGCCATCTTCGGGGCGGGTCGGATGGTGCGTTCTGACCACGCCGTCCCGGCTTCAGGCGAGGTCGTGCTCGTAGGCGAAGGCCGCGGCAGCCGAACGGGAGGTTACGTCGAGCTTGCCGAAGATGTTCTGCAGATGGCGGGCAACGGTGTGCTCGCTGATCACGAGCTCGACCGCGATGTCGCGGTTCGTCTTGCCCGACGCGACCAGGCGCAGGACCTCGGCCTCGCGAGCCGTGAGCCCGCCCGGGAGGGTCGCCGAACCTCCCAGCAGGTCCGAGGCCTTGGCGGCGTCGCGCGCGGCTCCGAGCCGCTCGAACGCGGCGAGCGCCGCCCGCAGCTCGAGCCGGGCATCGTCCTCATCACCGGCGGCACGGAGCGCGAGGCCGTAGAGCGTCCGAGCGCGCGCCGACTCGTACGGAAGCCGGAGCTCCTGCCAGAGGGCGCCGGCCCGACGCAGGCTCTCCAGGGCTCCGGACACGTCGCTCTCGGCCAGCTGGACCGACCCGCGCACCGTGGCAGCGGACGCCGCCAGCACCGGGGCATCGGACTCGCGAGCGATCGCGTCCATGTCGTCCACGGCCGCTCTCGCCGCATCCAGGTCACCGGCCGCGAGCGCGGCATCGGCCAGGGCTCCCTGCAACCTGACCCGGCGCAGCCGGTTGCCCGACGCGCCCATGACGGCCGTGCGCAGGGCCGTCAGCGCGGCATCGACCTTGCCCTGCGCGAGCCGGAGCAGCGCCAGTCCCGGTTGCGGCTCGACCCACAGCTCGTGCGCCCGCTCGAACGCCGCCTCGGCTCCCTCGAGATCGCCGCGTCGCCGGCGGACCTCGCCGGTCTCGTACAGGGCCTCCGCAGCCAACGCTGGGCTGAAGGCGATGAGCTCCTCCGTGGCCCGGATCGACTCGGCCTCGGCCCGCGACCACTCGCCACGGAGGTTCGCGAGCTGGGCCCGGTTGATCCGGCACATCCCCGGATACGGCGACTCGGGCGGGAGCGACTCGGCCCACGCCCGCGCGGCCTCGCCCCAATCGCCCGCGCGTCGCACGTCCGCGATCTCCAGGCACGCGCCGATCACGTTGCAATAGACGGCGCCCGTGAAGTAATCGCTCAGCTCGCCCGCGACGACGGACGTCATCGCCTCGTCGAGCAGGGCCACACCCTCGGCAACGCGCCCCTGAGAGATCAGGATGACTCCCTGGGTGTGGATCGCCATGACGAGGAGATCCCGGTCACCGAACCGCTGACCGATCTGGTAGGCGCGCTCGGCGAGCGGGAGCGCCGAGACGGGGTCGCCGGTGAACCGCAGAACGGTCGCCTCCAGGAGCCTCGCGAAGCCGAGCTCCACGCAGTCGGGCAGGGTCTTCGCATGCCGCTGCACGCGGCCGAACCACCCGGCGCCCACCGCCGGCTCATCCCGGAGGAAGTGCTCCATGCACAGGCGAGCGGCCATCCAGGCGGCCGGCCGCTCCTGCCCCGCCTCCACGTAGCCGGTGTACGCCTTGTGCCGAGCCTCGATCGACTCCTCGATCCGCCCGGTCCACCAGGCCGAGTCGGAGAGCCCTTCCCAGTCCTTCGGCGTCAGGTCGGGGGCGTCGACGACCCGGAACGCCCGGTACGCGTCGGACCACGCCTTCCGCTCGACCGCAGTACGTGCCTGGTCGATGTCGGCGATGCGCCCGGCCACTCCGCCTCCTCGGTGTCGAACGCCCTGCGCCGGAGTCCGGACAGCCTATCCCCGACGGCGCGGCCGTGGCGTCGGCTCGATCCTGCGGAAGGCCTCCGGCTCAGCCCAGGTCGACCGCGTCCGGTTCGGGATGCTTGAGCCACACCGCGGTGCCCGCCGCCACCGGGGCGAGGAGGAGCACCACCATCGCGGACAGGCTCGCCTTGGCGCCCCAAGCGGTCAGGCCGACCATCAAGCAGAGGAGCGCGCAGACGGGCAGGGCGATCTCGGCGGTGCGGTAGAGCTCGGGCTGGGTGCGTCGGATCTCGAGGTTCCGGGCGATGAGCGCGTCCGAGAGCATCGCCGCCGCGAGCGAACCAACCAGGAGCCAGCGCACCGCATCCGGCAGAGGCCGACCGGCATGCTCGACGGTGTTGAGGACCGCCGCGCCGCCCGCGACGATCGCGACCACCAGCGGGAAGTGGAGGTTGAGCCAGAACTGGGTCCTTCGTGGGACCGGGGCGCGGTACGAGACGAGATCGAAGTAGATCCACCACAGACCGATGGCGACCACCACCCCCAACAGGCCGATCACGATGCCCCCGGCCCCGAGTGGATGGACGTCGGCCATGCCGGTCACCGCCGCCACGATGACCTCGCCGAGGACGATGATGACGAACAGCCCCATCCGTTCGATCAGTGACGGGGTCGTCGCGATGCGCGCATCGTTCCCCTGGGTAGCGGGTGGCTTCCACCGATACATGCCGATGACCCATCCCGCCAGCTCGGCGGCCAGCGCCCCCGCCCACAGCCAGTACCGCGGCGGCCCGCCGAACGCGACGCTGACCGCGAACAAGACGGCCGCGACGAGATAGCCCGCCGAGTACGGGAACGACCCGGGCCGGTGATCCGGGTCGTGCAGCCCCGTCCGGAACCACAGGATCACCAGGATGAGCGTATTCGCCGCGTAGGCGAGCGCGAACCCGTCGACCCCGCGCCCGGCACGGCCCCGATGAACACCGCCATGACGGCGACGGCGAGCATCTGCCCGAACGTGAAGACGCGAACGCTCAGGTCGTTGGTGGTGTGGAGGTCGTGGTACAGGGTGCCGTTCAGCCACGAAGACCAGACCGCGTAGAACAGGAACACGAACCAGCCGACGCCGGACCAGGACGGGTGCGCGGCGAGGCGCCGCGCGAGTTGCGAGATGACGACGACGAAGACCAGGTCGAAGAACAGCTCGAGGAACGTCACCCGGCGGTCGACGTCCCGGTCCGCGTAGCGACCGGGCGGCTGCCACAGACCCCGGAGGATGGATGGCTCCGCCACGGGATCGAATCTAGCCATCAATTCCCGTACTGGAAGGTCTCGGATCGTTCGAGCAGCAGGACAATGGCCCGCCGCTCCGCGACCGGCCGGTGCTCGATGCCTCGGGGGACGACATAGAGGTCCCCCGTGACGAGCTCGACGGGTTCACGATCCCGGACCTCGATCCGGAATCCACCCTCCCAGCACAGGAACAGTTCGTCCTCGTCGTGGAAATGCCACGGGAATGCCCCCTCGATCGCCGCGATGCGGACCACCGCGTCGTTCACGACGAGGAGATCGATCGGCTCGAAGGGACGAACCCGCCCCCTCGCCGCGGCGGGGATCGAGATAGGCGCCGCGCCGAGCTCGTCGTCGCTCACGTCACGCTCTCCGGCACGAGGACAGGTCTAGCAGACGTCGTGGACGGCGTCCTCCGGTACCGGGCGAACGGCTCCCCGCGGCTCGGATGACCCGCGCGTTCATCCACGGTCCGCGTCGGGTTCGCCCGTCATTGAGGCACTCTTCACCGTGGTCTCCCTGCCGTGTCACACGCCGGCCGTAGCGTCGGGTCCGTTCGATCGCCCGCTCGAACGAGGAGGTGCGCATATGTACGGTCACGGCCTCACCGTCCTGGTGTCACAGCGCCTGTCGGGACCGGACAGTCCGCCGGTCGAGTCCGAGCGCTGGTGGTTGGAGATGGTGCGAGGCAAGGAGCCGGCATCTCGCGGACCCGGCCGGCGGGTCGGCGCTCGACGAGGGCTCCGGCTCCGTCGAGTCTTCCGTTCACGTCCCGGACGCGGGCCGGATGCCGGGCGTTCATGACGAACGAAGTGCTGATCGACGGCGCCCGGGCCGCCTCGTTCATTGGCGCCACCGGGGACGCCCCCGAGTGTTCGAACTTCGTTCACCGCGCGCCCGCAATCCCGATGCTAACGTCCATCACCCTGTGATCGGCGTGGCCCGGGAGGACGACATGCGAGTCCTGCGGCTCTGCTCCGTCTACGAGGCCCCGCCCGAGGCCTTCTTGCGATCCGCTGGCTTCGACGCGATCGGTGGCATGCAGGTCCACACCGCCCGCCTGACCGAGGCCCTCGACGCGAGAGGGCTCCGGCAGACCGTGGTCACCGCCTATCGTCCCGGCGCCGGGCGCCTCCAGCTCGTGAGCGCACGGTCCAGCGTCGTTCGGGTCGGGCTGCCGATCCGCCGCTTCCGACAGCTCTACGGGGTCGCCGCGGTTCCGGAGATCGCGAGAACCGGTCGGGTCGATCTCGTCCACGTCCACCTGGGAGAGGACCTCGTCATCGCGCCGCTCGCCCGCTGGGCGGCGTGGCGAGCCGGCGTGCCGCTGGTCGCGACGGTGCACTGCAGCCTCGTCCACACGCTCGTCGGGCACGACGCGCGAACCACGATCCTGCGTGAGATCGGCGGCCCGATGGAATCGTGGCTCCTGCGGTCGGCCGGCGCCGTCCTCGTGCTCAGCGAACGGATCGCCGACCGGCTCGTGGCATCCGGCGTTCCCCGGTCCCGGGTCCGTGTGAGCCCGCTCGGGATCGCGCTCAACGGCATCACCGGTCCCCGGCCGGCGTCGATGCAGCGAGGCCGCCGGATCGTGTATGCGGGGCGCCTGGTGCGGGAGAAGGGCGTGCAGGAGTTGATCGCGGCGTTCGGAACACTGGCCACGCCCGACGCCGAGCTGGTGATCGTGGGCGACGGGCCCGAACGGGCCACGCTCGAAGCCGCAGCTCGAGCGGTCGCCTCGAGTCACCGGATCAGGTTCGTCGGCGCGGTTCCGCACGATCGCATCGGCTCGTTCCTGCAGCAGGCGGACGTGATCGTGCTCCCCTCCTGGTACGAGGAGCGGGGCCGGGTGCTGCTCGAGGCCATGGCGGTCGGAACCCCGGTCGTCGCGACGCGCACCGGAGGAGTCCCCGTCCGGGAGGGCCTGAACGGTCTGCTCGTGCCGCCGCGGGACCGTCGGCGTCTCGCCCAGGCGATCGATCGCATCCTCGGCGACGAGGCGCTGGCCGCCTCGCTGGCCGAGGGCGGCCGAGCGACGGCGGCGGCCCACGGGATCGACGGGCTGGCGGAGGCGACCCTGGCCGCGTACGAGGCCGCCCTGGGTGCCGAGCAACCCAGAGCCGAGCTCGGGATGGTGGATGGGCCATGACCCGCGACGACCGGATGGGTGCACTCGCCGAACACCGGCACCGCACACGCCCTACCTCTCCGGACGTGGAGCTCGTCGTCG
>Ga0126307_10001941_pt1 | contig 13848 bp, 12 predicted proteins | sample Plot28_FD_89955 | JGI IMG/M metagenome (GOLD analysis project Ga0126307, IMG submission 89955) | Serpentine soil microbial communities from UC McLaughlin Reserve, CA, USA - Plot28 | ecosystem: Environmental > Terrestrial > Soil > Grasslands | place: USA: UC McLaughlin Reserve, Lake County...
CCGCATTCAGGATCGCGACCTTGCCCATCTGCCGCCGACGGCCAAGCGACAGGTTCGAAAGGCCCAACGGCAATACGTCGAGATCTGGGTCGACGTGCTGCGTCAGTTGGACGAAACCCTGGGCGAGACCGACGCACGGCTGATGGCACACGCAACGTTCGGGTTGTTGAACTCCACTCCGCACAGCGTGAAGCCCGGTGCCGCAAAGACAGCCGAGGCCAGCTCGCGTGCCGTCTTGAGAGCAATGACGGTCGCTGCGCTGACCTCAGCCGGTCGGGACAATTAGGCGTTTAGTACCAGACTCTCCTACCGCCGACGGGCCGCCCGACGGATCCGAGGATCCAGAAGACCGCGCCGATGACGAGCAGTACGACGCCGATGTAGGTCAGGATCGATATGCCGAATATCAGCCCAAGAACGAGCAAGATGGCACCGAGGACAATCATGATTACTCCGTTTCTCGTGAATTGGTAAGTGCCAGTGGGCTACTGGCTGGGCTGCGGAACGTTGCAGTTCGTGACCTTCGGATTTACTCCCGCGTAGTTGAGCGGCCCTGCAACGACAGTCAATGCGATGCTGCCGGCAGTGGCGCAATTGGATTCGCCGCCCTGGAAGTAGTCACGCTGATAGGCGGCTACCACGCCGATCAGTAGCCACACGAGCACAATGACGCCAAGGATTCCGCCACCTCGCATACTGCGCCTCCATTCGTGTTAGCGCCTCAACGGCGCGCGCAGCGTGTTTACCCGGCGGCAATTTTCCCCAAACCTGTCGACAGCGACGATTCGATTACGAAACGTGGCTAGTTGCGAACGCTGCAATCAACCAGTCGCACATGGCCTTGACCAGCACAGACCTGTTTTCCCGCTTATCGATCTCGTGACCGTCGTCGTCGAAGACCAGCAGCTCGACGTTTCGACCAAGCGCGCGCAACGCCTCGAACATTTGCTGTGATTCGCTCGGCGGGACGTTGGTGTCGTTGAGACCGTGGACGAGCAGCAGCGGAGCGGTCAATGCGTGCGCACGCAGCAGCGGCGACAACCGGTCGAGCAGTTCACGGTCGCTGACCGGGTGGCCGTACTTGGGGTAGGCCGCCGCCGCTATCCATGGTTCGGTGTTGCGGTACCAGGTGTTGAGGTCACTCATTCCGCAGATGCTGATGCCGGCGGTGAATAGTTGCGGATGGAAAGTAAGTGCAGCCTGCGTCAGATACCCGCCGTATGACCAACCACAGCACGCGATCCGGTCGGCGGGTGCGGAATCGTTGTCGACCAGGAAGCGCACTGCATCGGCCACGTCGTCGATCGCGGCGAACCGCCGATCCCGGTCGTCGGCATGCATGAACGAGCGGCCGAATCCCCCCGAGCCACGGACATTCGGGAGGAAGACGGTGATGCCCGCCTCGAGCAACGGCGGAAAGAACTCGTTGTATCCGGGGCGGCCCTGACCTTCGGGCCCGCCATGCAGAAAAAGCATGGCGCCGATCGACTCGATATCCGTCGGCGGGCGAAACAACCAGCCGGTGAACTCCAGCCCGTCGCGCGCAGTGATGGTCTCCAGGGTCGGGTCGGCCGTGACCGGACCCCGGCTGGGCTCGCGGTCGATGAGCTCCCACTCGCGCGTCCGTGGATCGACGAGTTCGACCGTCGGCGGCGTCGATGGACCTTCCACGGTCATCGCCAGCATGGACCCGCCCGCACTCATGCTCAGCTCGCTGGCCACCATGCCGGGCAGCGGTATCGGCTCGTGCAGAGTTTGGTCCGCTAGGTCGAGGATTTGTAACTCGCTGACGCCGTTGATGTTCCACAGCATCGCGACGGTCGAGAGGTCATCGCTGACGGTGAACTCGTCCAGTTCGTAGCCCGGACGCTCCGCGACCACCTGATAGGACACGCCGTCCGGAGTTGTGGTGACCTCAAGCAAACGGGTGTGGTCCGTCCCGTTCTCACTGCGGATCAGCGCCCGCACATAGCCTTCGGTGCTGTTGAGCCCATACGACTTGGCAGGGTGGTACAGCTCGAACGTCTCCCCTTCCGGGCCGCTGCGTAAACGCCGAGGATGGTGGTCGTCGAGGATGACTCCGGCGTCGCTGGTCGACCCGGGATCCCATGGAAGCAACGTAATTTCGGTCAATCCGTGGAGCATGATCAGATCGCGATAACCGCGGGGGCCGACCCGGATCAACGCCGCGCCGCCCCACGCATCGACCAGCCGGCCGCCTGAACGCCGGTCCAGCACGACGGTGGAGCCCGTGGCGGGGTCGATCAGGCAGGAACTGCCGACCCCATCGTCACCCGTGAGGATCGCCGCCACCTGGCTGCCGTCCCACGCGATCAACTCGGCGGTGCCCTCCGGACCGCCGGCAGGCCATTGATCGATGCGATGAGCGTCGCGGTCGTCGGGATCGGTTGTGACCACCCAGATCTGACTGCGTGTCCCGCCGTCGGGGGCGACCTGGCACGCCAGCCAGTGCCCGTCGGCGGAGTGGATGACGCGCGTGACGGGGCCCTCAACCGGCAGCTCGACGTCGCGAGACGAACTCGCGCGCCACCCGCGCAGAAACCTCTGCACTGCCCGGGGATAGCCGCCGTCGTCGACGAGATGAGCGAACGCGGTCGCGTCTGGCGACATCGAGGCGCCGTAGACCCGGCGGACCTGCTCTCCCACGCGATTAATTCTCCATACTCTGCAACCACATCTCGAGCACGGCCAGTTGCCACAGCGCGTTGGCATCCAGCCTGGTGCGCGTTTCGTTCGGGGCCGCAAGGAGTGCATCGACCGTGCCTTTGCGATACAGGCCCCTGGCGCGCGCCGCGTCGTTGGTGAGGGCGTCATGCACCATGTCCAGCACCTCACCGTGGAGATGGCGAATGCCCGGCACCGGAAAGTACCCCTTGGTGCGGTCGATCACGTCATGGGGTAGCAATGCCCGCGACGCGTCCTTGAGCACGCCCTTGCCGTTCGAAGCGAGTTTGAGCTCGGCCGGGCAGGCCGCGGCGAGTTCGACGAAATCGTGGTCGAGGAACGGCACCCGCGCTTCCAGCCCCCACGCCATCGTCATCGAGTCCACGCGTTTCACCGGGTCATCGACCAGCATCACCTGCGTATCAAGTCGCAGTGCAGCGTCGACGGCGGTTTCGGCCCGCGGTGCGCTCTGATGCGATGAGGCGAACTCGAAGCTCGGATCTTCGGCCGTCAGCGAGTATTCCGGCGTGTAGATCGCCAGCACGTCGGAGTGGTCACGGTCGAAGAAGACCTTTGCATAGGCCTCGGTGGTGTGTTCGCGGGCCACCGTGGCCAGCGGCGGATACCAGTCGTAGCCGGCGAGTATCTCGTCAGCGCCTTGCCCGGACTGCACGACCTTGACCGACTTGCTGACCTCCTCCGACAACAGGTAGAACGCGACGCAGTCATGGCTGACCATCGGCTCATTCATCGCCGCAATGGTTTTCGGCACCGCGGGGAGTAACCGGGAAGTGTCGATGTGTATGCGGTGATGATCGGTATCGAAGGTCTTGGCGATCAGATCGGAATAGAAATATTCGTCGCCGGACTCCCCGCCGACCGAGTCGAACCCGATGGAAAACGTGGCAAGACCGTGCTGGCCCTGCTCCGCCAACAGCGCCACCACGATCGACGAGTCGATCCCCCCCGACAACAGCACTCCGACAGGCACATCGGCAACCATGCGCCGTTTGACGGCGGTGCGCAGGGCATCCATCAGCGCGTCCTCCCAGTCGCGCGCCTGCCAGCCCGCGCGCGCTGGGTCGCGCTCGAAAACCGGTGTCCAGTAGACGGTGTCGGCATGTGACCCGTCCGGCTGGATGACACGAACGGTCGCAGGGGGCAACTTGCGCACCCCGCGGTAGATCGTGTACGGCGCAGGCACCACCGAGTGAAAGCTCATGTAATGGTGCAAGGCCCGGCGGTCCAGTTGGGTATCGACGCCGCCCCCGTTCAGCAGCGCCCGCAGGGTCGAAGCGAAGCGCAGCCGTCCCGGTGTTTCGGAGAGGTAGAGCGGTTTGATGCCCAGCCGGTCTCGCGCCAGGGTGACGACACCGCTGTCGAGGTCGGCGATCGCGAAGGCGAACATTCCCTTGAAGCGGTCGACACAGCCGGTCCCCCAACGGTGGTAGGCCTTGATCACCACTTCGCTGTCAGCGGTCGAGAAGAACCGGTAGCCAACGCCTGCCAGTTCACTGCGCAATTGCCTGTAGTTGTAGATGCAGCCGTTGAACACCAGGCTGAGGCCGAGGTCGCTGTCGACCATCGGCTGGGCGCCGCGGGCGGACAAGTCGATGATGGACAGCCGCCGGTGCCCGAAGGCGACGGGTCCGTGGGCGAAGACACCGTCGGAATCCGGGCCGCGCGACGCCATGGTGCCGGTCATGCGGGCCACCGCTGAAACGTCGGCCGACCGGCCGTCGAAGCGGACTTCGCCACAGATGCCGCACATATCGCTCCTCTACCGTGGACCCGTCAGTATCCACGTGTCCTTGCTGCTACCGCCCGACGACGAGTTGACGATGCGTGATCCCCGCGCGGCCACCCGGGTGAGGCCTGCGGGCATGACGTGCGCCGTCACCGAATCGCCCGACGGCCGCAGGTGCACGAACGCGCGTAGGTCGACGTGGTGCGGGTACATCCCCTCTCCGTCGAAAGTCGGGTGGGTGGACAATGCGACGACCTCCTGGGCGATATAGCGCTCCGGCTGGGTCTGCAATTCGCGCCGACGGGCGTCAAGCGCCTCGGCGGTTGCCTCGGGGCCGATCAACACGCCGTTGCCACCGGACCCATCGATCGGTTTGACCACCAGTTCCGCGATGTTGTCGAGCACGTAGTCCCGCTCAGCGCGTTCGGCGCAGATCCACGTCGGCACCTGCGCCAGTGTCGGTTTTTCACCGAGGTAATACTCGATCATCGCCGGCACGTAGGAGTAGATGGCCTTGTCGTCGGCGATGCCGTTGCCAAGGGCATTGGCAACGGTCAGCGTTCCGGCGGTGACCGCCCGCGTCAGACCCGGCCGCAATAAAGCGCCGTCATAGCCAATGGACGACAAGAGCATGTCCTCGTCCATGCGCGCGTAAAGCACATCGACCGGGTATTGGTCAGAACCCCTGTGGCGCAACACCTTCTCATCGCGAACCATCAGATCGGACGGCTGCACCAGTGCGATGCCCATCTCCTCTGCCAGGAACCTGTGCTCGTACCATGCGGAGTCTTCCCAGCCCGCCGAAACCAGCGCGACGGCAGGCTGATCACCCGAGCCCGAAGGCGCGGCGGCGAGTAGGGTTTCGAGCAACATGTTCGGCACCCGGTCGACATCGCCGAGATCGGGAGGACGGTCGAGCTCGGGCACGTGCTTGTTCAACAGCCGACGGTTGGCAATCGCGTAGGCGGTGCCCGATGGAATGCGCAGGTTGTCCTCGAGGACCATCCATCCCCCGGCCCGATCGCAGACCAGGTCGGTGCCGCTGATGTGTGCGCGTACTTGATCATGCGAAAGTCGGCCCGTTGAGCGGAATCCGGGTGCCCGGTCCACGGCATGGATGCCGATGACGCCGTCGGCGATGATGGCCTGCTCCGCGTAAATGTCGATCAGGAACGCATTGAGCGCCTTGGCGCGTTGCGCCAGCCCGCTGGTGAGCTCGGCCCACTCGCCGGAAGGCACCATCCGTGGCATGAGGTCGAGTGGGAATAGCTGCGCCCGCTGTTGGCCGTTGACCCGGAAGGTGATGTTTTCCGCGCGCTGCTCCTGTTCGATATCGCCTTCGCGCGACCGTAGGACCGCGACGCCGAGGTCGGACACGGTGCGCAAGATCTTCTCGTACCGCGGCCGCGGCCGTCCATCGGCGTCGATGGCCTCGTCGTAGCAGACCGCCGCGGTCTTGTCCGCCGGGTCGTACTCGCGGTTCGAGTGGTAACCGAAAAGCAGTGTGGGATCTTCGATCACGGCCGCTGAAGGGTCAGGCCACGTGCCGGCGGTTTCGGCGATCAATTGGTCTACGACGTCGGTAAGGCGGCCGCGGCGGCGCAACGCGCGGCGCTGACGCGCTGCCGATGTGCCGGCGAGCAACACCTTCGCCGCCAAGTCATCGATCAGCTGCCAGTCCCCAGCGGCCTCAAGCTGGGGGCGGAGTAACTGCACGAGTTCAGTCACCACGTCGGCGGCGGGCCGGCTGGCCGGGCCGCGGACGTCGACGAGCTCGCCCTCGAGTCCGGATCGAGCCGCCCTCCACAACGCCGCGCGGCCAAGCGGCGGCGAGATGTCGAGAGCGGGGACTCCGTCTCGGAGCGCCTCCGTCTCCCGCTCCACCAGTGCCCGGAACAACCCCGCGATCAGCACGATGGTGTCGACGTTGGGGCAGCTGTCGCACACACGCAGCTCGAGTGTGGGTGCCGAGACTGCCGGCCGGACATCGAAGTACACCATCCCGGCGTCGCTGATGACGCCACTGGCCACCAGTTCGGACACCAGCTTGTCGTACTGGTCGGCCGACGACACCGGCGCGGCCAAACCCGTTGTGGGCCAACGCTGCCACACCAGCGTGCGCGCACTGGAGTAGCCGGTGTCGGAACCGTCGGCCCAGAACGGCGAGCTGGCGCTCAACGCGAGCAGAGTCGGCAGGTACGGCGCGACTCTGTTGGCGATGGTGACCGACTCGTCTCGATCATCGATGCCGACGTGAACCTGCGTGCCGCAGATCAACTGCTCCCGGGCGAGCAGTTGGTAATCGGAAAGCATCTGCCGGTAACGAGCGGTCTGTGTTACCTGCATTTCGGCGGGCACCGATAGCGGGACCGCACCGGCGGCAACGACGCCGATGCCGAGTTTGCCTGCGGCATCGACCAAGACCTTGCGGTTCCTCTGCAAGTCGGCGCGCAGGTCTTCGAGCGTGTCGACCACATCGCTGTTGATCTCGATGACACAGCGCTGTAGTTCGGCGACGTAGCTGTCCGACAGTTCGGCGAGCACTTCGGGCGCGCGGGCCGTCAGCCGCCTGGTTCTCAGGTCGACGAGGTGAAACTCCTCCTCAAAACCCATTGTGCGCGGCATGGCCCCTCCCTTTTGGCCACGGTAGTCGCCCGCCAGTTACACCGCTGTTAACCCGCGTCGAGGCGGGTAAAGTGCCAATTTACGCTGGCGCTGATATGACCGGCAATCGCCGTGACGGCGGATTGAATGGCTGCACAGGTACCGTTGCAGCCATGAGGTGGGTATGACCGATTCACCGCGCCGCGACGGGCCCGATCCAACCCCACCGAGCCAGCCCGGATACTCCGATCCAGCGTATGCGAGCCAAGCGCCCTACGGCCCCACCTATCAGCCACCCCCGACACCGGCGCCCACCGAGCAGCTTCCCGCCTACTCGCCGTACGGCCATGACCCGTATGCGACCGGCCAATATGGCCCGCAGTATCCGCCAGGCGAACAGCAGCAGCCGCCGTCACCGGAGGGCCCGAAGTCGCCGCGCTGGCTGTGGGTTGTAGCGGCGATCGCGGTCGTGACCGTGATCGGGCTGGTGATCGCGCTGGTGATCGTCAACAGCTCACGCCAACAGACCGTCGTGGCGCCGCTGCCGTCGTTCCCTGAGCCGAGTTCCACCAGGCCGACGCCGACGACGACGTCACGCACTCCCATCCCCGTCTTCCCGTTGCCGACGCTGCCGAGTACGCCGTCCACCACCGGCCCGACTGGCCCTACGACGCCGGGTGCGACCGAGACTGTGGTGTACGACGTCTCCGGCGACGGTCGGGCCATCAACATCACCTACGTCGATTCAGGTGGGGTGTTGCAGACCGAGTTCAACGTGATGCTGCCGTGGAGCAAGGAGGTCGAGCTGGCCCAGCCTGCCGAGGACTCCGCCAGCGTCAGCATCATCAACGTCGGCCGCGAGGTGAGCTGCTCGATCACGGTCGACGGTGTGCAGGTGCAGCAGCGCACCGGCGCAGGACTGACGATCTGCACAGCGACCGGCTAGACCGCCCTCGGCTGGCGTGGCACCCGCACCGCGATCATCGCCAGTAGCCCCGCGGTGAGGACCACGCAGAGTCCTCCCATGCCGGCCCGATCGGTGCCGAACACGTTGATGAACGTGGCGAACAGCGTCGGCGCAAGGAAGGACACCGCCCGGCCCGTCGTCGTGTACAGGCCGAAGGCCACACCCTCCTTGCCCTCGGCTGACATGCGCAGCATCAGTGTCCGCGCCGCCGACTGTGCGGGCCCGACGAACAGCGTGAGCATCAGGCCCAGGGTCCAGAACACCAGCGGCCCGGACAGCGTCATCATCGTGAGCCCGACGGTGATCATCGCCGCCAGTGAGCCCACGATGACGGTCTTTGAGCCGAGCCGGTCATCGAGCAGTCCACCGAACACCGCGCCGATGGCGGCAATCACGCTCGCGGTCACGCCGAACAGCAGCACGTTCGCCTCGGAGATGCCGTACACACTGACGCCGAGTACCGCGCCGAACGCGAAGATGCCCGCGAGCCCGTCGCGGAACACCGCACTGGCGAGCAGGTAATAGACGACGTTGCGGTCGCGGCGCCATTCCCCGATGACTTCCGACCATAGCTTGCGGTAGGCGCCGAAGATCCCGATGGCCCCGCGCCGCTGGTTCGGTGCCGGCGTCGGCGTGGGCACCGCGATGAGCACCGGCAGCGCGAACAGCGCGAACCACACGGCGGTCAGCAGCATCGCCGCCCGGACGTTCTGACCGTCCTCGACCGGGATGCCCAACAGGCCGCGGCTGTCGCCGTCGCCGGTCACGAAGCCGAAATAGACCATCAGCAGCAGCACGACAGTCCCGCAATACCCCATCCCCCAACCGAATCCGGAGACCCGGCCCGAGGTCTGCGGGGTGGACAACTGCCGCAGCATCGCGTTGTAGGGCACGGTGGCCAGTTCGGTGCAGGCCGCCGTGCCTGCCAACAACACCAGGCCCAGCACGAAGTAGCTATGGTCGTCGCGGACCAGGCTCATCGCCGACGTCAGCACGACCGCCAGCGCGGTGAGGGCGGCAAGCACGCGGCGCCGCCGCCATGGGGCGTCGACCCAGATGCCGGTGACCGGAGCGAGCAGCGCGACCACGACGCCCGCGGCGGCCAACGCCCACCCGAGCCAGCTCGTCGGACTGGTGTCGCCCGGCAGACCCGCGCCGACGGCGTCGGTCAGGTAGATCGGGAACACGAACGTGGCGACAATCGCGCTAACGCCGGTGGAGCCGCAGTCCCAGAGTGCCCACGCCAGTACGCGCGACCGGCCCGCGGTGTGCGCGGCCGGCCGCGATTCGATCATGGTCGCCCACGATATAGTCCGGCCTATGCCAGTACCCGCTCCTAGCGCGGACGCCCGTGCCGTTGTCACCGGTGCCTCGCAGAACATCGGCGAAGCGCTGGCCGTCGAACTCGCCGCGCGAGGACACCATCTGATCATCACGGCCCGCCGCGAGGACGTGCTGCGAGCACTGGCGGGCCGGCTCACCGAGCAGTATGGGGTGACCGTCGAGGTGCGTCCAGTGGATCTCGCCGACCCGGCCGAGCGCACCAAGCTCTGCGACGAGCTTGCCGCGCGCAACATCTCGATCCTGTGCGCGAATGCGGGCACCGCGACGTTCGGACCCGTCGCGTCGCTCGATCCGGCCGACGAGAAGGCTCAGGTTCAGCTGAATGTCCTTGGCGTACATGACCTTGCGCTTGCGGTGCTGCCGGGGATGGTCGAGCGCAAGGCCGGCGGCATCCTGATTTCCGGTTCGGCGGCGGGCAATTCGCCGATCCCCAACAACGCCACCTACGCGGCCACCAAGGCGTTCGTCAACACGTTCGGCGAGTCGCTTCGGGGCGAGCTCAAGCGCGCCGGTGTGCACGTCACGCTGCTTGCGCCCGGCCCGGTGCGCGAAACGTTGCCCAACCCGGACGATCAGTCACTCGTCGAGAAACTGATACCCGATTTTCTGTGGATATCCACCGAATACACCGCGAAGCTGTCGCTGGATGCGTTGGAGCGCAACAAGATGCGGGTGGTGCCAGGTGTCACATCTAAGGTGATGTCGGTGGCGGCGGGCTACGCACCGCGGGCGATCGTCACGCCGATCGTCGGGGCGGTCTACAAGAAACTCGGCGGCGGCTGAGTCGTCGGGAGTGCTGTGCTCGCCGATGACAAGCGGCGCTATGTCCGGCGCGAAATTGCGCCTAGGGTCGTCGCTCCGCCAATTCGACAGCCCTCGGTGCAATTTCGCGGCTAGCGCCCGCGGCGGCTAGTCCGTTCTCGCGGTGTCATCACTCGATGACATCGAGAAGTCGGGAAGTATGCATGACGTTCTGACGGCGCACGTAGAGACCGCCTTCCGTCAGACTCACTGTGCGAATTTGTACGCTCACAGCGGCGTGTCGCGTATAACACCGCACAGTGGTCGCCGACTAGCGGCGGCTGCGGCGGCGGCCAGTGCCGAAGATGCTGCGGGTGATCTCGCGGCCGATCACGGTGCCCGCCGAGCGCATCGCGCTCTTGAATGCCGGGCTGCTGGTCATCTTTTCGAAGAAACCCGGCTCTTCCGGCCCGGCGGGCGCGGGCATCGGCGGCAGTCCCGACTGCTCGGCTGCGGGCGGCGGCGCGGCGGGCGGCGCCAGCCGCGCGTTGAGCCGCTCGTATGCCGACTCGCGGTCGACGGTCTGGCCGTACTCGGCCTGCAGCGGCGACGCCTTGGCCGCAGCGGCGATCGCGTCGAGTCCGATGGTGTCCATCAGGGATCGCGGGGCCCGCATCCTGGTCCACGCCACCGGCGTCGGCGCACCGTTTTCCGAGAGCACGGTGACGATCGCCTCGCCGATGCCCAGCGATGTCAACGCCGACTCCAGGTCGTAGACATCGGTTTTCGGGTACGTGCGAACGGTCTTGGCAAGCGCCTTCTGGTCGTCGGGGGTGAACGCGCGCAACGCGTGCTGAATGCGCGCACCAAGCTGGCTCAGCACGTCGTTGGGGACGTCGGTCGGCAACTGCGTGCAGAAGAACACGCCTACGCCCTTCGACCGGATCAGCTTCACGGTCTGCTCGACCTGCTCCAGGAAAGCCTTCGACGCATCGGTGAACAGCAGGTGGGCCTCGTCGAAGAAGAACACGAGTTTCGGCTTGTCGACGTCGCCGACCTCGGGCAGCGTGGTGAACAGGTCGGCAAGCACCCACATCAGGAACGTCGAGAACATCACCGGCCGTGCGGCCTGGTTGCCCAGTTCCAGCAGGCTGATCACGCCTCGGCCTTGCGCATCGGAGCGCAGCAGATCCTTCGGCTCCAGCTCGGGCTCACCGAAGAAGGTGTCGGCCCCTTCGGCCTCGAGGTTGACCAGCGCGCGAAGGATCACCCCCGCGGTCGTCGGCGACACCGCGCCAAGTGCTTTCAGCTCGGGCTTGCCCTCGTCGCCGGTGAGGTACTGGATGACCGCACGCAGGTCCTTGAGGTCCAGCAGCGAGAGCCCCTTCTGATCGGCCCAGTGGAAGATCAGTCCGAGCGTCGACTCTTGAGTTGGATTGAGCCCCAGCACCTTTGACAGCAATATCGGTCCGAAACTGGAGATGGTGGCGCGCACCGGCACCCCGATTCCGGAAGTGCCAAGCGACAAAAACTCCACGGGAGAGGCGGTCGGGGTCCAGTCGTCGCCGGTGTCCTTGGCCCGCTGCTGGGTCTTGTCGCCCGCCTCGCCAGGCCGAGAAAGGCCCGATAAATCGCCCTTGACGTCGGCCATCAGCACTGGCACTCCGGCCGCGGACAGCTGTTCGGCGATCACCTGCAGTGACTTGGTCTTACCGGTACCGGTGGCGCCGGCGACCAGGCCGTGTCGGTTGACGGTGGCCAGGGGGAAACGCACGTGCGCGCCTGCATCAGCGGTCCCGTCGACCACGACGGTGCCCAGCTCCAGCGCAGCACCTTCGGCGGCGTAACCTGCGGCGATCTGCTGAGCTGGGGTCTCTGTCGACTCAGTGGTCATGGGTCGAACATTACTGGGCAGCGCCACGGCCAGGTGGGTGTTGGCGGCTGGCTCTCCCCCAACGGCTTACTGTGATCTTGTGCGTGAAGAACTGGTGTGGATCGACTGTGAGATGACCGGCCTTGACCTCAAGACCGACCGGCTCATCGAGATCGCGGTGCTGGTCACCGACGCAGACCTCAACATTCTGGGCGACGGCATCGACGTGGTGATCCACGCTGACGACGCCGCATTGTCAGCGATGATCCCGATCGTCACCGAAATGCACACCCGCTCGGGTCTGATCGAGGAGGTGCGCGCGTCGACGGTCGACTTGGCCGCGGCCGAGGAGCAGGTTCTCGATTACATCCGGACCCATGTCAAGCAGGCCAACACCGCCCCCCTCGCCGGCAACTCGATCGCCACCGACCGCGGCTTCATCGCCCGTGACATGGCCAAGCTCGACGACTTCCTGCACTACCGGATGATCGACGTCAGCTCCATCAAGGAGTTGTGCCGGCGATGGTACCCACGCATCTACTTCGGCCAGCCCGAGAAGGGGCTCACGCATCGCGCGCTGGCCGATATCCACGAATCGATCCGCGAGCTGAAGTATTACCGCCGTACCGCGTTCGTTGCGCCGCCAGGGCCGTCGACCAGCGATATCGCCGAGATTGCCGCCGAACTCGGGGCGCCGAACGGCGACCCGGAGGTAATCGATTCGGCTGCGGAACGCCCTAGCGGCTAATATCGACGACGCCGCTCGTGCCCGACGGCTCGGCGGCGATGGTGGCTGTAGTTCAGTTGGTAGAGCACCAGGTTGTGATCCTGGATGTCGCGGGTTCGAGTCCCGTCAGCCACCCCGGCGCAAGCGGGCAACGTCAGATGTTGGCGTTGCCCGCTTTCCATTGCTCCCACGGGATATTCCAGTCACCGAGCCCGTCGGTCCCGGGCAGCGTCGAACCCACAGTGTTGACGATCTCCACGATGTCGCCGCGTTTGGTGTTGTCGTAGAACCACAGGGCATTGCTCGGGCTGACGTTGAGGCAGCCGTGGCTGGTGGTCGAATAGCCCTGGCTGCCCACCGACCACGGCGCGGAGTGCACGAAGATGCCGCTAACACCCGGTCCTCCACACCGTGCCCGCCAGTTCGCCTGCAACTTGTCGTTGTATCGGTCATGGGGAGAGAAGCCATAACATGCAGGCGTTAGCGGACAGACCGGGCCGTAACGACCGCGCTCCAGTTCGAACTGTCCCTTCTCCGGGGGAATAGCCATCGCGGCGGGTTTGCTCCAGTCACGATCGCCAACAGTCACATTCGTCTCCTCGATCCCGCCCGGTAGACGGGAACACTAAGCCCGCATCGAGCGCCGCCACTCAATTCGTCGACTTCTAAGTTGATGTATTTGTTAGCGAGCGCGTCGATTCGGCCGGAGTTCATGAATGGCTGAGCTGGTCAATCGCTGCTGTCCCTCAGCTTCTCGAACAGCCCTGCGCGGGCCAACAACATGCCGCTAACTACCAGCACCCACCCGGGGAACATCACCGTGACCCACATGCTGACGTCGCTTGCCAGCAGAAGCGCGAGGGCAGCGAAGTAGCTGATGCCAACCAGCCAGCGTGGCATCAAGCCCGTCCTCAGGCAGATGGTCGCCAGCGGCATCATGAACACCGCGGCCATCCGGACTGCATAGGTCTTGGTAGACGCGAGCACAATCAACACCGGACAGCTGCGGCGCTGCTCGGGCTGGCGACCGGACCGTTTCGCCTGCAGCAGCTCCAGTGGCCTGAACAGACCGTCGCCCTGCTGGATCTTGCGATGACGGGGTTAATAAGGGCGAGATGAAAACCACCCGTGTGGCCTTGCAGCACTTCGCATTGCGGGCA
>Ga0126307_10001942_pt1 | contig 13847 bp, 17 predicted proteins | sample Plot28_FD_89955 | JGI IMG/M metagenome (GOLD analysis project Ga0126307, IMG submission 89955) | Serpentine soil microbial communities from UC McLaughlin Reserve, CA, USA - Plot28 | ecosystem: Environmental > Terrestrial > Soil > Grasslands | place: USA: UC McLaughlin Reserve, Lake County...
CGGCCCTGTCGCTGCAGATCCAGGAGGCAGGCGCGCTCCTGCTCGAGGGTCTCGACTCCGCGCTGGGGACGGTGATGCGGCGCGGCGACGAGCACCGGGAGACGCTGATGATCGGCCGCACCCACGGGGTGCACGCAGAGCCGACCACGTTCGGGCTCAAGCTCGCCGTGTGGGTCTTCGAGCTCGCGCGCGCGGAGCGACGGCTGCGCACCGCGCTCGAGGCGCTGCGCGTCGGCAAGCTCTCCGGCGCCGTTGGCACCTACTCGGCAACCGATCCCGAGGTCGAGCGCATCGCCTGCGAGCTACTTGGGCTCGAGGCGGCGGAGGCGTCGACGCAGATCCTGCAGCGCGACCGCCACGCCGAGCTGCTCGGAGCGCTGGCGCTGACCGCGGCGTCACTCGAGAAGTTCGCGCTCGAGGTCCGCCACCTCGCGCGCACCGAGGTGCGAGAGGTCGAAGAGCCGTTCCGCCGCGGGCAGAAGGGCTCGTCGGCGATGCCGCACAAGCGCAACCCCATCGTTGCGGAGCGAATCTGCGGGCTCGCGCGCGTCGTCCGCGGCGCCGCGGTCGTAGGGCTCGAGAACGTCGCGCTCTGGCACGAGCGCGACATCTCGCACTCGTCGGCCGAGCGAGTCGTCATCCCCGACGCCTTTCTCGCCCTCGACTACATGCTCGACCGCTTCACATGGTTGGTCGACGGCCTCGTCGTCCGGCCGGAGCGGATGCGCCGCAACCTCGAAGCGAGCCACGGGCTCTTCTTCAGCCAGCGGCTGCTGCTCGCGCTCGTCGAGCGCGGCCTCGAGCGTGCGCGCGCGTACGAGCTCGTCCAGCGGCTGGCGATGCGGGCCTGGGAAGAGGAGCAGGCGTTCGAGGAGCTCGCCCGGTCGGACTCCGAGATCGCCGCGGTGCTCGACCCCGCCACGCTCGATGCGGTGTTCGACCTCGCCGCGTACACCCGCCACGTCGACGTCGTCTTCGATCGCGTCCACGCACTGCCTCGAAGGGAGGATCGCATCCATGCCTGAAACGGCCGCCTACGTTGGGAGCGGAAAGGTTCGCGAGCTCTACGCGCTCGACGACGAGCGCCTGCTCCTCGTCGCCAGCGACCGGATCTCGACGTTCGACGTCGTGCTTCCGACGGAGATCCCCGACAAGGGACGCGTACTCGCCGGCCTGTCCGCGTTCTGGTTCGCGCGCACGGGCGACATCTGCGCGAACCACCTGCTCGAACTGCGGCCCGACGGCCGCTCGCTCGAGTGCCGGCGGCTCGAGATGCTCCCGATCGAGTGCGTCGTCCGCGGCTACCTCGCCGGCTCGGGCTGGAAGGATTACCAGGCGACGGGCGAGGTGTGCGGTCATGCGCTCCCGGCCGGCCTGCTCGAATCGGACCGGCTGCCGGAGCCGATCTTCACGCCCGCCACGAAGGCGCAGACGGGCCACGACGAGAACATCACGCGCGACGAGGCTGCGGAGCTCGTCGGCGCCTCGCGGCTGGCGGAGGTCGAAGCGATCGCCCTCGCCCTCTATGGCTTCGCGGCGGACTACGCGGCGAAGCGGGGGATCATCATCGCGGACACCAAGTTCGAGCTCGGTACCGACGCAGAGGGTCGACTGGTGCTCGGCGACGAGGCCCTGACGCCGGACTCCTCACGCTTCTGGCCCGCGGATTCGTACGAGGCTGGCCGCTCGCAGCCGTCCTTCGACAAGCAGTTCGTTCGCGACTACTGCGAGACACTCGGCTGGGACAAGAGAGATCCCGGCCCGGAGCTCCCCCAGGAGGTGGTCGCGGGGACGCGCGCACGGTACGTCGAGGCGTTCGAGCGACTGGCCGAGCTGCCGTTCGACCGCTACCTCCGCGAGCCCGAGAGGGTGCTGCGATGAGGGCGACCGTCCTTGTTCGGCCCAAGCCGGGCATCCTCGACCCGCAGGGGGAGGCCGTCGAGACGTCACTTCGCCAGCTTGGGTTCTCGGTCGGCGACGCTCGCGTCGGCCGCGTCGTCGACCTCGAGGTCTCCGAGCGCGATCCCGTCGCCGCCCGCGCCGAAGTCGAGCGGATGTGCCAGCAGCTCCTGACGAACCCGCTGATCGAGAGCTACGAGATTGCGCTCGAGCCGTGAGCGCCGCGCCGCCTCGCATCGCGGTCATCACCTTTCCGGGCTCGAACGACGACCAGGACGCGCTCCTTGCGCTCGAGGAGCTCGGCGGAACCGGGCTTCCCGTGTGGCACGCCGACGACCGCCTCCCTGATGTCGCCGCCGTCGTCCTTCCCGGCGGGTTCTCGTACGGCGACTACCTCCGGTGCGGCGCGATCGCTCGCTTCTCGCCGGCGATGAAAGCGGTCTCTGCGTTCGCCGGCGAGGGCGGCCTCGTGCTCGGGATCTGCAACGGCTTCCAGATCCTGTGCGAGGCGGGGCTACTCCCCGGGACGCTGCGTCCGAACGCGTCGCTCGCGTTCATCTGTCGTGATGTCGTCCTGAGGGTCGAGCGCGCCGACACGCCCTTCACCGCCGCCTGCTCGCAGGGGCAACGCCTGACGATGCCGATCAAGCACCGCGAGGGCTGCTGGTTCGCCGACGCAGACCTGCTCGCCGAGCTCGAGGCGCGCGGTCAAATCGTCCTCCGTTACGAGGACAACCCGAACGGCGCGATCGCGGACGTCGCCGCCGTCTGCAACGAGCGCGGCAACGTCATGGGGCTGATGCCCCATCCAGAGCACGCGGTCGACCCGCTCATCGGCTCGACGGACGGCGCGCTGATCCTCGGGTCGCTCGTGGAGGCGGCCCGCGCAAGCTCCGAGCGGCACGCAGCAGCTGCGGTCTCCTAGCCACCTTCGAACCGAAGGGCCGCCGCGAGCGCATCGTGCTCCGCCAGTGCCTTGCGCAGCCGCTCCAGGTCGGCAGCGCGGAGCGTGACGGGGCCACGTCGCGTGGCACCGTCGGTCGTGTACGCGAAGCGGAGGAGCCGCTCGCCCTTTGCGTCCTCGAGCAGCTGGATCAGCGAGGCGAAGCGCTTGTCGCCGGCGCGCTGTTGCAGCCGGACCTCGTCGACGACGGTGGCCTTGCCCCAGATTGTCGTGATGTCTGACATGGCAACGACGCTACCGCGAGAACTCTCACGCCTCAGTGCCGAATGTGTCTCGAGTCTGTGCCGACCTATCCCCAGCGGAACCCGGACGGCGCGGCGGCGGGTTCGAGCGGGCTGTCCGGCAGCCGGGGGTCGAGCGGTCCGGTGTTGTAGCCGCCCGGTGCGACGTCGTTCGGCATGTCCGGGTGGAACAGCGAGGCGAGGTACTGGATCTGGCCGCGGCCGACGCCGAGCTCGAACTGGCCGCCGCCGTACATCGCGATCGCTCGCTCGGCGCAGTAGTCATACGTCTCGAAGAGTCGCCGGATGGGGCCGAACCGCGACGGCTTGATGTTGATCGTCCGCGGCGGGAACGGGAGCGCCTCGACGTCAGTGACCGAGTGGATCGGCGCGTCCCACGTGATTCGGTCGCGGTGGGGCTCGAGTACTCCCTCGGTCTCCGCCGTCAGCTCTGGATCCTCGAGCCACGCCTCGGGGAACGCCTCGGCCACGAGCCGGTAGAGCGCCGGATCGGCCGGGTTGTCGACGACCGTTCCCTTGTACTGGCCCTTCAGGTCGAGCGTCTCGACGCCGCCCATCCGCGCGAGCTCGGCGACGAGCTCGCGCGTCCACTCCGGCACCGGATCGAGCTTGAGCCTCGTCGCCGGGTGGACGGCGAGCAGCTCGCGCAGGTGCTCGATCGACGCACGCGTCGAGACCACGAACCGCACCGGGTTCGGCTCACGCCCGAGAGACTCGGCAAGCGATCGACCGGCCTGGCGAAGCGCGAGGTCGAGTGCCGCGCTCTCGAACGCCCAGCGGCGGTAATCGCCGAACGCAGGCATCTCCGGCGGCTCCGGAAAGAGCGCGACGCCATCGAGGTGATGCGAGAACGAGTCGATCGTCCACTCGCCGGCGAGCGGCAACCCGGCACCCACAGCGTGCAGCCGGTCGTGGGCCTCGCCGCTGTACGTGACGTCCTCGCCGAGCCCCTCCTCTCCACCACCCCAGAGGCGGACGATCGTCGTCACGCGCGTGAACTCGCTGGAGACCTCGTGCGAGAGCCGCTGGAGCTCGTGACGCTCGATCGTCAGCGGCAGGTCGGAGATGAGCGCGTAGGACGACACAATGGCGCGGAGTATGGCCGCCCGGTCGCTCCTCGCAGTAGCTCTACTCGCCGCCCTCCCGGCGTGCGGAGGCGACGATGGCTTGACGCGCGAGGTGAAGCTGCTCGCGCCGGCGGGGCTCGTCGGAGGCGTACTGCCGTTCGAGCGGCAGACGGGCTGCCGGGTCGACCTGCGTGTCTACGACGAGGACGAGGACATGGCGACGATCGCGCGCCGGCGTGACGTCGACGTCGTCGCCCGTCCAGTCCGGCCCGGAGAACGACCCGACGATTCCGTCGAGTTCGTGCGCATCACGCTCGAGCCCGGCCTCGAGATCACGATCCCGAAGCGACTAGCCGCTGCGTATGACCGCCCGACCCGTCCCGCCGGCCGCCGCCTGACCCGCTGGACGATCCGCGAAGAGGGAGAGAACGTCGACTGCGCGCGCCGGTGGCTCCGCTACGCGACGTCCCAGTAGACCTCCTCGGTGTGCGGCGGGCGCGGCGCGAACGTTCTCGGACGAGGTGCGCAGAGGCGTCGGACGCCTGCGCCGCGAGGCGGCGCTAGCGCAGCGCCAGCTCGAAGTAGGTCGTGCCGTGGACCGGGTTCGGACGATACGCCTCGATCTCCGTGAACCCGAGCGACCGGTAGAGCTCGCGCGCGGCGGTCATCGTCGGCAGCGTGTCGAGCCGCATCCGGTCGTAGCCTGCCGCGCGGCCGGCGTCGACGATCGCCTCGGCGAGCCGGCGGCCGAGACCCGTGCCGCGATACGCGGCGCGCACGTAGAGCCGCTTCAGCTCGCACACGCCTGGCTCGAACGGGCGGAGCGCGACGCAGCCGGCGGCCTCGTCGCCCGCGAATGCGAGTAGCAGCCGACCGGGTGGCGGGACGTAGTCGCCGGGAAGCTCCGCCAGCTCGCGCTCGAAGCCCTGGAAGCCGAGGTCGACCCCAAGCCCGTCCGCGTACTCGCGGAAGAGCGTGCGGACGGTCGGCACGTGCTCGTTGCCGTGCCCGTCGACGATCCTCAAGAGCTGCGGGCGGCCGAGAGGCCGAGCGCGACGAAGACAGTTCCCGAGACCCAGCGCCGCACGGCCAGGTAGGCGCGGCTCCGCTTGAGCAGGCCGCCCAACGTGCCGGCTGTGAGCGCCCACAGCGAATCGGACGCGAGCGCGATCGCGACGAAGATCAGACCGAGGGCGAAGATCTGAGCCGCCGCCGCAGTCCCCTCCGGGTCGACGAACTGGGGCAGGAACGCGAGGAAGAAGAGCGCCGTCTTCGGGTTCAGCACGTTGACGACGACGCCGTCCCGGAAGAGCAGCCGCCGCGGCCTCGGCGGCTGCGCCTCCACCGCCGGGTCGTCGCGCGACAACAGCCGCGCGACGCCGAGAGCAATCAGGTAGGCCGCACCGGCGTACTTGACGATCGCGAACGCCGTCGCGGACGACGCGAGCAGCGCCGAGAGGCCGAGCGTCGCTGCGGTCGCATGGACGAGCCCTCCGACGGCGATCCCGAGGGCAGAGACGGCACCGGCCGTTCTGCCCTGGTCGATGCTGTGCGTGACGACGTAGAGCACTGCGGGCCCGGGCACCACCGCGAGCGCGAGGGAGGCGGCGCAGAACACCGCGAGCGTCGGGAGGTCGGGCACCTCGTAAGCTTGCCCGAGTGGTGCGAGCCCGGCGCGTGATCACGGTCGTCGGCTGCCACGCGGGCGGCGAGATCGGAAACGTAGTCGTCGGCGGCGTGCTGCCGCCGCGCGGGGCGACCGTCTTCGAGCAGATGCAGGCGCTGCGCGAAGACGACTCGCTGCGCCGGTTGCTGCTGCGCGAGCCTCGCGGCAGCGTCGCCTGCCACGCGAACCTCGTCGTCCCCGCGACCCGGGCCGACTGCGATGCCGGCTTCATCATCATGGAGCCGACCGAGTACCCGGCGATGTCCGGCTCGAACACGATCTGCACGACGACCGTGCTGCTCGAGACGGGGATCGTGCCGATGGAAGAGCCGGAGACGGTCGTGCGGCTGGAGGCGCCGGGCGGCGTCGTAGAGGTGCGGGCGGCGTGCCGCGACGGACGGTGCGAAAGTGTCGAGCTAACGAACGTCGCCTCGTTCGCCGAGCAGCTCGACGCGCCGCTCGAGGTCGGGGGCTTCGGAACGCTGACCGTCGACGTCGCCTATGGCGGCATGTGGTACGCGATCGTCGACGCGGAGGCGCTCGGTTTCGCGCTCGAGCCCGGCGAGGCGCGCGAGCTGTCGCTCGCCGGCGAGCGCATCAGGCGCGCGGCGCGGGAGCAGCTCCCGTGCACGCATCCCGAGAATCCTGAGATCTCGGGCGTCAGCATCGTCGAGCTGGCCGAGCCGTGGCAGGGCGCCGGCAAGGTGTCGCGGAACGCCGTCGTCGTCGCACCCGGCCGCCTCGACCGCTCGGCCACCGGAACCGGCCTCTCCGCGCGGATGGCCGTGCTCCACGCGCGCGGTTTGATGCGGCCGGGCGATCGCATGACGCACGCGTCGGTCCTCGGCACCACCTTCGAGGGTCGAATCGTGGCGGAGACCCGCGTCGGCGGCCGCCCGGCGATCGTTCCCGCCATCCGCGGCAGCGCCTGGATCACAAGCATCTCCCAGCTTTTCGTTCACCCCGACGACCCGTTCCCGGAGGGCTACCTCCTGCCCGACACGTGGGGTGTCAGCGGGCTCGACTCGCAGTGATCAGCCGCTCGGCGACGCGATCGAACGCGAGCTCGGCGTCCCACTGCGCGAACGGGCGGGGTAGCTACATGCCCGGCGGCGGCTGCGAGTCGAGGATTCCCGCCCACACATCGGCCCCCGAGTGGAGCAGTGAGCCGTCCCTCGCAGAGCGCGAATCAACCGCGCGAGCGGGCTTGTGGCCCGAGACCATCCACTCCTCGATCACGTCGAGTGCCATCGGGCGTCTCGTCGAACTGGGGCGTGCGTAGCGCGGGGGCCTCTTTGCGTCTCAGGATTCTGCTGTGACAATGAAACGCCGTGTCGCAAGCAGTCGACCTCCTCGAAGACGCCCGCAGTGCCGCCGGTCGCCAGCAGTGGCGCCAGGCGTTCGGTGCGTACTCGAGCCTCGACGACGGCGAGCTCACTCCCGACGACCTCGAGTGCTTCGCGGAGGCGGCCTGGTGGATGGGCGGGCTCGACCAGGCGATCGGGCTACGGGAACGCGCCTACGCGCTGTTCTCGTCGAGGGGCGCGAAGCTCAAGGCCGCGCGCGTCGCGCTGAAGCTGGCGGACGACTACTCCGGCCGCGGCGCGTTCGCGGTCTCTCATGGCTGGTTTGCGAACGCGGAACGGCTGCTGGACGGGGAGCCCGAGTGCGCCGAACACGGGGTGCTCGCGCTTGCGCGCGCAGCCAAGGCGATGTTCGCCGAGGGCGACCTCGCGCACGCGCTGGCGGAGTTCGACCGGGCGGTCGTGCTCGGCCAGCGGTTCGGCGAACGGGACACGCAGCTCCTGGCGCTCGCGGGCAAAGGTCGAGCGCTGCTCAAGAGCGGCGAGATCGAGCAGGGGCTCGCCCTGCTCGACGAAGCGACTGCGTCGGCGGTGAGCGGTGGGATCGGCGCCTACTCCACCGGGCTCATCTACTGCCTCACGATCAGCTCGTGCAACGACGTCGGCGATTACCGCCGGGCGGCCGAGTGGACCGAGGCCGCGAATCGCTGGTGCGACCGGCTCGACGTCACGGGCTTCCCCGGCGCCTGCCGGATCCATCGCGCCGAGATCCTGCGCCTGCGAGGCGAGCTGCACGAAGCCGAGAAGGTCGCCATCGCGGCATGTGAGGAGCTTCACGACTTCGAGCGCTACATCACCGCCGGTGGTTACTACGAAGTCGGCGAGATCCGCCGTCGTCTCGGCGACTTCGCGGCCGCCGAAGAGGCGTATGCCAGGGCAAACGAGCTCGGCAGCGACCCTCAGCCGGGCGTGGCGCTGCTCCGGCTCGCCGAAGGCAAGGTCGACGCGGCAGTCGCCGGCATCACCCGCACGATGGGCGAGGTCGACGAGCCGCTCTCACGGCTTCGACGACTCCCCGCACAGGTGGAGATCGCGATCGCGGCAGGAGATCTCAAGACCGCTCGCGCTGCGGCAGCCGAGCTCGAGCAGATCGTCGACTCGTACAAGGTGGGCGCCCGGCGAGCGCCGGCGTTTGACGCCAGGGTTCATCTTGCCTCTGGCCGCATCAAGCTCGCCGAAGGCGACACGGAGGGCGCCATCCAGCACCTCCGCCAGGCGCGGGAAGAGTGGAAGAAGGTGGGTGCGCCCTACGAGACCGCCGAGGCGAGGGTGCTCCTCGGCGTCGCGTTCCGACGCGCCGGCGACCAGCATGCGGCCGAAGCCGAGCTCGAAGCCGCGTTCGCGACGTTCGAGCGCTTGGGCGCGACGCTCGACGCGAGTCGCGTCGAAGAGCTTCTCGGCCGGCAGCAAGCGCGCCGCACGTTCCTGTTCACCGACATCGTCGGCTCGACGAAGCTCGTGGAGACGCTCGGCGACGTGAAGTGGCGCAAGCTGCTTGCCAGGCACAACGAGCTCCTCCGCGCGCGGATCGTCGAGAAGGGCGGCGAAGTCGTCCAACAGACCGGAGACGGGTTCTTCGCCGCGTTCGACAACCCGAGGGCGGCCATCGAGGCTGCCGTCGCGATCCAGCGATCGCTCGACGACGAGATCGTCGCGCCCGACGTGAGGATCGGGGCCCACATCGGCGGCGCGTTCTCGAACGACGGCGACTTCAACCACTACGGCGGCGAGGCCGTCCACCTGGCGGCGCGGATCGGCGCGGCCGCTTCGGCGGCCGAGATCCTCGTCAGCCGCGCGACGCTCGACAGCGTCGGTGGCGCGTTCCGGCTCTCGGAGCCGCGCGCGGAGCGATTCAAGGGCTTCGAGGAGCCCGTCGAGGTCGTCTCGGTCGACTGGCGCTAGGCGCTAGGCGCGCGCGACAGCGCGCAGCAGCCGGCGAAGGCGGCGCATGAGATCGGGCGGACGACGAGCCAACAGAGGAAGACCGGCAGCTGCAGCACGATCGCTGCCGGGCCGGCGCGGCCGAGCGTTCTGAAATCCGCAGCCAGGCGCGCCGCCGCCTTCCCCGTCAGCAGCGTGAGTAGGTAGCACGTTCGGTAGGCGATCCGGCGGGTGCGCGTGAGCCGCATGTAGACGGCAGTTGCCAGCGGCGCGCGATCGCAAACACCCCAGCGACGGCGGCGTGGAGCGGGCCGGGGCCGCTGTCGCGGCCCGCCAAACGCTCCTACGATTCCCAGCTCGTGTTCGACTCGCCGCCGAGCGATCGCGTGCGGCTCACTCAGGACCTGGCGCGGCCGGCGATGTAGGGCGCGGACGTGATCGTCAGGAGCGAACTCGAATGAAAGCCATGCTCGAGCTCCTCGAAGCGGAATCCGCCTGTCGTGATCGCGGATTCCGTGTCGCGGGTCGTCTGGCAGCCGCCGAGCGCACGCGTCCAGAAGAGCCTGCCGACCGCACGCTGAACGGCGCGGAACACGGAATGGGGCGAGCGGGTGTGCTCGAGGAAGCGAAGCTCGCCGCCCCGCCGGAGCACACGCCGAAGCTCGCGCAGGGCTGCCTGCGGGTCGGGGACGCTGCAGAGAAGGCCCATCACGACCGCCGCATCGAAGGAGCTGTCGGCTGCCGGGAGCGCCGAGGCGTCGCCCTCCACGACTTCGACGGCGACCGGCGCTGCCTCCACACGCTCGCGCGCCGCGGCCCGCGCAGTCCGATCCGGCTCGACCGCGAGGACGCGGTCGACCTCCGGCGGGTAGTGCTCGAACGACCGCCCGTCGCCGGCGCCGACCTCGATCACCGCTCCGCGGAGTCCGCTCAGGACTCGGCGGCGGAGCTCGCGGAAGACAGGATCGGGCCGTCTCGCCTCGCGCTCCTCGAGGTAGCGCGCGAAGCGCGACTGCTGGGGTCCGTAGAGCGTTTGCTGCCGGGTCAGCGCTCGATCAGCTCGACGCGGTAGCCGTCTCGTAAGTTCCGAACGTTGAGTTGACTGTGTCCCAGTTTGGGCGGGAGGAATTCCATGGCGGCAAAGTCTAAGCAGGCAGACGGCTACATCCGGGTCAGCCCGCGAGGCGAGGGCAAGCCGTTCATCTCGCCCGACGTGCAACGGAAGGACCGACGGCACGCGGCTGACGACATCGGTCGCTTCGGACTGGGGCCCGATGGCCGCAAGATCGTGGTCACCGTAGGCCGCATCCGCGACGTCTTTGTTGTCAACAGCGACGGCGACGGCCTCCGGCGAGGTCGGCGTCGCCGGTGACCGTCCCTCCTGGTTACCCCGACGGGCGCTGGGTTGTCTACGCGGGCTACCGGAATAGCCAAGGAGACATCTACATCGGGAAGCCACACGGCAGCGACGAACGTCAACTGACTAACGCCGCCCTCGATGAAGCGGGTCTCGTCTGGTCGCCAGTCGGATAGACGCGCCGGGGTCACGCGGCCGGTCGCTCGCCGTCAAGCAGCTGACGAACGCGCGTGAGCGCCCTCTCGATGTTAGGCGGGTCTTGCTCGAGGTCCGCCTGAACAGTACGCAGGAGCTCGGAGAGCGAAGCCGAGTAGAACCGCTGCATCCGGTACGCCTGTTCACGCGCTTCAGCCTCCGTCTTTTGGAGCTTCGCTTCGAGTTCACGCACGCGTCTTTCCAAGGCTTCTGTCGTGTCCCTGAGCAGCCGCTCGAGAAGGCGGAGGCGCCTACGGAGATCGACGATGACCTCGCCACGCGTCTCCGCGAGGGCCATGGCCTCTTCTCGAGCCGCGTGCGCCTCCGATCGCTGTACGAAGTAGAGATAGGCGAAGAAGGTTCCGACCGTGGCGGCAGCGGAGGCTGCCGCGATCGCTGCGGCGGCCGTGGCCGTGGCGGTGGCAACCAGAAACATCGCGCATGTTGCGGGCATTAGGCGCCCCCGGCTTCGCGCGCCGAGGGCAGTTAGGACCCCAGTTATCGAGAAGGAGCTTCGGCTGCCGAAATCGGCGCCTGGAAGACGTGTGCGCTCTGCGGCCGGCCGACCCTCCTTCTACGTCGGGCTACCCCTGCCCGCAGGAGCGGCCGCTGCCCGGTGCACAGGGCTATCTGACTCTGGTCAAGCCTAGCTGAAAGTCCCTGCTTTCCCGACCACTTTCACGCAAGCTCGGCGCGCACAACCACCTTCGACCCGACCTTCACCCACGACCCGGGCGCGTAAGGCAAGACAGCCGCCGACGTGCGCGATGCACCGCGTGATGACAAACCTTGCCGATGGTCGGTCCATGGCGATCGTCGGCGCGGCGCATCTTTAAGCACAGGGACCCGGTCGAGCTCCTTTCGCGAAAGTGCCTGGGACTCCCAAGGCGGCCGGCCGGGCGCGAACCGCTGTTGGTGCGAAAGGGGTCCGCGCTCGTTCATCGCCGCAGTCGACGCAACCGACTGCGCCGAGGCGGCACCGCGAAAAAACCGGGGCCGTGTCTTTCCTAGCCGTGATTGGCAGTGCTAGCCGGAGCGCTCGATGAGTTCGATTCGATACGAGTCCGGATCACGGACGAAGCAGATCCTCGAGCCGCCTTCGCGGACCTGGTACGGCGGACGTTCGGGCTCGATGCCCTGCGCCGCGAGCTCGTCGAGCGTCGTGTCCAGGTCGTCGACGGTCAACGCGATGTGGCCGTAGCCGGTCCCGAGCTCGTAGGAGTCGACGCCGAAGTTGTAGGTGAGCTCGAGCTCTGGCGAGTCGTTGCCGGGCACGCCGAGGAAGTAGTTGATCGCCTCGTCGCGGATCGGCAGCTCACGCCGCTTCTCGAGACCTAGCGCCTCGTAGAAAGCAAGCGAGCGTGCGGGGTCGGTGACGCGGTAACAGGTGTGAATCAACTCCATAGGCTCCCGATCCTAGATGGGAGCGATCGTCAGGACCGTTCGCGGCGACATCAGCCCCGAGGAGCTCGGGCCCTGCGACGCGCACGAGCACCTCTTCCTCGTCACGCCTGCCCAGCCGGGGGACGACTACTCGGACGTCGCGAAGGCGATCGAGGAGGCGCAGACGCTGCGTTCGGCCGGAGCGCGTGCGCTCGTCGACTGGACGCCGATCGGGCTCGGCCGCGATCTCGACGGGCTCCGCGCGGTCTCCGAGGCAACGGGTCTGCACGTCGTCGCGGCGACGGGGCTCCACCGCGAGGTGCACTACCAGCCGGACGATCCGCTTCGGGACGAGCGCATGGAAGCGCTCGCGGACCGCTTCGTCGCCGACCTCGAGCGCTGTGGGGTCATCAAGCTCGGCGCCAGTTACCACTCGCTGACGGCGTTCGAGGCCAAGGCCTTCGAGGCCGCGGCGGCGGCGCACGCACGAGTCGCCGCGCCGCTCTGCGTCCACACGGAGCACGGGACGATGGGGCTCGCGATCGTCGAACACCTCGAAGCGGTCGGCGTACCGCCCGACCGAGTGATCCTCGCCCACGTCGACCGCAATCCGGACGCCGGCGAGCACGCAGAGACGGCCGCGATGGGCGCGTGGCTGCAGCTGGACGGACCCGGGCGCACGAAGTACTGGCCCGACTCGACGATCCTCGCACTGATCGCCGACCTGGCCGCGCGCGGCTTTGCAAGTCGGCTGTTGCTGGGCGGGGACACCGGGCGGCGCTCGATGCTCCGAGCGTACGGCGGCGGGCCCGGGATGGACTACGTCTTCGCCCGCTTCAAACGGCGGCTCGAGCGCGAGCTCGGCACCGAGCTTTCGGAACGGATCTTCGTCGCGAACCCCGCGACCGCGTTCTCGTTCTAGCCGCGCGCGCGACGGGCGCCTTCGACCATGTTCGTGAGCTTCTGCTGTGCGGCCCAGCGCGCTGTCTGCGAGAGGCCGCAGTCCGGGCTGACGCTCAGGCGCTCTGGCGCGACGTAACGGAGACAATCGCGAATCCGCTCCTCGACGTCCTCGGACGTCTCGATGTAGTAGCTCTTCACGTCGACCACGCCGACGCCGACGTCATGCCGTTCGCCGAGCGCTTCGATCAGCTCGAGCTCGGCGAACTCCCGGCTCGCCATCTCGAGGTGGAGCTCGTCCGCAGTGAGCTCGAGGAACGCGGGGAACATCGGCGCGTAGCGCCGCTTGCCGACCGCACGGCCCTTGTAGTTGCCGAAGCAGAGGTGCGTGCCGAGGTAGCAGCGGCCGCGGACGGGGTCGACCGTCCGATTGAAGATCTCGGCGAGGCGAGCGGGGTCCTCTCGGTGCGCGTAGCAGCTCATCGAGGGCTCGTCGACCGTGACGATCGCGCAGCCCGCGGCGACGAGCGCCTCGAGCTCTGCGCCGACGATCGGCAGCAGCGCCTCGGTCACCGCCCAGCGGTCGGGATAGTCGGCGTTCGGCTCGATGCGACCGGCGAGCGTGTACGGGCCGGGGACACTCACCTTCAGCTGCGTGCCGTCGGGCGCCAGCTCCCGGAGCCGCTCCCACTCCGCAGTGACGCCGAGGCCGTCGCGCGCCGCGAGCTCACCGGTGATGCGGTGGCGTCCTCGCTGGTCATGCGCCGGCGGACCCAAGCGTCGCCGCGGCTCGCGATCGAGCTCGACACCGTCGAGGAAGGCGTAGAAGGAGAGGTTGAAGTCGAAGCGCGTCTGCTCGCCGTCGGTGACGACGTCGACGCCCGCGCGCAGCTGGTCGCCGAGGGCGGCCCAGACTGCATCGCCGACCG
>Ga0126307_10001943_pt1 | contig 13845 bp, 14 predicted proteins | sample Plot28_FD_89955 | JGI IMG/M metagenome (GOLD analysis project Ga0126307, IMG submission 89955) | Serpentine soil microbial communities from UC McLaughlin Reserve, CA, USA - Plot28 | ecosystem: Environmental > Terrestrial > Soil > Grasslands | place: USA: UC McLaughlin Reserve, Lake County...
GCGGCCGCGATCAGTTCCTCCGGGTTGGTGCCGTTGCCCTCCTCGAAGCGGGACCCGAACGAGTAAGCGCCCTCGTAGGCGCCACTCGCCATGCGCATCGTGCCGTCGCCCTCCTGGAGAGAGCCGTTCCAGCGGGCGTCTGCAGTTCGTGTCGGCATGTCGGACCTCTCCCTTTGCCTTCGCTTAACGGGAAGCATCCCCGATGTTGGCGAGAATACGTCCTGGTGACGACCCAGAGGAAGCAGCCGGAGCGCTACGAGCCCATGCCCGGCTTTCTCGACCTGCCCGGCTGGCTGTGGCGGCGAATGCCGCCGGCGGCGAAGGGCGCCCTCGTGCTGGCGTTCGTCGGCGTGATCGCCGTGGCGCTGATCATCGGCCCGGACATCCGGGAGTCGAGGAGCGAGCGCGAGAAGGCCGAGCAGCAGGAGCGCCTGCGCGCCCGCAAGGCCCACGAGGCTCGCATCCGGCGCGAGCAGCGGCCGCGCTTCGTGAACGGCCCCGCCGCCACCTCGGGGGTGCCCGCGCGGCGCAGGTTGGTGGAGGCCGCCAGCGCTTCAGTGCTCGCTGACGCTCGCCGCCGAGTCAAGGCCGGCACGATGAGCGGGCCCGTCGAGGACGTGGATTGCGAGCCGTTCCCGCGCAACGTGGCTCGGGTCGGCGCTGAGGACAGCACGGACCTGCGCTACGGCCGGTACTCCTGCCTTGCGGTCACCGCCAGATTCGAGCAGACCGAGAACACGTCCGGCGGCCTGCTCGGCCACGCATACCGCGTGCGGATCGACTTCGACACCGGGCGCTACGCGTTGTGCAGGATCGCCGGCCGCCCCGCCGAGGGGCAGCTCAAGCGCCACCTGGGCCCCACCGTGCCGATCGTGTGCGGCGGCGGGCCGTGAGCGACGACCCGCTCGCCCTGTTCGGACGCTGGTTCGAGGAGGCACGTGAGCAGGGCGCCTTCGAGCCGCAGGCGATGGCCCTCGCGACCGCCACGCTCGACGGCGCGCCCTCGGCGCGCATGGTCCTGATGAAGGGCTTCGACGAGCGCGGGATCACCTTCTTTACGAACTACGCCAGCCGCAAGGGACTCGAGCTCGGGGCGAATCCCCGGGGCGCGCTTCTCTTCCACTGGCCCGAGCTCGGGCGCCAGGTCCGGATCGAGGGATCCGTCTCGCGCGTGGAGCGGGCCGAGACGGAGTCGTATGCGCGCGGCCGCGAGCGCGCCAGCCAGCTGAGCGCGCTGGCGTCGCCTCAAAGCCGCCCGGTTCCAGACCGGGCCTGGCTCGAGCGGCGCGTGGAGGAGCTCGACAGCGCGCACGCCGGCACGGAGCTGCCGGTGTCTGACGACTGGGGCGGCTACCGCCTGGAGCCGCGCGTCTGGGAGTTCTGGGAGCACCGCCCCAACCGCCTCCACGACCGCTTTCGATACGAGCGCAGGGACGGCGCCTGGCGCGCGGAGCGGCTCGGGCCTTAGAGCGTCGCCTCCAGCTCCACCATCGTCTTCAGGCGCTCCAACTGCCGTGCGATTCCCTTACGGATGCTGCGTCGCACGAGCGGGCCGGCCACCGCGAACACCAACCGCGCGAGCGCGTCCTCAGGGCCGGTCGAGACCGTCTGCCGCACGCGCGTGCCGCCGACGTGCGGGGAGAGCTCCAGCGTGCCCTCGAAGCGAAACGGCCCGGACACAGACCGCACCACCTGCCGGCGTGGCGGCGTACGTTCGGCGATCTCGTACACGGCGGTGCCCGAATGCGCGCCGTAGGCGTATCTGCTCGTGAACCGGTCGCCGTCGGCTGACACGTCGGTCACGCCCTCCTGCCATTCGTGCCAGTGGCGGGGATCGGCGGCCCACTGCCACACCGCCGCCGGGGGCCGGTCGACGACGATCTCCGCGCTCGCCCTCACCCGTCCGCGAACGGCTGCATCGCGATTCCATGCTCGTGCTCGCGCATGCCGAGCTCGTAAGCGGCACCGCCAGGAACCACGAGCTCCGACGCCGCTCCGCCACCGCGACTTACGCTCAGCCGCATGTCGGCGATCGAGCAGTTCACGGTGTGGTGGTCGGACCCGTCCGGATCCACATAGACCCAGCCGACGAATCGCTCAGGTGGCGCGGATACGCTGCCGCGCACCCGTACGCCGCTCCCGGAGAGCACGAACGTGCAGTGCCCGGGCGCCTCGGTTACCTTCGCGCGGCGGAGCGCGTAGCGATCTCCGGCGATGCTGAGGGCGCCGTTCCCGACCCACGGCGTCGTGGCCGGCCCGAGCTTCACGCGGCCGATCGCGGCATCGAGCCAATCGCCGTCGGAGGTGATCCCGTGCAGCCAGATCCAGCGCTCGGCATGCTGGGCCCCCCAGTTGTGGCCCGCCATCCCTCGCCAGGCATCCACCGGGATCTCGCGCCCCTGCACGGACAGCGAACCGGAGAACTGCGCGGCCGGCGCCGGCGAGAGCAGCTTCGTACGGGGCAGCCGCGCGCGGTACATCCACGCGCTCGGCAGGTGGAAGAGCGGCTCCTCCGCGCCCTCGAGCGCCAGCTTCCACGCGAACTCGTCGCCGATCCGGCCGCTCGCGCCGTCCGCGCCCACGCGGGCCTCCCCCACTCTCAGCCAGTCGCGGCCCCCGCTGACCGGATTCGGCGCGGTGAGCTTCGCGGCGGTCGGCCCGTTCGGCTCAAAGAGCGTGAACCAGAGCGAGCCGTTCGCCGCGCCCGCGGGCCGCTTGTGCACCGTGTAGCGGATCCAGACCCCGAGCGGCTCGGACGGATGGCAGAGCTTCAGGTAGAAGCTCTCGTAGTGCCCGGCCCGCGCCGGCACAGCCGGAAAGCGAGCCGCGGTGGGGTCTACTGGGGCCACGCGCGCAGCAGCGTAACCTGCCCCGCCATGGCGAACGACGACCCAGTCCTAGTGATCACCGGCGCCAGCACGGGCATTGGCGCCGCCACCGCCCACCGCGCGGTCGAGTTCGGCCATCGCGTCGTGTTGGGCGCGCGGTCGGAGGACAAGCTCCAGGCGCTCGCGGAGGAGCTCGGTGACGACGAGAGGGCGATCGCCGTGCGCTGCGACGTGGCGAGCTGGGAGGACCAGCAGGCGCTCGTCCAGGCGGCGCTCGACCGCTTCGGCCGGATGGACGCGTACTTCGCGAACGCCGGCTTCGGCGCCGCCCGTGGCTTTCTCGAGGAGTCCGTGGAGCACTGGAGGTCGATGATCGACACGAACGTGCTGGGCTGCGCGCTCTCGATCCGTGCCTCGCTCGGCCACTTCAAGGAACAGAGCAGCGGCCACATGCTCCTGACCAGCTCGATCGCGGGCCGGCGCACCCTCCCCGGATCGCTGTACTCGGCCACGAAGCACGCCGTGACCGCGATGGGCGAGGCGCTGCGCGCGGAGGTCGCGGACACCGGCATCAGGGTGACGCTGATCGAGCCGGGCATGGTCGACACGCCTTTCTTCGACAACCGCCCAAGCGGCGCCCTGGAGCCGGACGACATCGCTCGGGCGGTCCTGTTCGCGCTGACGCAACCGCCTCACGTGGATGTGAACGAGATCCTTGTTCGCCCTGTCCACCAATCGACTTAGAGGCACCCCGAAGCAGCAGCAGCTGCCCGCCCTCGAGGGTCTCCGTCGTCGCATGAGGACTCGTTACCTCGAGCCCCACAACTAGGCTCCCCCTCGTTCGGGGGGTTTCACTGCAACGCTTTGCTTGAGCAAACACCGGCCGGGTAGCAGCGCGAGCAGGCACCGGCCGTCGAACTCGCAGGTTGGACTCCTGTGGAGGACACCCGGCAGGGGCGAGGCCGGTGCTCCTCAATGAGCGGTCGACCGCGGCCTCGGCTGGCTCGAGGCGTAGTGACCCCTGGCGCTCGACGTGCCCTGCCCCCCTCTCGGCCGCGACGGTCACTAGGCCTGGGAACCTTTGGAGCCTTGGTACGCGGCAGCCCCGGCGGCTACTCCGTAAGCATTCTGCGGTCTTTGGAGGCGGCCTCCCGCGGACGGCGGACGTCGTGGCCCTTGCCGCAGCGGCAGCGTTAGCGGTCGACCGCCAGCTTCGAGCCCCGCAACCGTGCGCACCAGGAGCTCTCGAACCAATTGGGGTATCGCGTCGAGCCTCGGCCTCGGGCGCCGATCGTTGTGGCGTCCATGCCGCCGCGTACGCTCTCGCGCGTGACGGCTGAACGGCCCCACGTCTACGCACATCTGGACATGGACGCCTTCTACGTGAGCGTCGAGCTCCAGCGGCGACCCGAGCTGCGCGGACTTCCGGTGGTTGTTGCCGGCAGTGGGCCGCGCGCGGTGGTCACCACCGCCAGCTACGAGGCGCGCAGGTTCGGTGTCTTCTCGGCGACGCCGGCTGAGCGGGCGCGGCGGCTGTGTCCCGATGCGGTCTTCGTTCCGCCTGACTTCGATCACTACCGCGCACGCTCCCGCGACGTGATGGCCGTCCTGCGCAGCCACGTGGAGCGGGTGGAGGTTGTTGGGCTAGACGAGGCCTACCTCGATCTCGCCACGCTCGACCGGTACCGCTCGGCCGCCCGCCGCGTGAAGGACGCAGTGCGCAGCGAGACCGGGCTCACGTGCTCGGTCGGCCTCGGCCCGAACAAGCTGGTGGCAAAGGTGGCATCGGATGCCGAGAAGCCGGACGGGTTTGTCGAGCTCACCGCCGAGGAGGCAAGGATCCGCTTCGCGGAGGCTTCGCCCGGTCTCGTGCCGGGCATCGGGCCGAAGACGGTGGCCCGACTGGCCCAGCTCGGTATCGCCACGCTAGGACGCCTCGGCACGACGTCGGACGCCCAGCTGTCGGAGTGGTTCGGCGCTCGCCTCGGCCCACATCTCGGAGCGCTGGCGCGCTTCGAGGACGAGCGCCTGATCGAGACGGTGCGCGTGGCCAAGTCCGAGTCGCGCGAGACAACCTTCGACCACGACCTGAATGGCCTCCCCCAGCTCGAGCCGGTGCTGGAGCGGCTCACATCGGAGCTGTGCGAGACGCTCGCCCGCGAGGAGCGACGCGGCCGCACGATCGGCATCAAGGTCCGATTCGACGACTTCACGACCGTCACCCGCGCCCGCAGCCTCGACGCCGCGGTGAACGACGTGGACGCCGTCGGCACGGTGGCCCTCGACCTGCTCAGGCGGCTCGATCCGCCCCGCCCGGTTCGGCTTCTGGGCGTGCGCGTGGCCGGGCTCGACGAGGAGTCGGCGCAGGCAGTGGCGGACGACCAGCTCAGCCTGTCGCTCTGATCTAGTCTTGAGTCATGTCCTCCGATCGCCTGACAGGGCTCGACGCGTCGTTCCTCCATCTGGAGGACGGTGCGGCCCACATGCACGTGGCCGGTGTGATGGTCTTCGAGGGGTCTCCGCCGCCCTACGACGACCTGCTCGAGGCCATTGAGCGACGCCTCGGGCTGGTGCCACGCTACCGCCAGCGCCTCGCGTTCGTACCGCTCGGCCAGGGCCGTCCGAAGTGGGTCGACGACCCTCACCTTAATCTCCGCTACCACGTGCGCTCGACCGCGCTGCCTGCCCCCGGCTCCGAGCAGCAGCTCAAGGATCTCGCCGGCCGGGTGTTCGCCCAGCAGCTCGACCGCGACAAGCCGCTCTGGGAGATCTGGCTCGTGGAGGGCCTCGAGGGCGATCGCTTCGCAATGCTCTCGAAGACCCACCATGCGCTCGTGGACGGCATCTCCGGAGTGGACATCATGTCCGTCCTGTTTGACACCTCACCCGAGCCCGCCGCACCTACCGACACCGGCGAGCGCTGGCTGCCGCGCCCGCTCCCCTCCCCGGTGGAGCTGCTGGGCGAAGCGTTGATGGAGCGCGCCACGATCCCGGGCGAGCTCGCGCGCTCGCTGCGATCGGTGTTCCGCGGCCCGCGACGCGTGGTCGAGGGTCTGCGCGATGCCGCCGTCGGCGTCGGTGCGATGGCCTGGGCCGGGCTGAATCCCGCCCCCGCGACGCCTTACAACAAGCCGATCGGGCCGCACCGTCGCTACACCTGGGTGCGGGCGAACCTGGCGGACCTCAAGGCGATCAAGAATGAGCTCGGCGGCACGGTGAACGACGTGGTGCTGGCCACCGTGGCCGGCGCGTTCGGCAAGCACCTGCGCCGCCGCGGCCAGAACACCGACGGCCTCGAGCTGAAGGCGATGGTGCCGGTGAGCGTGCGCGCCGACGTGGAGCGCGGCGCCCTCGGCAACCGCGTGGCCGCGATGATGGCGCCACTCCCGGTGTGGTGCCAGGATCCGGTCGCTCGCCTCGACATCGTCCGCGAGGAGCTGAAGGGCCTCAAGTCCGGCGGCCAGGCCGTGGGTGCCCAGGTGCTCACCGAGCTGTCCGGCTTCGCGCCCGCCACGGTGATGGGCCAGGCCTCCCGTCTCATGGCCCGCCAGCGCTTTTTCAACGTGGTGGTTACGAACGTGCCCGGTCCTCAGCTGCCGCTCTTCCTCGCGGGACGGCGCATGATCGACCCGTTCCCGATGGTCCCGCTCGTGAAGAACCAGGGCCTCGGCATCGCGCTCCTGTCGTACGCCGGGAGGATCAACTTCGGCCTCGTCGGCGACTACGACGTGATGTGGGACCTCGACGACTTCTCAGACGACGTGCACGAGTCGCTCGCCGAGCTGGCCGCCGAGGCCGGCGTCGAGCTGACCGTGGACGCCAACCCCGCCCAGGCGGTGCGTGCGTGAGAGACAGGCTCGCGGAATGCGCGCGCGACCTGGGGATCAAGGTGCGCGTGCAGCGGCTCGAGGCGTCCACCCGGACGGTGGCGGACGCGGCGTGCGCCGTCGGGTGCGAGGAGGCTGAGATCGCGAAGTCGATCGTGTTCGTGGCCGATGGCGACCCGGTGATCTGCGTGGCGTCCGGGGAGCACCGCGTGGACGTGGAGAAGGTCGCCGATGTGCTCGATGTGGCGGAGGTCCGGCAGGCCCAGGCTGACGAGGTCCGCGCCGCGACCGGGTTTGCGATCGGCGGCGTGCCGCCCTTCGGGCACGATCTGCCCGTCCTGTTCGACGAAGCGCTCCTCAACCACGAGCGCGTCTGGGCGGCGGCGGGCGACCCTCATAGCCTCTTCTGCGTGGACCCCCGCGAGCTCGCGAGTTGCGTGAGCGCCCGCGTCGTCGCTCTGGGCGAGTAGTACACGCGTACAAAGCCTCGTTGGCGAATCCTGTACGCCGGGCGCATGACGGATCGGGCCCCGCGCTCGACCATCTCCGTCATGGAACCCACGCTCAAGGACGCCATCCCGGCGATCGAGACCACCTGGGTCATCGTCGCCGCGGTGCTCGTCATGTTCATGCAGGTCGGCTTCCTCTTCCTCGAGGTCGGCTTCTCGCGAATGAAGAACGCCGGCACGGTCGTGCCGAAGATCCTGGCGAACTTCTCGATAGCGGCGCTGTGCTACTGGGCCGTCGGCTTCGCGCTCGCGTTCGGCGGCGCCGGGTGGTTCGCCGGTACCGAGGGCACGTTCCTCGGTACCACCGACCCGGGTGCATTCCCGGCGATGGAGTTCTCCCAGGCCGCCGTCCCTGCCAAGTTCTTTTTCCAGTTCGTGTTCTGCGCCGTGTCGCTCGCGATTGTGTGGGGCACCACGATCGAGCGCATCAAGTTCGGTGCGTACCTGATTTACGCGGTGGTCTTCAGCGCGCTGATCTATCCGATCATCAGCCACTGGATCTTCGGCGGCGGCTGGCTCCAGGCGAACTTCGGGATGCAGGACTTCGCCGGTTCCACGGTCGTGCACCTGATCGGCGCCACCGGCGCGCTGGCGGCGCTCTTGCTGCTCGGCCCGCGCCAGGGCAAGTACGGAAATGACGGCAAGCCAAACGCGATCCCCGGCCACAACATGCCGCTGGTGGGGCTGGCCGTGCTCGTGCTGTGGTTCGGCTGGTTCGGCTTCAACGCGGGCTCCACGCTCGGCGCGATCGGCGGGCGCTTCGCCGACGTGGTCGTCGTTACTCAGCTCGGCGCCGCGGCCGGCGTGCTCGGCGCGCTCCTCACGAGCTACCTGATCACGCGCAAGTTCGACATGGGCATGACCGCCAATGGCGCGATCGCCGCCCTTGTCGCCATCACGGCGCCCTCCGGCTACGTGGAGTTCTGGGCGGCGCCACTGATCGGCTTCGTGGCCGGAGTGATGGTGGTGGGGGCGATCATCGCGATCGACCGGAGGCTGGACGACCCGGTCGGCGCGCTGTCGGCTCACGGGATCGCGGGCATCTGGGGAACGCTCGCCTGCGGACTGTTTACCAGCCCCAGGCTTGCTGAGCTGAACGCGATCGGGGACGGCGGCTTCGTCTACACCGGCTCGTTGCACCAGTTCGGCGTCCAGGCCCTCGGCGTGGGCGCCGCGTTCGCCTCGGTGTTCACGGTGAGCTTCATCGTCTTCTGGGCGATCAAGAAGACCTACGGACTGCGCGTCGCAGCCGAGGAGGAGCGGTACGGCCTCGACATCGTCGAGCACGGCATGTGGGGCTACCCCGAGGCGTTCATGCCCGTCCCGGGATCGGAGTACCGTCCGCCGGCGATGCCGAAGGGCTGGCCACCGCGGCAACCGTCGCCAATCACGTTGCCAGCCACGCGAGTACAGGAGGGGTAGAGCGCCATGAAGAAGATCGAGGCGATTATCCGCCACGAGCGGCTCCAGGATGTGCAGGACGCGCTCGACCAGCTCGGCGTCTCCGGCCTCACGGTGAGCGAGGTGGTCGGTTGCGGGCGCCAGAAGGGCTACACCGAGCAGTACCGCGGCGTCCAGGCGAACATCTCGCTGCTGCCGAAGATCAAGGTGGAGTCGGTGGTGCCCACAGATGTCGTGGACAGCGCGGTCGAAGCCATCGTCGGAGCCGCTCGGACCGGCAGGGTGGGTGACGGGCGCGTGTTCGTCTACGACGTCGTCCAGTCGATCCGGATCCGGACCGGCGAGACCGGCGAGGACAGCGTGCGCCACGAAGAGCCGGTGGGCTGGGGGCATTAACCCCGGGTCTCGCTAGGCCGGTCCGAGCGAGCAAGGGCTCGCCTGCTGCACTCGCGATCAGTCCGGGTATTCGTCCTTGCGCCAGGCGCGGGGTTCCTCGGGCTCGGCCTTCGGCGTTCGCTGAATCAGGAACGAGTGGTACGGCGCGACGAACGGATCGGGTGCCGTCACCGTGTAGGTGTGGTAGATGGTCCCGTTTTCGCGCGCGAAGGCGATGAAGCTCGGCGCCTCGCGCAGGCCGTCCTCGAGCTTAGCTCCGATTTGCCGCCCCCAGTCCTGGAGCCACTCGGGTGGGTTGTCGATTATTTCCCTGACCTCGGGGATCTCCTGCGCCTGCTCGGGTGTGAGGGCGAGCCTGAAGTCGAAGGGAAAGTCCGTCCCATCCGTCGAGACATAGGGGAACTGCCAGCCCATCCGCTCCTTGTAGGAGATGAGCCGATCGATCGGCGCGCGCGAGAAGCAGATCAGTGTCACGTCGCGGTGGTTTAGATGCACGCGAGTGGCGTCGAGCTCATCCCCTAGGTTCGAGCACCCGGGGCAGGCGCCGAGCTCGTACTCAGGACCAAACATGATGTTGTAGGCGAGGAGCTGCGAGCGCCCGTCGAAGAGCTCGGCGAGCGTCTTTTTGCCATCTCCGGTGTCGAACTCGTACTCCTTCTCCACCGGAACCCACGGAAGCTGGCGACGCTGCTCGGTCACCCTCTGACCGAGTTGGGCGTGCTCAGCCTCGAGCTTCGCCAGTTCATCACGAGCCGCGTCCCATTCCTCGCGCGTTCCGATCTTGTGCTCGGGCATCGTGCGCCTCCTTTGGCCGTTTGGTCCTCAGCTTAGGCGGCGCGTGGGTCCTCGGAGGCCGCCTATCGAGATCGAGGGTTCCAGAGCGCGGTCTACGGATTGACGAACGTCTGGAACCCGCCGTACCGCATCTGGCTCATGTCGGTGATCTGCTCGCCCCCGACCATCTCGGTGACCCGGGGGTCCTCCATCACCTTGTCCATGACCTCATCGCGATGCGCGCGTGACTCGAATTCGACGACGGCCGCGGTTAGGAGCTCCCCGTCTCGGACCTCGAGCTTGTCGTCGAGGTCGTCTCCGAGAAACTCTCGATAGCTGAGCGCTCCGTGCTCCTTGGCGACCGTGCCGAACGTTGTCGCCTGGCCGCGGTAGGCCTCGAGGTTGTTCTCCGGGACCGGGAGCAGGTAGATATCGACATATCCCGGGAAAGATCCGCCGGCTTCTGCGGGCTTGCTGGTGTCCATGATCTCTCCTCGCGTCGGTTTGCGTGGGCCACTCGGGCTTTCAACGTCGCTATTTGAGACCGCGCGTCCCACTGCAACTCATCGCCCGACAGCCCAAAGGCCCAGCGCTCGCATTGGTATTCGACTAGGAATGGCGGTCCCTGCGCGAAGGGGCGACCGCGGGGTCGTCAGGCCGAGCACGTGCGAAGAACAGGGCGCCCTCAAGGGCGCCCTGTTCGATGTGTAGAGGGCTAGCGGTTGGTCACGACCCGCGACCACTGCATGCGCACGGCGCTGAGGTCCTCGTCGGTGGTGACGCAGAACTGCACCCAGCCCCAGCCTCGCCGGAGCTGCCCGCGGCTCCCCGGTTCCACCGTGTCGACCGTGAACCACCCGACGTGCCGCTTGCCATCGCAAGTAAACGAGCCGCGATGGCTCTGCCACCAGGCGCTTGCCTCGCCACCGAACCCCGAGCCCTCCGCGGCGATCGCGGGGTCGATGTCACGCGCCGCGCTCTGCTTGACCGACACCCACAAGTGGGTGCCCACCTCGCACGAGTACCGCGCATGGACCTGCGCCACGTCACCGCGGACGTGCACTGGACCGATTACGGCCGCGTCACCGAACGTGAACGAATCTCCTGAGCGCTTGCCGGCGCCGCGCCTACAAGAGCCACCGTCGCAACGGCGGCGATCGCAAGGAAACGTCTCAACTGTCCTCCCTCCGTGGCCAGGGTGCGCACGCTACCCCAGACCCAGAGAACGACGCAAGATGCCCACTGTGTGCTCGCCAGTCGCCTAGCTGGGTCCGGGGGCCTTTGCTCCGCCCGCCAGTGCGTGGAGTCCGACGGCGATCGCCGAGCCCAGCATCACCCACGCGGGCCAGAAGGGGTCGCCGGCCCCCGCCGCGACCCATACGCCGATGATGAAGGCGCTCAGGATCAGCTGGACGCCCACGTGCTGGCGGAAGCGCCGACGCCTGACGAGGGCTCGGAGCGCGGCGACACGGTCCTGCGCCCGCGGGAGCTCGCTCTCACGCAGCGGCGGCGTGGCGTGGACGCGCCAGGCGTCGAGTCCGGCGACCAGGCTGATCCCGAGCAGCGGCCAGACGATCCAGGGCAGCTCCGGCCCGGTGAGAGCCCAGATCAGCACGAGCACGGCAGCCACGACGCCGAGCGAAGCCACTCGGATGCCGAGGTTGCGCATTCGCTGGTGCTGCCGGGCGTCCGCCTCGCCGTCGGGCAGCACCCGCATCGAGCGCGACTGCGGCACTGGCTCTTCGCCCGCCTGCTCGGCGTTCAGCGGGATCACGGCGGTCACGCGCGTGCCGGCGCCGGGTGCGCTGTCCACGGCCAAGGAGCCGCTCAGGGCGCCGACGCGGTCGGCGAGTCCCTGGATGCCCGAGCCAGCGTCCAGGGCCGCGCCACCCACGCCGTCGTCACTCACCTCCACGGTCACATGCCCGTTCTGCGCCTTCACGGCGACCGTCGCCGCCTCGGCGTCCGCGTGCTTGCCGATGTTCGCGAGGCACTCGGAAACCACGAAGTAGGCGGCGGCCTCGACCGCGCCGGGCAGGCGCTCGTCGGGAGCAGCCACCACCTCCACCGGCACAGTGACGCGCGACGCCAGGTCCTCGAGCGCAGCCGGGAGGCCCCGGTTCGTCAGGATCGCGGGATGAATCCCGCGCGCGAGGTCGCGCAGCTCCTTCAGCGCGAGGTTGGCCTCCTCCCCCGCCGCGCGCACGAGATCCACGGTGGTCGGGTCGCCGTCCGCCGCGCGCTGCTCGGCCATGCGCAGGTTGAGGGCGAGGGCCACCAACCGCTGTTGGGCACCGTCGTGGAGGTCGCGCTCGATGCGCCGGCGCTCCTCGTCGGCTGCGGCGATGATGCGCGAGCGGGCGCCCTGGAGCTCCGTGACCTGCGCGGTGAGCTCCGGGTCGGCGTTCGAGCCGAGCAGCTGCACCGCGAGCCAGCCGTAGAGCCGTCCTAGCGCTCCAAGCGCCGGAATCCCGGCGAGCAGGACCAGCGCGCCGAGGGGCACGAGCGCGAATGCCTCGGCGAGCGTGTCCACCCCGAGCCACGCAATCCAGTCTCCGTCGGCAAACGGCTCGTAGTAGACCGGCGCGAACAGCAGGCGGAGCCCGAAGCCGAACACGGCCACCGTGACGGAAAAGCTGAGGATTCCGAGCGGAAGCTGGAGCAGCAGGAATGCGAGGTCCTTCCAGGTTGCGGGATCTGCCATGCGGGCGGCGAAGCGCGTCCACCAGCGCCCGCCGGCAGGGTCCGGGCGGTACGGGCTGGGGATCTCCGTGCCGACGAGGGACCCGATCAGGCGGCGCTCGAGGTCGGCGAGCCAGCGCCACGCGTACACGCTCCCGATCAGCACCGGGATGCCGATCAACGTGATAGCCGTGCTGAAGCCGAACGATATCGCCGTGACGAGGAAGGTGAACTCGGCCACGCCGAGCGGCAGCGCGAGCACCAGATAGAGGATCCGCCCATACGTACGGGCGTCGAGAATGCTTCGAATAAAGGCCCTGATGCGGTTCAGGCTAGGATCCGGGCGTTGCGCCGTCGATACGGGCACCCGTACCATGCGCCGTGGTGCGCTCCCGGTACGGCATAGCCGGCGTGGTTGCGCTCGTGGCTCTGCCCGCGTCAGCCGACGCCACCCCCGGGACGCTCGATCTGCGCCAGTCGCTCGACCGCTCCCGCGGAATCTACGTCGAGGGATCGGTGTCGTACGTGCGGGTCCGAGGCGTGCGCGGCAAGCTCGTCGAGGGTCGGCGCGTGCGGCGGCCGAGCTTTCGGATGCAGCGCCGGCTGGCGCCGGGCCGCTACCGCATGATCAGCTACCAGCGACCCTGCGACGGCAACTGCGGGACGCTCGATCCGCCTACCGATCGCTGCGCACGGCCGGTGCGGGTCCTCTCGGGCGGCCTGACGGAGGTGGCAGTGAGGGTCCGCCCGGGCCGGCGCTGCGGCATGAGCCGCAATGCACTGCCGGCGCGTTTCCCGCCGGTCCCGCGTCTGCGCTCCGTTCGGCGCTGGCTGCGCACGCGCGGAGGCAGCAACTCGTGGGCGCTCGTGGACTCGTGGCGACGGATGCACAGCTTCGCGCCGCATCGGGTGTACGTGAGCGCGAGCTTGGTGAAGGCGATGCTGCTGGTGGCATACCTGCGTGGCATCGGCAACCGAGCGCCGGATGCGGCTGAGCGGGCCGCCCTCGCTCCGATGATCACGGCCTCGTCGAACGACGCGGCGGACACGGTCTACCACCGCGTCGGCGACGCCGCCCTCTACCGGCTCGCTCGTCTGGCCGGGATGCGGAGCTTCTCGGTGGCGGGCTACTGGGCGAATGCCCGCTTGACCGCGGAGGACCAGGCGCGCTTCTTCAGCAGGATCGACAGGCTCGTTCCGAAGGCGTCGCGCAGCTATGCCCGCGCGCTCCTGTCCTCGATCGTGCGCCAGCAGCGCTGGGGCTTCTCGCGTTACTCGCTCGGCGCCGGCTTCAAGACGTTCTTCAAGGGCGGCTGGCGCGGGACGGGCGTGGGCCAGCTCGTGCACGAGGCGGCTCTGTTCGAGCGCGGGCGCACTCGCGTTTCGATGGCGGTGCTCACGGACGGGAATCCGTCGCATGACTACGGA
>Ga0126307_10001944_pt1 | contig 13841 bp, 13 predicted proteins | sample Plot28_FD_89955 | JGI IMG/M metagenome (GOLD analysis project Ga0126307, IMG submission 89955) | Serpentine soil microbial communities from UC McLaughlin Reserve, CA, USA - Plot28 | ecosystem: Environmental > Terrestrial > Soil > Grasslands | place: USA: UC McLaughlin Reserve, Lake County...
ATTAGGGATGCGCGTGGCGCTGAAGCCGATTCCCGTGAAGTGACCGCCGACGCTCGTGAAGCCGATGCCGACGTGCGCGAAGCCGCTGCCGAAGCGCGCGAATTGGCGGCCGACGCACGAGATACCGTCGGCGAGGGCGTATCGACCGAGCTTCGGCTCGCCAATGCCAACGCTCATATGCGCGCGGCGCGAGAGCATCTGGTCGCTGCTGCTCGTCAGACTACGGCAGCCCAAGACCGAACCGACGACGCCAAGCGTCTGCTGAGCCTCGCGGAGGACGAGCTCGGCGCAGCAACCGCCAGTCTCGTGGAGCCCAAGCTCCGGCACTGAAACCGAATGCGCACCCGAGCGCGTCGTCTCCGGGTCGCCCCGTTTCACGGTGGGCTCGTCAAGAGATTCGATCCACGGCGCGAGGCTCGCGAGCCGCGGCGGCTCCTCGATCGTCGCGTGCCCGGTGATTTCGCGGCGGCCGTAGCCGGTGCGGGGTACGTCGGCGCGGCCGACGCACGCGACCATCGCGGCATCGTCGAGTTCGTCGCCGAGCAGCTCGCCGACGTGGACGGTCGCGGCCCTTGGTGCGGCGTGCGCGACGAGCGCCGTGGCGATCTCGCGCACGCGGGCGCGGTGGTCGCCGAGGGTCAGTCCGCCTTCACGCGCCTTCTTGCTTGCCTCTCGCCGCAGTTGCGCGCTCGCCGGCGCGAGGCGCAGGTAGAGCCACCGCGGCCGAGTGCGTCGGAGTGGGACGCGTAGTTGTCGACGGTTGGCGTAACGGCCGCGAGCAGGGTCAGCCGGCCTTCCCACCGCAGCGGCCTAGGTGCGTTGCCGACTTCGCGCACGACGCGGCCGTCGTAGGCGCGCCGCAGCAGCGAGTAGAGCTGGTCGCGGCCACCGCGATCGGACGACGCGAGCAACGTCGAGAGGTCGGCCACTGTGGCGAACACCCGCCCCTGCCGACGAGACAGCAGCCCCGTGGGCCGAGGGTCCTTCCCTGGGAGCCACGACAGGAGCCGCGGCGCGGTGATCTCGTCGAGGTGCTCGTCGGCGAGGTCGTCGAGGCAGCGGAGCGTCTCAGTCTTCCCGCTCGACGGCGAACCAACGAGCAGCCCCCAGAGCGGATCGCCGTCGAGATGCGCCGCGGTTGCGACGCCGAGCGAGAACAGGACGTGCGCGTCGTCTGCGAACGCGAGGTAGCCGCGCATCCCGGTGAGCAGGTCGCCAATGGTCGGCGACCCGCCGAACCACACGCGTCGTCGACCTGGCACGCGCTCGGTACCGCCGCGACGCCGATTGCTCGCGCGTCGCCAGAGACCCGGAGCGCCCGTGGGTCCTCAGGGAGTGCCCAAACATTCCCGGCTCTCGCACCCGTAGGTCAGCGACGGCTCCGGCGTCGGCCGAAGAACGAGGATGTGTGCGAGTTGCGTGTCGCGCTCGGGCCGGGGAGACTGCGTGCGTGCTGAGGGCGGTGACGCTGGCGATGGTGGGGGCGGCTGCGTTTGGCGCGTCGTCGGTGAATCGGGCGGTGGCGCACGACGATCCGTGTCACAGCGCGCGCACGTGCCCCTCGGACGACCACTCCTATCTCTGGAGCGGCATGTCGTGTACGTCGCTTTCGGGCTCGCGGCTTCCCGAGGACCAGATACCGGTCGACCACGAGGGTGTCCGGTACTGGTGCCACGTCGTGACGGATCGCGGCATGACGAACACGACGCCTAGCCCGGCGCGCGGTGGCTGTGAGGGCGACCGCGCGGGCGTTCGGACGCTTCGCGACGCGGCGGCCTCGAAGGTCGATTTCGCGCCGAAGAGGACGAGCGTTGCGCGGCTCGACCGGATGCGCGTCGCGGCGTCGACCACCGATCGGCGCAGACGCGGCATCGAACGCACCGTTTTCCGGCTCCGCGGACGCCTGGTCGACGCGCGGCTGTCGAAGGCGTCGGAGTGGACGTTGACGGTTCGCGACTTGGTGACCCGCGCCACGGTCGTGGCGGGATTTCCAGCGGCGACGTGTACGACGGGTGCGCCGACCGCGTTGCGTCAGCGCATTGCGACTGCGCGGTCGGCGTTGATTCGTGCGTGTGGCATCCGCCACGTCGCGGATCGCGCTCGCCTCCGGGGCGCCGTGACGATCGATGGCGTCGGCTTTGTCCCGTCCCGCGGCGCGACTCGAACCTCCGTGCGTGTCGAGCTGCGCCCGGTGATCGGCGTCGCCGCTCTGAGCTGTCGCCGACGCTGACAAGCGGAGGCGCGCGCCGGACGCGTCGCTTGACAACGGATCGGCGAAGGAACATTGTCGTGTTTGGTTCGGGCGCCGGAGCGACTTTCGGCTCTTCGAGCCACCGCGATAGGGCCGCAGCACGGGGGAGGAAACTATGAGAGGGATTCGGGCGCGTGCGCTCGCCGCAGCGTTGGTAGTGGCGGGCGCGATCGTTCTCGCGGCAGTGCTGGCGAGGGGAGACGCCGGGAGTCGTGCGTCGTCGGCACCGGCGTTGAGGCAAGAGCCGGCGGGCGAGGAGCACGAGAAGAAGGAGCAGCGCGAGCTCGACGTACGGCTGCACAGCGACAGCAGCGGCAAGATTCGCCCGGATCTGTTCCGGAAGTCGCTGAAGGACTTCGGAATGCTGAAGATCGATGCGAGCCGCGAGCTTCCGGCGGCGGGCGCGAGCACAACGCAGAGCGGCGTGAGCGCCAGCTCGGCCGGCGGCGGAGGCGTGGTCGGCGCCCAGTGGACGCAGATCGGCCCCGCGCCGCTGATCATCGACGCCGAGCAGAACTACCAGGGACAGGGTCCTGACGCCGGCCAGGTCGTGAGCCTCGCGATCGACCCGCGGAACGCGGCCGACGCGGTAATTTACGCGGTCTTCAACGACGGCGGCGTCTGGAAGACGACCGACGGCGGTGCGTCGTGGAAGCCGAAGACGGACTACATGCCGACGCTTTCGATCGGCGCGGTCGCGCTCGATCCGGCGAACCCTTCGATCGTGTACGCCGGGACCGGCAACCTGTACAACAACGGCTACTTCAAGGCGATCGGCGTCTATCGATCGACCGACGCCGGCGACACGTGGTCGCTCACGGGCGGCAGCTCGGCGCTCAACGGCCGGGGCGTCAACTTCATCGCGATGCCGGCGGCGAACGCGCTACTCGTGGCGACGAACCAAGGGCTTTTCCGGTCGACGAATTCCGGCGGGATGTTCACGCAGGTCTCGGTCGGCGGCACGACGAACGCATTCATCACTGATCTCGACCTCGATACCCAGAATCCGAACACGGTCTACGCAGCTGTCTCGGGCCAAGGGATCTTCGTCTCGACCGACGGCGGCCAGACATTCCCGGTGTCGAGCAACCTCTTCGGCAACGGCACCGGCGGTCCGACGACTCCGTACCTCTTTGTTTCGTTCGCGCAGAGCACGACAGCGTCGGGCGACGTGATGTACGCGAACGCCCAGAACAACGGGGCGGCCGGGTCGTCGAACTTCAACGGCATGTGGAAGTCGACCGATGGAGGCGCCAACTGGAGTGACCTAACCTCGGCAGCGAACCCCGGCGCTCGGCTCGACAAGTGCCAGTGCGGGTACGACCAGACGATCGGAGTCGATCCCGTCGACGAGAACAAGGTGTACATCGGCTTCCAGGAGCTGTGGTACTCGTCGGACGGCGGCGGCAGCTTCGCGAACGTCAGTGACGGCAAGATCCACTGGGACCACCACGCGCTCGTGTTCAGCCCGCCCGGCCACCGCGCCAGCGGCGACACGACGACACGCGTCTGGGCCGGCACCGACGGCGGCGTCCACTACGCCGACGACGCCGGCGGATCGTGGACACAGCGCAACGGGAAGATTGCGACGAATCTGTTCCGCGCGATGGACATCGGGCGCGGCGCCGCGAACAATGGCTACAGCTACGGCGGCGCGCAGGACACGGGAACGATGCGGCACAAGCCGTCGGATAGCGGGACGGAATGGCACGAGTCGGTCAATGCCGACGGAGGTCCAATGGCCGTGGACTGGCAGAACCCGGACAACGCGTTCGGGATCTCGAACGGCCAGTTCATCCGGACGACGAACGGGGGCGATAGCTGGAGCAGGCCCGGCTCCGGCGACATCAACTGCATGCCGATGTCGGCGGCGGCCGCCGTCGACCCGAACGACGGGCGGCACGTGTACGTGCCGACGAACGGCGGCTCGCTGAATACCACGCCGTGCGCACAGAGCCTGGGCGCCGGGATCTTCCGGAGCTTCGACGGCGGCGCGACGTTTGCGGCGAGCGACTTCGTCGCCGCCCCGGGCGGCCGGATCGTGACGTTCATCGGGACGACGCCGACGGACTCGAACCTCGTCTGGGTCGCGCTCTGCACGCCTGTTCCCGGGGGCTGCACTCCCGGGGCCGTCGCGGTCAGCACGAACTTCCAGGCGGCGACGCCCGCGTTCACGCTCAAGACGGTCGCCGGCGCGCCGACGGCGAACCCGATCGCGATCGCAATTGACGCCGCGAACACCGACACCGTCGTCGTCGTCTACCCGGGCTTCTCGAGCACGGCGCCGAACGCGCTGTCCAAGCACGTCTTCATGACGACGGACGGCGGCGGCTCGTGGGCCGACATCGGCGGGACGGCGCTCGACCCGGACCAGATGGTCCCCGACATGCCGCTCTACTCCGTCGTGATCGATCCGCAGACGACCCCGCACTCGATCATCGTCTCGACCGACCTCGGCGTCCTGCGGACGCTCGACAACGGCGCGACGTGGCAGATCCTCGGGATCGGCCTGCCCAATGTCAACGCGACATCGCTCCAGATCGACTCCACGGTCACGCCGTCGCTCCTGCGTGTTGGCACGTACGGACGCAGCGCATTCGAGCTGACGACGGCGACGGGAGCGCTGCTTGCAGTCAATTGCAACCTGGGGTTCGGATTCGTCACCGTCGGCACGACGGCGAACCGGCAGTGCCAGCTGTTCAACGTCGGCTCGGCCGACCTGCACGTGAACGGTGTCTTCCGCGCCAGCGGGAGCACGCGGTTCACGGTTGCGTCCGGCCCTCCGACGCCGGTGACGATCGCCGCAGGCTCGCACGTCGACTACACCGTCGCGTTCTCGCCGACGAGCCCCGGAGACCAGGCGGCGACGTTCCAGATCAACAGCGACGACCCGTTCCAGCCGACTTTGCAGATCCCGGCGAGCGGCACAGGCGTGACGGGCAACATCAACGTCAGCCCGCTGACGCTCGCCTACGGCGGTGTGGCGGTCGACAACCGCACCGATCCGTCGACGAAGACGCTGACGACGACCCTGTCGAACCAGGCCTCGTGCGCGTTCTGCGACCTGCACGTGACGGCGCTGTCGATCACCGGCGGAAACGCCGGCGACTTCGACATGGTGGGAGCGCCCGCCGTCCCGTTCACGCTCGCGGCCGGAAACTCCGTCAACCTGAGCGTGCGCTTCAACCCGTCGGTGGGCGGTCCGCGGGCCGCGACGCTGACGATTACCTCAGATGACCCCGTGCAACCGTCGGTCGCCGTGGCGCTCGCTGGAACGGGGCTTAAGCCGGCGATCGACGCCGACCCGGGCACGCTGATCTTCCCGCCGACGGTCTTCGACCCGGCCTGCGGGACCGTCTGCGGATCGACGCTGCCGGAGAAGCTGACCAACACGGGCGAAGCGGAGCTAATCGTGGACGAGGTCAGCTTCACAGGCCCGTTCTCCGGCCTCGCGGCGACAACACCGCCGACGCGGATCCAGCCGGGGTCGATCCTGACGGAGCAGGTGACATTCCACCCAGTCAATACTTCGGCGAGAAAGGTGACCGGGAGCCTCCACGTCCAGGACTCGTTCCCGCTCCAACTGCCGGCGAACATCGTCGCCAAAGACGTGCCGCTCTGCGGCGAGTCCGTCGGACGCGGGATCCGCGTGCTGGTCGTCGACAAGACAGGCAACCCGGCGGCAAACGTCGACATGTTGAGGCTCACGGCGAACGGCGTCTCGTCACTGCCGAACATCAACCTGAAGAACCTGCCGCTCCAGACGATCGACCCGCCGACGAGCTGTCGGCGGATTCAGATGCAGTACGAGAACCAGAACCTGTCGAGTACTAACCAGACAGCGCCGAAGTCCTCGTACTACACGCTGACCGCCGCCGTCGGCAACAAGAAAAGCACGCTCACGTTCGGCCTCGCCGTCAACGAATTCAAGCTCGTCGTCGTCACCGTCGGCTGAGCGATCGAAGTCGCGGGTGGGGACGCGCCGCGCCCCCACCCGCCCCTCTAGTCACGATCGAGCCTTGTGATGACGCACCGTTGCCAGAACGTTCTTATCGGAGCGCTGTGTCTCGCAGTCCGTCGATTCGCGCCTGCGTGTGCTGCGCCGAGACGAGGTTGCCCTTGCGCTGGTAGCGCGTGAGCGCCTGCTTGAGCGCCGCTGTTGCTTCGTCGGGCTTGCCCACGAGCAGAAGCACCTCGGCGAGGTTCGCGTGGGCGTCGCCTTGCCCGTTGAGCCAGTCAGTGTCCTCGCCGACCGCGACCGCCTCTTGCGCGAGCCGCTCGGCTTCGTCGTGTTCGCCGCGCCGCGCCAGCACCTTGGCCGCGACCTCCCGCGAGACCATCTCGTCGTCTGGGCTGTCGCTCTCGGCGGTGCGGCGGATCCAGGCCTCGGCCTCGTCCAGCCGGTCGAGCGCGTAGAGCGCCTCGGCGACCACTCCCGCCGAAGCGAACAGCGAACTCCTTTCCCCCAGCTCATCGAAACGGCGAAATGCCTCTTGTGCGAACTCGAGGGTGGCCGCGGGATCACCTGCCAAGAGTTCGACCGTGGCAGATGCGGAGATCGTGATCGCGAATGGGAGTTTCGCGCCGCGGTCGGCGAGGTCTGAACGTGCTTCGGCGAGAAGCGCGCGCGCGTCGTCGAAACGACCGAGCATCGCCAGCGCGTAGGCGCGCGGTGTGGGGAGAGCCAACGACTGCGGCTCCCCACGTGCGGTCTGCTCGTCCAACCATGCGAGCAGCTCGCGGACCGGCGTAGTGCCGATGAGACGAGCAATGGCGCGCTGCGGCGACAGCTGGTACGGCAATCCCGCTTGCCGCGCGTGGCCGAAGGCTCGCGCGAACGCCTCAAGCACCGCGTCGTAGCGTCCCGACTTGCTCGCCACATGCGCGAGCGCGAGGTAGGTGTGGTAGAGCGCGAGATCGTCGCCCTCGGCCTGGAGCGCCGGTAGTGCCTGCTCGATGAGCGCCGCCAGCTTCTCGGTCGCAACCTCCGGCATGAGGTAATAGCGGAGGATGCCCTCCTTGATTCTCCCGCACAACTCGCCGACGCGATCTCCGGCCGCTGACGCCCGCTCGGCGAGCGAACCGCACGGCGGAGCGCCTCGCCGCCCATGCCTGCAAGGAGCAGAGCGTCGACGAGGTCGACCTCGAGAACGACGTCGACCGCCCCCGGCGGAACGAGCGCGACGGCCCGCTCGAGCAGGCTGACTGCTGCGCCGATGTCCTGCCGAACGATCGCACGGCGGCCGGCGGCGCTCAGGCGGCGCCGGGCGGTCTCCGCCAGCTGGTCGTGCGCCGGCAGCCCGAGCTCGCCGCAGTAGCGGCAGGCGCACTCGAGGTGGAAGCCGACTAGCTCGTCCAGTTCGACAAGAGCGGCCCCATGCCGCTCCAGCCAAGCGGCGTAGCGCTCGTGCAGGTCGGCGCGCACCGCCTTCGGCAACGCGTCGTAGGCGGCATCGCGGAGCAGCAGATGGCGGAACCGGAAACCATCCTCGCCGGCGACCTGAGCGTCTTCGGGCCTGATCAGCTCCTTGCGCACGAGCGCAACGAGCTGCGGCGTCACCTGGCTCTTGTCGGATGCAGCGCCTGGACGGCTCCGCGGTGGAACACCTCGCCCTCGACCGCCGCCCGCTCTAGAACGCCGCGCTCGGCCGGCTCAAGCTGATCGAGGCGCACCGCGAGCAACGCCTGCAGCGTGGGCGGGACGAACACCTCGCCGTCGCCCTCGCCGGCGATCGAGATCATCTCCTCGACAAAGAGCGGATTGCCCGCGGCCGCGCGAGCGATCGGCTCCCGGAGCCGCTCCGGAACACGCTCGCCAATCAGCTCCTCGACGTCGTCGTCGGCCAGCGGCTCCAGCCGAAGCGTCACCGGCCACCCGGGGTGACGCTCCACAAGCTCCGGGCGCGCCATGCACAGCAGCAAAATCGGCTTGCTTGAGGACAGGAGCGCCACGTGCTCGATCAGAGCGCGAAACGTTTCCTCGCCCGACTGAATGTCGTCGAACACCACCACCAGCGGCCGCTCCGCCGCAGCGTGCTCCAACGTCTTCCGGAATGCCCACGCGATCTCGCCCGCCGATGCGCCAGGCTCCGTCTCGCCGAGCAGCGACCCGATCGCCGCCGCCGCCGCCACGTCGGACGGCAACACGTCGAGTTGCTTCAGAACCTCGACCACCGGCCAGTACGTGATGCCCTCGCCGTAGGGAAGGCAGCGGCCGCGTACGACTCTCGCCTCGACCGAAGCGAGCGCCTCCGCCACAAGCCGCGACTTGCCGACGCCGGCGTCGCCGACCAGCGTCACCGACTCGCACCGCCGCTCGGCCCGCACACGCTCCAACGCACCCCGCACCAGCGCCAGCTCGCGCTCACGGCCAACGAACAACCGTCCGTGCCACCGCTCCGGCACCTCGCGCACGCGCAGAAGCCGAAACGCGACCACCGGCTCCGCCTTACCCTTCAACACCAGCGGTTCGAGCGGCTCGACCTCGACCGCATCGCGAACGAGCGCGAGCGTCGGCCGTCCGACCAGTACCTCGCCCGGCGCCGCCGCCTGCTCCAGCCGCGCCGCCACGTTCACCGCATCCCCGGTCACGAGACTGTCGCCGCTGCCGGTCACGACCTCCCCGGTGTTGGCGCCGATCCGTGCCTGCACGCCGACATCTGGCAACGCGTCGCGCATCTCGACGGCGGCGCCCACCGCCCGCAGAGCATCATCCTCATGCACCACCGGCACCCCGAACACCGCCACCACCGCATCGCCGATGAACTTCTCCACCGGCCCCCCGTGTGACTCCACAATCGCCTTCATCCGCGCGAAATACCGCCCCAGCACCGCACGCAACGCCTCCGGGTCCACCGACGCACCCAGCGCCGTCGACCCCGTCACGTCGCAGAACAACACGGTCACCGTCTTCCGCTGCTCCCGCGCCGGCGCCACGTCCGCCAGCGGCGCGGCGCAGTAGGGACAGAACGTGAAACGGTCCTCGCTCTCGCGCCCACAGTTCGCGCAGATCCGCACGATCCGAGCGTAGACGGCCAACCCGCGAACAACAAACGACGCGACGCCTGACGAGGTCAGGTCCGCGAGCCGTCGCCGGGAATGACCTCGACGACCTCAACCTGTGTATGCCTCCGCGAGATTCCTCACGATCGATGTTTGGTGACCGACGACGCGGGCTGACCGGCGTCGTACCTGCTACGGCCGCGGCTCGCTTCAGCGGCGATCGTCGCCGAGGCGCGTAACGCTCGACGCTCCTCCACTTCGCCGCAGTGCCGACATCGAAGGCGCACACCTCGCGGAGACCGCCTCGTCGAGCATTGGGGCGGACATCTAGCGGCAAGAGCTAGGACGGCTCGTGCCACTCGGCGTTTCGGAACCAGATTGCCGCAGCTGCCCCGCGTTGTCGAGCCAGACGTACGAGCCAGCTAGCACTCCGCGGCCCGCCCGATTACGCTCCCGACGTGGGATGAGATGAGCGGCGCGGTCGAGGATTCCAACCGTCGCATGCTGCGGGCGCGCGACGCGATCGACCGCCACTACGCAACGCCCCTCGACATCCCCGCCCTCGCCAGGATCGCCTACGTGTCGGAGGCGCACTTCATCCGCACCTTTCGCGCGACGTTCGGCGAGACGCCGCACCGATACCTCCAGCGCCGGCGGGTCGAGCGGGCGATGTTCATGCTCAGGGAGACTGACCGGAGCGTGACCGCGGTCTGTTTCGCCGTCGGCTTCACCAGCTTGGGGACGTTCAGCCGCACGTTTACCGACATCGTCGGCCAGCCGCCGAGCATGTACCGGTGGCGGGCAGCCGACCTCCGAGCGGTCCCAGCCTGCTTCGCGAAGGCGTGGACGAGACCGAGCAGTTTTGGAGAAGCGAAGGCGCGACGGCGGGAATAGCCTGCGTTGCATGCCAAACAAGATCACCCATACACAGGTGTACGTGCTCGACCAGGACGAGGCGCTCGATTTCTACGTCGGCAAGCTCGGCTTCGAACTGAACACGGACGCAGACCTCGGCTTCATGCGCTGGCTGACCGTCAATTTCCCGGGGCAGCCCGACCGCCAGCTGCTGCTGGAGAAGCCCGGCCCGCCGGCCCACGACGAGGCCACCGCGGAGCAGATCCGCGAGTTGGTGACGAAGGGAGCAATGGGGATGGCCGCGATCATCGCGGTCGACGACATCCATAAGACCTACGACGAGCTCACCGCCAAAGGCGTTGAATTCACCGAGCCGCCGACCGAGCGGTTCTACGGGACCGACTGCGGCCTACGCGACCCGTTCGGGAACTACCTTCGAATCGGCACGCCGAAGCAGGGCCCGATCGAGATCCCCGACCCGGCCGAACTCGCTCGGCAGACAACCTGACCGACGCCGAAGCGGTGCGAGCCCTGGCCGGGCTCGCACCTCTACCGTCGCCCGTCTTAGAGGAAGATCTCTCGGCCGTCGCGCCTGGGCTACGGCTTCGTGCGGTCGCGCCTGCGGAACTGCCGCTGTGCCGCGGGCCGGGCAACCGACCACGCCTTGCGGCCGATCCACAGCAGCACGATGTTGCGCAATCGGAACATCGAGTCGGCTACGTCGTCCGCCGCGAAACGATGAGGCGGTAAATCAGGAGAAGGATGATGGCTCCGATGATCGCGGTGAGCCAGGTCGAGATGTCGAAGAACTCGTCGAGGGGGTCTGCGTCGAAGAGTGCGCCGGCAAGGAAGCCGCCGATTAGCGCGCCAACAACGCCGATAATCGCGGTGACGAGGAACCCGCCGGGGTCGTCGCCGGGAAGGAGCGCCTTTGCGATCGCGCCCGCGAGTAGGCCGAGAACGATGAACGCGATTATTCCCACGAGAGGCTCCTCCCCGAGAATTGGAAACGGTCACTACCCGCTATTCCCGGACGAACGTCCGGAAAACGCGGCACACAGACGCGACGGCTCGTAGCGACGTCGGCGACAGCCGCCACTTGAGCTGGATGTCGACGACCGTCCGTTCCTCGCGCTTGTTTGAGCAGTCGACGTGTTGGTGGCGAACTAGGCGCGCGAGCGGCGCGAGCGCGGCGAAAGCATGTGGGCGGTAGCGGTGCTGTCGCCCAGGGCGTCGAGTTCGGCGCGCGTCCGCTGGATCAAGCGTTCCAGGTCGTGCTTGGTCTCGCTGCTCAGTTCAATGTCGGCGTCGCGTGTGACCTCGCAGGTCGCGAGCAGGATCGTGAGCACGGCGCGCTTGTTATCGACGTCAACGGCGATGCATTCAGCGTTGCCGCCTCAGCCGGGAGAAAACGCCGGGCTGTTTGGAAGGCGTGCGAGTACTGTTTGGACTCGTGGACGCGCGGGAGAAGCGGATGACGCGCAACGAGGCGCTTTTTCGCGAGGTCAACGAGCGCGTGCAAGACCACGCAGAAGAAGGTGGCGCGGCTGTCTACGAGTACTTCTGCGAGTGCGCGAACATCGACTGCACCTTCCGCGCTCGGCTCACCAGCGCACAGTACGAGGCGGTCCGTGCAGACCCGAAGCAGTTCGTCGTCCTGCCGCAGCACTTCACACCCGAGGTCGAGGTGCTTGTCGCCGAGAACGACTCCTACTGGATCGTGCGCAAGACAGGCGAGGCCGGCGAGTTCGTGGAAAAGGTCGACCCGCGGTCGCGCACGGCGGATGGCGAGTTCGGCGACGGCAACGACTAGCGCGTAAGAGCGCGGAGTGCCGCGCCGAGCATTCGCTCGTCCGACGCACAGAGCGGGGTTGGATCGGATCGTGAGAACAAGAACGGCTCGGCGTGGCGGACTCGAATTCTCTGGCGTTGGAGGCGGTGCCCACAGCCAGACGAGCAAACCTCCGAACGCGCAGGCCACGCCGACGCAACGGCCAACGTCGTGATGAAGTGGCGTAGGATGGACGGCAACGTTCTGACAGAGGAGGAGCCATGGTCCTGGCAACCGCGAAGATCGCCGATTTCGACCGCTTCTGGAATACCTTCTCAACCAAGGGCGCTGAAAAGCGAAAGCAGCACGGTTGCAAGGGGTCGGATGTCTTTCGGGATCCAAATGAGAGCGACCGGGTTTGGGTGATCTTCGACTGGGACGAGGCGGGCTGGCAAAGCTTCACCTCCGACCCCGACGTCCCGGCGATCTTTCAGGAAGCCGGGTTTACGCAAGGTCCGCCCAAGTCGGCGGAGTTCCTCCGCCAGCACGACGCCTAGAAGGCGCGCGGCCCCCAGTCCAGTCCGTCAAGTCACTGCCGACTGGGATCGGGCCGAACAGTGCGGCATTCAAGGGGTTAGAGAATTGCGACGCTCGCGCGGGGCCACGGTCGCCTGGTCGAGCGTCCTCGCGCCTGAGGGACAGGGTCAGGCGCGGGCGGCGCGCCGCGCGACGCCGTCGCGTTCGTCGGCGAAGCGCGCTGTCTCACGGTCTTCACCTTCACCAGACGCGTTCGCCCGGCCGGTACGGATCGCGCTCACGCGTCGCCACGACGCCGTCGAGCCCGCGGTCACAGACGGCGGCGAACAGCGCCTCACCATCTTCGAACGTCGCGACGAGCCGCACCCGCGGCCCCCTCGACGTCGAGCTCCCCGAGCAGCGCCCGCCGGTCCGCGCACCGCTGCGCCGTCACCGGCAGCCCCTCGACGGCCATTCGTGAACACTCGTGCAGCCGATGCCCCCCAAGCGCAACCAGGTCAACTATTCGACGCTGGGAGTGACGCGCCCCCAGTTTCGCCTCCATTCGATGCCGGGTCGGCTTCGGCGGCTACACGCCCAGCGATGCGGGGTTGCAGCCGCCTGCTTCTCGAGCCCAACTGCGCCTCGCGCGCGCGGACGCCTAGAAGTGTTCGCAACGGTAGTAGCCGATAGCTGCGATATGGAAGTACAGGCCGCCTGTCTGTGGGCACCGCTGGCCCTGGTAGACGTCGTCGCGAATGAGATGCACTGTGCCGACGAACGTCCCGCCGAGCGAGAAGATCTTGAAGTTGTAAGACGCAGGGCGATCGAGAGGGGGTGGTATCACCGGCCGACCATGGCCGGGATCACTGCACACGATTCGGGGGGCACCCGGGTCGTTGAAGCACGTCCAGCCCGCGTTGATCAGCGTGCTCGGCGTCAGGCCCTCAGCAGTCGCCCCCGTAGCAATCCCGAGCGAGACAGCGACCGCGATCAAGAGCGCCAACCTGATCATCTTGTTCTCCTTCCGCAGAAGTGCCGCCCTACAGGCGTCGGAGTAAGAGTGAACTACCTGCATTCTCGTGTCAATGGCCACGCACTCGGCAATCGTCAGCCGCTGCGCTCAAGGTGCATTCGGGAGCACTCGCCCAGCGGAGCGTCTTGCCACTCCGCTGTCCTCCTGCAGATTCCGAGCTAGTACGTGATGACGCGGTCGTGGTCCAATGCCAGCTCGACGAGGCGGTTAGGAGTTGCTGGTTCGGCGATCCCTTCAGCGTCGAAGCCGCGCGCTTTGCTCGACATGCCTGAAACGAAGAATCGAGCTTTACCCGAGACGAGCGCGTCGTACGAGTCTCGAAGCGACCCCGTTCCAAGTCCAACGAGCGAATCGAGGACGGCTGGCCTGAGGAGCTGAACTGCGTCTGCGGCCAAGAAGAGCGACACGTC
>Ga0126307_10001945_pt1 | contig 13840 bp, 11 predicted proteins | sample Plot28_FD_89955 | JGI IMG/M metagenome (GOLD analysis project Ga0126307, IMG submission 89955) | Serpentine soil microbial communities from UC McLaughlin Reserve, CA, USA - Plot28 | ecosystem: Environmental > Terrestrial > Soil > Grasslands | place: USA: UC McLaughlin Reserve, Lake County...
CCGTTGGCGCTACCCGCCCGTCCCCGGGACCTGGCCACCCAGCAGGCCGCCGCCAGCGTGGGCCAGATGCTGCTCGTCGAGCGCTACGCCGCGGCCTTCGGCCGGGCCGGTCTCGTCGTCGGGCAGGTGCTGCTAACCGCTGACGACCTCGTCCGCCGCGCGCACTACCGCAACGCGCAGCGGACTCTCGAGCGACTGCTGTCGCTCGGCGTGGTCCCGGTCGTCAACGAGAACGACGCGGTGGCCACCGAGGAGATCCGGTTCGGGGACAACGACCGGCTCGCCGCGCTGGTCGCCCACCTGATCCGGGCCGACGCGCTCGTCCTGCTGTCCGACGTAGAAGGTCTGTACGACGGGGACCCCCGCGGTACCGGCGCCCGGCTGCTGTCGGAGGTGCGTGGCGAGGCCGACCTCGCCGGTGTGCGGGTCCGCCGTGCCGGAGCGGCCGGCGTCGGCACCGGCGGGATGGCGAGCAAGCTCGACGCCGCCCGGATCGCGGCGGGCGCCGGGGTGCCGGTGCTGCTCGCGTCCGCTGAGTCGGCCGGTCCCGCGCTGGCCGGCGAGCCGGTGGGGACGGCATTTCCGGCGACGTCCCGGCGTACTGCCTCCCGGCTGTTCTGGCTCCGGCACGCGACGAGCCCGCGGGGCCGGCTCGTGCTCGACGCGGGCGCGGTGGACGCCGTCGTCCGCCGCCGGACCTCGCTGCTGTCCGCCGGGGTGACCGGCGTGGACGGCGACTTCGGTGCCGGCGACCCGGTCGAGCTGGTCGGCCCGGACGGCGCGGCGGTCGCCCGCGGCCTGGTCAACTACGACGCCGACGAGTTGCCCCTGCTGCTCGGCCGCTCCACCCACGACCTGGGGCCCGAGCACCGCCGAGAGGTCGTGCACCGGGACGACCTCGTCCTGCTCCGCTCGCCCTGACCGTCCAGGCGGTCGGGTCGGGGAAGGCGCCAGTGGCCGCGGACAGTGATCGTTTCCGACCGTGCGCACATGGTCAGAACGAGTCTTGGTCGGCCGCTCGACCGCCTGCCACAATCCCGGGGTTCGCACCACGCGCGCCCGTCCAGGGGGAAGTGTCCATGCCGGAGCCACACCAGTCCGTGCCGTTCGACGTCGCGCTGCGCGGGTACGACCGCGACCAGGTCGACGCGCACCTTGCATCGATCGAGTCCGAGTTCGCCACTGCGCTCACCGAGCGGGACCGGCTCGCGGACAGGGTCAAACACCTCGAGGCCAGGATCGAGGAGCTCCACCTGCATCCGGGCGAAGCCGACGGGGAGGTCAACCGGAGCGGCTCGGCGCTGACCGGCTTCGGTGCCCGCGTCGAGAAGATCATGCGGATCGCCGAGGAGGAGGCGACCTCGGTACGCGAGGAGACACGCGCCGAGATCGAGCGTGAGCGGCTGGAGGCGTCGAAGAAGGTCGGTGCGATCCGGCAGGCGGCGGAGAAGGACGCGGCCGCGCACCGCCGGAAGGTCGAGCAGGAGGCTGCCCTGCTGCTGGAGCGGGCCCGCCAGGAGGCGGCCCGAGTGCGGGCCGAGGCCGAGGCACACGCCGGCGCCGTCCGTGAGGAGGCCAGCGGGCACCTCGAGGCGGTGCGGGCGAGGGCCGCGCAGGCCGCCGCCGACTTCGAGACGGCACTGGCGAAGCGGCGGCAGAAGGCCGAAGCCGACCACGTCGCCCGGACCGAGGCCGCCGACCGCGAGCTCGCCGAGACCGTCGCCCGCACCGACCAGCTGCGCGCCGAGGCGGAGAAGATGCGCGCGGACGCCGAACGGCGGTCGCAGGAGATGCTGCAGGCCGCCCAGCGGGAGTCGGCCGAGCTGGCCGCCGAGGCACGGGCGCAGGCCGACCGGGCGCGGCGGGAGAGCGAGCGCGAGCTGGCCACGCTGTCCAAGCGGCGGGACGCGATCAACGACCAGCTGCGCAACGTCCGGGAGATGCTGAGCACGCTGACCGGCGGCGTGGTGTCGTCGGAGCGGGAGGCGGCCGAGGCGGAGCCCGAGGAGCTGGACGACCTGCCAGCTCAGCGTGCCGGCGGCGAATCAGCCGCCTCCCGCCGGTCCTGACGCCACCCGAGCCCGGCCGCGGTCGCGTCAGCGGCTGACCGCGTACACCACCACGGACGGGCTGCGCGCGGCCGGCGCCGTCTGTGCGGGAACCGGCGCATCGGAACTCGTCGCCGCCGCGCGCCGACACCAGCCGCCGCCGCGACGAGGACCGCTCCGATGCCTGGGAGCCAGCGTTCGGCGGTGTCGCCTTGCCGGCCCGGATGTGGTGGGCCGCGGTAGGGGACGATGGGCTGGTGCAGTCCCCACTCTTCGGTTCGGCGGACGATGTCGGCGAGCGGCTCCGCGAGGCCGGATACCTCGCGGACGCCGCGACCGCGACGACCGTCTTCCTGGCCGACCGGCTCGGCAAGCCGCTGCTCGTCGAGGGCCCGGCCGGAGTGGGCAAGACCGAGCTCGCCAAGGCCGTCGCAGCGGCGACCGGGTCCGGCCTCGTCAGGCTGCAGTGTTACGAGGGCATCGACGAGCCACGCGCACTCTACGAGTGGGACTACCGCAAGCAGCTGCTGCGGCTGCAGGTCGACCGCGGGCTGGACGGCGCCGCCGACTGGGAGACCGAGCGCGGTCACATCTTCTCCGAGGAGTTCCTGCTCGCCCGGCCGCTGCTTGCAGCGATCCGGCGTACCGAGCCCACGGTCCTGCTGGTCGACGAGACCGACAAGGCCGACGTGGAGGTGGAGGGGCTGCTGCTGGAGGTGCTCTCCGACTTCCAGGTGACCGTCCCCGAGCTCGGCACCGTCGTCGCCTCCCGCCGCCCCTTCGTGGTGCTCACCTCGAACGCGACGCGGGAGCTGACCGAGGCGCTGAAGCGGCGCTGCCTCTACCTGCACCTCGACTATCCCGACGCGGTGCGGGAGCGGGCGATCGTGCTGGAGCGGGTGCCCGAGGTCGGCGAGGCGCTGGCCGAGCAGGTCGTCCGGACGGTCCGCGCGCTGCGCGCCCTCGAGCTGAAGAAGGCACCCTCGATCGCGGAGACGATCGACTGGGCACGGACGCTCGTCGCGCTGGGCCTGGACACTCTCGACACGGAGGCGGTGCGGACAACGCTCGGGGTCGTACTCAAGCACGCATCCGACGCGGCGCGGGCGACCGCCGAGCTCAGGCTGAACTGATGGCGACCTCCGCGCCGGGCCTGCTCGGCACCGTGGAGGGCTTCGTCGCCGCGCTGCGGCAGGCGGGCGTCCCGGTCGGGACCAGCGAGGTGATCGACGCGACCAGGGTGGTGGGCGCCGTCGACCTGCTGGACCGGGACCAGCTGCGCGCCGGGCTCGCGGCCACGCTGGTGAAGCGGCCCGCGCACCGGCCGGCGTTCGACACTCTCTTCGACCTCTGGTGGCCGGTCGCGGTGGGGGAGCCCGTCGAATCGGAGGCGGACCAGGAGCGCGCCGGTGTGGACGTCGACGCGTTGCGGGACGAGCTGCGCCACCTCTTGCTCACCGGCGACGACGAGGCGCTGCGCCGCTTCGCGCGGCGGGCGGTCGCGCTGCTCGGCCGGGCGGAAACGCAGCCGGGCCGGCAATCCTGGTTCGCGTACCGGGTGCTCCGCTCGCTGTCGGCCGACACGTTGGTGGCGTCGCTGCTGGACGCTCTGCTCGCCGGCGAGCCGCGCGGCGGGCTCGCCGAGCAGGTCGCCCGGCAGGCGGTCCGCGAGCGCATCAGCGCCATGCAGGCGTATGTCGAGCGCGAGGTGCGGCGGCGGGTCGCCGAGGAGCGCGACCGGGACCAGGTCGCTCGGACCGCGCTGCGGCCGCTCGTCGACGAGGTCGACTTCCTGCGGGCGCAGCGCGAGGACCTGACCGCTATGCGGCGGACCGTGCACCCGCTGGCCCGGCGGCTCGCCGCCCGGCTCGCCGCGCGCCGGCGCCTCGGCCGCGCCGGGCGGCTGGACGTGCGCCGGACCGTACGGGCCTCCCTCGGCTCCGGCGGCGTCCCGCTGGTCACCCACCACCGGCCCCGGCGCCCGCACCGGCCCGAGCTGGTCGTGCTCTGCGACGTCAGCGGTTCGGTCGCCGGCTTCGCGCACTTCACGCTCATGCTCACCGCGGCGCTACGGGAGCAGTTCACTCGCGTCCGCGCGTTCGCCTTCGTCGACACCTGCGACGAGGTGACCCGTCTTTTCGGCGCCGGCGCCGACCTTGCGGACTCGGTCGCCCGGCTGTCCCGGGACGCGGACCTGGTCTGGTACGACGGCCACAGCGACTACGGGCACGCGTTCGAGGTCTTCACCGACCGGTGGCCGGACGCGGTCGGGCCCAAGACCTCGCTGCTGGTGCTCGGCGACGGCCGGACCAACTACCGGGACCCCGGGCTACCGCTGCTGGAGGCGCTGGTCCGTCGGTCGCGCCACGCGTACTGGCTGAACCCGGAGCCGCAGCGGCAGTGGGGCAGCGGCGACTCGGCCGCAGACCGGTACGGCGAGGTGGTCGAGATGGTCGAGTGCCGGACCATCGCCCAGCTCGCCGAGTTCGTCACTCGCCTGCTGCCCGTTTAGCCTCCCGGGGATGTCACGCTTCCGGCTCGGGATCATGGGGGGCACCTTCGACCCGATCCACCACGGTCACCTGGTGGCGGCCAGCGAGGTGCAGAGCCTCTACTCGCTGGACGAGGTCGCCTTCGTGCCGAGCGGGCAGCCGTGGCAGAAGACGGGCACCGAGGTCAGCGACGCCGAGCATCGCTACCTGATGACGGTGATCGCGACCGCATCGAATCCCCGCTTCTGGGTCAGCCGCGCCGACATCGACCGGCCCGGGCCGACGTACACGGTCGACACGTTGCGCGACCTGAGCGAACAGCGCCCCGGGGCCGAGCTCTTCTTCATCACCGGGGCGGACGCGCTCGAGCAGATCCTGTCCTGGAAGGACGCCGCCGAGTGCTTCGGCCTGGCGCACTTCATCGGTGTGACCCGGCCCGGCTACGCCCTCTCCGACGCGCATCTGCCGCGGGACTCGGTGAGCCTGGTCGAGGTGCCGGCGATGGCCATCTCGTCGAGCGGGTGCCGCGAGCGGGTACACGCCGGACGCCCGATCTGGTATCTGGTGCCCGACGGCGTCGTGCAGTACATCGGCAAGCACCGCCTGTACCGTGAATCGTCCGGGTCGAGCCGACCTCCAGGGAGTGGACCCACCTCGTGACCGCCTCCGACCGAGCCCGCGAGATCGCGCTGGCCGCCGCGCAGGCCGCCGCCGACAAGCTCGCCACCGATGTCGTCCTGCTGGACGTGAGCGAGCGCCTCGTGATCACAGACGTCTTCGTCATCGCCTCCGCGCCCAATGAGCGGCAGGTGGAGGCGATCGTGGACGCGGTCGAGGAGCGGCTACGCCGAGAGGGCGTCAAGCCGGTGCGGCGCGAGGGCGAGCGCGAGGGTCGCTGGGTGCTGCTCGACTACGTCGACATCGTCGTGCACGTGCAGCACGCCGAGGAACGCGCCTTCTACGGTCTCGAGCGGCTGTGGAAGGACTGCCCGGCCATCCCGTTCGACGACGCCTCGGTGCCCGCCAGCGGCGGGGCCACCGGCCGGACCGGCTCGTGACCGCTCGCCGCGTGCTGCTCTGGCGGCACGGGCGGACAGCGTGGAATATCGAGCGCCGCTTCCAGGGCCAGGCCGACCCGCCGCTGGACGCCGTCGGGCGGCGGCAGGCAGAGGCAGCCGCGGACGAGCTCGTCGCGTATGCGCCCGTCGCGGTGGTCTCCTCCGATCTGGTCCGGGCGGTGGACACCGCCCGTCCCCTGGTCGACCGGCTCGGCCTGCCGCTCGGGCTCGACCGCCGGCTGCGCGAACGCTCGCTCGGCCACTGGGAGGGGCTGACCAGGGACGAGGTCGGGCGGCTCTACCCGGAGGACTTCGCGCACTGGTTGGCGGGCCGCGAGGACTGCCAGGCCGGCAGCGAGCCGCGGGAGCAGCTGGCCGACCGGGCGGCTGCCGCCGTCGCCAACACCGTGGGGGAGACCGTGGTGCTGGTGACCCACAGCGCCACCGCCATCGCGCTGACCGGCCGGCTGCTGGGACTGCCGCTCTCCTCCTGGCGAGCCATCGGCCCGCTGGGAAACTGCCGCTGGAGCGAGCTGCGCCTCGACGAGCATGGCTGGCGGCTGCGGGCGCACAACCTGGCGAGCGTACGCGCGGCCGGGGGTGCCATCGGTCCCGACCGCCGCGTCGGGACGCCGGCCGAGGTGCCGGCGGATTCGGCGGGCGAGGTGCCGGCGGAAGATCCCGCCGACGTCGAGGCGCTGGACGCGGGCCCGGCGGGCACGCCGGTCGGGTGAGGCGCGGCCGGTCGTGACGCTGCTCGTCGTCGCCGACTCGTTGGCCTTCCACGGCCCCGAGCGCGGCGAGCTGTCGACCCGGCCCGAGCTCTACCCCAACGTCGCGGCCGCCGAGCTGGGCACCAGCGCCGACCTGGTCGCCCGCCGGGGCTGGACCGCCCGCGACGCCTGGTGGGCGCTGACCCGCGACCCGCTCGTCTACTCGGTCCTGCTGCCGCGGGCCGACGCGGTGCTCCTCGCCGTCGGCGGCATGGACTACCTGCCGGCGGTCCTGCCCACCTACCTGCGGGAGGGCATCGGCTACCTCCGCCCGCCGGCGCTGCGGCGGGCGGCCCGTGCCGCGTACCGCGCAGCGCAGCCGGTCGGCGCCCGGCTGACCAACGGCCGCTGGCGGACGCTGCCGCAATCGTTGACCGACGCCTACCTGTCCCGCTGCGTCGCCGGCATCCGCTACTACCACCCCGGCCTGCCGGTGCTCGGCGTGCTGCCGCCACCGCACGACGCGCCGCTCTACGGGCGCGTCACCGCCGGGCACGCTCCGGCGGTCGCGGCGGCCCGCGCCTGGGGTGAGCGGGAGGGCGTGCCGATGGTCGACCTCGCCTCGATCATCGCGCGGCACCTGCACGACGGGCGGGGTAACCCGGACGGGATGCATTGGAGCTGGGAGTGCCACGCGGAGGTCGGGCACGCGGTGGCCCGGGCGATTCGAACCCGGTTGTCCGGGCGCGCTACCATTGACGCGTGAGCACCGCCGCACGCCTGCTCCTTCCCGGGCCGCGCTGACCAGACCTGTCAGCGCGGCGAGCCCTCGTGGTCCACGGGGGCTCTTTTCGTGCCCGATCCCGGTCCGGCCCCGGGACCGAACCGAAGACCAGGAGCGACGACGATGAGTGAGGACCGCTACGACTGGCGGGCGATCCAGGAGCGGTGGCTGCCCGAGTGGGAGAAGCTGGACCCGTTCCGCGCGGGCCAGCGGGGTCCGGACGCCGAGCGGCGGTACGTGCTGGACATGTTCCCGTACCCGTCGGGTGACCTGCACATGGGCCACGCCGAGGCGTTCGCGATCGGCGACGTCGCCGCGCGCTACTGGTTCCAGCGCGGCTATGACGTGCTGCACCCAATCGGCTGGGACTCCTTCGGCCTGCCCGCGGAGAATGCCGCGATCAACCGGAACGCCAACCCGGCCACGTGGACGTACGACAACATCGCGACGCAGGCCGACTCGTTCCGGCGCTATGCCGTCTCCTTCGACTGGTCCCGCCGGCTGCACACCTCCGATCCGGAGTACTACCGCTGGACCCAGTGGCTGTTCCTGCGGCTGTACGAGCGTGGCCTGGCGTACCGGAAGGCCTCCCAGGTCAACTGGTGCCCCAAGGACCAGACCGTGCTGGCGAACGAGCAGGTGATCGCGGGTGCCTGTGAGCGCTGCGGGACACCGGTCACCAAGCGCGAGCTGACCCAGTGGTACTTCCGGATCACCGAGTACGCCGAGCGGCTGCTGGATGACATGGCCGAGTTGGAGGGCCGTTGGCCCGAGCGCGTGCTGACCATGCAGCGCAACTGGATCGGGCGCTCGGTGGGCGCGCGGGTCGCCTTCCCGATCGACGGCCGCGACAAGCCGATCACCGTCTTCACGACGCGGCCGGACACCCTGTTCGGCGCGACCTTCTTCGTGGTCGCCGCCGACTCCCCGCTGGCCGAGGAGCTGTGCGCGCCGGAGCAGCGGGAGGCCTTCGAGGCGTACCGGGACTACGTGCGCCGGCTGACCGAGGTGGACCGGCTGGCGGAGGGCCGGGAGAAGACTGGCGTGCCGCTGGGCCGGCACGCAATCAACCCCGTGAACGGGGAGCGCATCCCCGTGTGGGCGGCCGACTACGTCCTGGCCGACTACGGCACCGGCGCCATCATGGCCGTGCCCGCCCACGACCAGCGCGACCTGGACTTCGCGCGGACCTTCGGGCTGCCGATCCGGGTCGTCGTCGACACCGGCGAGCCTGACCCCGCGCAGACGGGCGTGGCCACCACCGGCGACGGAGTCCTGGTCAACTCCGGTCCGCTGGACGGGCTGCGCAAGGACGAGGCGATCCAGCTGATCGTGGACGAGCTGGAGGCCAGCGGCGGGGGGCAGGCGGCGCTGAACTACCGGCTGCGCGACTGGCTGGTTTCCCGGCAGCGTTACTGGGGTGCTCCGATCCCGATCGTGCACTGCCCGGTCGACGGCGAGGTGCCGGTCCCGGACGACCAGCTGCCGGTGCGGCTGCCCGAGCTGCGCGGGGCCGACCTGGCTCCGAAGGGGATCTCCCCGCTGGCCGCGGCCACCGACTGGGTGCGGGTGACGTGCCCCCGGTGCCGCGGCGAGGCGACGCGGGACACCGACACCATGGACACCTTCGTCGACTCGTCCTGGTACTACCTGCGCTTCGTCTCGCCCCACCGTGACGACGTGCTCTTTGACCAGGACGAGGCGCGCCGCTGGCTGCCGGTCGACCAGTACGTCGGCGGCGTCGAGCACGCGATCCTGCACCTGCTGTACAGCCGCTTCGTCACCAAGGTCCTGCACGACATGGGCATGGTCGACTTCATCGAGCCGTTCACGGCACTGCTGAACCAGGGACAGGTGATCAACCAGGGCAAGGCGATGAGCAAGTCCCTGGGCAACGGGGTGGACTTGGGCGAGGAGCTGGAGGCACACGGGGTCGACGCGATCCGGCTGACGATGGTCTTCGCTGGCCCGCCCGACGAGGACATCGACTGGGCGGAGGTGTCGCCCACCGGGTCCGGCAAGTTCCTGGCGCGGGCATGGCGGGTCGCCCGTGACGTCACCTCGCGGCCGGGCCTCGATCCCGCCGCCGGAGACGTGGCGCTGCGGACAGTGACTCACCGGACCATCTCCGAGGTGCGGTCGCTGGTCGAGGCGTTCCGCTTCAACGTCGCCGTCGCCCGGCTGATGGAGCTGGTGAACGCGACCCGCAAGGCCATCGACTCCGGACCCGGGGGTGCCGACCCGGCCGTCCGGGAGGCCGCCGAGGCGACAGCGGTGATGCTGTCGCTCTTCGCGCCGTACTGCGCCGAGGACATGTGGGCCGCGCTGGGCCACGATCCGACGGTCGCGCTGGCCGGCTGGCCGGCGGTGGACGAGTCCCTGCTGGTCCAGGAGACCGCGACCGCGGTCGTGCAGGTCGCCGGTAAGGTGCGGGCGCGCCTGACGGTCCCGCCCGACATCGGCGAGGACGCGCTGCGCGAGCTGGCGCTGGCCGATCCCGCGGTCGTCCGGGCGCTGGCCGACCGGTCGGTGCGGTCGGTGATCGTCCGGCCGCCGAGGCTGGTCAACGTCGTGCCGGGGTGACGGCCGATAGCGTCACCGGCATGGCCGGCCGCGTCGTCGTGGTGACGGACTCCACCGCGTACCTGCCGGACGGCGTCGCGGAGCGGCTGGGCGTCCAGGTCGTACCGCTGCAGGTCGTGCTCGGCGGACGGTCCGGGGCGGAGGGCATCGAGGTCACACCCGTGGAGGTGGCTCGGGCGCTCGCGTCCTGGGTGCCGGTGAGCACCTCGCGGCCGACGCCGGCCGACTTCGCCGCCGTCTACCGGAGGGCGCTCGACGGCGGTGCGGCCGGCGTCGTCTCGCTGCACCTGTCCCGCGAGCTGTCCGGGACCTGGGACTCGGCGCGGATGGCCGCGGAGGGGATCGGCTCGGACGCCGTGCGGGTCGTCGACTCCCGCTCGGCGGCGATGGGTCTCGGCTTCGCAGTGCTCGCCGCCGCCGAGCGGGCGAGCGAGGGCGGCTCCCTGGAGGAGTCGTACGCTGCCGCGGTCTCGACGGCGGAGCGCACGACCACCTTCTTCTACGTGGACACGCTCGAGCACCTGCGCCGCGGCGGCCGGATCGGTGCAGCGCAGGCGCTGCTGGGGACGGCGCTGTCGGTGAAGCCGATCCTGCACGTCCGCGACGGGCGGATAGTTCCGCTGGAGAAGGTGCGGACGGCGAGCAAGGGCGTGGCGAGGCTGGAAGCGCTCGCGGCCGCGGCGGCCGGCGAGGGACCGGTCGACGTCGCCGTCCACCACCTCGCCGCCCCGGACCGCGCCGCGACGCTGGCCGAGCGGCTGCGCGCCCGGCTGCCAGGGCTCCGGCGGCTGCATACGTCCGAGGTCGGCGCCGTCGTGGGCGCACATGTCGGCCCGGGGGTGCTCGGCGTGGTCGTGGTCCGATCGTCGCTCTAGTGCACCCGTTCGGAGTAAGACGTCGGGGCCGGTATCAGGAGCGATGGCAACGTCCTCTGAACGGTGATGCCCGTCGTCGGACCCGATGGAGGCCCTGTCTGGTTGCCCGACTACCGAAAGTGGTACAGATCCAGTGATGTCTCGGTCGAGCCCCAACTGGCAACGCTGCTCCAGCTGGACAGCTCGGAAGGCCGAGCCCGTTGAACTCGGGGTGCGGAGGTGACCCGGGTGGTCGACGACGAGAACCTCATGCTCGAGCTCCGTTCGCTCTTCTCCCGCCTCGACCCCGTCGATCCGCGGCTTGTGGAACACGCTCGATCCGCTTTCGCTTGGCGGACTCTCGATGCGGAGCTGGCCGAGCTCTCCTTCGACTCGCTTGTCGACCAGGAGGCGCTCGCCGGCGTCCGCGCGGCGGAGGACGCGACGCTCGCACCGCGCATGCTCGGCTTCGGCGCGGTCGTCGACGGCGAGGAGTTCAGCATCGAGCTCGAGGTCGTCGGAAGCGGTCGCCGGCCCGCGCTCGTCGGTCAGCTCGTGCCCCCGGCAGCGGCGACGGTCGAGCTGCAGGCAGGCGACGGGACGGTGGGCAGCGTCGAGGCCGACGAGCTCGGTCGCTTCCAAGTCGACTCGGTGCCCCGGGGCCCGGTGCGCCTGGTCGTCCGGCGCGGCGACCGCGTCGTGCAGACCACCTGGGTGTCGTACGTCGGCAGCTGAGGCGGGGCGGGCTCGGGTCATGCCGGGACCGTAGGCCGAGCAGCCGACAGTCGTGTTCGGCCGTCCACAGGCCAGTTCGCTGTCCACAGATTCGAGCGAGGAGCTTCCGCCTCGCGCCTCGCCGTTCCTACGGTCCACGCCGTGCGCGTCCCCTCCCGGCCGACCGATCGGTCCACAAGCGACAGAGCGACCACCCGCCTGCTGGCCGTCTTGGAGGATCGCGATCGAGGCTCGAGCTCGCCTGACCCAGCCCACTGGTCTCATATGGACGGACAGTCGGAGGCGTCGCCGGCCGGACAGCGCGTCACGCAGCTGTCCACATCGGATGGTCGGGCGCGAGCCAGGTCGGTCACCGACACCAAGCTGGCGCGGACCGCCGAGCGGTGGCTGCCCGAAGGACTTCGCGGGGCGAGGGTCGATCCCGGCCGGAGAGGCGCGGCGGCGCTCGGCGCTGTGGTGCTTCTCGCCACCCTCGCCGTCGCCCTGATGGCCTGGTGGGCACGCCCCCAGGCCGAGGTGGTGCACCCACCGCCGGTTCTCGCGGTCTCGTCAGCCACATCCGGCGGTCCGGCCGCAAACACCGGGGGAACCGGGTCGGCAGGAAGTCCAGCCGGTGCCGGCGCCGAGCTGGTGGTCGCGGTCACCGGCAAGGTCCGCCGGCCGGGCGTCGTCACCCTGCCCGCGGGTGCGCGGGTGATCGACGCCCTCCGGGCCGCCGGCGGCCCACTTCCCGGTGCCGATCTCGCTCTGCTCAACCTGGCACGCAAGCTGGGCGACGGCGAGCTCGTCGTCGTCGGCATCCCCGGCGCGGTCGACCCGCCGTCCGGTTCGGATGGCGGGAGCGGTGGCACCGGGACCGGCGCCGCCGGTTCCGCAGTCGGTCAGGTCGACCTGAACACCGCAACCCTGGAGCAGCTCGACGGCCTGCCGGGGGTCGGACCGGTCCTCGCCCAGCGCATCCTCGACTGGCGCGCCCAGCACGGCCGGTTCGCGAGCGTCGACCAGCTGCAGGACGTGCCCGGCATCGGCGAGGCAAAGTTCGGTCAGCTACGGGACAAGGTCCGCGTCTGATGGCCGCCACCGACCCCGCCGCGGCCGAACGAGCCCGGGACGGGCCGAGCGGGTCGGCAGGTCTGCTGCCGTCCCCGGTGGCGGACCTCCGACTGCCCATCGGGGCGCTGGCGGCCTGGCTGAGCGTGCTGGCCGCGCTTGGCTGGTCCGCCCGCACGGGTGCGCTCCTCGGTGCGGTGGCGCTGCTCGGCGGCGGGATGGCGCTGGTGTCGCGCCGGGGCAGCGCCGCGGCAGTCGCGGTCGTTCTCGGCTGCGCCGGCGCCGCCGCGCTCGCGACGTCGGTCCGGGTCGGCGCCGCAGATGCCTCACCGCTGGCGTCGCTGGCCCGGCAGCGGACGACGGCGGTGGTCGACCTCGTCGTGGTGGACGACCCGCGCTCCCTTCCCGGCGGGAACGGTCGAAACCGTGTCGCGGTGGCGGCTCGCGCCGAGCGCATCACGACCGCCGGCCGCAGTTGGGTCCTCGGCGGCCGGCTCCTGGTGCTGGCGCCGGCAGGCGAATGGAGCGGGCTGCTCCCCAGCCAGCGCCTGCGCGTCCACGGTCGGCTGACGCCGCCGCTGCGCGAGGACCTGACTGTGGCCGTGCTCTCGGCGTCCGCGGCTCCGCGCGGGGTGTCGCCACCCTCGCCCGCCCAGACCATCGCGGGGAACGTGCGGGCAGGTCTGCGTGACGCCGCAGGCGTGCTACCGGACGGACCGCGAGGGCTCCTACCCGGGTTGGTCCTGGGTGACACCAGCGGGCTCGACCCGGGCCTCGCCGAGGACTTCCGGACCGCCGGTCTCAGCCACCTCCTCGCGGTGAGTGGGACCAACTGCACGATAGTGACGGGCGCCGTCCTGCTCCTGCTCAGGCTCCTCACCGCGGGCCCGCGGACTTCCGCGGTCGTCGCCGCCGGTGCGCTCGCCGGCTTCGTCGTCCTCGCCAGGCCCTCGCCCAGCGTGCTGCGCGCAGCGGTCATGGGCGGCATCGCCCTCGTCGCGCTGGCTGCGGGCCGGCGGCGCGCGGCGCTGCCGGCCCTCGGCGCCGCCGTGCTGCTGCTCGTGCTCGTGTCACCGCCGCTGGCGCGTGACCCCGGCTTCGCGCTCTCGGTGCTTGCGACGCTCGGCCTGCTGGTCCTTGCCCCTCCGTGGAGCGCCCGATTGCGGACCCGGGGGATGCCAGCCGGAGTCGCCGAGGCGCTGGCCGTCCCCGCCGCGGCCTCCCTGATCACTACCCCGGTGGTTGCTGCGATCAGCGGCCAGGTGAGCCTCGCGTCGGTGCCGGCGAACCTCCTCGCCGCGCCGGCAGTCGCCCCGGCGACCGTGCTCGGTGTGCTGACCGCGATGGTGTCCCCGGCCTCCGCCGGTGCGGCCGAGTGGCTGGCCCGACTCGCCGGAGTGCCGGTCGGCTGGCTAGCGGCGGTAGGAGAGCGGGCGGCTCACGTTCCGGGCGCCGTGCTGCCCTGGCCGGGCGGCGGCCGCGGCGGGCTGGTGCTCGCGGCGGCGCTCCTCGTGGCCGTGCCG
>Ga0126307_10001946_pt1 | contig 13835 bp, 15 predicted proteins | sample Plot28_FD_89955 | JGI IMG/M metagenome (GOLD analysis project Ga0126307, IMG submission 89955) | Serpentine soil microbial communities from UC McLaughlin Reserve, CA, USA - Plot28 | ecosystem: Environmental > Terrestrial > Soil > Grasslands | place: USA: UC McLaughlin Reserve, Lake County...
CCGCCCTCCGCCGCATCTGGCCCGAGGTGCTCGACGCGGCCAAGCGCCGCCGGCGTACCACCCACGCCCTGCTGATGAACGTCTCCGTCCACACTGTCGACAACGGCGTGCTGACGCTGACGATCTCCTCCGAGCCGCTGTCCCGGATCCTCGCCCAGGACCTCAACACCGACGTCGTCCGTGGCGCGATCCGCGACGTGCTCGGCGTCGACTGGCGGGTGCAGGTGCGGGTGGACGGCGGCCCGGCCGTCGGCGGAGCCGACCCCGGCACACCGGCCGCGCCGTCGTCGGAGGAGGACCCCCGTGACGACGAGCCGAGCCCGCCGCAGGCCGGCGCCGGGCCGGCCACCCGCACCGACCCGGAGGAGGCGGCGATTTCCCTGCTGGAGTCGACTCTGGGCGCCCGCCGGGTGGAGGACGAGCCGTCCTAGGCGTGTCCCGCCCGGGCGAGGAAGTCGAGCAGCAGCTGGTTGACCGCGTCCGGTTTCTCGATGCCGCCGGGGCCGTGCACGAAGAGCACGCGGACCGGGCCGGTCCCGGCCAGCGCCGCGTCGAAGGACCGCAGCTCGGGGGACCGGCCGACGAAGCCTCGGCGGCGGGCGTCGTCGAGGACGGCGGAGAGGGTCGGGCCCATCGCTGGTGCTCCTCGCAGGAGGTGCGGGGCGGATCGTATCCGCGCCGGTCCGCCGCCGCGGGTTTGTCGTACCGGCCGGATAGGCTCGCAGGCACCTGACGGACGAGCAGCAGGAGACCCGCGGTGCGACCCGGTGGCCAGCCCAACATGCAGCAGCTGATGAAGCAGGCGCAGAAGATGCAGCAGGAGCTGCTCGCGGCGCAGGAGGAGCTGGCGGCCGCGGAGGTGACCGGCTCCGCAGGCGGCGGCCTGGTGACCGCGACCGTCACCGGCAGCGGCGAGCTCCGCGCGGTTGTCATCGATCCGAGCGTGGTCGACCCGGACGACGTGGAGACCCTGCAGGACCTCGTGGTCGCGGCGGTGCGTGACGCCAACCGGGCGGCCCAGGACCTGGCCGGCCAGCGGATGGGCCCGCTCACCCAGGGCCTCGGCGGCATGGGCGGGCTGGGCCTGCCGGGGATGTAGGGCGGCGTGTACGAGGGGGCCGTCCAGGACCTGATCGATGAGCTCGGCCGGCTGCCCGGGGTCGGGCCGAAGAGCGCGCAACGGATCGCCTTCCACCTGCTCGCCGCCGAGCCGGCGGACGTCAGCCGGCTCGTCGCGGCGCTGCAGCGAGTCAAGGACGAGGTCAGGTTCTGCAAGACCTGCGGCAACGTGGCCGAGGCCGAGCAGTGCCGCATCTGCCGGGACGCCCGCCGCGACCTGTCGGTGATCTGCGTCGTCGAGGAGCCCAAGGACGTGGTCGCGATCGAGCGGACCCGCGAGTTCCGCGGGCGCTACCACGTGCTCGGCGGCGCGATCAGCCCGATCGAGGGCATCGGGCCGGACGACCTTCGGGTCCGCGAGCTGCTGCTGCGGCTGCAGGACGGCGTGGTCACCGAGCTGATCCTGGCCACCGACCCCAACCTGGAGGGCGAGGCCACCGCGACCTACCTGGCGCGGTTGGTCAAACCGATGGGCCTCACGGTGACCCGGCTGGCCAGCGGACTGCCGGTCGGCGGCGACCTGGAATATGCGGACGAGGTCACCCTCGGCCGGGCATTCTCCGGCCGCCGGCTGCTCGACGTCTGACCCCGGTCAGCTGCGGATGAGCTCCACCCGCCAGGTCTCGCCCTCGTCCGGGGAGAACAGCACCACCGGCAGGCCGAAGTCGGTCCGGTTGAGCGGCACCGCGAGCAGCACCCGACCGGGCCCGGTGACCGGCCTGCCGGCCGGGATCGGCAGCCCGTCGTAGTCGGCCTCCGGCAGCCGGGCCAGGGTGCCGTCGGCCACCAGGCGCCACAACATGCCGCTCTCCTCGACCACGATCAGCCCGCGCTCCCCGGCCACCAGCCCGGCCGCCGACGGGGGCCGCACCGCCGGGGTCACCTGCCGCCAGGCGGCGCCCGGGCGGGTCGGGTCCCCGACCCGCCACAGCTCGCTGAACTCCGCCAGCACGTCCGGGCGGGAGTCCCGGCCGATCAGCAAATAGGCCCCCCGGCCGCCGTCGGACACCAGCCAGACGAGCTCGGCGGGAGCCCGGGCGCCGCCGACGGGCAGCCGCCGCCAGGTCCGGCCGCGGTCCAGGCTCACCGCGGACAGCAGCCGGGAGCCGCCGTCGCCGAGCGCCCAGAGGACGCTCCCGGACCGGGTCACCGTGCGCACGCCCGGGGTCGACCCGAGCGGGGGTGGCGCGGCCAGCGGGTGGAGCCGGCCGGTGCGCGGCTCCAGCACGGTCAGCCGGTCGAGGCACGACTCGCACAGGCTCTGGTCGACGAACCACCCGTCGAGCACCGCGGCGACCGGCGGACCGGGGCTCAGCGGGTGCACGGTCACCGTGCGGCCGGCATCCGGGCTGGTGTAGACGTGGCCGACGGTGGGCTGATCCACCACCGTGACCTGGTCGTCCGCGGCGACGAAGAGCCGGGCCGGGCCGGTCGCGCCGGCGACCTGGCCGGTCTCCAGCACCGTCGGGGTCCAGCTGCCGCCGCCCAGGCTGCGCCGGAACAGCCGGTAGCGGCAGAGCCGCGTCGCCTCCGGTCCGAGGCAGGAAGCGACCAGCGCGTACCCGTACTGGCTGCCGACCGCGACGTCCGCGACGAGGCGGAGCGACTCCGGGGCGAAGGTCGGCGCGGGCGTGGGCGGCGGGAGCGCCGCCCGCTCCGGCCGGGACCGGACCGCGAGCACCCCGGCCGCGACCGCGACCAGCACCGTCGCCGCGAGCCCGGTCCACCGGCGCCGCCGGGCGGTCGCGGTGGCGCGCCGGACCCGCTCGGGCAGCAGGGCCGTGCGGTCCCGGTCGGGACCCCCGCCCAGCACCTCGGGACCGGCCACGTCCCGACTGTAGGGCTGGAGCGCGCCGCCAGCAGACCCGCGGCGGTACAGCGAGTCATGGTCGAGGGTCCGGTGGCCCGCTGCGGCGCGCGGCGGTCCGGCTCAGCTGATGCGGCTGCTGCGCGCGAGCGCGGACAGCACCGCGCGCAGCGACGCGGTGACGATGTTGGCGTCCACCGCCACCCCCCACAGCACCCGGTCGCCGATCGCGACCTCCAGGTAGGCCGCGGCCCGGGCGTCGCCGCCGGCGGACAGCGCGTGCTCGGCGTAGTCGAGCACGCGGACCTCGTAGCCGGCCGCTGCCAGGCCGGCGACGAATGCGGCGATCGGCCCGTTGCCCTCGCCGCGCACGGTGCGCGGCTCGCCGTCGACGAGCACCTCCGCGGTCACCGTCACCACGCCATCCACAGTGGACGAGTCGTGCCGGGTGAGCCGCACCGGCCCGGGCGTGAGGTACTCCGCGGAGAAGATCTCCCACAGCTGCTCCGGGCCGACCTCGCCCCCGGCCGAGTCGGTGACCCGCTGCACCACCTGGGAGAACTCGATCTGCAGCCGGCGCGGGAGGTCGAGGGCGTGTTCGGTCTTCATCAGGTACGCCACGCCGCCCTTGCCCGACTGCGAGTTGACCCGGATGACCGCCTCGTACGAGCGGCCGACGTCCTTCGGGTCGATCGGCAGGTACGGCACGCCCCACGGGTGCGCGGACACCGGCACCCCGGCCGCCGCGGCGTCCCGCTCCAGCGCCTCGAAGCCCTTCTTGATCGCGTCCTGATGGGAGCCGGAGAACGCGGTGAAGACCAGGTCGCCCCCGTACGGGTGGCGCTCGTGCACCGGAAGCTGGTTGCAGTACTCCACCGTGCGGCGGATCTCGTCGATGTCGGAGAAGTCGACCATCGGGTCGACGCCCTGGGAGAACAGGTTCATCCCCAGGGTGACCAGGTCGACGTTGCCGGTCCGCTCGCCGTTGCCGAAGAGGGTGCCCTCGACCCGGTCGGCGCCGGCCATCACCCCGAACTCGGCGGCGGCGACGGCGGTGCCCCGGTCGTTGTGCGGGTGCAGCGACAGCACGACCGCGTCGCGGCGGGGCAGGTGCCGGGACATCCACTCGATGGAGTCGGCGTAGACGTTGGGCGTGGCCATCTCGACCGTCGCGGGCAGGTTGATGATCGTCGGCCAGTCCGGCGTGGGCTGCCAGACGTCGATCGCCGCCGAGCAGACCTCCAGCGCGTAGTCCAGCTCGGTCCCGGTGTACGACTCCGGCGAGTACTCGAAGCGGACCTCGGTGTCGCCCATCGTCTCGGCCAGCTTGAGGCACAGCCGCGCCGCGTCCGTGGCGATCGCGGTGATCCCGTCCTTGTCCAGGCCGAAGACCACCCGGCGCTGCAGCGTCGAGGTCGAGTTGTAGAGGTGCACGATCGCGCGCGGCGCGCCGGCGATCGACTCGAACGTCCGCTCGATGAGCGGCTCCCGCGCCTGGGTCAGCACCTGGATGGTGACGTCGTCCGGGATCAGGTCGTCGGTGATGATCTGCCGGACGAAGTCGAAGTCGGTCTGGCTGGCCGACGGGAAGCCGACCTCGATCTCCTTGTAGCCCATCCGGACGAGCAGCTCGAACATGCGCCGTTTCCGGGGCGGGGTCATCGGGTCGATCAGCGCCTGGTTGCCGTCGCGAAGGTCGACCGAGCACCACAGCGGCGCCCGGTCGATGGTCCGCGCCGGCCAGGTCCGGTCGGCCAGGTGGACCGGGGGAAACGGGGCGTAGCGGCCGTACGGCATGCCGGACGGTCTCTGGACGGGGGCGTGGTAGCAGAACGACATGGCTCTCGGGCTCCCTCGTGGGTCCGGGTCTGCGCAGCCGACGCGCACTGACACCCGCGGCGAGGGAGCCGGCCGCTAGAGGGCCCCGCCGCGGCAGAGAAGAAGGAGCAGGCTGGCTGCCCAGCGCCTGTCTCGGGCCACGAGCCGGAGCCTACCGGATCGATCCACCTCCGGGAGCGCCCAGCGGTGTCCGACCCCCCATCGCCGGCCCGGGTCAGGCGATCCGCTGCCCGCGGGCCAGCCGGTCGACCGGCGTCCGCAGCCGCCGGGTGGTGAGCCACACCGAGCCGGCCGCAAGCAGCAGGTTCACCGCCAGCCCGGTCGGCCACACCGGGCCGCCCTGCGCGCCCTCCGCCGCCTGGTACGACGTGCCGTACTGGTTGGTCACCGGCACCTGACGGATCCGCATCTGGTGCAGCCCGCGGGACATCGAACCGAGGATGTCGACCTCCAACGGCTCCTCGACGACCCGGCCGTCCGGCAGCCGGATCTCCCGGACGGGGCCGGCCGGCGCCGAGTCGGCCAGCACCGCGAACGGGTTCGGCGCCAGCAGCCACCAGGTGCGGTCGGTGCGGGCCAGGGTCGTCTCGTAGTTGTACGGGGTGCAGTTGCCGGCGCTCTCGCAGACCTGGTCGGACGCCCGCACGGTCTCCTGGGTGATGGCGGTGACCAGACCCCAGGCGATCAGCGTGCCCACGGTCAGCGCGAAGACGGTCAGGTAGGCAAGGACGCCCGAGGTGGTGCTGCGGGCCAGCAGCGCGGACAGCGCCAGCGAGAACGCGCAGACCACGCCGAGCAGCAGCGCGGTGACCAGGTAGACGCCGGCCACCCGGAGCACGGACAGCCCGCCCTCGGCCAAGCACCACAGCACGAGCGGCAGCGTGACGGCGAGGAAGACCAGCGCCGTGCCCCAGGAGGCGAGCAGCTTGCCGACCGCGATCTCGCCGGCAGACAGCCGGGTGACCTGCAGGGTGGCCAGCGTGCCGCGTTCCCGGTCGCCGTTCACCGACTGGGCCGCGAGCGCCGGCGCCACCAGCAGCGCGAGAGCGAGCACGACGAGCACCACCACGCCGAACATCACCGCGCCGAGCGCCGGTTCGTCGCCGGCGATGTTTTGCTGGCCGGCCGCGGCCCGGACCAGCACGGTGATCAGCAGCAGGACCAGGAACCAGGCGGCCACCAGCCAGCGCCACCGGCCGGCCCGGATCCGCAGCCGGAACTCCAGTCGGGCGACGGTCAGGATCCCCGAAGGTCTCATCGCTGGCCCTCCACGAGGTCGAGGTACGTGGCCTCCAGCGCGCCACCGAGCGGCGCGAAGGCGGTGATCGGCACGCCGGCCGCAACCAGCTCGGACAGCAGCCGGGCCGCGGCCCGCTCGCCGCCGACCACCTCGACGTCCAGCCCGGCCGTGCCCCCGGCGCCGGCGCTGACCCAGCCGACGCTCGCCCGCTCCAGCGCCCGGTGCAGGGCATCCGGGTCCAGCGAGCGCAACCGGTAGGTCCGCAGCGACTGCGCCGCCGGCAGCTCGCCGACCTTGTGCTGGCCGACCGTGCGGCCGCCGTCGACGAAGACCACCCGGTCGGCCACCTCCTCCAGGTCGGACAGGATGTGGCTGGAGACCACCACCGCGCGGCCCTCCGCGGCGAACCGGCGCAGCAGGTCGCGCAGCTCCACCCGGCTGCGGGGGTCCAGCCCGGACGCCGGCTCGTCCAGCAGCAGCACCGCCGGGTCGTGCACCAGCGCGCGGACCAGGCCGAGCCGCTGCTTCTGCCCGCGGGACAGGCTGTGCACCGGCTCGGCCGCCTTCTCCGGCAGGCGGGCCAGGTCGAGCAGGTGCCGGGCGCGATCCGCGCGGGCGTGCCGGGGCACGTCGTACGCGGCCGCCATCACCTCGAGGTACTCGATGCAGCTGAGGTTGTCGTAGAGCCCGAAGACGTCCGGCGACCAGCCCATCCGGGCCCGCACGGCGTCGGCCTGGGTGACCGGGTCGAAGCCGGCCACCCGCACCTCGCCGGCGTCCGGCTTGAGCAGCGTGGCCAGCACCAGCATGAGCGTGGTCTTGCCGGCCCCGTTCGGCCCGACCAGGGCGGTGACCTGGCCGGGTGGGGCGTCCAGATCGATGCCCTGGACGGCGTGCACCGGGCCGAAGGAGCGCCGCACCCCGCGCGCGTGCACCCCCGGTGTCGGCGCCGCAAACGGCGGCGGCCCGGCCGGTGGTGGCGTGCCGAGCGTCTCGGGTCCGGTCATCGGCTCCCCTCTCGCACTGGGCTGGCGCACTGGGCCTGCGCACTGGGCCTGCGCACTGGGCCGGCCAGCAGCCTGCCGTAGTGTGGACGCGCCGGACAGCCGGATCGTCGCAGGAGTGGGGAGAAGCGTGGGGCTCGTCGTGCAGAAGTACGGCGGCTCCTCGGTCGCCGACGCCGAGCAGATCAAGCGGGTCGCGGAGCGCATCGTGGCCAGCCGGCGCCTCGGCAACGAGGTCGTCGTGGTCGTGTCCGCGATGGGCGACACCACCGACGAGCTGCGTGACCTGGCCCAGCAGGTGACGCCGCTGCCGCCCGGTCGGGAGCTGGACATGCTGCTCACCGCCGGTGAGCGGATCAGCATGGCGCTGCTGGCGATGGCGATCCACGCTCTCGGCGTCGAGGCCCGCTCGTTCACCGGCTCGCAGGCCGGCGTCATCACCGACAACATGCACGGCCGGGCGAGGATCATCGACATCACCCCCGGCCGGATCCGAGACGCGCTGGACACCGGCGCGATCGCCATCGTGGCCGGCTTCCAGGGCGTCTCCCAGGACACCAAGGACATCACCACACTCGGCCGGGGCGCCTCGGACACCACCGCGGTCGCGCTGGCCGCGGCGCTCGGGGCGGACGTCTGCGAGATCTACACCGACGTCGACGGGGTCTTCTCCGCCGACCCGCGGATCGTGCCGCTGGCCCGCCGGCTGGAGACGATCACGTACGAGGAGATGCTGGAGATGGCCGCGTGCGGCGCCAAGGTGCTGCACCTGCGGTCGGTCGAGTACGCGCGGCGCTACGGCATCCCGGTGCGGGTGCGCTCGTCGTTCTCGCAGCTGCCGGGGACGCTGGTCGCCGGATCGGTGGAGGACAGCACGTCGGAAGGCACCGTCATGGAGCAGCCCATCATCACCGGTGTGGCGCACGACCGGAGCGAGGCGAAGATCACCGTGGTCTCGGTGCCGGACAAGCCGGGCCAGGCCGCCGCCATCTTCCGCGCGGTCGCCGACGCGGAGATCAACATCGACATGATCGTGCAGAACGTGTCGGTCGCCGCCACCGGCCGGACCGACATCTCCTTCACGCTGCCCAAGTCCGACGGCCCGGCCGGGATGGCCGCCTTGCAGAAGATCCAGCCGGCGATCGGGTTCGAGTCGTTGCTCTACGACGACCACGTCGGCAAGGTCTCGCTGATCGGCGCCGGGATGCGGTCGCACCCGGGTGTCTCGGCGAGGTTCTTCGGAGCGCTCGCCGACTCCGGGGTCAACGTCGAGCTGATCTCCACCTCGGAGATCCGCATCTCGGTCCTGGTCCGCGACACCGACCTGGACCTGGCGGTGCGCTCCGTGCACGATGCGTTCGAGCTGGGCGGGACGGAGCACGCCACCGTCTACGCCGGGACCGGCCGGTGAGCAGCGCGATGGACCTCCCGGTGCCGGTGGGAGACCCGCCGGCGACCGCCAGCCGGCGACCCACGCTGGCGCTGGTCGGCGCGACCGGCGCGGTGGGCACCGTGATGCTCGGCATCCTGTCTGAGCGCCCCTTCCCATGGGGGGAGATCCGGCTGGTCGCCTCGGCCCGCTCGGCCGGGCGGCGGCTGCCGGTGCGCGGGTCGGAGGTCGAGGTGCTGGCGCTGGCGCCGGAGGTCTTCGACGGCGTCGACGTGGCCATGTTCGACGTGCCGGACGCGGTGTCTGCGGAGTGGGCGCCGGTCGCCGCCGCCCGCGGCGCGGTCGTGGTGGACAACTCCGGGGCGTTCCGGATGGCCCCGGACGTGCCACTGGTGGTGCCGGAGGTCAATGCCGAGGCGGTCCGGGTGCGCCCGCGCGGGATCATCGCCAACCCCAACTGCACGACGCTGACCATGATGGCCGCGCTGGGCTCCCTGCACCGGCGGTGGCGGCTGCGGGAGCTGGTCTGCGCGTCGTACCAGGCGGCCTCGGGCGCCGGCCAGGACGGGATCGAGCGGCTGTACGACGAGGTGGCCGCGGTCGGCGGCGACCGCACGCTCGGCGTCGAGGCCGGCGACGTGCGCAAGGCGCTGGCCGGGCTGCCGGAGTCCTCGCCGTTCCCCGCCCCGCTCGCGCTCAACGTCGTGCCCTGGGCCGGCTCCCAGCGCGACGGCGGCTGGTCCTCCGAGGAGCTGAAGGTCCGCAACGAGTCCCGCAAGATCCTCGGCATCCCGGATCTGGCGGTGTCCGCGACCTGCGTACGGGTCCCGGTCGTCACTGCCCACTCGCTGGCGGTGCACGCCCGCTTCGCCGGGCCGGTGACCGTCGAGGAGGCGCGCGCCGTGCTGGCCGCCGAGCCGACCGTCGTGGTGCTGGACGACCCGGCGGCCGGGATCATGCCGACCCCCGCCGACGTGGTCGGCACCGACCCGACCTACGTGGGCCGGCTCCGGCAGGCACTGGACTTCCCCGACACGCTGGACTTCTTCGTGGTCGGCGACAACCTGCGCAAGGGCGCCGCACTCAACACCGCGGAGATCGCCGAGCTGGTCGGCGCCGAGTTGTCCACAGGCTGAGCAGCGGCGCCGAATTCGGTGGTGCCGGTTCCCTAAGCTCGCAACCATGACACTCATGGCCACTCTACGGGTCTCCGTCTCCCTCGACGAACACGTGCTCGCCTCGGCCCGCCAGGCGGCCGCGGACGAGGGCAAGACGTTGTCGGTCTGGCTCAACGACCTCCTGGAGCATCAGACGCGGATCCGCGCCGGCCTCCGAGGTGTCGCCGAATACGAGGCCGAGCACGGCGCCTTCACCGAGGACGAGATCCGCGAGGCGATCGAGCGGCTGCGTCGCCTGGGCGTCGGCAGGACGAGGTGACGGGTGGCCCCGTCGTCTACGACACCAGCGTGTTGATCGCAGCCGAGCGGGACGACCGGTCGATCTGGCTGGAAAGGGCCGCCAGGCTTGGGCCGCCTTGTTCTGCTCCAGGCGCGCGGCCGGTTCAAGGCGGCCGAGCTGGCCGCCGAGCCGGAGGTCGCTCTACTCGGGACCGCCTCAGCCCACCCGGCGCAGCTTCGACTCGGCCAGGCCGTAGCAGCCGTACGCGACCAGACCGGCGCCCACGAGGATCAGCAGCACGACGCCGTACGGCTTGTCGACGAGCGACTTGAGCGCACCGTCGAGGCCCTTGGCCTTGTCCGGGTCGTAGCTGACGGCGGCGGAGACCAGGAAGCCACCGATCAGCGCGAAGGCGATGCCGCGGGCGATCCGGCCGACGCGGCCGAGCTGGACGACCACCTTCCGCGCCGTCGGGCCGACCTCGTACAGCTTGAGCTCGTCGGTGAACTTGGTCCGCCAGCCCTCCCACACGAAGTAGACCCCGACGCCGATGACGAGCAGGCCGATCGCCCCGACCAGCAGCTGGCCGCCCGGCCAGGACAGCATGGTGGCGGTGTTCTTCTGGGCGCCGCCGCCCCCGCCGGAGGAGGAGCCGTCGGAGAGGGCGACCCGGAGCGCGACCACCGCGACCGAGCCGTAGCCGATGCCCTCGGCGAGCGCCTTGACCCGCTCCTTGCCGTCGGTGACGGAGGGGTCGGAGCGGGCGCCGAGCATCGCCGTGAGCAGTCTCCACAGCGAGTAGCCGAACAGGCCCACGACGATCAGCCAGATCAGCACCGACCCGAACGGCTGGTCGGTGACCTCGGTGAGCGCGCCGCGCTGGTTGGCCTGCTCGCTCCGGTCGCCGAAGGCGATCTGGACGGCGAGAACGCCGAGGATGATGTAGAGCACACCGCGGGCCGCGAGTCCGAACCGGGCCAGCCGTTCCGGCCATTCACCGGACGCCGTCCGCCGCACCGCCTGGGTGCCGGAGGTCACGTCGACACATCCTTAGTCGAGGGATCGGAGATGACCTCTGCGTACCCTCCGGCGCGCCGCGCGAATCTGCGCCTACCCTCGCAGGGTGCCGCGCTACGAGTTCCGCTGCCGCGAGTGCACTGATCCGCGGACCGCGACTTTCGAGCTGTCCCGGCCGATGGCCGAGTCGGCGCTGCCGGCGACCTGCCCGGCCGGCCATCCCGACGCGGTCCGGTTGCTGTCCACGGTGGCGCTGACCGGCTCCGGCCCCGGGGCCGCGCCGCCGGCCGGCGGCTGCTGCGGCGGGGCCTGCGGCTGCGGCTGAGCCGTGGGCTGGCGGCTGCTCGCCGACGGCGTCGCGCTGCTGCACGGCGCGTTCCTGGCGTACGTGGTGGTCGGCGGGCTGGTCGCGCTCCGCTGGCCGCGCACGCTGCCGCTGCACGCGGCCGCCGCGGTCTGGGGCCTGCTGGTGATCGCTGCGTCGGTGCGCTGCCCGCTGACCACCGCGGAGGACCGGCTGCGGGTGCTCGGCGGGCAGGCGCCACTGCCGGGCGGCTTCATCGACCGGTACGTCGAGGGCGTGCTCTACCCGGTCAGCCTCACTCCGCTGGTCCAGGTCCTGGTGGCGACGCTGGTCCTCGGCTCGTGGGCGGCCCTGGTCACCCGGTCGCGGTCTCGGGCGCCGGCGGCCTGACCGCGCGGCGGAGGAAGTCCTCGCTGGCGGCGGCCAGCGCCTCGGCCGCGGTGTAGCCGCTGTTGTGCGGGGCGCCGGGCAGCACGGCCAGCTCGCCGCGGGGCAGCAGCGCGGCGGCCTGCGCCGCCCAGGCCGGCGGCACGATCGGCTCGGCGCCGCCGCGGGTGACCAGCACCGGCACGTCGACGGCGGGCAGCTTGTCCTCGATCCGGTCCCGCACGGAGTGCCGCAGCGTGGCCAGCACACGCCCCGCCCCGGCGTCCCGGACGTCCCGGGCGAGCACGCCGGCCTGCCGCGGGTCCTCGTGCGGCACGTCCCGCAGCCAGCGCAGCGCCTGCCGGACCGCGCTGCGCGCGGCCGGGTCCGCGGTCGGCCCGGAGAGCACGAGCGCCACCGCCGCCGCCGGCCGCCGGACGACCAGGTCGACGATCACCTGGCAGCCGTACGAGTTGCCGAGCAGCACGGCGGGGCCGGTGCCGGTCGCGTCCAGCCAGCCGCCGAGCGCATCGGCCAGCGCGGGGGTGTCCAGCGCCGCGCCGGGGTCGCCGGACAGGCCGAAGCCGGGCAGGTCCGGCACCGCGACCGGGTGCCGCCGGGCGAGCAGCGTGGCGACCGGCATGAGATAGCGGTGCGACACCGCGAGGCCGTGCACGAGCACGACGGGTAGGCCGGCCCGGTCGGCCGGGCCGACGCGGGCGTGCAGCGGCACCCCATCGACGGTGGTCCAGGTGCTGGTGAACCCCGCGTACGGCCGGGGCGCGGCCGTCGCGACCGCGTACCGCTCGCGAGACCGCACCGAACGCTGCTACCCGCGGCCGCGGGCCCTACACCGGCCTCGACGCCTCGCGGCCGCCGGCTTAGACGACCGGGCTGCGCCGCTCCAGCAGCAGCACGTCCCGCCAGCGGCCGTGGAGGCGGCCCAGCCGCTGCCGGACGCCGACCTCCCGGAAGCCGACCGCCCGGTGCAGCGCCAGGCTGGCCGCGTTCTCCGGGAAGATGCCGGTCTGCACGGTCCAGATGCCCGCTCGCTCGGTCGAGGTCACCAGCGCGGCGAGCAGCGCCCGGCCGACGCCCCGGCCGCGGGCGGGCTCCGCCAGATAGATGCTGTCCTCCACCACGCCGGCGTACGCGCACCGGTCGGAGACGGCAGAGACCGCGGCCCAGCCCAGCACCGCGCCGACGTCCGCCGCGACCAGCCGGTGGTCGGCGAGATGGCCGGCGTCCCAGGACGCCCAGGACGGCACCTCGGTCTCGAAGGTGGCGTTGCCGGTGGCGATGCCGGCGGCGTAGATCGCCGCGACGGCCGGCCAGTCCGCCGCGGTCATCGCTCGGATCGTCGAGGCCACGCCGCCAGCGTAGGTCGGTCGCGTTTCCGGTGGGTTGCGCCGCGGCGGCGACGGCCGGCCACCCGCCCGGGGCAGGATGGGGGCGTGGAGCTGCTCGACCTGCTGCCCGCCGAGCCGGAGCCGGACGCCCTCTTCGAGGGCTTCGCGCTCTGGGCGAAGGACCGTGGGCTGGTCCTCTACCCGGCGCAGGAGGAGGCGCTGATCGAGATCGTCTCCGGCGCGAACGTCGTCCTGGCCACTCCGACCGGCTCCGGGAAGTCGCTGGTTGCCGCCGGCGCGCACTTCACCGCACTCGCCCAGGGCCGGCGCACCTTCTACACCGCGCCGATCAAGGCGCTGGTGTCGGAGAAGTTCTTCGACCTCTGCGAGACCTTTGGCACCGCCAACGTCGGGATGATGACCGGCGACGCCGCGGTCAACGCGGACGCGCCGATCGTCTGCTGCACCGCGGAGGTGCTGGCCAACATCGCGCTGCGGGACGGGCCGGCCTCCGACGTCGGCCAGGTCGTCATGGACGAGTTCCACTTCTACGCCGACCCCGACCGCGGCTGGGCCTGGCAGGTGCCGCTGCTGGAGCTGTCGCGAGCCCAGTTCGTGCTCATGTCCGCGACGCTCGGCGACGTCAGCCGGTTCGAGACCGACCTGACCCGGCGCACCGGCCGGCCCACGGCGGTGGTGCGCTCGGCGGTGCGCCCGGTGCCGCTGTTCTACGCGTACCGGACCACGCCGATGCACGAGACCCTCCAGGAGCTGCTGGACACCCGGCAGGCGCCGGTCTACGTCGTGCACTTCACCCAGGCCGCGGCGGTCGAGCGGGCCCAGGCGCTGATGAGCATCAACGTCTCCACCCGCGCCGAGAAGGACCAGATCGCCGAGCTGATCGGCAACTTCCGGTTCACCACCGGCTTCGGCAAGACCCTGTCCCGCCTGGTCCGGCACGGGATCGGCGTGCACCACGCCGGGATGCTGCCGAAGTACCGC
>Ga0126307_10001947_pt1 | contig 13833 bp, 15 predicted proteins | sample Plot28_FD_89955 | JGI IMG/M metagenome (GOLD analysis project Ga0126307, IMG submission 89955) | Serpentine soil microbial communities from UC McLaughlin Reserve, CA, USA - Plot28 | ecosystem: Environmental > Terrestrial > Soil > Grasslands | place: USA: UC McLaughlin Reserve, Lake County...
CATGTGCACCATGATCCAGACCGCGGTGGAGGCGCCGGGCGAGGCGCCGAGCAGGGCCACGATCGAGGAATCGGCCGAGGACACGATCTCGGTGCCGAACTCCAACGTGCCGGTGTGCAACTTGTCCTTTTTGATGATCTGGACTCGCTGGCCGGCGACGTCGAGCTCCCAGTCGCTCTTCTTCATGTTGGGATAGAACTCGCGCAGCGCCTTGTAGCGATGGCCCTTGCTCTGGAATACCTGGCCGACCAGGTATTCCTCGAGCGGGAAGTTGTCCCGCCCCACGGCCAGCAGCGGCAGGATGTTGTCCGGCCGGATCGACAGCGGCAGGTCGAGCAGCGAGCCATGCTTCAAGAACTTGGTCGAGAAGCCGGCATAGGGGCCGAACAGCAGCCAGCGCTTGCCGTCGATGATGCGGGTGTCGAGATGGGGCACCGACATCGGCGGCGAGCCGGCCGCGGCCATGCCGTAGACCTTGGCGGTGTGCCGCTGGGCGACCTCGGCCTTGCCGCAGCGCAGCCAGATGCCGCTCACCGGGAAGCCGGCGAAGCCCTTGGCCTCGGGAATGCCCGACTTCTGTAAGAGCGTGATCGCCGCCCCACCGGCGCCGAGGAAGACGTAGCGCGCGCCGATGCGGCGCGTCTCGCCGGTCTTTTCGTCCTTGACGTCGAGCCACCAGCCGTCGCCGGTCGGCCGGCGCTGCAGGTCGGTGACCTCGTGCGAGAAATGCACGGCGAAGCGATCCTGCTTCTTGAGGTAGTCCATCAGATTGCGGGTGAGCGCGCCGTAATTCACGTCGGCGCCGCTGACGATGCGGGTGGCGGCCACCACCTGGCTGGGATCGCGGCCCTCCATGATCAAGGGCGCCCATTCGGCGATCTGCTTGTGGTCCTGGCTGAACTCCATGCCGTGATAGCAATGATGGGCGCTCATCGCGGCGTGGCGCTTCTTCAGGAAGGCCGCGCGATCCTCGCCGATCACGAAGCTCATGTGCGGCACGGGATGGATGAAGGAATCGGGCGAGGCGATCGCGCCCTTCCGGATCAGGTACGACCAGAACTGGCGCGACATGTCGAACTCGACATTGACCTCGAGCGCCTTGGCGATGTCGACGCTGCCGTCCTTGCGCATCGGCGTGTAGTTCAACTCGCAGTTGGCGGCGTGGCCGGTGCCGGCATTGTTCCAGGCGCCCGAGCTCTCCTGCGCCTCGCCCGGCATGCGCTCGATCATGGCGATGCGCAGATGCGGCTGCAGCTCCTTCAGAAACACCGCGAGCGTCGTGCTCATGATGCCGGCGCCCACCAGGACGACGTCGGCGCTCATGACTTCGTTGTTGTCGCTCATGCGATCTCCCCGCCTAGTACCGACTACCCCCAAAGGCTGTCACCCGCCGCGGAGATTACTCCGCGCTGACCGGAGCGAGGGGCCTTTAAGGCCGCAGGAAAGGTCCCTCGCTGCGCTCGGGATGACAATAGTGCTGTATCAGGCATTTGCGGTTCGAGGTACTAGCCGGCGCGCCTGAAAGGAACGGTCGTTCCCGGTTCGAGCACGACATAGAGGCGCCGCCACGGCTCGTCGTTGACCAGCTTCCAGCTGTGGCCGCCGCCCGTCGTGTCCTCGGCCAGCAGGATCTCGCCGGGCTCCAGGATGAAGTGCTGCCCGCCGCGCGTCTGGAAGTCGAGCTTGCCGCTCAAGGTGATCACGAGCTGGCGGACCGGCGCGGTATGCCATTCGAAGGTCCCGCCGGACCGGGTCTCCTGGAACGAGGCATGCGAGGTGCCGAGCTTGCCCGTGAGGAAGTCGCCGCGCGCGCCGGGCGCGAGATCGATGACGCCTTCCTCGGCATGCGAATTCTGGTCCTCGCCGGTCCAAAGACGCACACACCGGATCATCGCCCACGCCCCCTTTGCAACCTCGACGGCTCAAGTCGCCGGCGGCCGCAGTATGCTGTGATGCAGCGACGGGGTGAAGGGGGCAGAGCCGGCAATAGCGTGTACGATCAGCCGAGGTGCCCGAGAGACTTTGTATGACCGACGCTCCTTCCCATCTCGACTCATGCATCTCCGAAGTCTGGGAGCTCCTGGACCGGATAGGACAGGAGACGACAGACAGCCCCGGCATCACGCGCGCCGCCTGGAGCAGAAACGAGGAGATGGCCGCGGACCTCGTCCGCGCCTTTGCGCGGCGGCATGGCCTGCAGGTATTGAACGACGCGTCTGGCAACATCCAGGTCCTGCTGCCCGATGTCGATCCGGCGACGCCCTGCGTCACGACGGGTTCGCATCTCGATTCGGTGCCGCACGGTGGAAACTACGACGGCCTCGCTGGCGTGGCGGCAGGGCTTGCCGTGCTCGCCTCGGCCAATGCCGATCCGGTCAATCGCGCGCGACCCTTTCGGGCCGTGGCCATGCGGTGCGAGGAGAGCCCGTGGTTCGGCACGGCCTATCTCGGCAGTCGGCTCATGCTCGGATTGTCGACACTGGACGAGATCGGCGATCTCGTCAGATCCGACAGCGGAAAGCCGCTGCGTCATCACATGCAGAACCTGGGACACCCGCGAACGGACGGGGCCCTGGCGCCCCTGCTCAATTGCGGTCTCGTCACGTCCTTTCTCGAGCTCCATATCGAGCAGGGACCCCTCCTGGAAGCGGATGGCATTCCGGTCGGCATCGCCACCGCGGTGCGCGGCAATGTCCGCTTTCCCGATGCGCGTTGCATCGGCGCCTATGGCCATTCGGCCGCGCTGCCACGACGTTTCAGGCAGGACGCCGTCCTTGGCGTGGCGGAGCTGGCGCTCGGTCTCGATGGGTACTGGAAGGACAGGATCGCGCAAGGAGACGAAGACTTCGTCTTCACCGTCGGCAAATTCTCGACGGATGCGGCGCAGCACGCCATGACAAAGGTGGCTGGACAGGTGACGTTCAGCCTGAATATCGGCGCGGCGGTGAAGACCTCGCTGGATGCGGCGCGGGCTCGCCTGTTCGACCTGATCAAGGGCATCGAGAACGATCGGGGCGTCGCTTTCGAGCTCGGTCGAGAGGTCGGGACGGCACCGACCGAACTGGATACGACGCTGATCGCGCTGATCGAAGACGCCGCAGGTGCCCTTGGAATCGCCACGCGCCGCATGCCCACCGTCGGACATGACGCGGCAATGTTCGTCCGCGCGGGTATTCCGTCGGCGGTCATCCTTGTCCGCAACGCACACGGCAGCCACAATTCCGGCGAAGCACTGGACCGCGAAGACTTCGCCGGCGGCGTTCGCGTTCTTGGTCGCGCCATGCATCGACTGGCAAACCCGCGATGAACGCGTCGGGCTGTCTCTCCTGTCAGTCCGTCGATTGCCGGGCAGGCGGCTGCTGATCGGCGGCTCGGGCGGCAGAGGACATGAACAGCCACTGGTCTGCACCCGCGGCACGACCTTCGTTGAATACGGCAACGGCGCGCGCCCGATCGCCGACGTTCCAGAACGCTTCGGAGACGTCGCGATAGACCATGGCGGTGGCACTTGGCCGGGTCTCGAGATCCATCACGCTCAACGCCCCCTTGGCGCTGATGAAACTCCCTTCTCCGCCAGTTCTGTCGCCATCCAGGATCTGGTAGCTGGCCAGAGTGCCGTAAGCCAGCGCGAGCGTCCCGCAGTTGAGGCTGATGGTGCGGGAGCATTGGTCGGGCTCGGAGAAGCGAGCGACCTCCTTCTTTGCGAGGTCAATCGCGGCTTTCTGGTTGCCGCTTTCGGAGGCTTTCATTGCCGCCGTCTGGTAGGACTCGCTTGCGCAGGCTGCCACCATCAAGCCACATGCCGCGACCGCGACGACGCTCTTGAGCGCATGAGTCCTGCCGCAACGACGGGATGAGCCGCCCATGTCCAATCCTCAGAACAACTGGCCGGTGGATCGGCCCCCCAGGTGAACGAGCTTGTCAGAGGCGCGTTGCGATGGCGAACCTAAATTGGCACACGGCAAACTCGACTAGTACCAACTATCGCTGAAGCCTGAGTCACGACTGTCACCCCGAGCGCAGCGAGGGGCCTTTAGCGCCACTGCAAAGGTCCCTCGCTGCGCTCGGGATGACAACGGAGTCCGTATCAGGCATTTGTGATTCGAGGTACTAGGGCGCCGTTCGTCCCCAGCGTAGAGTGGCCATGACACAGGAGAGAGACATGCCGCCAAAGACACGCTTCGTGATCCGCGTTCCGGGAAGAGCCGACATCGGATGCGACACCGCTGATCAAGTCCTGGACGCGCTGAATGATCTGAAGAGTACCGAGGGGGTCACCGTCGCGGACCTGCAGACGGGAATGAAAGAGCTGAGCCGGGAAGCAATCGAGGCACTTGCGAACGACGAACGCGAGTAACCGGCCTGTGGGAACGCTCCTCACGAACGCCACGCTGATCGACTGCGTCCAGCCCAGGGCGGTCGAGGGTGCGGCGGTAATGATCGAGAACGGGCGTATTGCCGAGATCCGCACCGACGGCAGCGCGCCCGCGGCAGAGGGCGCCACGGAGATCGACCTCAGCGGCGCCTGGCTGATGCCGGGACTGTGGGACGTCCACATCCATCCGGACTACTACCTTCCGACGGAAATGCCGCTCGCCGACCAGATCACGCTGTTCGGCCATCGGATGATGTCGGCCCTTACCGAGTCCGGCATCACCGGACTGCGCTCAGCCGGCGCGCACCACTACATGGATGTCGCCTGGAAGCGCGCCTTCGACTCGGGCCAGTATGTCGGGCCGCGCCTGTTCGCCTCCGGCCACTTCCTCACGACGACCGGCGGCCACTTCCTGACCTCCGGACATGCGCTCGAATGCGACGGACCTTACGGCTTCGTCAAGGCGATCCGCGAGCAGATCAAGAATGGCGTCGACCACATCAAGCTGAACCTGTCGGGCGGTATCCTGGGCCCCGCCTGGGACCTCCACCGGCACTCCTTCCTGCTGCAGGACGAGCTGAAGGCGGCCTTCGAGATCTGTCACCTGCGCGAGTTCAAGGTGATGGCCCATGCGACCAACCCCGAAGCGGTCAAGAACGCCATCCGGCTGGGGGCACACAGCGTGGAGCACGGCTACATCCTCGATGACGAATGCATCGAGCTGTTCCTGAAGCATGACACCTGGTACGTGCCGACGCTGGCGATCAGCCACCTCACGCCCGACCAGGCGAACAACGATTGGGAGCAGCGCTGGGTCAGGCAGCGCAACATGGCGCATGCATTGTGCTGCCGCGCCGACGCGGCGTCGGACCTCCATCGTGCCGGGTTCGCGAAGGCGCTCAAGGCCGGGGTCAAGATGGCATTGGGGTCGGACATCCGGCCGCTCAAGGACGCCGCCCTGCTCGAACTGGGGCTGTGGGTCCGCGATGGCGCCACGCCGTGGCAGGCACTCGTCGCGGCGACGCGAAATGGCGCGGCGGTGTGCGGCGTGGGCAACGAGCTTGGCACGATCGAGGTCGGCAAGCTCGCTGACCTGATCGTGGTCGGCGGCAATCCGCTGGAGGACATCCAGAATGTGCGCAAGCTCAAGCTCGTGCTGAAGGAAGGCGTGGTGGTTTCCGACAAGCGAGAGTGACGAGGGACCTCATGTACTTTGGCGACCATCGACTGCGCCACCTGCCGCGTGTCAGGATCGACTCATGAGGAGGAAGGGACGCTCTCTGCAGGCCGGCGAACGCGTGCGGGTTGGACGGCGCACGATCAGCGTGCCCGGCGTGCCCTCGATGTCCGACCTGGACCGGCCCTCAGAGGCAAACGCGCCTGCCGGCGACCCCGATCGGCAGCCGGCGATCGACCCCAGCGCTGTCCAGTATCTCGACCGTGTGCGTGCCATCTTCCGTCCGGCGAGTGGCGACAACTCGGCGCCAGGGCTCGAGCGCTTTATCGGCAGGGAGGACATCTTCCGGCACGTCGGCGAAGCCGATACGGCGTCCCACGGGACACAGGCAATGATGCAATGCTCGCCGCATTGGCCCGTCACCTGGGTGCCGATCCGCGATCTGGAAATTTTGGAGATACTGGACGATCAAGACGTTCGGGCGGGCTGAGTCCGGATTTACTCGGAAACGGCCATGCGGCAGGATTGCGCATGATCAGAAAGAGACGTCTTCCAGGAGCGGGCGAGCGGCTGAAAGTTGGCCGGCGGCTGATCACGGTGCCCGGCGTGCCGTCGATGACCAACCCGAATTCAGCCGCGGCGGCGACGAAGCCCGATCAGAGCGAGTTGGAGAAGCCAGCCGACGAGCTGACCGAAGAACTCACCCGGACGGTAAAGGCAGCGTACCAATAGCGACCACGGCAGGCTGCTGGATGAGAGGATGACGAGCGACCTCGCCGACGTCGACTGAAGCGACAAACAGAAAGACGATCATGATGAAGACTTGGTTCGGAAGCGGGCCACGGTAGGAGCTGAAGTCGGCGTTGCACAACAGCAACACATGGGACGATACGGGCCGACCTTCGATAGAAAAAATGCCACTTTTCGCCATCAGAGAGGACGCTGCACTCTGGACCCGCGGCCGCCTGTCTCCGAGGAGAATGCGCGATGGCGATCAATCCGCAATCGATCAAGCCTCCCGCCAATCCCGTCGCCAGGAACTACACCCCAACCAACGGGCGCAAGTACCGGGTTCAAATCGGCGACAGCTGGACCTCCCTCGCTGCCACGGTGGGAAAGACCCCGTGGGATCTGATTCGCTACAATTATCCCACCCTTCCACCCGACCTGCAGCTCGCCGCGAAGGAGGTCAACTGGTACCTGCAGCACTACGTCGGCTGCACCCTGCTCACGCCCGACGGCCGGAATTACCGTTTCAGCCCTCCCGGCGAAATCTGGCTTCCCAACGCCGCCGCGCCGCTCACGCCCGACCAGGTCGCCCGGAATCTGGTGCTGAGCATCCTGCGCGACCCCGTCGTCAGGCGCATGAACTTCGGCGTCGGCTTCCTCATGATTTCTGCGACGTACTACGAGGACATCGCCAAGGCCATCGAAGCCGGCAAGATCGTCGTGAAGTCCAACCCAGCCCTCGGGCATCTCGCGATGTACTACGGCGGCGCCAGCCCGGCCCGCATCGAGCTGTCCCCGACCATCTCCGACATGGGCCTCATCGTTCACGAGTGCACGCATGCGATCTTCGACATGCTCAAGCTCACGACCAACGTCGGGCAGTCGGAAGGGTTCGGGTACCTGTCGCAGGCGCTCTACGGGCAGTTGAAGTATGGCCCCTCAGCCCGGTATGCCGTGCCGTTCCACTGGCCTCCGCACAGCTGGGCCGCGTGGCAGACCATCTTCGATGAATCCGCCCGCCTCGCGGCCCTTCTGAAAGCAAGGTTCTGGATAAGCGAGGCAGAGGCGGCCCGGCTGTTCGGCGCCTTCAAGAGCACGCGGGGTGGAGGATATGACACCCGCGCCGGGAAGGTTGAGACCAACGACGGAATATGATGGTGCGGGTGGCATCAAACGGAAGTGACAAACGAGGTGGGGAAAAGCTAGAAAATGCTTACGTCCCCGTAGCTCAGCTGGATAGAGCAGCGGTTTCCTAAACCGGAGGTCGGAGGTTCGAATCCTCTCGGGGACGCCAATCACGCTGCTGCACCCGGCGTAGCCGCTGCGCCAGCGTTCGCCGTGGCACGGCTTCCAACCTTTGAGAAACCGTGCACCCGGCGTAGCCGTAGCCGGATCAAGCGATTGCGGGGACTGCGCCGCCCGCAATACAGGCTGAGGGTCGGCGACGTCAGGGTGTTCTATGATGTTTCCGCCACCAGCGCCGAAGTTTTGGCGATTGTGGCTAAATCGGAGGCCCAGTCATGGCTCGCACAGTTCGGAAGTCCAGAGTGAAGGAAGTCCCTCTCTCGGAAATCAAGGATGATTTATCCCGCTATCTTCGCGAGGCGGAAACGCAGGAGATCGTTATTACACGGCATGGCAAGCCGGCTGGTGTGTTGATTGGGTTCGAGTCGGAAGACGACTGGTTTGACTACCGTCTCGAACATGACACGCGTTTCCTGCGTCGCATTGAACAGGCGCGGAATAGCCTGCGCGCCGGACGCGGCGTGCGGTTGGAGGACGTTGAAACGGAGTAGCTTCTCATCATCAGATCGAAGTGCTTGCATTCCACCAGGGCGTCGTCCGCGAAGCCTGAGGACTCGGGCGGCAGCGACATCGTCACGGCGGCAATCGCCCATCTCGCCCAGTCGACGGCCGAGGCCTCAGCTCGTGCGGTCAACGGCTACAACACCCTGAGCATCGCCGATGGCGGCCCGCGGCGGCTACATCAAGGCGCCGACTGGTCCCCGGCTCGGGGCGGCGCCGTATCTCGACGTGCTCGGCAAAGCAGTGCTGACGATCGGCTGTTCGGCCGGTCGGCCAGATCCGCCCGCTCAAACCGTGAGCTGAATGACGTTCCACGACGCCGGCGCCAGCGACGCCTCGACGCTTTGGCCGTTCGTGCGGACGGCGGCCAGCGGCTTCGGCGCGATGCGGTCGGGATTGTCCCTTGTATTGACGGCCTTGAGGTCGGAATCGCAAAGCTGCAGGGCCTGCTTCACGCCAAGCTTGCCGAAGCCGCCGGCCTCCAGCCGCAGGGGCAGCGCCTCGTCGAGGCTGCGGTTCAGGGCGAACAGGGTGAGCGTTCCCGCCTTGTCGTCATGCACGGCGGAGAGCTTCAGGTAGGGCGCCGCGGGGATCGCGAAATGCTCGTCGATGGGGCCGTGCGGGTCGTTGTAGCGCGCCGCGTAGGTCGGCGAATCGATCTCGGCCCGCAGCACGCGGCCGCGGCCCAGGCGGCTGAAATGGGCGAAGGGATGGAAGATGGTCTGGCGCCAGGCGGGACCGCCGGTTTCGGTCATGATCGGCGCGATCACGTTCACGAGCTGGGCGAGGCAGGCCGCGGTGACCCGGTCGGCGTGGTTGAGCAGCGAGATGCACATGCCGCCGAAGGCCAGCGCATCCTCCATGTTGTAGTGCTCCTCGAGGATCGGCGGCGCGGCTGGCCAGCCTTCCTTGACGCGGGCGGCGCGGTTGCGCCGCGTGCGATACCAGACGTTCCATTCGTCGAAGCTCAGCATGATGCGCTTGCCCGAGCGCCGCCGGGCCGCCACCGAATCGGCGATCGCCACGACCTCGTCGATGAAATTGTCCATCAGGTCGCAGCTCGCCAGGAACGCCGGCGTGTCGCCGTCGTAGTTGTTGAGATAGGTGTGCAGCGAGATGTACTCGACATGGTCGAACGTGTGCTGCAGGACCGTGTCCTCCCAGCTGCCGAAGGTCGCCATGCGCCGGCCCGACGAGCCGCAGGCGGCGAGCTCGAGGCTGCCGTCGATCCACTTCATCATCTTGGCCGCCTCGACGGCGATGCGTCCGTACTCCTCGGCCGTCTTGGCCTCCATCTGCCAGGGCCCGTCCATCTCGTTGCCCAGGCACCAGAACTTCACGCCGTGCGGCTTGTCCCAGCCGTGCGTGCGGCGCAGCTCCGACAGCGTCGTGCCGCCGGGATGGTTGCAGTACTCGACCATGTTGCGGGCGGCGTCGCCGCCGCGCGTGCCGAGATTGACCGCCAGCATCGGCTCGATGCCCGCGGCGCGGCACCAGTCGATGAATTCGTTGGTGCCGAACTGGTTGGTCTCGGTCGACATCCAGGCGAGGTCGAGCCGGCGCGGCCGCTCGGCCACGGGACCGACACCGTCTTCCCAGTTGTAGCCCGAGACGAAGTTGCCGCCGGGATAGCGCATGATCGTGGGCGCGAGCTCGCGCACCAGCGCGAGCACGTCGCCGCGGAAGCCTCTGGAATCGGCCGTGGGATGGCCGGGCTCGAAGATGCCGCCATAGATGCAGCGGCCGAGATGCTCGAGGAAGGCGCCGAACAGCCGGGGATGGGTCGTGCCGATGGCGAAATCTCGATGCAGGCGGACGTCGACATTACGCATGGAAAGCAGCTCCGTTGGACGGGACCTCGGGTGACAGGACCGAGCTTTTGAGCAGCCGCGAATACTCGTGCTGCGGATCGTCGAGCACGGCGCGGGCCGGGCCGCTCTCCACCACCTTGCCCAGGCGCATGATCATGATGCGGTCGCTGACCGAGTAGGCGGTGGCGAGGTCGTGGGTGATGTAGATGATCGACACGCCGGTGCGCACGCACAGGCCGCGCAGCAGGCTCACGATCGAGGCGCGCAGCGAGGCGTCGATCATCGACACCGGCTCGTCGGCCACCAGCAGGGCCGGCCGCGAGACCAGGGCGCGCGCGATCGCCACGCGCTGCAGCTGGCCGCCCGACAGCTCGTGCGGATAGCGCCGGCGCACCTCGGCCAGCGACAGGCCGACATCTCGCAGCGCACGGTCGGCCTCGGCTTCGATCGCGGCCTGCGTCGTGAGGCCCGCCATGTGCCGGGCGGTGGCGAACAGATAGCGATCGACGCGCTTCATCGGATTGAAGGCTTCGAACGGGTTCTGGAAGATCGGCTGCACCTGGCGCATGAAGTCGAGACGGGCGCGCGTGCCGCGGACCTCGCGAAGGTCGGTGCCGCGGAAGCGGATCGTGCCGGCGCTGGGCGGCACCATGTTGAGGATCATGCGCGCGAGCGTGGTCTTGCCGCTGCCCGATTCGCCGATCACCGTGACGATCTCCGGGCGGCCCTCGTCGAGCCGCAGGCTGACGCCGTCCACGGCGGCGAACTTTCGGCGGGCCAGCAGGTTGCCGCTGGAATAGAGGCGGCTCACGCCGTCGACCTCGAGCAACGCGCTCATGGCGGCGCCACCCGGTCGCTGTGGAAGCAGGCGGTGCGGTGGCCGGGCGCGACCTCCGTCATCGGCGGCACCTCGCGGCGGCAGAGGTCGCTGGCCAGCGGACAGCGCGGATGGAAGCGGCAGCCCGACGGCGGATCGGCGAGGTTGGGCGGCGCGCCCGTCAGCCCCTCCTTCGGTGCGGTGTCGCCCAGCCGCGGCAGGCTCGCGATCAGGTGCGCGGTATAGGGATGACGCGGCCGGCGGAAGACGTCGGCGGTGCGGCCTTCCTCGACCAGGCGGCCGCCATACATGATGCCCAGGCGATCGGTGAGATTGGCATGCACCGCCATGTCGTGGGTGACGAAGATGACCGAGGAGCCGAGCTCGCGCTGCACCGAGTGGATCATCGCCAGCACGCCCTTCTGCACGACGACGTCGAGCGCCGTCGTCGGTTCGTCGGCGATGATGAATTCGGGCCGGCAGACGGTGGCAAGAGCGATGGTCACGCGCTGGCGCATGCCGCCCGAGAGCTGGTGCGGATAGGCCTCGAGCACGTCGGGCGCGAGGTGCAGGCGATGCAGGTGCGCGCCCACGATGTCCAAAAACTCCGCCTTCGACTTGCCGATGTGGCGGAAGGCGAAGTCGACGAAGGCGTGGCGGACCCGGCGTACCGGGTTCAGCACATTCATCGAGCCCTGCATGATGTAGCTCAGCCGCTTCCAGCGGATGTCGCGCAGCTCGTCGCGGCCGACGCGGTGCATGTCGACCCGGTGGTCCTTGAAATTGAACACGACGGAGCCCGCCAGCACCTCGAGCGGCGGCTGGATGGCGTTGGCGATGGTCTTGATCAACGTGGTCTTGCCGCAGCTCGACTCGCCCGCCAGGCCGTAGATCTCGCCCGCCTCGACCCGAAGGTCGACATCGTCGACCGCGCGCACCTCGCGCCGGATGCCGAACGCCGAGGTGCGGTAATAGGCGCGCAGGCCTGAGACTTCGAGGGCCGGTGCCGTCATCCCTCGCGCGGTCATCCTTCGCTCCGGCCGAGACGGCTGCGCGGGTCGATATGCTCGTTCATCGAGACCGCCAGCAGGAAGAGCCCGATGAAGGTCAGGATCACCAGCAGCACCGGAAAGAAGATCCACCACCAGATGCCGGCGACCAGGGCGGTATGCTGGTTGGCCCAGTAGATCAGCACGCCGACGGTGGGCGTGTTGATGTCGGTGAAGCCCAGCACCGAAAGCGTGACTTCCAGGCCGATCGACCAGTTGATGTTGTTCATGGTGGTCGAGAACACGATCGGCAGCACGTAGGGCAGGTGCTCCTCGACCAGGATGCGGCGCATGCTCATGCCGGAGAAGATGCCGGTTTCGGTGAATTCGCGGGTGCGCAGGCTGAGGGCCACCGAGCGGATCAGGCGCGCATCGTAGGCCCAGCCCAGGCAGGCCATCATCAGCGCCAGCAGGCCCCACGACATGTGGTCCTTCATGACGAAGTAGAACAGCACCAGGATGGGAAAGAGCGGGATGACGATGAAGGTGTCGTTGATCGACATCAGCGCCCGGTCGACGAGGCCGCCGGAATAGCCCGCGACCAGGCCGATGACCAGCGCCAGCAGCCGGCTGATCGCCGCGACGACGATGCCGAAGATCAGCGTGTTACGCAGCGCAAAGGTCAGCAGCCAGAACAGGTCCTGGCCGCGCGACGTCGTGCCCATGAGATGGCTCCACGACGGCGGCATGTCGGGCGGCACGACGTAGGAGTCGTTGGGCGGATAGGGCGAGAAGAACGACAGAAGCGCGAACAGCGTGATCGCCGACAGCAGCACGACGCCTGAGGCGAACTGGCGGTTGAAGCGCAGGAGATCGATGAAGACGCGGCCCATGCTCAACGCGCCTTCACGCGCGGATCGAGCAGCGGATAGAGCAGGTCGATCAGCAGCACCGCCAGCGACACCGCCACGATCGACACGGTGGTGATGCCCAGCACGAGGCTGTAGTCGCCGACATGGACGGCCGACACCAGCAGCGTGCCGACGCCGGGATAGCCGAACACCTGCTCGGTGATGATGGCGCCGTTGAAGATGGCGCCGAGCGACATGGCGAGCCCCGTGACTTGCGGCACCAGGGCGTTGCGCATGACGTAGGAGCCGAGGATGCGGCCGCGCTTCACGCCGCCCAGCTCGGCATAGGTGACGTAGTCCTCGGTGACGATGTTGGAGACCAGCGAGCGCATGCCCATGAACCAGCCGCCCAGCCCGACCAGCGCCAGCGAGCAGACCGGCAGGATGCCGTGGCTCAGCAGGCTGCCGATGAACTCCCAGCTCCAATCGCGCGCCATGTTCATCTTGTAGCCGCCGCTGATCGGCAGCACCGGCCACAGGTAGCCAAACACGATGAGCAGCAGGAAGGCCACGATGTAGTAGGGGATGGGATGGAAGGCCATCGCCAGCAGGCCGGCGAAGCGCAGCGTGCGGTTCCGGCGGTAGTAGCCCGCGAGGCCGCCCAGCAGGTTGCCGAGCACCCAGGTGAGCACCGTCGAGATGACCAGCAGCGACACCGTCCAGGGCAGCGCCCGCCCGATCAGCACCGACACCGGCGTGGGGAAGGCCGACAGCGAGGGCCCGAAATCGCCCAACGCGACGCGCCGCCAGAACGAGGCGTATTGTTCTGCGAGGTCGCCCTCCAGGCCATAGAGCTCCTTCAGCGACTGGCGCATCAGCGCAATCGCCTCGGGGCTGGTGCTGCCGAACTGGGTGGCGGCGGCGATCGACTGCTCGACCGGGTCGATCGGCGTTGCGTGCGTGACGATGAAGGCGATGTTGATGCCGATGAAAACGACCAGGGCGAACTGCCCCAGGCGGCTCAGCAGGTAGACCAGGTAATCTTTCATGCGTCGTCATTCCTCCCCCGTCTGACGGGCTAGCGTTTGGCCGCTAGGCGGCCAAACGCGCGGGTGGCCCGGAGGGCCGGAGGGGGAGAGCAACGGGTGGGGGTTTTGCCGATTTCAGATCTGAAATTTTCACAGATCGCCCGTGGGGCCTTCTCCCCCCCCCCCCCCTAACGGGGGGCCCCCCCCCCCTCCCGCGGGGGGGGGGGGGTTTTTTTTTTTGCCCTGGGCC
>Ga0126307_10001948_pt1 | contig 13832 bp, 13 predicted proteins | sample Plot28_FD_89955 | JGI IMG/M metagenome (GOLD analysis project Ga0126307, IMG submission 89955) | Serpentine soil microbial communities from UC McLaughlin Reserve, CA, USA - Plot28 | ecosystem: Environmental > Terrestrial > Soil > Grasslands | place: USA: UC McLaughlin Reserve, Lake County...
CCGGACGCCGTGTGCGCAGGCTGCGCGAACGCGCCGACGACGGCGCACACGAACAGGGCGGCGAGGGCGACGCGCGACGCGATGGCGAGATCTTGCCTGAGCGTGTGGTCGGCGCGCGGCGGAGTTGTCAGGAACGCGGGCGGGATCTCTGCCGCGACGCCCTGCATCCGCTCGTGCCGCGGGATGACGCCTGCGCAGATTGTCGAGCCGCGCCTAACGCGAGGACGACCCCGAGCGGCACCGCCGCCTCCTCCCCGGGGCTGAACGCGACATGAACGCGCACGCCGTTACGCTAGTCGGCCGTGGCTCACTGCTACCGCCATCCGGACCGGGAGACCGGCCTCTCCTGCACGGAATGCGATCGCCCGATCTGCACGGAGTGCCTTCGGATGACTCCGGTCGGGCCTCGCTGCCCGGACCATGCCTTCGCCGGATCGGCCGGGAGTGCGCAGCAGCGCGTGCGGATGCGGATGCCGCGCGTGACGACCGCGCCGTACGTGACGTGGTCGATCGTCGCCGCGAACGTGCTCGTGTACCTGATCACGGTTGGGCAGGGCGGCGGCATCAACAACCCCGGCGGGGAGGTCTTCGTGAAGGGCCTCCTGTACGGGCCCGCCGTCGCGAACGGCGACTGGTGGCGGCTCATCAGTGCCGCATTCCTGCACGGCAACCTCGTCCACATCGGCCTTAATATGCTCGCGCTGTACTGGCTCGGTAGCCCCGTGGAGACTTATCTGGGGCATCTCCGCTACCTCGCCGTGTACGTCGTCTCCGGGCTGGCGGGCTCGGCCGGAGCGCTGCTCGTGACGCCGATCGAGCCGACGGTCGGCGCTTCGGGAGCGATCTTCGGGATCATGGGCGCGCTGCTCGTGATCGAGTACCTCCAGACGCGACAGCTCGCGGGCCAGGCGCTGATGCTGATCGCGCTCAACCTGCTCTTCACGTTCTCGATCCCCGGGATCTCGATCGGGGGCCACCTCGGCGGCCTCGCCGGAGGGATCCTCTCGACGCTCGCGCTCGCGCGCTTCGGCCGCGGCCACCTCGAATACGGACGCGTCGGCGTCGCCGGCATCGCCGGGGTCGCCGCCGTCGGGGTCGCCAGCATCGCGGTCGCCTATTGGAAGGTGCGCGGTTATGCCTAGCGAGTACCGCCCCGTCGCGCTCCGGTGGGAGCGCCTCGATCCGGAAGACGCGCTCGAGCGCTCGCGCGCGTTCCTCGAGCGCATGCGCAGCCGCCGCTCGGTGCGGTTCTTCTCGCCGGAGCCTGTGCCGTACGAGCTGATTCGCAACGCGATCGAGGTGGCGGGCACGGCGCCCTCCGGCGCGAACCAGCAGCCGTGGGCGTTCGTCGTGGTCTCCGATCCGGAGACGAAGCGGCGGATCCGCGAGGCGGCGGAGGCCGAGGAGCAGGCGTTCTACGAGCGGCGCGCGCCACCCGAGTACAAGGGCGCGATCAGGCCGATCGGCACGACTGCGGTCAAGCCGCATATCACCGACGCGCCTTATCTGATCGTCGTGTTCGAGCGCGCGTACCGGCTCGACGAGGGCGGGACGAAGGGCAAGCACTACTTCGTGAAGGAATCGGTGGGCATCGCGGTTGGATTTCTCCTCGCGGCGCTGCACGTGTCCGGCCTCTACGCGCTCACGCACTCTCCTTCGCCGATGGGCTTCCTCGGCAAGATCCTCGAACGGCCGGCAAACGAGCGGCCGTTCATCCTGATCCCGGTCGGATACCCCGCCGAGGACTCCCCCGTGCCGGACATCGCGCGCAAGCCGCTCGCCGAGATCCTCGTCGAGCGCTGAAGGGGTGGCGCGGCGTCAGCCGCCGGCCGCGACGTACTGCGCCGTCCCGCTCTCCGCGAGCGCCGCCTGCGCAGCGGCAAGGCGCGCGAGCGGGACGCGGAAGGGCGAGCACGAGACGTAGTCGAGGCCCAGCTCGTGACAGAACGCGACGCTCCGAGGCTCGCCCCCGTGCTCGCCGCAGATCCCGAGCTTGAGGTCCTCCTTGACCGAACGGCCTCGCTCGACCGCGATCCGCATCAGGTCGCCGACACCTTCCACGTCCAGCGTCTCGAACGGGTTGCGCGCGAGAACGCCGGCGTCGAGATAGTGAGTCAGGAACTTGCCCTCTGCGTCGTCACGCGAGAAGCCGAGAGTCGTCTGTGTCAGGTCGTTGGTGCCGAAGGAGAAGAAGTCGGCGTGCGCGGCGATCTCGTCCGCGCGGATGCAGGCGCGCGGGAGCTCGATCATCGTTCCGCAGAGGTACTCGAGGTCGCCTTCCTCGTCCGCGACTCGTTCCGTCAGCTCGCGCAGCCGGCTGAGCTCCTGCTCGAAGCCGACGAGCGGGTGCATGATCTCGACGAGCGGCGCCTCGCCCGTGCGTCCGCGCACGGCCAAGGCCGCACGCACGATCGCGCGCACCTGCATTTCGTAGATCTCCGGGAACATCAGCCCGAGCCGGCAGCCGCGTGTGCCGAGCATCGGGTTCGACTCGCGGAGCTCTCGGATGCGGCGGCGCATCTTCTCGTCAGATGCCTGCTCCTCCTCGGGGAGGAACTCGTGGAGCGGCGGATCGAGCAGCCGGATCGTCACGGGCAGCCCGGCCATCGCCTCGAAGATGCCCTCGAAGTCGGACTGCTGCATCGGCAGCAGCCGGTCGAGGGCGGCGCGGCGCCCGGCCTCGTCGTCCGCGAGGATCATCCACTGCACGACCGGCAAGCGCTCCTCGCCGAAGAACATGTGCTCGGTGCGGCAGAGGCCGATCCCCTGCCCGCCGAACTCACGCGCCTTCGCCGCGTCTTCCGGTGTGTCGGCATTCGCGCGCACCGCGAGCCGCCGCACGTCGTCTGCCCAGGTGAGGACGGTCTCGAAGTCGTCGTTGATCCGCGGCGGCACCAGTCGAACCGAGCCGAGGAAGACGCGCCCGGTGCCTCCGTCGATCGTGATCGTGTCGCTTTCGCCAAGCGTCTTGCCCCCGATCGCCACCGTTCGCGCTCGGGCGTCGATGGCGACGCCGTCCGCGCCTGCGACGCACGGCTTGCCCATCCCGCGCGCGACGACGGCCGCATGCGAGGTCATGCCGCCGTGGACGGTCAAGATCCCGTTCGCCGCGATCATCCCGTGGATGTCGTCAGGTGTCGTCTCCCACCGGACGAGGATCACGTCCTCGCCGGCCTTCGCCCGCTCCTCGGCGTTGTCCGAATCGAAGGCGATCCGGCCCGACGCTGCTCCAGGCGACGCATTGAGGCCTTTCGCGGCCGGCTCCACGTGTGCGTTCGGATCGATCGTCGGGTGCAGGAGCTGGTCGAGCTGCGCCGGATCGATCCGCGAGATCGCCTCCTCGCGGCTGATCAGCCCTTCCTCGACCATCGACACCGCAGATTTCAACGCAGCCGCTGCGGTGCGCTTCGCCGACCGCGTCTGCAGGAGGTAGAGCCGACCCTCCTCGACTGTGAACTCGATGTCCTGAACGTCCCGGTAGTGCCGCTCGAGCCGCGCCATCGTCTCGAGTAGCTCGGCGAACGCCTCCGGCTGGCGTTGCTCCATCGCCGCCAGCGGTTCGGGCGTCCGAATCCCGGCGACGACGTCCTCGCCCTGCGCGTTCGCAAGGAACTCTCCGTACAGCCCGTGCTCGCCGGTCCCGGGGTCGCGGGTGAAGCACACGCCGGTACCGGAGGTCTCGCCTTTGTTGCCGAAGACCATCTGGACGACGTTCACGGCCGTCCCGAGGTCGTCGGGGATCCCGTGCGCTCCGCGGTAAACCTGCGCCCGGGGTGTGTTCCACGAGTCGAACACTGCGCGCACGGCCCGCAGAAGCTGCTCGCGGGCGTCGCGAGGGAAAGCACGCCCGGTTTCCTCGCGGTAGATGGCCGTGAAGTCGGAGGCGAGGCGCTCGAGGTCCTCGCCGTCGAGGTCGGTGTCCTGCTCCACGCCCTTCTCCCGCTTCGCTTCCGCGAGACGCTGCTCGAAACGCTGGCCGTCGATTCCGTCGACGACCTCTCCGAACATCTGCACGAGCCTTCGGTACGAGTCGTACGCGAACCGCGGGTTTCCGGTCGACTGCGCGAGCCCGGCGACGGCCTCGGCGTTGAGCCCCAGGTTGAGGATCGTGTCCATCATCCCCGGCATCGAGACGGCGGCACCGGAGCGCACCGACACGAGCAGAGGATCGCGCGCGTCTCCGAACCGCTTGCGCGTCTTCGCCTCGAGCGTCGCGACGTGCTCGGCGATCTCTTCCTCGACGCCCGCGGGGATCTCGCCGCCCGCGAGGTACGCGCGGCACGCGTCCGTGGAGATCGTGAACCCGGCTGGAACTGGGACGCCGAGCTGCGTCATCTCGGCGAGGCCCGCGCCTTTGCCGCCGAGCAGGTCCTTACCGGCTTGGGCGGCCTGGTCGAAGTCGTAGACGTACTTGTCGGTCACCGCAAGCCGAAATCTTCCCACAGTCACCGCGGACGGAGCGTGCACGTCTGGCCGCTTCGGTCAGGCGGTCGGAGGTCGCCGCGGCGCGCCGACAGCCAGCGCGTGACGCGAATCCCTACCCAGACAGGCGTGAGCAGGACGTAGAAGACGACGAGCGCGGGCGCGAGCACCGAAAGCCACAACACCCACCGCCACCGCGGCACTGGCGGCTTCGGGTTGCGTGCGCTTGCAGTCACGACGCTTGGGCCCGCCGGCGCTCGACGAGCCGCAGCACCCGCTGGGCCGTCTCCTCGATCGAGAGCTCGGAAACGTCGACGACCGGACAACCGAGCCGTCGGTGCACGGCCTCCGCGTCCGCGAGCTCCTCGTAGATCTCGACGAGCTCCGCGTACGCGCGCTGCGACATCCGCATGTGCCGCGCCCGAGCGTGGCGGATGTCGGAGAGCCGAGCTGCGTCGATCGTGAGGCCGACGATCTTCGTGCGGTCGATCTCCCACAGCTCGGGCGAAGGCTCGATCCCGCGGACGATCGGGACGTTGGCGGTCTTGTAGCCGAGGTAGCCGAGGTACATCGACAGCGGTGTCTTCGACGTACGCGAGACGCCCACGAGCACGACGTCGGCCTCCTCGAGGCCGGAGCCGAGCCCGTCGTCGTACTTGACCGCGAACTCGATCGCGTCGATGCGCTTGAAGTACTGGGAGTCGAGCGGCTGCTGCAGGCCCGGCTCCATCTTCGCGGCGCTTCCGGAGACGCGCGCGACAGCCTCGATCGGGTGGCCGAGGAGGTCGCAGTAGTGCACCTTCGAGCGCCGGCAGAGCCGCCGCATCTCGTCACGCAGCTGCGAGTCGACGATCGTGTAGACGGCCACCGCTGGACGCCCTTTCGCGCGCGCGACCGCGAGGGCGAGATCGGAGACGGTCTCGACGCGTGGGTGTCGCACGACGTCGAACTGGGTGTCGGGGAACTGGGCCTCGAGCGCGTGCACGAGCCGCGCCGCTGTCTCGCCCGTCGAGTCCGAGACAACGTGGAGCTCGACGACGCTCATCTCAAGGTCTCACCATCGGGTCGGCACACTGTACGGCGGTCGTTCGTCCGTTGGCGGGCCGTCGGGTCGTGCCGGACGTTCCCTTGCGCCGCTCGACCCCCGCCGGAACGGCTCAGCACGTCGACGCGAGCTGATGCCGTCGCGCCTTGGTGCGTAATCGGCATGGATTTGTTGCCATTCTGGCAAACGAAGCTCGATAGAATTGAAACTGGGTGGTGGGTTGGGGTGCCCCGGCCGAATCCCGCTCAGAGCGGAATCTGAGACAGATCGCCGAGCGAGCCCTGCAACGTGTCCCGCACCTCGCGCAGCAGTCGGAGCCGGTTCGCCCGCACGTCGCGATCTTCCGCCATCACGAGGACGTCCTGGAAGAACTGCTCCAGCGGCTCTGCGAGCCGTTCGGCGGCCGCGACCTGCGCGTCGACTGCCTCCGCGCTCGCGAGCTCCGACGTGACCTCCGTTAGCGTTCGCGCCACGTCGCGCTCAGCCGGCTCGGTGAGCAGCTCCGAGCGCAGCGCACCATCGCCGTCGCTCTTCCCGATGATGTTCTGCGTGCGCGTATAGACCGTGTGGATCCGCTCGAGCCGAACGCGCTCGAGACGGCTGAGCGTCTCCGCGAGCTCGGCAACGCGCCCGAGCTCGCGCACCTCCGCCGCGCGCGCCGCCCGCACGAACTCCACCGGGACGTCCAAGAGGCTCTCGAACCGTTCCACGACGAACTCCGCCGCGTCCTCGCGCAGCAGCGACAGCGGGATCTCGAGCCCGCCGTCGGTCGCGAGGCGGCAAAGACCGATCGCGGCGCGGCGAAGACCGAACGGATCGCGCGAGCCGGTGGGCTTGTGCCCGAGCTCGAACGAGATGTTGAGCGTGTCGATGCGATCCGCGGCCGCGAGAATGCGGCCCGCCTCCGTCTGCGGCAGCGGTCCGCGCGCCGACTCAGGCAGGTACTGCTCCTCGATCGCGGCGCAGACGGCTTCCGGGTAGCCCGCGAGGCGGGCGTACTCCGCGCCGATATGACCCTCCAGCTCGGGGAACTCCCGCACGAGCTCCGCGGCCTGATCCGCTTTCGCCAGTCGCGCCGCCTCGACGGTCGCGTCGCCTCCGCCGAGCCGGCGGACGAGCGCCTCGACGCGCGCACCTTTGTCGGCATATGAACCGGCGCCCGCGAAGAATGTGATCCGCGCCGTCCGGCGGGCCAGCTCGTCGACTCCGACGGCGACGTCTCGCTCGAACGTGAAGCTCGCGTCCTCCAGCCGGCTCTCGAGCACGCGCTCGTTGCCCGACCGGACGATCTCGGCATCCCCGCCGTTGGCGACGAACGCGAAGCGGTTGCCGCCCAGCGGAAAGTACCGCTGGTGCGACTGCATGGTCGTGATCACGACTCTCTCCGGGAGCGCCAGGAACCGCTCGGAGAACCGACCCTCCTGCACTCGCGGGGCCTCGACCAGGTAGATGACCTCGTCGAGCACGCTGCCGGGGTCGCTCCACGCGCCGAGCGCGTCGAGCCCCTGCGTGATCGTCAGGAGCCGCCGGGCACGGTCGGGCTCGGTGCCGCGGTCGCGCAGCGCCTCCGCATACGCGCCGGCGTGCGGAATCTCGATCTCGCCGGGGCCCGCGAATCGATGCCCGTGCGAGACGCCGCCCGAAGGAACGCCTTCGAGGTCGACCGCGATCGTTTCATCGTCGAGCTTCGCGCAGAGCCACCGGACGGGCCGCGCGAAGCGGAAGTCGACGCCGGGCCAGCGCATCGTCTTCGTGAACGAGAAGCCGCGAACGATCGACGGCAGCGCACGCGGGAGGATCGCGCGGAGCTCCTTCCCACGGACGACGACTCCGAGGAAGCCGTCGCGCGTCTCGAGCGTCTGGACGTCGACACCGTGCCGCCGCGCGAATCCCTCCGCTGCGCGCTCACGCAGCGCCTCAGGCGGCCCCTTCACCCATGCGTCCGGTGTCCGTTCCGGGACGTCGGGGATGAAGAACGCAATGCGCTGCGGCCCGAGGTAGAGGTCGCTTGGCTCGGCACCGACGTGCAGGCGGCACAGCTCGGGGATCTGGACAGCCGCCTCTTCCAGCGCGGCGGCAGGCAGCTCCTCGCAGCCGATCTCGAACAGGAGGCTAGGCAGCCCTTTGCTCCTGCTCGGCCGCGAGATAGGCCTCCGCGACGCGACGGGCGCAGTTGCGCACCCGCGCGATGTAGGCGGCGCGTTCCGCAACGGACAGCGCACCTCGCGCATCGAGGAGGTTGAACGCGTGGCTCGCCTTCAACACCTGGTCGTACGCCGGCAGTACGAGCCCGCGGTCGAGCAGGTCGTTCGCCTCCGTCTCGCACTCGGTGAAGCGACGCGCCAGGACGTCGACGGGCGCCGCCTCGAAGTTGTAGGCGGAGAACTGCCGCTCGTTCTCGCGGAAGACGTCTCCCCACGTGAACCCGGGCGCCCACTCGACGTCCATCACGCTCTCCTTCTCGAAGAGGGACATCGAGAGGCGGTCGAGACCGTACGTGATCTCGGCCGGCACGAGCTCGACCTCAAAGCCGCCGAGCTGCTGGAAGTACGTCCATTGCGTGATCTCCATGCCGTCCAGCCAGACCTCCCAACCGAGGCCCCAGGCGCCGAGCGTCGGCGCCTCCCAGTCGTCCTCGACCAGCCGGAGGTCGTGCTTGCGCAGGTCGATGCCGAGCGCCTCGAGTGACCGGAAGTACACGTCGAGGATGTCGTCAGGCGCCGGCTTGAGGACCGCCTGACCTTGGAGGAACTGCTGGAACCGGATCGGGTTCTCCCCGTACCGGCCGTCGAGCGGTCGGATCGACGGCTCGACGTAGTAGGTCCGCCACGGCCTCCGCCCCAGGCAGCGGAGAAACGTCGCCGGATTCATTGTTCCGGCACCGACTTCGGTGTGGTACGGCGTCAGAATCACGCAGCCGTAGTCGCTCCAGAACCGCTGGAGCTCGGCGAGCATCTCCTGGTAGTTGCGGACCGCCATCCGCGGAATCTAGCGCCGCTCAGGCCGAGAGCGTCCGCAGCCGGAAGCCGCCGTGGTACTCGTACGACGCCGCGATCACCGCGAGCGCCTCGCGTGCGGCGCGAACGGACACCGTCGCCTCGCCGGCCTCCGCGAGCGGGCGGCGGAGCAGGCCGTCGATTCCGATGATGCCGGCGCGCGTGAGCGGCAGCACGTCTTCGGCACAGGAGGCGCAAACGGCCCCGCCGGCCTTCGCAGAGAACCCGACGAGCGGCACGTCGACCGCCCCACAGTCGACGCAGCTCGTCAGGTGCGGCAGGTAGCCCGAGAGCCACAAGAGCTTGAGCTGGAACCCAAGGGCGAGCGGTTCGAGCGCCGGCCGCTCGGAGTGCGTCTCGAGGACGTCGAGCGCATCCAGGAACCGTGTCAACGCCTCGAACGCGCGCTCGTTTCGCTCCTCGTTGGTGAAGAGGCGCAGCATCGCCTCGGCGCCGATCAGCCCTACCCCGAGCCGGTACGAATCCTCGCGTACGGTCGCGTGCGGCCGAACGAGATCGACGCCCGTGACCGTCTGCAGCTCACCGGAGCCCTGATGGAGATGGAGCGCAACGTGCGACAGCGGCTCCAGGCGTCCGCCGAAGCGAGACTTCGTCTTGCGAATACCCTTTGCGACCGCACCCACTCGGCCGCGGTCGAGCGTGTAGAGGTGGAGCACGCGGTCCGCCTCGCCCAGTCGCAGCGAGCGAAGCACCACCGCCTCGGTCCGGTAGGGGCGCGCCACTCGTCCCAGTGTAAGGAGGGGAACGGATCGGGCAATTCCTGCGTTTCATCTTTGATGCAGCCGATCCGCGTGTACACGACCAGGTGGTGCGGCTATTGCGTGAGGGCGAAGGCGCTGCTCGATGATCGGGGCCTTGCATACGAAGAGGTGCCGCTGGACGACGACCCCGCTTTCCGGCAGCGGCTGTTCGACCTCACGGGCGGCTGGACGGTTCCGCAGATTGTGATCGGCGACGAGCCGATCGGCGGCTACACCGAGCTCTGGCGCCTCGACCGCTCGGGCCGTCTCGGCGAGAAGCTCGTGGCGTAAGGCCGAGCTAGGGCCGCTGGCACGCGGGGCAGTACCACGTACCGCGACCGGCCACGCGCGTCTTCTCGATCGGAGCTCCGCAGCGGTCGCACGGCGCGCCGGTTCGGCCGTAGACCTTGAACTCGGCCTGCATCCGCCCCCGCGTCCCATCTGGTTGCCGATAGTCCCGCAGCGTCGCGCCTTGGCGTCGGATGCCGGCCTGCAAAGCCTGGCGGATGCCGCGGCGGAGTGCGGACAGCTCGTCGGCCGTGACTTCGCGAGCCGGTCGCAGCGGGTGGATCCGCGCACGCCACAACGCCTCGTCAACGTAGATGTTTCCGAGCCCCGCAAGCGTTCGCTGGTCGAGGAGCGCGGCCTTGACGGGCGCGCGCCGGCCGGCGAGACGCGCGGCCAGGGCGGCGACCGTGAACCGGCGGCCGAGGGGCTCGTCGCCGATTCGCGTCGCCAGGTACGGGTCGAGCTCCCCCGGCTCGAGGAGGAGCCACGTTCCGAAGCGTCGGACATCGCGGTAGACGACGTCCGCTCCGTTGTCTAATCTGATAACAGAACGCCGATGGGAGTCGTCACCGTTCGCCTCCTCGTCGGTGTACAGAACGTTCCCGGTCATCCGGAGGTGAATTAGGAGAACACGCCCACTCTCGAACCGAAAAACCAAATATTTGCCCCGACGATCGACCTGCTCGACGCGCTCGCCCGTCAGCTCGGCGGCCACCTCTGCCGGATCGTAGGGTCGCGTCAGCCTCGGATCGAAGATGTCGACACGCTCGAAGCGGCGCCCGGTCAGGTGCGGCTCGAGCCGCCGGCGAACCGTCTCGACCTCGGGAAGCTCGGGCATGGCCCGAGCGTAGTCGGGCGCGTTCGCGCGGCGGCGTCAGCAGACGACGTCGAGCACCAGCGGCTGCTCGTTCAGCGGCTCGTCGCCGAGCTCGTACGCGGCGAGCACGCGCTCGACTGCCGCGCGCGCGGATGCTTCGTCACGGGCGTGAACCTCGGCGAGGATGTCGCCAGTCTCGACCGCGCCGCCGCGCTTTCGTCGGCAGACGATGCCGACGGCGTGATCGATCGGCTCGTCCTTGGTCCGCCGCCCCGCGCCGAGCTCGAGCGCCGCAGTCGCGACGGGAATCGCAGCGAGGCGTACGACGTGCCCTGGACGAGGCGCCTCAACGTGCGCGACGACCGGCGCCCGCGGCAATGCGGCCGGGTCGGGGTCGCCGCCCTGCGCGCGAATCCAGCGCTCGTAGGCGACGACGGCCGATCCATCCGCGAGGGCGGCTTGGGCGCGGCGGCGGCCCTCGTCCACGTCGACCGGGAGGTCGGACAGGGCGAGGAGTCGGGCGGACGCTTCGATGACGAGCTCTTCGAAGTCGGGCGGGCCCTGGCCTCGAATCGTGTCGAGCGCCTCGCGGACCTCGAGCGCGTTGCCGACGGCGTACCCGAGCGGCTGGTCCATGTCCGTAAGCAGGCAGACGAGCTCCCGGCCGGCGCGCCGGCCGAGATCGAGCATTGCCTCGGCGAGGGCTCGTGCGTCGCCGACCGACTTCATGAACGCGCCGTCGCCGACCTTGACGTCCAAGACGATCGCGTCCGCACCGGCCGCGATCTTCTTGGACATGATGCTCGCGGCGATCAGCGAGACGTTGTCGACCGTCGCCGTGACGTCGCGGAGGGCGTACAGCTTCTTGTCCGCGGGTACGAGCTGGGCCGTCTGCCCCACGATCGCGAGGCCGACCTCGCGCACCTGCACGATGAACTCCTCTGTTGTCAGCTCGACCCGAAAACCGGGAATCGACTCGAGCTTGTCCAGCGTCCCGCCCGTGTGGCCGAGGCCGCGCCCGCTCATCTTTCCGAACGGGACGCCGCAGGCAGCGACGATCGGGCCGACCGCGATCGATGTCTTGTCGCCGACCCCGCCCGTCGAGTGCTTGTCCACGACCTTGCGGCCCAGGGCGCTGCGGAGGTCGATCGTCTCGCCGCTCGCGATCATTGCGTCCGTCAGCGCGTACGTTTCCGCGCGCGACAGCCCGCGGAAGTACACGGCCATGCAGAGGGCCGCGAGCTGGTAGTCCGGAACGTCACCGCGCGCGAAGCCGAGGATGAGCCCGCGAATGTCCTCGTCGCCGAGCGCTTGCCCGTCGCGCTTGCGCTCGATCAGCTCTGCGGGACGAATCACGCCCTGTCGGCGACGAATGCGACGTTCGAACGGCGCGCCACGAGTGGCAAAGGAACCTCGTCCGGCACACGCTCGCCGAGCGGCACCAACGTCTCGGCGGAGTGAAAGTACCCAAGGACGGCGTCGCACTCGCGAATCGCGACCGTGCCCGAGGCGGGGCGGGGTGCGACGCGATCGAAGTGTCGGCGCTGCGATGCTTCTCCGTTCTCCGCCGCGAACGCGACGCGTCGCGCACCGCACAGGGAAGCGCGCGCGGCGAGCCCGGTCCCCGTCGCGTAGTGACGGCGCACCGAGGCAGGGTCGGCATTCACGGCGTCACAATCGGCTGCCCTGGAATCCCGCGCCGGGGCGCCTTGCCTCCAAGCCAGGCGTTGACGGTCGCCCCGACATCGGCGAACTCGCCGTCGTGCCGCCTACCGTCGGCGTTGCGTCCTTGCACGTATGCGAGCAGGAGCGCGTGCTCGCGCGAGTGGTCCGTCGACGGTGTGGTCGGATCGCAGCCGTGGTCGGACGTGAGCACGAACAGATCGCCCGGCCGTAGCGCCTCGAGCAGATCGGGGAGCCGGCGGTCGAAGTCCTGCAGGCAGCGGTGGAAGTTGAGCGGATCGTTCCGGTGGCCCCAGAGCATGTCGGTCTCGACGAGGTTCGTGAAGATCAGCCCGTCGTCGAGCTTGCCAAGGAGCTTCTCCGTCGCGGCGATCCCCTCGACGTTCGACCTCGTGGGATGCGACTCGTCGATGTCGACGCCGGCGAAGATGTCGCCGATCTTCCCGACGCCGTGTACCGGCTTTCCGGCGTCTCGCACGAGCGAGAGGTAGTTGGGCCGCCGGGGCTCGACCGAGAAGTCGTGCCGATTGGCCGTCCGCTCGTACGCGCCGGGCAAGCCGACGAACGGTCGCGCGATCACGCGGCCGACAGCGTGCTTGCCGGTGAGGATCGAACGGGCCACGCGGCATGCCTCGTAGAGCTCTTCGAGCGGGATCGTTTCCTCGTGTGCCGCGATCTGGAAGACGGAGTCGGCGGACGTGTAAACGATCCACTTGCCCGTCTCCTCGTGCTCCTCGCCGAGCTCCTGAATGATCTCCGTGCCCGACGCGGGCTTGTTGCCGAGCACGCCGCGCCCGGTCCGGTGCATAAACGGGTCGATCACGTCGTGGGGAAACCCGTGCGGATAGGTCGGAAACGCCTGCGCCGTCACGAGTCCCATCAGCTCCCAATGGCCGGTCGTTGTGTCCTTGCCCTTCGACCGCTCGGCGAGACGTCCCGCCACCGCGGGCGCGCCGGGCTGCGGCGGACATCCCGCCAGCTCCTCCACGTTGCCGAGGCCGAGCGCCTCCATGTTCGGCAAATCGAGGCCGCCGACGGCCGAGGCGACGTTCGCAAGCGTATTCGAGCCCTCGTCGCCGTACTCGGCGGCGTCCGGCAGGGCTCCTGCACCGACGGCATCGAGCACGATTACGCAAGCGCGGGCCATGGGGCTATCCTAAGCCGCGTCCATGGAGATCGTCCTCGGCGTCATCGGCATCGCCCTGTTCATCCTTTGCGTGATCGCCCTTGCTGCGGCGGTCACTGCCCTCGTCGTGAAGATCTCGCCGACGAAGACGAAGCCGGATCCGGCGGCGTCGGCCGAGTCGTAGCTCGAGCTAGACAGGAGCGAGCGGCAGCGCGTCCTCGAGCGGCGTATAGCCGAGGCCGTGTGCGTCCGCGACGGCCTCGTACGTCACCTTCCCGTCGATGACGTTGACGCCGCGTCCAAGCGCGGCATCGCGCCGCACCGCCTCCCTCAACCCGTGCTCGGCGATCGCCTCGACGTATGGGAGCGTCGCGTTCGTAAGCGCCTTTGTCGAGGTAATGGGAACCGCGCCGGGCATGTTCGCGACGCAGTAGTGCGTGACCTGATCGACGCTGTAGACCGGATCCGAATGGGTGGTCGGCCTTGACGTCTCGAAGCAGCCGCCCTGGTCGATCGCGACATCGACGACGACCGCACCCTCCTTCATCTCCCGGATCATCTCGCGCGTGACGAGTTTGGGCGCGAGCGCGCCGGGGATCAGAATCGCGCCGATCACGACGTCCGCGTCTTTCGCCGACTCGGCGATCTGCAGGCTCGACGACATCACGAGGCTCACGCGTCCGGACAGCACCTC
>Ga0126307_10001949_pt1 | contig 13831 bp, 9 predicted proteins | sample Plot28_FD_89955 | JGI IMG/M metagenome (GOLD analysis project Ga0126307, IMG submission 89955) | Serpentine soil microbial communities from UC McLaughlin Reserve, CA, USA - Plot28 | ecosystem: Environmental > Terrestrial > Soil > Grasslands | place: USA: UC McLaughlin Reserve, Lake County...
ACCGCGGTCTCGCCCAGCAGGCGATCCGGCACGGGCTGGCCATATGGGTGGATGTGGCCGTGCACCAGCAAGCGCGGCTGCAGCGCGGCGACCACGTTGTGTAGGCACTCGAAGCCGCGGTGGGGCTGGTCCTCACGATCGCCGCAATGCCGCGGCGGGGCGTGGGTGAGCAGGATGTCGACGCCGCGGCCATCGCGCCTGCGGAGCCTGCGCGCCGCACGCACAAGCCGTCGCCCCCTCCGTGCTTGCTCGAGCTCCGACCACTGGTTGAGGCCCGGCCGGTACCGCAGGCAGCCGCCCAGGCCGGCGACCCGGACCCCGCCGACGTCCACGACGCGACCATCAGCATTGACGAAGCCCGCGGGTCCCGGCAAGTTCTTCGGCATTCCAGTTCGTAGCGACAAGCCGGCGTGTTTCGAGAATCCCGACAGGTCCGAATCGTGGTTACCCGGGACGAAGACCCCGGGCCGGTCGACAAGGTCGATGAGGGCACCGAGGTACTCGAAGGACAGATCGCCTGCCGCGATCACCAGGTCGACCCCGAGCGCGGCGGCCCGTCCCGCAAGCAGGTAGGAAACCTCCTCATCACTGACTGCCAGCGCCCGGACCACCGCGGCCACGCTATCTACCTCCATCGAGGGGGCCACGAGTTGTCTTCGGGCGTCCGGGTTGGCTCGGGTTCCGGAGCCAGGCGGGTTGGGCCCGCCGGGACAGGGGTCGTCGCCGCTCCCGCTTGAGGGTTCGCCGTTCGCGGCGGGGGACACCGTCGCGGCGTGCGGCACGGGCGGCGTCGGTCCAGGTTGTGGTCCGGTTCGTTGTCTGCAGCTCGCGGCGTTTGGCCTCTACCCACAGGTAGATGTCGCCTTTCGTCGCGAATTGGTAGACCTGCGGTAGCTCAGCCTCGTGCACGGCGGCGATGGCGGGGAGGTACTCGGTCTCGTACCAGTCCGCGGTCGCCGCCTCCAACGGCACCAGGTCGTCGGCGCGGATGCTCATCTGGTAGCCGTGGGCCTCGACGAGATCGAGAATCTGCCCGTAGCCGCTCGGGCGGCTGAACAAGATCTTCGCCTCGGGGTGGCGTACCAGCAGCCGGGTGCGTTCCTTGAAGATCCGGTGTTGCTCGGTGTGGATCAACTGGCGCACGTCAACTTCGGGCGTCAGGGCGTAGGACGTGGAGACAGAGGTAACTTCGGCCTCGATGTAGTCCATATGCAGTTGATGGGCCAGGGCGACCCGATGATGTCCATCAACGACGAAGTACATGCCGCCCACCTCGTACACCGAAATGGCCGGCACCATGCCGTCGGGAAAAGCATCACGTAGTGCCTGCAGCCGGCGGCGCAGCGGCATCCGGCGCGGCCGGAACAGTCTGTCGAAGTCGACGCTCCGATCGACCGAGCCGATAATCCGCCCCACGGGGATCGTCTTGACGCCGACGTAGTGCTGGCCACGGATCTGCAGACGGTCCGTGACCTCCGCCAGCGGAAGCAGCGACTCCTCAGACGCCATGACCACGCCGATGGTGGTCATCGTGTGGTGTTTGTTGGGTTGGCGTTTTCGATGTCGGCCAGGTCGGTGTCGGTGAGCTCGAGGCGGCCGGCGTCGAGTATGGCGTCGACCTGGTCGGGCCGCCGGAAGCCGATGATCGCCCCATCCACTGCTGGATTGTGCAAAGCCCAGGCGGCTGCGACCGCGCCTGGTCTGGTGTCGTGTCGGGCGGCGACGGTCTGGAGCCGCTCGACCAGGCCGAGGTGGCGCGACAGCTGCGGTTCGGCGAATCGCGGGTCGCGTTTGCGCCAATCGTCGACGGGCAGGTTCGCGATCCGCTCCCGCGTCATCGCGCCGGTCAGCAGGCCGGAACCCATCGGTGAGTAGGCGATGACACCGATGCCCTCCTTACGGGTGAACGGCAAGATCTCCTCCTCCACGCCACGCGCGATCAGCGAGTAAGGCGGCTGCAGCGTCTCGACCGGTGCGATCGCCTGAATCCGTCGCAGCTGGTCCACGTTGAAGTTCGAGACGCCGATGTGGCGAACGAGGCCTTGGTCCTTCAGCTCGGCCAGCGCCGACCAACCTTCCTCGATGTCCGCGTCAGGGTTCGGCCAATGGATCTGGTAGAGGTCGATCGCGTCGACACCGAGCCGGCGGAGGCTCGCCTCAGCCTCACGAAGGACCGAGTCCCGCTTCAGGTTGTGCAGGATCCGGCCACCCGGCCCGGGCATCAGCGACGCCTTCGTGAACACATACGGACGCTCCTCGAGGCCCGCCAGTGCCCGTCCCACCACCTCCTCGGAATGCCCGAAACCATAGGCAGCCGCGGTGTCAATCCAGTTCACCCCGAGCTCCAACGCCCGATGGATCGTCTCGATCGACTGCTGGTCCTCCTGTGGTCCCCAGCCACCCTCCCAGCCACCGCCTCCGATCGCCCACGCGCCGAACCCGACGCGGGTGATCTCCAGACCGGTGCCTCCGAGCGGTGTGATCTTGAGCTGTGTCAGTTGCTGCATGGCTTCTCCTCTGCCGTTAATGACGAATCCGAGTACCCGGTGCCAACGGGCGCGAGCCGCCCGGTCGCTACCGAAGTCTGTGCCGGAGTGGACTGTCCATTGCCCCCTAAACCATACAGATACGATACGACTAGTTTCGTTAAAGTGCAAGCGGAGCTGCTGTCTGCTGAGACCCCGACGATCGTCCTCGTCCACGGCGCCTGGGCCGACGCGACGGGCTTCGACGCGGAGATCCGCGCCCTGCAGCGTCAAGGATTCCGTGCCATCGGATTCGCTAACCCGCTTCGCGATCTCGCTGGTGACGCCGCCTACCTGGCCGAGTTCCTGCGGACCGTGACCGGACCGATCGTGCTCGTCGGCCACTCCTACGGCGGCAACGTGATCTCTAAGGCCGCAAGCGGCAATGACCAGGTGCAGGCGCTCGTCTTTTTCAACGGTTGGATGTGTGATGAGGGCGAGAGTCAGCAGCAGCTCCTGGAGCGGTGGGATCCAGTGTCCTCATTGAAGTAGTCGCTCGGCAGGGGCCAGCCCGTGGATGCCGGTTGGCGAGTCACACTGGCACCGTCTCCTGGCGAACCCGTGCCTGTGCCAGCTGTGAAAGTGGGGCCGGTGGCCAAACTCGTCCCGCTTTGGGAGAGCCGTGCTATAGCTCCACCAAGCGTTTCGGGCCGGTGTCTGACGAAGAACCGGAAGGACGTCGTAGGCGACTTATACGCGTTGAAACCGAAGTCGGCGCCCAGATCGTCGGCGTGGATGTCCCCAGTATCCCAACCGCCTGTGTCCTTGAATGGCGCCTGCACCAAGTCCAGCGCTTCCCACAGCCTGCCGGCATACTTTCCTGTCCGTGGGCCGGGTCGGTGCCCGGCCGTTCGGCGAACCGCACCCCCAGATTGGACTCGGAAGGTTCTTGATCAGCAGGTCCCTGCCGTCTGGGCCCGTGGTTCTTTCCACAGATCTCAGACAAGGAGTTACGCGATGACCGCAATACCCAGTATCGACCTGCCCAGCTGGAGAGCTGATCTGGGAGGCGAACTCCGGTGCCGACGCGTGATCGGCGCACCGTGGGTGAACTGCTGGAACGTGTCGGTGCAGCTGGACAGATTAATGATCGCCTCGATTCCGCCTCAGGACACAAGCGCCAGCGGCTGTGTGTCGGCAAGGATGGCAGCACTCTGCGGCGGGCGTAGCCTGATCTTGTGGGCGCACGGGAGCGGGGCCCTCGGCTTCTGCTCGGGGCGGAGATCGCGCTGTCATTCGCAGCAGGCGCCGGAACCTTTGCCCTGGCGGCCGTGGCTCTCGCGGGCGCGGCCGTGGCTCTCGCGGGCGTCACCGCTGCATTCCTCGGCGTTGTTTGCCTCTTCGCCGTGATCGCGATCGCCAGGTTCGCGGGCATCGCATACGCGGTCCCGGTGGGGATGGCGGCCATGCTCGCCTTCGACTGGTTCTATCTCCCGCCGACGCACCCGCCCGAGTTCCCCGACTCTGCCAACCTGGTGGATCTCATCGTCTACCTGGCGGTAGCAGTGCTTCTGGGTCAGCTGGCCGCGCAGGCAGCCCGCCGCGCCGCGGCCGCCGAGCGTGCCCGTGGTGAGATCGCTGACGAGCAGGCCGCATTTCGCCGAGTGGCCACCCTTGTCGCCCGTGGCGCACCCGCCCGTGAGCTCTTCGCTGCGGTGGCGGCGGAGGCCGGAAATCTGCTCGACGTGCACGGCATCCGCATCGCCCGATACGAGGACGAGACGGAGCTCATGCACGTCGCCGAATGGAGCAAACCCGGACACGACCCTCCTCCCGCCTACGATCTGGCCAAGCTCGAGGGGACGAGCGTCTCCGCAAAAGTACTCCGTACCAGGCGCGCCGCTCGCATCGACAACTACCAGGACATTGCGGACAGGGATAGCTTCGCCCGTCATGTGGATCTGAAGTCGGTTGTGGGCGCTCCGGTCCTCGTCGAAGGCCGGGTATGGGGCGTGATGATCGCCTGGTCCGCAAGCGGCCCGCTCCCGAGCGGTGCGGAACGTCGGTTGACCGACTTCGCTGAGCTCGTCGCGACGGCTATCTCGAACACTGACGCGCGAGCGGGACTGGCCCGGCTCGTGGACGAGCAGGCCGCTCTGCGGCGCGTCGCGACGCTGGTGGCCCGCGGAGCGGCACCGGCCGAGACGTTCCGCTTCGTGGCCGCGGAGATCGGCCGGCTGTTCGGCTCGGAGGTCGCCGTGGTGTTCCGGTACGAGCCTGATGGCACCGGTACCGTCGTCGGGCTCTGGAGCGTGCCGGGCGTCGAGTTCCCCGACGGTGCGCGGTTGCGCGTGGTGGGTGTCGGGGCGGCGGCGATGGTGCAGGAGACCGGCCGGCCGGTGCGGACCGAGCGGTTCGAGGGCCCCGAGGGGTCGATCGCGAACTGCTTCGCTCAGCTCGGCGCACGCTCGGGGGTGGGGGCGCCGATCACCGTCGAGGGTCGGTTGTGGGGTGTCGTCGTGGCAGCCACGACCCGGCCGGAGGGGCTGCCGGTCGGCAGCGAGGGGCAGATCGCCGGCTTCACCGAGCTGGTGGCGACCGCGGTCTCCAATGCCCAGGCGCGCGAGGATTTCCATCGGCTGGCCGACGAACAGGCCGCGCTGCGGCGTGTTGCGACGCTGGTCGCCAAGGAGTCGTCGCCGGAGGAGGTCTTCGCGCAGGTGGCGGAGGAGGCGGCGAATGTCTTCGGCGAGATCGACTGCGCGCTGCTTCGGGACGAGCGCGACGGGGCCGCGAGCGTAGTCGCGGTGTGGGGCGCCGGCATGTTCACCGACTTCCCGATGGGCACCCGGCTACCGGTCGATGGCGACGGCATCGCCGCGTTCGTGCTACGGGACGGCCGGCCCCGCCGGATCGACCACTTCCCGTCCGCCTCGGACACGGGCGCCGAGGGCGCCCGCGCGCACGGAAGCGGGTCGGCAGTCGGCTGTCCGGTCGTGGTCGGTGGGCGCGTATGGGGCGCGTTGGTCGTCGCGAGCGGCGTATCCGAGCGGTTCCCGCCGCAGACCGAGACCCGCATCGCGCAGTTCACCGACCTGGTGGCCACGGCCATCGCCAACAGAGAGGCGCGCGCTGAGGTGGAGCGGCTAGCCGAGGAGCAGGCCGCGCTGCGGCGGGTAGCGACGCTGGTCGCCGAAGGGGCGTCGCCCGCCGCGGTCTTCTACGCCGTGGCCGCCGAAATGAAGGGGCTGTTGGACGCTAGCCACGTCGTCGTGTGCCGATACGAGCCCGGGGCCGAGCTCACCGTGTTCGCGCATCGCGGCTCGAGCGCGCAAACGGTCCTGCCCGGTTCGCGAATAAGCCACGAGGGCGACAGCGTGGAGGCATTGGTGCGGCGTGCCGAGCGGTCTGCCCGGGTGGAGAGCTACGAGGGAGCGCGCGGCGTCATCGCGGAACTGGCCCGCGCGGCGGGCGTGCGGGTGGCCGTCGGAGCGCCGATCATTGTGGACGGCCGGCTGTGGGGCGTGGTCTCGGCGCGCTGGAATTGGGAGGAGTCGCCGCCGGCCAACACCGAGCAACGGATGGCTCAGTTCGCCCAGCTGCTCGACACTGCCACCGCCAACGCCGACAGCCGCGCTGAGCTGATCGCCTCACGCGCGCGTCTGGTTGCTGCGTCGGACGAGGCGCGGCGGCGCTTCGAGCGTGACCTCCATGACGGCGTTCAGCAGCGACTGGTATCGCTTGTGCTGGAGCTGCACGGCGCGGAGGCGATCGCGCCGCGGGAGGACGCGGAGCTCGTGGTCCAGCTGGCACGCGTCGGACAGGGTCTCGGGGAGGCGCTCGACGAGCTGCGGGAGCTGTCGCGCGGCATCCACCCGGCGATCCTCTCCGAGGGTGGTCTGGTGCCCGCACTGAGGGCGCTCGCGAGGCGCTCGGCGGTTCCGGTTGAGTTGAACCTTTCGGTTGACGAGCGTCTCGCCGACCGCCTCGAGGTTGGGGCGTACTACGTCGTATCTGAGGCCCTCACCAACGCGGCGAAGCACGCGCAGGCCTCGGAGGTCGAGGTCACTGCCCACGTCGACGACGGCATGCTGCGGCTGACGATCGGCGATGACGGCGTGGGCGGAGCGGATCCTGTGCGGGGGTCTGGGCTGACCGGGCTCGCGGACCGCGTCTCGGCGCTCGGCGGCACGCTTGCGATCGCGAGCCCGCTTGGCAGGGGCACGTCGCTACGCGTCGAGCTTCCGGTTGTCAGTCAATAGCGTCACATTTGGGAGACGGCCAGACGGTGCGGTGCCCGGATCGCTGTTCTTGCCGTGTCAGGTCCACGATGGCCAGGGACAGGGCCAGCATCATGAAGCCCGCTGCGTACAAGAGGGTGTCGGAGATGGCTGCGGAGTACGCCTCGCCGACTTCGCTGAGCTGGTGATAGAAGATGGTGACCAGCAGGGCCGATCCGACGGCTGCTCCGATCCGCTGGGCCGTCTGCAGAGCGCCCCCGGCCACGCCGGCCATCGCTACCGGCACGTGTTCCAGGGTGAGTGTGAAGTTGGGCGAGGTGACCATGCCGCCGCCGAACCCGGCGAGCAGCAGCGGCGCCGCAATCCGCCAGGCCGTCACGGCGCCGGTGGCGTGCCGCAGCAGGAGGGCGGTGGCGACGAGACCGATCACCGTCGTCGCCAGCCCGATCACGGTGAGCCACCGCCCGAGGCGGGGTACCAGGCGGCCGGCGATGGCGGCCGCCGCGGCCATGCCGAGCGCGAACGGAGTAACGGCGAGCCCGGAGCGCAGCGGCGTGTATCCGAGACCATGCTGGAGGAACAGCGCCAGCACGAGCCAGATGCCGGTGAATCCGATGAAGTAGACACCGCCGATGACCGAACCTGCCGCGAAGCCTGGAATGCGGAACAGACCCGGGGGCAGCAGCGGCTGCCGTCCTCGTTGTGCGGTCCTGGTCTCCCACCAGGCGAACGCGGTGAGCATCAGCGCGGCGACGCCGAACAGCCAACCCAGCTGGCCCATGCCGCCGCTGTCGGCGTTCACCACGGGCAGGAGCACGCCGAGCACGGTACCGCCGAGTATTAGCGCGCCGACGACGTCCAGGTGCGGCCGGCGTGGATCAGCCGTGCCGAGGACCGGCACGAAGCGCCTCGCGAGAAGCAGCGCCGTTAGGCCGATCGGCACGTTGACGTAGAAGACCCAACGCCAGGCGTCCGGGCCGGTGAAGGCGGTCAGAATCAGCCCGCCCGCAACAGGACCCGCCGCGGTCGCAACTCCCACAGTGGCTCCGATGATGCCGAATGCCCGGCCGCGTTCCGCGCCCTGGAACAGCTCCTGCACCAGCCCGGAGTTCTGCGGAATCAGCATGCCACCCGCCACGCCTTGCAGCAGTCGGGCGGCGATCAGCAGGCCGGCGGTCGACGCCATGCCGCTCAGTGCGCTGCTGAGCACGAACGCTGACAGGCCGATCAGGAACATGCGCCGCCGCCCGAGGCTGTCGCCGAGGCGGCCGGCTGGTATGAGCGCCAGGCCGAAGGTCAGCGCGTAGCCGGACACGACCCACTGTGCGGTCGCCGGTGCGGCGCCCAGATCGTTTTGGATCGACGGCAGCGCCACGTTGACGATGCTCACGTCAAGGAGCGCCATGAACGCGGCGAGCTGGCTGACCATCAGCGCGTGCCAGCGGCCTGGATGACCTGCCGTCTGGGATGGTGCGAGTGTCGGGGCCGCGGTCACCTGCTCAGCTCCTGGGCGCGGTGGTGGCGGTCTGGGTCAAGGCGGTGGGGGAGGCCTGGGGTGCTGGGCGCGTCGCCGGGAGCGGCGCCGCCGGGGGACGGGTTGTGGTTTGCCGGTGCCAGCGGATGGTCAGGATGGTTACGCCTATTGCGGCGTCGAGTAGCAGCAGGCCCCAGTTGATGGAGGTGTAGAGGCGTACCTGTGATTGGGTAACGGCCGGCACCTGACCCTGTCCGATCAGCATCCACTGGGTTGGTGTTCCGGTGAGCAGCAACGTCAGCCAGTTCGCGATCGAGTTGGAGGCGTCCCAGAGTGCGTGCAGCAGCACCATCAGCAGGTACCACCCGAGCAGCGAGACTCGTAGTCGGGGCCGGCCATGGCGGGACCGGGCAGCGGTCGCGAACAGGGCGCCGCCCAAGATCGCGGTCCACAGCCCGTGCCCGAAAGGCGCCAGGATCCCCCGCAGTGCCTCGGTTTCTACCAGGTTGAGCAGCGACAGGCCGCTGGAGCCGAAAAGGGCGGTGAACGCGTAACCGGCGCTTTCCAGGGCCGCGAAGCCGAAGCCCACCGCTGCGCCGAGCACCATGCCGTCGCGGAGGGTGTAGCGGGGCAGCCGCCGGGCCAGCGCCCACAGCGCGGCCAGCTTGACCGCTTCCTCGATCAACCCGACACCGAGGTAGGACAACAGCCCGGATGGCTGCTGAAGCAGCGCCGCCTCCAAGACCGTGGCGCCCAGCACGCCGAGCACCCCGCCATAGATGAACGCGGTGAAGATCCGCTGGGCGGTCAGCATCTCGTCGGCACGCCCGAACGCGTACACCACGAACGTCACCGGGACCAAGAAGCTGCCCAGCAAGATGATCGTCGGCACCAGGTTGGGGTTGCCGGTGCCGAACGTGATCACTACAGTCGCCAACCACAACAACAGGCCGCTCAGCAGAACGCGGGTCCAGGCAGGCAGCCGATGCCGGACGTGTGGATGCGGCGCAGCGTAAGTCGTCATGCATCAAGGCTTGCCGACCAACCCACAGCCCCGCATCACCGCCAGGCAGCATCTGGCATACCGGCTAGCACTACTACCAGTGTTTTCATGGGTTGTCCCGACAAGAGGCGGCGCTAGGCGCTATTGGCTTGCGCGAGCAGATAGCCCGGCGATGAGGCTGGCGAAGCGGCGCCGAGAACCAGGCGGCGCCACTGCCTGAGACCTGCCCCCGGCGATCAGCGTCGTAGCAGTTCCTCGTACTCGCGGTCGAGGTTGTACACCCTGCCGGACACGACGGCAATGCGGGCCCGACGGACCACTCGCCACGCCGGACCCTGCGGCGCGAAGATCACCAGCGCGAGCAGGAGGTATCCGGCGAGGAACGCGGTGATCAGCAGAACGCTGAGGATGAGCCCCATCGCCAGCACCCCTCGTCAGGTCCTCGAAGACTTACGCGCGGCAGTGATGTTGTTCTTCATTCTGTCCTCCAACGTGTCACCTAGGCCGGCGGGCGTTCATGCCGCCCTACCCACCGACTCGGCCGATGGCGCCAGCAGGTACCACGCCGCGCTGTTCGGCGGGACTTTGTCCCCCGCCTCCTGGTGGCTGGCGATCAGCAGATCGCCGTCCGGCGGCGCAGCGACGACCCGCGAGGAGCAGTTGACGACGCAGACGAAGTCGTCGCCTCGGGTGAAGGCCAGCACGCCGGGTTCGGTCGGCAACCACCGGAACTCGTTCGCGGCCAGCGCGGGAAGGCGCCGCCGCAACGCGAGCGTCTCGCGGTAGAGGTGCAGCATCGACTCGTCCGTGCTCAGCTGGCGATCTACGGCGTGGCCGGCGAACCAGTCGGGCTGCGGCAGCCATGGATTGGCGGGGGAGAAGCCGAAGCCGTCCTGGGAGGCGGCCCAAGGCAGGGGGACCCGGCAGCCGTCGCGACCGCGACGAGCACCTTGGCTGCGGTGGAACATCGGGTCCGCCAGTACCTCGACGGGTAGCTCCGTGACCTCGGGGAGGCCGAGTTCCTCGCCTTGGTAGACGTAGGCCGCGCCTGGCAGAGCGAGCATCAGCAGGGCGGCCGCCCGCGCCCGGATGGTGCCGAGATCGACATCGCCGGCGCCGATGCCGGGAGCGCCACCGGCATATCGGGTTACAGACCGGGGCATGTCATGGTTGTTCAGCACCCAGGCAACAGACGAGCCGGAGCGGGCGATGGTGCTCAGGCCTCGGTCGACTACGTCGTACAAGGCCCGGTCGTCCCAGTGAGCGCGCAGAAAGTCGAAGTAGAAGCTCTGGTGCAGCTCGTCCGGGCGCTGGTACAGCGCCAACTGCTCGGTGTCCAGGACGCCGACCTCTCCGATCAGCACGCGTTCGCGGCCGGTCCGGGCGGTGTAATCCTCGGCGATGGTCCGCCATTGGCGCCACACCTGGTGCACCTCGGGCTGGTTCCACGCGTAAGGGTTGAGCGGGTCGCCGGTGAGCTCGTCGTCCATCGCGTTCTCGTGGTCGGGCAACCTGTCGGCCTTGTGCAGCCCGTGTGCCACATCGATCCGGACGCCGTCCACGCCCCGCTCGAACCAGAAGCGGAGCACCTGCTCGAAGTACGCCGCCACGTCCGGGTGGCGCCAGTTGAAGTCGGCCTGCTCTGGCGCGAAGCTGTGCAGGTACCACTGTCCCGGTGATCCGTCCGATTCCGTGACGCGCTGCCAGGCGGATCCGCCGAAGATGGAGCGCCAGTTGTTGGGGGGCAGCTCGCCATACTCGCCACGGCCGTCGGCAAAGTGGAACCGCTCGCGTTCCGGGCTTGCTTGGCCGGCGGACAGCGCCGCGGCAAACCATGGGTGCTCGGTCGAGCAGTGGTTCGGGACGATGTCGATGAGCACGTTGAGATCGAGCCGGTGCGCGTCGTGGACCAACCGGTCGAAGCACTCGAGCGTTCCGTACTCGGGGTGCACCGCCAAGTAGTCGGACACGTCGTACCCGTGATCGTGTTGCGGCGACGGGTAGAAAGGGTTGAGCCAGATGCCGTCGACGCCGAGACTCCGCAGGTACGGCAGTCTGGCGCGGACACCGGCAAGATCACCGACGCCGTCGCCGTCGGAGTCCTGGAAGCTGCGCACATAGACCTGGTAGATAACGGCGGTCCGCCACCAATCTGACCGGCGTCGGTCGCTTGCTGTGGTGGTGAACATCGCAGCGCGATGGCTGGAGTCCGTGCCGGGCTCGGTCGCCAGGCGCAAGACTGGCTTCGCCTCGTCGCGGTGCGCGGGTTGCGGCCAGGAACCGTCACCGTGACATGCACGGCGCCGAAGCCCAGGTGGTCGACCGTCAGGTCGCCTTCCGCCTCGATCGTGCCGGCCATCCCGGCCGACCTGCCCGGCTTTCGACTCCGACATGATCCATCATTCCCCTCGACTGCCGCTCGGCGATCCTGCAGTCACCATCAGCTGCGGAGCCACTCAGGTCTTCACCGCCAGCGCCCAAGCCCGCTGCCCGCTAGCCAGAATCCCGGGGAGCCCGGTGACGGGCGTCCACTGCCATCTGCGGGAGGACTTCGTGCCCTCCAGCGAGCTGAACTCGGCGAGTGGATGGGTCAGCCACCTCCGATCTCAACTCGCCACTGGTGGAGTTTTCGGCCCGCGACGGCGGCTCGACGGCCGAAAAGTCGTCATCGGTCGAGTTTCTTGCCCGTGGTGGTGGGGGAGTGTGGCGGCGGTTGCGCGCGCTTGCCCCGAAGGACGAGCGCCGGCTCTCCTCGTCTGGCCGATCCGGATGGGCGCCGAGCAGAAGCCGCGGCCGGAATTCCGGCCAGCAGGAATGCCTGATGGCTGCTGGCCACGACGACACCCGACCGCCGGAACGGGACCGTTGCAGGTACAGAGCAGCTCACAACCAAGGACACGACCTATGAAGATGCCCGGCCGGATGATCCGCCGCCGGCTCGCCCATTGGGGACAGAGGCCATCGGAATGATCGAGTGCCGTCTCAGCCGCCCGCGGCGGCGGTCGTTGCTGGCCCGGGCCGGTGACCTGATCACCGCGGTCAACGGCACGCCCACACCCGATCAGGGAAGCCTGGCTGACGTGTTCGCCTGGCTCAACCCAGGGCAGACGGTCACCGTGGCGGTCACCAGCCCGGACGCCGTCGAGCAAACAGTCCAGGTCACCCTCGCCAGTACCCCGGCTGAACGAACCGAACGGCGTACAGGAGGAAACCCGATGATCACAACGCGTGCAGGAGGCTGGAGTGCCGTGCACCGGACTGGGTGGGCCAAGTCTGGTCCACCACCAGGCCGGACGGCCCCGCCGGCACCACCGGCTCCACCCAGGTGGCGGAAGTGGCTGCTGGTGACCGGACTGCTGATGACGCTGGCGCTGTTCCTGCTGCCGTTTGGCCCCACGGTCCAACAGGTCGGCTACTCGCAGCTCAAGAGCGACATCACCGCGGGGCAGGTCTCGTCGGTTGCCATCGGTCCGGACGGCAGTATCTCCGGAAAGCTTACGAACGGCACCAGCTTCACCTCCAGCTACCCGGTGGGACTGCAGGATCCGCAGTTCACCCAGCTGCTGGACCAGCACAACGTGCAGGTCACCACCCAGGCGGCCCACACGTCGATCCTGTCGGTGCTACTCAATCTGCTGCCGCTGGCCATCATCGTCGGATTGTTCTGGTGGACCGGGCGGGCGGCCCGCCGGCAGCTCTCCGCACTCGGCGGGATCGCCGGAATCGGGCGTTCCCGCGGCAAGCTGTTCGACACCGAGCGACCCGACACGACGTTCGCCGACGTGGCCGGCTACGAGGGTGCCAAGCGTGAGGTCACGGAGGTGGTCGACTTCCTCAAGCACCCGGACCGCTATCAGCAAGCCGGCGCGGTCGGCCCCAAGGGCGTGCTGATGGTGGGGCCGCCGGGCACCGGCAAGACGCTGCTGGCCCGGGCGGTCGCCGGGGAGGCGGGTGTGCCGTTCATCTCGGTTACCGGCTCCAGCTTCGTCGAGATGTTCGTCGGCGTGGGCGCCGCGCGGGTCCGTGACCTGTTCGCCGACGCCCGCAGGTGGGCGCCGTCGATCGTGTTCATCGACGAGATCGACGCGATCGGTCAACGCCGCGGCGGGCAGCTCATCGCCAACGACGAGCGCGACCAGACCCTCAACCAGATGCTGGCCGAGCTGGACGGATTCGACCCGGCCACCGGGGTGGTGCTGATCGCCGCCACCAACCGTCCCGAGGTCCTGGATCCCGCGTTGCTGCGGCCGGGCCGCTTCGACCGGCAGGTCGTCATCCCGTTGCCCACCCAGCGGGAACGCCGGGACATCCTGGCCGTCCACATCGGCGGCAAGGTGATGGGCCCGGACGTGGACCTCGACCTGGTGGCCCGCGCGACGCCAGGGTTCTCTGGCGCCGACCTTGCCAACCTGATCAACGAAGCTGCGATCTTCGCGGTGCGCGCTGGCCGTCAGGTGATCGAGGCGGTGGACTTCGCCGAGGCCCGGGACCGCATCCTGCTGGGGCACCGCGACAGTTCCAATGCACTGCTGCCGGACGAGAAGCACGCAGTCGCCGTGCACGAGAGCGGCCACGCGCTGGCGGCCGCGCTGTCGGAGCACGGCGACCCGGTCGCCAAGGTCACCATCCTGCCGGCCGGCCAGGCTCT